>Ga0194060_10000013_pt1 | contig 119722 bp, 109 predicted proteins | sample SepL225m_MetaG_FD_163427 | JGI IMG/M metagenome (GOLD analysis project Ga0194060, IMG submission 163427) | Anoxic zone freshwater microbial communities from boreal shield lake in IISD Experimental Lakes Area, Ontario, Canada - Sep2016-L222-5m | ecosystem: Environmental > Aquatic > Freshwater... | reverse complement strand
GATTCCGGATTCACCGCAGCCAGAACCAGCCCGCCGAAGGTGCCGTCGGGATTGCTGATGCGGCGGGTGATCCGAAAGTGGAGCTTTGCCGTAACGCGCCCGCTTTCTACCGGAGAAATAGAAAGCCGGTCGTCGCCGCTGGACTGATGAAACGAAAAATACTCGCGGTCGGCGACACTCCGGCCCTTTGCTGCAGGATCGTGTGAAATGACGATTCGCCCGTCGGGTGCGATGAGATAGATGTTGTCGATGAACGATCTGTCAAAGCGCAGCGATTCGATGAAGTCTTGCGTTTCGGCAACGGAACGGGTACGAAGATAATGGGCCCGCACCGCATGCAGAATCGTATCCACCTGATTGGCGACCTGCACCGTATGCTCGACGAACGCTTCGTTGGCAAGTTCGGTGACGTGTATGAGCCGCGCCTTCTCCGATGCGTACAATTTCGCATAGACGACTCCGGCTTCGCCGACGATTCCAACCATCAGGATGATCACAGCAGCCCATAACAGGAGCAGCCTGTTGCGGAAATAATCGATAAAACCGATGCTGCCGACATCGCTGGAACTGTCCCGCCGTCTCACATTCAGGCGATCGGATTCCATCCAGATGATGCATGCCGTCATCAACGCGATGAGGACGATGTACCAGAACACCGTAATCCATGTGGTCGGATTGGCGCCGCGCAGAGTCACGGCGGGCGGTTCGGCGGCAATCGCCAGAACGCCCCGCGCGGTCATCCACGCAACGAGGATGCCGAACAGGATCGCCATGACCCGCACCGGTGCGCTGCCCGGAGGCTGCAAGGCTGTCCGCCCCAGCAGAAAAGCCGTACGCACATTGATCGCCGCAACCGCCAATGAGAAAACGGCACTCCGGTAGTTACCATTGGGCTCGATCAAGCCCCAGTACCAGAAAGGCAGAGCCGTCAGCGCGACCAGGCCCCAGCCGGAACGGTCGAAGCTGACATCGCGCTGTTTGCAAAAAGCGGCAAAGCCGGAATGCAGTATCACGCCGGCAGCGATCAGCACCATGTTGGCCACAATGACGGTCATCCAGCGCGGCAGCGCCGGGCCGATACCGGAAGCAAGGAGTCCGGCAGAAAGCACCAGAATCGCGACGGCGCAACTTCCTGTCACCCGCGTACCCGGCTGGAAACGGGCAAATGCCATCAGCACCAGACTGAGGCTGATGCTCAACCCGGCGGCGACAATGTAAAGCGTTAGAGTGCTGAATTCCAAGATGATATGGGCCGCTGAGCCAAGAGGCCGAAGCAATTGTTGCGGCTAGTCTATCGCGCCTGAGATCGGCGGTTTGGATTTCGTGCCATCAACCAGTCCGCATTTTCGCCCCTGCTCAGAAGCTGGCCCCGACGGTCAAGGTGACATTGTCCCGATCGACCAGATTGTTGTAGGCGCCGCCCGTCATGTATGTGTATTGAATCTCGGAAAAATACCCGCTGCTCCAGTCGGCGCGCAGCCCCGGACGCACGATTTTCCGCCCCTTCAGGAAACTGCCGTCGTACGAGTAGCCGTTCACATCGTGAGCGATGGTCAGCGAAGGTGTGAGCCGGCTGCCGAAAAACGTGTCCGGGTAATTCGCCGATAAGCGCAGGCGATATCCCCAGGCGTTGCTGGTGACGAAGCCGTCTTGAGCGCAGGACTTCTTCGCCGCCGTTGCGTCAACGCAAACAGCGCCGCCGTCCACCGTGGCGATGCCGTAGTCATCGGGTCGCCCGTAGCGCAGAAAACCGGGACTGGGCAGGCCGGCGACATGGCTCCAGCCGAGTTCTCCGCCCAGCGTCAGGCCTTGCGCGCCGAACGCCTTGCTCGCACCGAGACTCGCCGTCGTCACCTTGAACCGGTCGTAGCTGTCGAAGGTGCCGCCCGGGGCGATGGCATTGGTATTTTTCGCCAGGTTCAAGGCAGCGGTGGCGGAGCGGCCAAGGAGTGTGCCGAGCACATCCGATGCGTTCAGGTTAAGCGGCTGATTGGGACGATAGGCGACCTCACCGTAAAAGCCCAGCGAAGCATCAGGTTTTGCCTTGAAACTCAGACCAAAGAGCCGGATGTCTTCAGCATAGATCAAAGCATATTTGGTTCCGTTCGGATCCGTTAATCGCGTGGTCGTGGCAGCGCCGTAACCGCCGGCGACGTTGGCAAGTGTTACGTGGATGCCGGGCATCCGGCTGTGATAATTCATCGCGTAGGCGCGAAATTCGGTGCTCAAGGCCGCTACCGCATAGCGCAGCGCGGCGCCATACTGGCCCGAATCGCCGGGCATGATATCGGGATTCCGCTTCGGATAGAGACCGTTGGCGAAAGCAGTTGCATCGCTGACGTTGAAAGGCACGCCGCCGAGCACTGATGCGTAGTTGCAGCCGGTCGGCAGCTGGTTGGCCGGTGCGAAAAACGTTCCGCATGGCAAGAGAACGCTGGGGCGGAATTTATACTGGACAAAACCTTCAATGCCCCACTGCCTGCCGCCGGAAAGCTCGGCATAGATCATTCCGACAGGAATTTTGCCTTCCTGTGCAAGAGACCCGGGGCGCAGACGCGCCGGATAGTCGGCCGGGTTGATGACATCGATGCCGCCGGTGAAGTACTGCGAAGCCCCCCAGTTCACGACCTGGCGGCCGCCGCGCACATCCAGAGTCGCCTCATTGCCGACATTGACTCGGCCGAAGGCATAAACATCGGCCAGTTGGATATTGCTGAATTTCGCGGCCGGGTCGAAGCCGCTGTCGCTTAGCGGAACGTCCTGACGGAAACCGTTGGGGATGTTGCCATAGGCACGGTCGCCCTGCTTGAGTTCAAAATCGTGCCAGGCTTTGACCCGGGCAAAGACACCGATGTCCTGCCCTTTGAGATCGAGATCGAACAGCCCTTTGAGCACGGTGGATACCGGCCGGCCCTTCTTGAAATTCAGGTCATTGCCGCCTGCATTCCCGCCCAACTGCCCGGGAGCCATGCCAAGGCGCGCAGTCGGCAATATGCCCAGGACATCGGGATCAGGCGACTCGGTGCGGATTGTCGTGCCGGCGGTAAGCGTGGCACTGAGCTTTCCGTCTATCCCGTCACCAAACTTGAAAACCGCCGCGTCACCTGAGAATGAAAGGCCGGCGAGCGCAAGGCTTGCGACACGGCGTACCATTTTCATTGAAATCGACAGGTTCATCCGGTGCCTTATGCGCAACAGCCGTAGCAGCTAAAACACTGCGCCGGCGGAACAGCGGATGCGTCCCCTCAATGCCGGTTCTGGCCGGATGTTAGAACATCGCTTCGTCCAACGCCAGCGCGCTCGCCCCGCCCTGCACCACTTCCTGCGCCAGACCGGCCGCGGCGGCCATGACGTGATCGGCATAGAAATGCGCGGTGGCGATTTTCGCCGGGAAGAAGGGATCGGCGTCACCGGCCGCAATCCTGGCCTGCGCCACCAGCGCAGCGCGCGCCATCATCCAGCCGCCGGCAACAATGCCCGTCAGGCGCAGGAAAGGCACGGCGCCGACGGCCACGGCACGCACATCGCTGCCGTAGTTGGCGACAATGTGGCCGCCCGCCAGTTGCAGCGCCTCGATGCCGCGTCCGAGCGCGGCGGCAAGGGCAACAAATTCAGGCCCCGCCTGCCTGGCCACCTCGACCCGGGTCTGCTGCATGCGGCCGATCACCGACTTCAGCGTGGTGCCGCCTTCGCGCGCTATCTTGCGGCCCATCAGATCATTGGCCTGGATGCCCGTGGTGCCTTCGTAAATCGTGGTGATGCGGGCATCGCGCATGTACTGGGCGGCGCCGGTCTCTTCGATGAAGCCCATGCCGCCATGCACCTGCACGCCGAGATAGGTCAGTTCGTTGCCGGTCTCGGTGCTCCAGGCCTTGACCACCGGGATCATCAGATCGACAAAGGCCTGGTTCTGCTCCCGCTCCGCGGCATCGGGATGGCGTATCGCGGCATCGTGCGCAGCGGCGACGACATAGGCCAGCGCGCGCATGGCCTCCACCTGCGAACGCATCAGCATCAGCATGCGGCGGATATCCGGATGGCGGATGATAGGCACGCCGCTGGCGGAACCTTCGATGGCGCGGCCCTGCACCCGCTCGCGGGCATAGGCCACGGCGTGCTGGTAGGCGCGCTCGCCGAGCGCCAGGCCTTCGAGGCCGACCGCGAAGCGCGCCGCATTCATCATGACGAACATGTACTTGAGGCCCTGGTTCTCCTTGCCCACCAGGGTGCCGACCGCGCCGCCGCCGTCGCCCAGCGCCATGACGCAGGTCGGGCTGGCGTGGATGCCGAGCTTGTGCTCGATGGATACGCAATACGCATCGTTGCGCGCGCCCAGCGAACCGTCCGGATTGACCATGAACTTGGGCACGACGAACAGCGAAATGCCCTTGACCCCCTCCGGCGCATCCGGCGTGCGGGCGAGGACGAGATGTATCGTGTTCTCCGCCATGTCGTGGTCGCCGTAGGTGATGAATATCTTCTGGCCGAAGATGCGGTAGCTGCCGTCGGCCTGCGGCACGGCACGCGAACGGATGGCGGCCAGATCGGAGCCGGCCTGCGGCTCGGTGATGTTCATGGTGCCGGTCCATTTGCCGGAAATCATGTTGGGCAGGTACATGGTCTTCTGCGCATCGTTGCCGGCAATCTCCAGCGCTTCGGTGGCGCCGAGCGTCAGCAAAGGGCAGAGCGAGAACGCCATGTTGGACGACTTCCACATTTCCTGCACCGCCGCCGAGACCAGTTTGGGCAAGCCCTGCCCGCCATGCTCAGGATTGCCGGAGAGCGCATTCCAGCCGTTGTCGGCGAACTGCCGGTAGGCTTCCTTGAAGCCCTTCGGCACGGTCACAGCCTTGTCGGCCCACTGCGCGCCCTCCTGATCGCCGCTCCAGTTGAGCGGCGCCAGCACCTCTGCGGTGAACTTCGCGGACTCCTCGAGAATTGCCTCGACCACATCAGCCGTCGCTTCCTCGTAGCCGGGCAAGGCAGCAACCTTGTCGAGGCCGGCCAGTTCGGCCAGAACGAACTGCATGTCCTTCAATGGGGCGGCATAGCTGCTCATCGCAATTCTCCGTAATCGTCTGTCTTGAAAAAAACCGGGAACCGCAGGGCAAAGCAGGAATCAACAGCGTTTGCTTTCCCCTGCTTCCCGGCTCCCTGCCTTGAGGTCGTCTTGCTTCCGGCTTGTCCTAGAGCGCCGCCACCAGTTCCGGCACGGCCTGGAAAAGATCGGCGACCAGGCCGTAATCGGCTACCTGGAAAATCGGCGCATCGGAATCCTTGTTGATCGCCACGATCACCTTGGAATCCTTCATGCCGGCCAGATGCTGGATCGCGCCGGAAATGCCGATGGCGAAATACAGCTGCGGCGCGACGATCTTGCCGGTCTGCCCGACCTGATAGTCGTTGGGCACGAAGCCGGCATCGACCGCGGCGCGGGACGCCCCCAGGGCGGCACCGAGTTTGTCGGCCAGCGGTTCGAGCAGTGTGTGGTAGTTCTCGCCGCTGCCCATGCCGCGCCCGCCCGAGACGATGATCTTCGCCGCCGCCAGTTCCGGCCGCGCCGACTTGGTCAGTTCGCGACTGATCAGTTTCGACTGGCCGAGGTCGGGGCCGGCGGTGATGACTTCGATGGCGGCGCTGCCGCCGGAGTTGGCCGCCGCGTCAAAGCCCGTGGTGCGCACCGTGATGACCTTGGTCGCATCAGCCGACTTGACGGTCGCCAGCGCATTGCCGGCATAGATCGGACGCACGAAGCTGTCGGCGTCGACCACCGCTGTGATTTCCGAAATCTGCGCCACGTCGAGCAGCGCCGCAACACGCGGCAGGGTGTTCTTGGCGTTGCTGGTGGCCGCGGCCAGGATGTGGCTGTAGCCGCCGGCGTTGGCGACGATCAGGGCGGCGAGGTTCTCCGCGCTCTGGTCGCCGTAGTGGGCGGCGTCGGCGATTTTGACTCTGGCCACACCGGCGACCCTGGCGGCCTGCTCGGCGACCGCGGCGCATCCGCTGCCGGCGACCAGAATGTGTATCTCGCCGCCGATTTTTGCCGCGGCGGTGACGGCATTGAGGGTCGCGGCCTTGAGGGCGGCATTGTCGTGTTCTGCTATGACGAGGAGGCTCATGCGATCACCTTGGCTTCGTTCTTGAGTTTGTCGATCAACTGGGCGACGTCGGTCACCATGATGCCGGCGCTGCGCTTGGGCGGTTCGGTGACGGTGACGGTGGCAAGCCGCGGCGCCACATCGACACCCAGATCGGCCGGCTTGACGATCTCCATCGGCTTCTTCTTCGCCTTCATGATGTTGGGCAGGGTGGCGTAGCGCGGTTCGTTGAGCCGCAGGTCGGCACTGATGATGCAGGGCAGGCTGACTTCGATGGTTTCCAGACCGCCATCGACTTCGCGGGTCACGGTGGCCTTGCCGTCCGCGAGCACGACCTTGGAGGCGAAAGTGGCCTGCGACCAGCCCAGCAGCGCGGCCAGCATCTGCGCGGTCTGGTTGGCATCGTCATCGATGGCCTGCTTGCCGAGGATGATCAGTTGCGGAGCCTCCTTCTTCGCCACCGCGGCCAGCAGCTTGGCCACCGCCAGCGGCTGCATCTCGACGTCGCTTTCGATCAGGATGGAACGGTCGGCGCCAATCGCCATGGCGGTGCGCAGGGTCTCCTGACAGGCCGTGACGCCGCAGGAAACGGCGATCACTTCCGTCGCCACCCCGGCCTCCCTCAGGCGGATGGCTTCCTCCACGGCAATTTCGTCGAAGGGGTTCATCGACATTTTCACATTCGCCAGATCGACACCACTGCCGTCTGCCTTGACGCGAACCTTGACGTTGTAGTCAATCACGCGCTTGACCGGAACGAGGATTTTCAAGCGACTCTCCTTAAGTTTTTCGGATCGGGAAAGATTCATTCTAGCGGCAATTCCGCACCACCCTTCCATACGCCTTGGTATGGAGTGTGCGATACTAGCGCAAGTCCGGCAACAATTCAATACCCTACCGTATGGAAACAAAACCTGTCAAAGCCGCCCGCACCCAGTTGGATCGCGAAGCATGGATCAAGGGTGCGATAGCCATTCTCGCCGAGCACGGCGCCGAGCGCCTGCGCGTGGAAGTCCTGGCCAAGCGCCTCGGCGTGACCAAAGGCAGCTTCTACTGGCATTTCAAGGATCGCCGCGACCTGCTTGATGCCGTACTCGACTACTGGAAGCAGGGCCGCATCCGCGATATCCGCAAACAGACGCAGGCGGAACCCGGCGACGAAGTCGCCGCCCTGCTGCACACCATCGAAGTCTATGCCTCGGCACGCAACCGCAAGGGCATATCCATCGAAGCTGCGGTACGCGACTGGGCGCGGCGGGATGCGCAAGCCATCGCCGTGGTCGAAGAAGTCGACGCCGAACGCCTGGTTTGCGCCTGCCGCCTTTTCCTCGCCTGCGGGCTGACCCGGGAAGAGGCGCAAGCCCGCAGCGTCATGCTCTACGCCTATGTATTCGGCGTCAGCCTGATGCACTGCGGCGGCTTCACTGCCAGCCTGACTTCCCTCAAGGCCTGGATCGCCGAGCGCATCGCGCGCTGATTGCGGCAGGCAGGACTCTGCTGCCGCACGGCGGGGAATTACATCCGCTCGAAGATTCCGGCCGCGCCCATGCCGGTGCCGACGCACATGGTCACCATGCCGTACTTGAGGTTGCGCCGGCGCAGGGCGTGAATCACCGTGGCGGAACGTATCGCGCCGGTGGCGCCGAGCGGATGGCCGAGGGCGATGGCGCCGCCCAGCGGGTTGACCTTGGCCGGATCAAGGCCGAGATCCTGGATCACCGCCAGCGACTGAGCGGCGAAGGCCTCGTTGAGTTCGAACCAGTCGATCTGGTCCTGGGTGATGCCGGCTGCACGGCAGGCCAGAGGAATAGCCTCCTTGGGGCCGATGCCCATGATCTCGGGCGGCACGCCGCGCACCGCAAACGAGGCGAAGCGCGCCAGCGGCGTCAGGTTGAACTGCTTGAGAATCTTCTCGCTGACCAGGATCAGGGCACCCGCGCCGTCGGAGGTCTGCGAACTGTTGCCGGCGGTGACCGAGCCCTTGGCGGCGAACACGGGTTTCAGTTTGCCCAGCGCCGCCAGCGTCGAATCGGCGCGCGCACCTTCGTCACGGCTGACGCTGCGGGTCTTGACCACGATTTCGCCGGAAGCAAGATCGGGCACGCGTTCGATGACCTCGACCGACGTCGTCTCGTCGTCGAATTCACCCGCCTGCTGCGCGGCGATGGCCTTCTGGTGCGATTCCAGCGCGAACTGGTCCTGCATCTCGCGCGTCACCTTCCACTGCGTCGCCACTTTTTCCGCCGTGAGGCCCATGCCGTAGGCCATGCCGATGTTCTCGTCGGCAAACGCCCTGATGTTGATCGAAGGATGATGGCCCATCATCGGCACCATCGACATCGACTCGGCGCCGCCGGCGATCATGACATCGGCCTGGCCGACGCGGATGCGGTCGGCCGCCATCGCCACCGCGGTAATGCCGGAGGCACAGAAGCGATTGACGGTGACGCCGCCCACGGTGTTCGGCAGGCCCGCCAGCAGCACCGCGTTGCGCGCCATGTTGAGTCCGGCCTCGGCTTCCGGGAAGGAGCAGCCGACGATGGCGTCCTCGATCAGCTTCGGGTCGAGGCCCGGCACCTGGCTCATGGCGGACTGGATCACGCGCACCAGCAGGTCATCCGGGCGGACCGTGCGGAACATGCCGCGCGGCGCCTTGCCGATCGGCGTGCGGGTGGCGGCAACGATGTAGGCGTCCTGCAATTGTTTGCTCATCTGTATCTCCTCGGGTCTCAATTGCGGACCGGCTTGCCGGTCTGCATCATGCCCATGATCCGTTCCTGGGTCTTGGGATGGTTCAGCAATTCCATGAAGGCCTTGCGCTCCAGATCGAGCAGCCACTGCTCGCTGACCAGGCTGCCCTGGTCCACGTCGCCGCCGGAAACCACGGTGGCGATCATCTGTCCCAGCTTGAAATCGTGCGCCGAGATGAAGCCGCCGTCGCGCATGTTCACCAGTTGCGCCATGATGGTGGCGATGGCATAGCGCCCGGCGACCGGCACCAGCTTCTGCAGCGGCGGCCGGTAGCCGGCGTCGAACATGGCGCGCGCTTCCACCTTGGCCACGTGCAGCAACTCGTAGGGGTTGAAAACGATGACGTCGTCGGCTTTCAGATAGCCCATCTGCCGTGCCTCCAGCGCCGACTTCGAAACGGCGGCGGTGGCGGCGTTCATGAAGTAGTGCTTGAGGAATTGCAGCAGATCGTTGCCTTTCGCATCGGCCGCGGCGCGCAGCGCCGCTTCCTTCAGGCCGCCGCCGGCCGGGATCAGGCCGACGCCGACTTCGACCAGGCCGATGTAGGACTCGATCGCGGCGACGCGCCTGGCCGCGTGCAGCGTCAGTTCGCAGCCGCCGCCGAGGGCCAGGCCCGCCACTGCGGCGACCACCGGCACGCCGGCGTATTTCATGGCCTGGAAGCATTGTTGCAGCCTGACGACTTCCGGCTCGATGGCCTTGACGCCGCCCGACATGAAGAGCGGCAGCATGGCCTGCAGGTCGGCGCCGGCGGAGAAAGCGCCGCCGTCTGCGGCGTCCGCAGCCCAGATCACCAGACCCTTGTAGTTGCGCTCGGCCTCTGCAATCGCCCGGCTCAGGCCGGCAATGACCGGCGCGCCGATGGCGTGCATCTTGGTCTTGATGGAAAAAATCAGCACCTCGTCGCCCTGATGCCAGATGCGTACCGATTCGTCCTCGAACAGCGTCGTGCCGCCCTTGCTGCCGTCGGCTGCGCCCTCGCCCAGAACCGGGGCGCGGAACGGCTGGCGGCCGTAGACGGCGAGAGCGGAACGCGGCACATTGGTCTTGCGTGCCGGCGACCAGGAGCCGTCGGCGGCATGCACGCCGCTGCGTCCGTCGAACACCCAGGCCGGCAGCGGCGCCGAACACAAGGCTTTGCCGGCGTCGATGTCTTCCTTGACCCAGTTGGCGACCTGCTGCCAGCCCGCCGCCTGCCAGGTTTCGAACGGACCCAGCTTCTGGCCGAAGCCCCAGCGCATGGCGAAATCGATGTCGCGCGCATTGTCGGCAACGGCTTCCAGATGCACTGCGATGTAATGGAAGGCATCGCGGAAGATGGCCCAGAGGAACTGTGCCTGCGGGTTGCCCGAGTCGCGCAGCGCCTTCATGCGCTTGGCCGCATCCTTTTCCTTGAGGATGCGCACCACCAGATCGTCGGCCTTGCCGCCGCCGGCGACATACTGGCCGCTGGCGAAATCGAGCCGCTGCACCTCGCGGCCCACGCGCTTGTAGAAGCCGGCGCCGGTCTTCTGCCCGAGGGCGCCGGCGGCGACGAGTCTGGTGAGGATTTCCGGCGTCTTGTAGCAGGCCGCAAAGGGATCGTCACCCAGCGTGTCCTGCATGGTCTTGACCACGTGCCCGAGGGTGTCGAGACCGACCACGTCGGCGGTGCGGAAGGTGCCGGACTTGGCGCGTCCCAGCTTGGCGCCGGTCAGATCGTCCACCAGGTCGCAGGACAGGCCGAACTTCTCCGCCTCGTGTATCGTCGCCAGCATGTTGAAGACGCCGACGCGATTGGCGATGAAGTTGGGGGTGTCCTTGGCCCGCACCACGCCCTTGCCCAGCGTGGTGACGAGGAAGCCTTCGAGCTGGTCGAGGATTTCAGGCCGCGTCGTCGCCGTCGGGATCAGTTCGACCAGATGCATGTAGCGCGGCGGGTTGAAGAAATGCACGCCGCAGAATCGCGCCTTGAGTTCCGCAGCGAAGCCGTCGGACAGGGCGGTGATCGACAGGCCGGAGGTATTCGAGGCGAAGATGGCATCCGGCGCGATGAAGGGCGCAACCTTCTTGTACAGGTCGTGCTTCCAGTCCATGCGTTCGGCTATCGCCTCGATGATCAGGTCGCAGCCCTTGAGCAGTTCCAGGCCGTCGTCATAATTCGCCACCTCGATGCAGGCCGCATCGTCCTTGTTGCCCAGCGGCGCCGGGCTGAGTTTCTTGAGGCCCTCGATGGCGCGCAGCACGATGCCGTTCTTCGGCCCCTCCTTCGCCGGCAGGTCGAACAGCACCACCGGAACTTTGGCATTGACGCAGTGGGCCGCGATCTGCGCACCCATGACGCCGGCACCGAGCACGGCGACTTTCTTGACGATGAAATTGCTCATAGTGAGTACCTTTTCAAGGAATAAAACCTTTCACCACAGATGCACGGAGACACAGAGAAAACCAGAAAATGCTTTTCCGAATCGGCCTTTCTCTTTCTCCGTGTCTCTGTGTCTCCGTGGTTAAGGGTTCTTGCTTTAAAACAGTTCGGCTTCGAGGTCGAGCAGGGAACCGCAGCCTGATCGCGCCTGGCGTATCAACATGGCGGTCTCGGGCAGCAGGCGGGCAAAATAGAAACGGGCGGTAGCAAGCTTGGCCTTGTAGAAGGTGTCGCCTGAATCGAGCTTGGCCAGGGCGATCTTCGCCATACGGGCAAAGAAGTAACTGTACACCAGATGGCCCACCACGCGCAGGTAGGGAACCGCCGCGGCGCCGACCTCGTCCTGATTCTGCATGGCCTTCATGCCGATTTCCATGGTCAGTTTGGTGACCTTGTCGCCGAGGTCGGCCAGCGGCGTGATGAACTCGTTCATCGCCTCGTCGGTGCCGTTTTCCTCGATGAAGGCCTGCACCAGTGCGCCGAACTTCTTCAGCCTGGCACCGTTGTCGAGCAAGACCTTGCGCCCCAGAAGGTCCAGCGACTGGATCGTGTTGGTGCCCTCGTAAATCATGTTGATGCGGGCATCGCGAACGTATTGCTCCATGCCCCAGCCGGCGATGTAGCCGTGGCCGCCATACACCTGCATCGCTTCGGAAGTGGCGATCCAGCCGTTGTCGGTCATGAAGGCCTTGACCACCGGCGTCAGCAGCGTCACCAGGTCGGCGGCGTCCTTGCGCACGGCTTCGTCGGGATGATTCAGTTCGCGGTCGATCTGCAGCGCGATGAAGGACGAAAAGGCGCGACCGCCTTCGGCGTAGGCCTTCGCCGTCAACAGCATGCGCCGCACATCCGGATGCACGATGATCGGGTCGGCCGCCTTGTCCGGCGCCTTGATGCCCGACAGGCTGCGCATCTGCAGACGCTCCCTGGCATAGACCAGCGCGTTCTGGTACGCGACTTCCGTCTGCCCCAGGGATTGCATGCCGACGCCGAGGCGCGCGGCATTCATCATCACGAACATGGCATTGAGACCCTTGTGCGGCTGGCCGATCAGCCAACCGCTGGCGTCGTCCAGATTCATCTGGCAGGTCGGACTGCCGTGAATCCCCATCTTTTCCTCGAGGGCACCGCAGCTGATCGCGTTGCGCGCACCCAGCGTGCCATCGGCATCGGGAATGAACTTCGGCACCACGAACAATGAAATCCCCTTGGTGCCGGGAGGCGCGTCGGGCAGACGGGCGAGCACCAGATGGACGATGTTCTCCGCCATGTCATGTTCGCCGGCGGAGATGAAAATCTTGCTGCCGGTGATCGTGTACGACCCATCCGCCCGGGGCACGGCCTTGGCGCGCAGCAAGCCGAGGTCGGTGCCGCAATGCGATTCGGTGAGGCACATCGTTCCCGTCCATTGGCCCGACACCAGGGGCGGCAGGTACAGCGCCTTCAACTCCGCTGTGCCGTGTTCGCGCAGGCACTCGTAGGCACCGTGCGACAGGCCGGGATACATGTACCAGGCCTGATTAGATGCATTCAGCATCTCGGACAGGGGGTTGTACACGACCACCGGCAAACCCTGACCGCCGTATTCAGGATCGCAGGTCAGCGCCGGCCAGCCGGCATCGACAAACTGCCGGTAGGCTTCCTTGAAGCCGGTCGGCGTAGACACCTCGTGAGTGACCGGATCAAGCCGGCAGCCCTCGCGGTCGCCGACCTGGTTGAGCGGAAACAGCACCTTGGAGGTAAATTTGGCGCCCTCTTCCAGCACCTGGTTGATCAGATCGGCATCAACTTCGGCGTGCGCCGGCAAAGCCTTGAGTTCGGTGGTGACGTCGAGCAATTCATACAGAACGAATTGCATGTCACGCAAGGGGGCGAGGTACTGGCCCATGGAATCCTCCTTTGTTTTTATTGACTGGCGTCGACCGCAGCGGACGAACGACCGTTTGAAACAAGCGTTTTAATGCTAACGCAGTTCTGCCGGCACGTGTAGTCGAACGACTCTAATTCAGGAAGCCCGGGCCGCAGCCGGCCGGGTGGCGCGGCCGACAATCAGCGCAGAAAGTTCCGGCTGATCTCGCGGAACACGTCCGAGTCGGCGCGCCGCAGCCATTCAAAGGCCACCATCTCGCGGCTGACAATGGCGGCGCCGGCCTGCCGCATGCGCTCCAGGGCCAGGGCCTTGTCGGCCTGGCGGCGTGAGCCGACGGCCTCCTCCACCACGAACACCTGCCTGCCGCCGGCCAGCAGTTCGATCACCGTCTGCAGTACGCAGACATGGGTTTCCATGCCACAAACCACATACTGGCGCGGGCCGCCGCCTTGATCGAGGGCATGACAGCCCCCGGCCACGGCGGAAAAATGCAGTTTGCCGGCAATGCAGCCGGCCGGAAGTTCGGCGGCAACGGCGGGATGGGTCGGACCCAGTCCCTGCGGATACTGCTCGCAGGCCAGCAGCGGAATCTCCAGCCGGCGCGCCACGCGTATCAGCCAGACCACGTGGTCCAGCAAGGATTGCCAGCCGGCGATGGCCGGCACCAGTTTGCCCTGTACATCCACCACCAGCAGGGCCGAATCGCGTGCATCGATCAGCATGATGCCTCCCAGGCAGCAATAAATTCCTTCCAGTGCGGCAGGCCGGTCGCCGCCAGCGTGGACTTGACCAGTTCCAGTTCGCTGTCGTGCTCGCCGGCCGTCAGCAGTCCGCGCATGAGTTGGAAGCGCAGAAAGACCAGAAAGGTGTTGACCACGTCGGTTTCGCAATAATCGCGGATCTCGTCGCTGCGCCCTTCCTGCCAGGCACCCCAGACCGCCGAGCCGTCCATGCCGAGCTTGCCCGGCAGGCCCATCAGGCGCGCCAGTTGATCGAGCGGCGCACTGCCGCGCGGCTGGTACATCGCCAGCAGATCCATCAGGTCCGTATGCCGCATGTGGTAGCGGCTGATGTAGTTGTTCCACTTGAAATCGCGCGAGTCGCGGTAATCGCCTTCGCCCATGTCCCAGTAGCGCGGCGCCGTGACGCGATGCATCAGGCCGCGGTAGTGCAGCACCGGCAGGTCGAAGCCGCCGCCGTTCCAAGAGACGATCTGCGGCGTGAACTTTTCCACGCCGTCGAAAAAGCGCTGGATGATTTCGCCCTCGCCCGACTTGGGCCCGGCCAGCGACCAGACGCGAAAACCTTCCGCGCTGCGCAGTGCGCAGGAAATCACCACCACGCGCTGCAGGTGCAGCGGCAGGAAATCGCTGCCGTTCTTGGCCCGCTGGCGCTGAAAGGCGAACTCCGCCACTTCCCCGTCGGCCAGCGTCGCCGGCAGTTGATGCAGCGTGCGCAGGCCGGCGATGTCCGGAATGGTCTCGATGTCAAAGACGAGAACGGGAGTCATGGGCAGGGTTCCGGTGGCAAAAAGCGATATGTCGGTGGGTTGTCGGCACGGGCGCAGCTGGACTGCCTGAAATTGCACTACGCGGGCAGCCAATGCCGATTCTATAATCCCGCTCCATGTTAGTCGAAGAAAAAGACCAAAACAGCCGGCAGGGCATCCAGTCCATCGAGGTCGGCGTGCCGCTGCTGCGGGTGCTGGCGGATCACGGCGCGCCGATGATGCTGCGCGACCTCGCCCTGGCGGCGGGCATGCCGGCGGCCAAGGCCCACCGCTACCTGGTCAGCTTCATGCGTACCGGACTGGTGACGCAGGATCCGCTCTCGGGCCGCTACGATCTGGGACATTTCGCGCTGGATCTCGGCCTCGCCAGCCTCGCCCGGCTCGACGCGGTGCGTGTGGCGACCCCTGTGCTCGACTCGCTCGGCGAGGAAATCGGGGAAACCGTGGCCCTCGCGGTATGGGGCAATATGGGCCCCACCATCGTGCGCTGGGTCGAGTCGCGACGGCCGGTGACGGTCAATCTGCGCACCGGCGCCGTGATGCCCTTGCTGCATTCGGCCATAGGCCTGTGCTATGTGGCTTTCTTCGACTCGCCGCAGTTGCAGCAGCGGGTGGCAGAGGAACTCCTGATCAACGCCGGCAGCGAGGACGCCCGGGCACCGGTAACGCGGGCGCAACTCGATGCCCTGATTGCCACAGCGCGCGAACATGGCATGTCACGCGTCGTCGGATCCCTGATTCCCGGCATCAACGCCTTTTCGGCCCCGGTATTCAATCACGACGGCAAGATGGCGCTGGCCATCACCGGCCTGGGTCCCGCAGGCCTCATGCCACCCCACTGGAATGGCCCGATGCCGAAAGCCATCCGTGCCGCCGCCTGCCGCATATCGCGCCAGCTGGGCTGGCGCGGCGGCAAGTGACCGCCGGACTGAATTGCACCTGTCATCGCAAGCGAGCCGGCACGATAGCGATCCGCGCCGACCGGCTTTCGTCTGTTCTGCTGTATAAAGCACGCTTGCCTCCCACCACGCTGCGCCGACAACCCCACCCATGAAGCGAATTCTTGTAGTCGATGACAATGCCGTCAATCGCAAACTGGCCAGTACCCTGCTGAAGAAGCGCGGCTGGGAAATCGCAGAAGCCGACGGCGGCGCGACGGCACTGGAAATCCTGTCTGTCGATCGCTTTGACGGCGTGCTCCTCGACATCAGCATGCCGGGCATCGATGGCGAGGAAGTCTGCCGCCGCATTCGCGCCAACAGATCTCTGGCCGGACTGCGGCTGGTGGCCTACACCGCGCACGCCATGGAATCGGAACAGCAGCGCATCATGAGCGCCGGCTTCGACGCAATTCTGATCAAGCCGATCACGATGCAGTCTCTTCAGCTGGCGCTGCCGGACTAGCCAGAGGTATCCAGAACTCGAAATAGGCGCCGTGGCCCAGCTCGGATTCGAGACGCAGGGAACCTCCCATCAGCGCCACGAATTCCCGCACCAGAGCAAGGCCGAGCCCGGTGCCGCCATGTGCGCGGGTGACGAAGTTGCTCTCCTGGTGAAAGCGCTCGAACACGGCGACCTGGGCTTCTGCGGCAATGCCCGGCCCGGTATCGCGGACACCGATGACGACCCGCTCCCCGTCCCGTCCGGCCGTGATGCATATCTCGCCCTGTTGAGTGAATTTCACCGCGTTGCTGAGCAGGTTGTGGACCACCTGGCGCAGTCGCATCGGGTCACCGATCAGCGTCTGCGGCACATCGGGAGCAAACTGGTGCACCAGACGCAAGCCTTTCTGCCGGGCCGTTGCGGCATGCAGAGCGGCCAGTTCCTGCAGCAGCGGCGGCAGGGCGAAGGGAACCGCGTCGAGCCTCATGTTGCCGGACTCTATCTTGGCGATGTCGAGGACATCATTCACCAGGGCGAGCAGGTGCTGGCCGCTCTGGCAAATGGTGGCAGCGTGGTCGCGTATTTCCTCATTGGGCGCATCCTCGCGGATCAGTTCGGCAAAACCGAGGATGCCGTTGAGGGGCGTGCGCAACTCGTGCGACATGCTGGCGACGAAGTCGCTCTTCATGCGGCTGTTTTCCTCGGCCAGGTGACGCGCGTCCTCCAGACGCCGGAAAGATTTCTCGACGCTGCCGGCCATGGTGTTGAGGGAATCGCTGAGACTGCCCATCTCATCCTTTGACTGATACTTGAAGCGGAAGCCGAAGTCGCCGGCCTCGATGCGGGCCAGGCCGGCGATCAGATCGGTTATGCGGCGGGTGAGCATGGAGGCAAGCCAGACCGCCACCACCACGACCAGTAGCAGCATGATCAGGGTCGAGGTGGCCAGGGTGAAAGCCGTGCGGCCCGTTGACTCCTCTATCAGGCTGCGCAAATCGGCCTGACGGACCTTCATCCGCTCGCCGAACTCGGCCACCTTGGCCGCCATCAAGGTAGCCGTGGTCTGGGCCGGCTTGTGGAAATCGTCGACGTTGGCGCCGATGGTCACGTAACCGAAGCCGCGCGGGGTCCGGGCGTACTGGCCGGTGCGATAGGGAATGCTTGCCGCCGTGGTCAGTTTCCAGACACCGGTCCACAGGATGAGGAAGGAGCCCGAACCGCCGAACTGGGTCAGATCGTGCCAACCCTGGCATTGCGGCGCGAAATTCAGGTAGCGACATTCCAGGCCCACGTAGCCGGCGCTGGTGAGCGGCTTGGCCGGCTTCTTCTCGCGCGTCTGGTGATCGAAGGGGGGAACGTCCTTCAGGTAATTCCGCAAGGATTTGCCGCTCTGCTGCCAACCCTCGTAGATGCTTGCCTCCAGCCATGAAGGCGCGTACTCGCCGGTCTTCGGGTCGAGGCCGACGATCGAGTGGTGCCGCGGATGCGCGATGCTGCGGTCCAGATAGTCCCACATGAAGGCGTAGTTGCCGTTGGTGGCATCCGATATCGCCGTGTAACGGGCAGATGTCGGCATCAGGTTGTCGGTGAAACTCATGACGTGGGTATGATCCAGCGCCAGCGTGACGTAACCGACGATGCTACCGCCCTTGACCACCGGCGTCGCCCACCGGACGATGCCCTGGAAGCGCTTGCCCTTTGGATTTTCGCGCCCGGCATAGGCCTCCCGTTCCGGCTCGAAGGGGATCCCCAGACTCTTGGCCTTCTCCGGCGTCACCGGGCCGATAACGCGCGAGGGAACGTAGGGGCCGATGACGTCGGAAACATAGATCTCGCCAGGCTTCAATTTCTTCAGTTCGGCAAAATAGGTTTCCGCCTTGCACCAGGTGTTCTCCTTGTGCGAAACGTCGCGCAGGTCGCGCGGCAACACATCGGTCTGGGAAATCTTCAGTTTCTCGCGGCCGTCCAGGCCGACGTAGGTGATCTCGTGATACAGGGGACGCGACAGGGTCCGCAGCACGGTCTCCGGAGGCCGGTAGTGGAAGTCCTGTTTGTTCTCCTCGTTGCTGGGGGTGGCCACCTTGCCCTCCCCGGCAGGGCCGTCCGCCGGCAGCCAGCCCTTGCCGTTTTCCGCCAGTCGCCACTGGCCGATGTCGGTGAGGCTGTGCTTGCGGTTTTCGACAAAACGCCGGTACAGCGCTTCGCCCGGATCCAGTTGCGCGGCGAGCAGAATATCCCGGTCCCGGTCGTAGAGAAAATCGGCCACGGCGCGGGCGGTATCGGTGGTGAGGCGTTCCAGTTCCTCCCGCGCGCGGTCGTCGAGGGCCTTGACCGATTCGCTGGAGAAGGTCTTGCCCATCTGGGCAACGGTATCGCGCACCTCGACGGTCAGCCTGTCGCTTTGATCCGCCAGGCCGCTGCCCAGCCGGCTGACGCCTTCCCAGGCGAGTATCGCGAGCAGGATCAGCGGCACGACCTTGATGACCACGAACAGCAGAATCAGCTTGGCGCGAATGCCAAGTTTCTCGAAGTCGATACCCGCGATGCGCTTCATCCCGCCTCCTGATCTATTGCTGATGGCACACAAACTCCGGCAGGCCTGCGCCACAACTTGCGGCGCGGGCGATGCGGCGAAAACCGGCCCCGAATTTTATGACGCCGCGGCGGGATTGTCGCTCAACCGCCCTGCGAAGGGAAGAATTGGGGCAAGATGCGCGGCTTCGACTGGAAAAAACATCGAATCGCTTCCTGAGATTCCACGGATCATGGACCAAGACATCGCCAACGGCACCCTGCGCATCATCGACGGATGCGAACGCTCCTACACGGACGGCTACTGGATCAAGACCTACCCGGTGCCGACCGACACGCTGCAGGCCAAGCGCCGCCTGATCGAGGCCTTGACGCGCCGCCTCTTCAACCACACCGAGCACGGCCTCAACATACCCGGCAATCGTCTCGCTGAAGCGAAGAAGGCCTACGAAGAAGAAACCGATTCCGGCAAGAAGCGGGTCAAGGGCTCGATGTATGCCGGCGCCATGTTCAATCGCGCCACCGACATTTTCACCCGTCTGGTCGATCTGCAATCGGCGGGGGTGGAAATCTCCTCGAGCAACGATCTGATGCGCGAATGCGGCCGCTGCCTGCAGGAAGCCCTCTCCCTCTGTCGCCTGGTCCTCCACCGCAGCGGCGAGGAAGGCATTGACGAATTGTGGGGTGAACCGTTCCGCGCCTTCACGGTTCCACTTGAATCCTTTTTCGAAAACCGCTACCTGAAGATGGCCCAGGCCATGCGCGAGATCGACAGCGTCGCTGCGGCCATGCTGCGCACCTTCCACACGCCGATGTTCGAGGGCATAGAGACAGTGATCCGGGAGTTTGCCGGCGTCGCCCGGATCAAGGTGGAAACGCTGCGCACCGACCCCGAAATCTTCGACATCTGGGCCGAGATGGTCACCGCCGGCGAGCGCCTCGCCAACTTCCGCCCCCTCATGAACAACCCCGAAAGCGAAATCGAACAGCGCGCGGCGTCCTTCGGCACCCAACTCATCTGCAACGGCCGCGACCTGATCTTCCACATCACCCGGGCGCGGGTACCGATGCCGAAGAGCGCCAGGGATTTCGTCGAGCGATGTGAAATCTATGCGGCAACCGGAATCGTTACCATGATGCCGGTGCCACTGCCCGGCTAGGCTGACGGTACCGCAGCTGCGGCGGCATGCTGCATGCGTGGCCGCCGTCCGGTTTCAAGTTGCGCCGTGCTTGCCGACAAATGCCTGCAGCGCGGCATGCACTTCGCCAAGCAGGCCCGGCCAGTCACCGGCACGGGACTGACGGAACAGGCGCATGACGCCGGGGTACCAGGGCGAATCGCTGCGCCCGCTCAGCCAGCGCCAGTCGGTCTTGTAATCAGGCAACAGCAGCCAGCAGGCCTTGCCCATGGCCCCCGCCAGGTGGGCGACGGCCGTGTCCACGCTGATCACCAGGTCGAGATTGGCGATGATCGCCGCGGTATCGGCAAAATCGGCAATTTGCGGCCCGAGATTGACCAGTGCCAGGCCGGCCGGCGGACTTGCCGCATCGTCCTCGCCAGCCCCTTTTTGCAAACTGAAAAAACGCGCGCCGGCGATCGGGCCCAGGGCAGACAAGCTCGCCAGACCGGGAAGCGATCGCTCCGCATCGTTCTCGAAGCGCGGGTTTCCTTTCCACACCAGACCGATGCGTACCGCGCCGGGAAAACACTGCCCGGCCACCACGGCTGACCATCGGTCGAGTTTCACGCGCTCGGCGCCAAGGTAGGGCAAGCTTGCCGGAATCGAGTCGAGTCCGGTCTGGCAATGCAGCGGAATGCTCAGCGGCGGAGTCCAGAAATCCCAGGTCGATGGCGGCAGCGGCTCATCAAAACCGGTGACGCAATCGACGCCGTCCAGGGAGGCAAAAAGTGTTTTCAGCGCAGGATGACAAATCAATGTGATGTGCCGCGCGCCGCGGGCCTTCAACACGGCGGCGTAGCGACAGAACTGGATCATGTCGCCATGCCCGGCCTCGAAACCGATCAGCAGGGACTTGCCCTGCAGGGGCTCTCCACGCCATCGCGGGCAGGCCAGGCGGGCTTCCAGCGCGGCATACCAGTCGCGCGCCTCGAGGCAGCGCCAACCCTCCTCGAAGCGGCCCTGGCGCAGCAACAGGTAACTCAGATTGAATCTGGCCAGACGATAATCCGGGGCCAGCGCCATCGCCTTGCGGTAACTGAGTTCGGCCTCGACCTCCTGCTTGCGGCAGGCCTGCAGAACCCCCAGATTGGACCAGGCCGCGGCCGACTCCGGCATCAGTTGCAAAGCCCGCCGGTAAGCGGCTTCCGCCTCGGCAAAGCGCTTTTGCAGGGTCAGCATGGCACCGAGGTTGATATGGGTTTGCCCGTGACCGTCATTGCAGACGATGGAATGGCGGTAATGCGCTTCGGCTTCGGCCAGCCTGCCGGCCTGATCCAGCACCAGTCCCAGATTGGCATGGGCCTCGGCGAGATCGGGAAGCAGCCGGATGGCCTGGCGGAAGCATTCCTCCGCCTGAGCAGAATCGCCGCCGGCCAGGTGGCGGTTCCCCTCGTAAAAAAAGGCCTCGGCGCGGCCGGATTTCCCGGAGGGCGACAGATCCTGAAGCGGATCTGCTTGCCCTGGCTCGTCCGGCGACACGGATTCAGCGACCCGTTGCCGGCGGCTGAACGTCACCCAGCAGGAGGAACTGGCCGGTGCAGGGATTCATCTTGTACAGACGGCCTTCCATTTCCCTGATCTCCCAGCAGCGATCCGGCGGACCCAGTCGCTTGAAATAGTCCCGCGCAAAGTAGCCGGCGAAGACCAGCAGCGCGACCAGCGCCATCACGCCCCAAGGTCCGCGCCAGCGACCGCCGGCAGCGGGATGGCCGGTCCTGGTACTGGTACTGGTACTGGATGCCGCGACTGGCAGGTCTGGAATCATGGCTCCGGGTTGTTTCAGGTCTTGTTCGCAGCCGCCATGATAGCCTCAGGAATCTGCCTTGCCAGATCGCCGGCCGGATGCTCGCTACCCGTAATCCACAAAATCTGTGGATAAGTATGTGGAGAAGTGCCGGGACGACAGGTCTGTTAAGAATTTGTGACGGCTGTTCAATCCTTGAGCAGCCGTATTCAGGCAGGGCCTCAAGACCTTTCCGGCAGTTCTATGCATATCGGCATAGGGTTGTGGAGCATTCCCCGCTCCCAGATGTGGTTTCAGAGTGCATGGCGAATGCCTATCCCCTGTCATGCACAGTGGTATTGATCGTCTTGCCGATGATCGGACCGCAGCCGGCATGACCGGCGCCTCTCCGGATACGGTGCGCAAGCGGATACGATTAAAGTCCGCGGACTGACAACATTTGCCTGCACAGCCCCTACATGCAGAACAAAAGAAAAAGGGTTACAGGGAGAAATACCCTGTAACCCTTGAATTTGGTGGGGTGACCGATGGGGCTCGAACCCACGACAACCGGAATCACAATCCGGGACTCTACCAACTGAGCTACGGCCACCACCGAAACTGCGCGCCGCCCGGAAACAAATCGCCGGTGGGCAGGGGGCGAATTATGGGAGAAGGCAGAAAAAGAATCAAGCAATCAGCAATCCCGAACCTGGCAGACTACGCCCCGACGCCGGCGTCTATCGTGGCAAACTGGCGGCCTGCCGCCGGTTCTATCGCCGGAAACTGCCCGGAATCCGGCAATGGCACGAACTGCTGCGCAGTCCGGATGCCACGACATTGACCATCAAGCCCGAGAACTTCTGAAACGACATGAGCCAACCCGATATCCAAGTCGCCTGCCGCGGAAAACTCACGCCCGATGCGGCGAAGACTCACCGGAGCAGAACATGAGCGCCAACATCCCCAAAGGCTTCCGCCTGCACAAGCGCGGTGGCGACTACCTGGCCATGCTTGGCCCCTGGTATTACCGGCGCGACGAAGCGGAACACAAGCGCGGCCAGATCATTCTCGCCACGCGCATCGAGGAGCGCCACACCAACATCCGCCACATCGCCCATGGCGGCTTTCTCGCCTCCATGGTCGATACGGCGCTGGGCATCGTCGTCTCCGGTTCGCGCGAACCGCCGCAACCCATCGTCACGGTCAGCCTCACCACCAACTTCGTCGCCAGCGCCGAAACCGGCGACTGGATCGAAGCCCATGTGGACATCGACCGCATGGGCGGCCGCCTGGCCTATGCCCGCTGCACGCTGCTGGTCGGCGATCGTTGCATCATGACCGGCAGCGGCATCTTCGCGCTGATGCAGCCGGTCGTCCCCAGGGAACAGGCGGACGGCTGAGGATGCCGAAGGACCACGACGTGGTGCCGCTGCTGCAGAATGGCGTGCTGCGCCCCGTTTGAAGCCAACAACGAAGGAATTCATGCATGAGCACTGCGGCCAGGCCCTACAAGTACTACTGGGAGGATTTTCCCGTCGGCCAAGTGCGCGAGTTCGGCCGCGTCACCATGACCACCGAGGAAATCGTCGCCTTCGCCCGCCAGTTCGATCCGCAAGCCTTCCACCTCTCCGAAGAGGGCGGCAGGGACAGCCTGTTCGGCGGGCTTTGCGCCAGCGGCTGGCACACCTGCGCGCTGGCCATGCGCATGATGTGCGACGCCTACCTGCTGGAATCCGCCAGCCTCGGCTCACCGGGCCTTGAGAACATCCGCTGGCTGAAGCCGGTGCGCCCCGGCGACACCCTGCATGTGCGCACGGTAGTGCTCGAAGCGCGCCCGCTCGACAGCAAGCCGGGCGTCGGTCTGGTACGCACGCGCTGGGAGATGCTGAACCAGAACAACGAGGAAGTCATGCAGATGGAAGGCTATGGCATGTTCCAGAGGCGCGACCCTGCCCCGACCGGCAATCCCGATCCATCCGCTTCGCCTGGCTGATCAGCCCTGAAAGGACCACAATGAATTTCACCACCCTCGACGTCACGCTCGATGCCGGCGTCGCCACCATCGCCCTCAACCGGCCCGACAAGGCCAATGCCATGAGCGAGCCGATGTGGTACGAGATCGAGCAGGCCATGGCATGGCTCGACACCACACCGGAAGCCCGGGTCGGCATCGTCACCGGCCGCGGCAAGTTTTTTACCGCAGGCATCGACCTCACGCTGCTGATGGGCCTCGGCGCCAAGATCGAAGACGACTGCGACGGCCGCCGCCACGAAAAGCTGCGCCGGCTGATTCTCCGGCTGCAGGACACCCTGACCTCCATCGAGCGCTGCCGCAAGCCGGTGCTGGCTGCCGTGAATGGCGCCTGCATCGGCGGCGGCATCGACCTCGTCACCGCCTGCGACATGCGCTACTGCTCGTCCAACGCCTACTTCAGCGTCAAGGAAATCGACGTCGGCATGACGGCCGATGTCGGCACCCTGCAGCGCCTGCCGCGCCTCATCGGCGAAGGCATGGCACGCGAACTGGCCTACACCGGGCGCCGCGTCGACGGCATCGAAGCGCAGAAGATCCATCTGGTCAACCGCTGCTTCGAGTCGCCCGAGGCGCTGCAAACCGGCGTCATGGAAATCGCCCGCAGCATCGCCGCCAAGTCGCCGCTTTCCATCCGCGGCAGCAAGGAAATGATCAGCTATGCCCGCGATCATTCGCTGGCCGACGGCCTCAACTACGTCGCCACCTGGAACGCCGCCATGCTGTTGTCAAAAGACCTCTTCGAAGCCGGCGCCGCCAACGTGCAAAAACGCGAGCCGGTGTTCAAGGACTGATCCCGGCGGAAGCTTGAAGCTCACTGCGGGACGAGGCCTGCTGCTCCGTTGAACTGGACAGAGCGGCGTGTAAGCCCGAAAATGCCGCGCGGCGGCCTCACCGCGAAGCGCAACGCCCGCTGTTCAAGACACTCATTACTCATTCTTCGGTAAATCAACAATGAAGCATTCATCCCCGTGGCCTCAGGCATTCCGCTCACTTGCAATTATCGCCGGCGCTGCTTTCTCTCTTTCTGTCACGGCTCAGGTCAACGTCGAGGAGGCGAAGAATGTATTCAAGGACAATGACTGTCGCAAATGTCACAGCCCCGACAAGGCGAAGGGCGGCCCGTCGCTCAAGAAAATTGCCGAAAAATACAAGGGCAAACCCGATGCCGAGCAAAAACTCATAAAGCACATGACTCAGGGTCCGCGCGTCAAGCTGGAAAACGGCAAGGAAGAAGACCACAAACTGCTCGACAGCAACGACCCGAAGGTGCTGAAGAACGTCGCCCGGTGGATTCTTTCGCACTGACCGGCGCAGTCAAAGACCGGGATGCTCGACATCCTCTACCGCGACGATTTTCTCGTCGCCATAAACAAGCCGTCCGGCCTGCTGGTTCATCGCAGCAACATCGACCGTCATGAAACGCGCTTCGCCGTGCAGTTGCTGCGCGACCAGATAGGGCAACGGGTGTACCCCATGCACCGGCTCGACAAGGGTACCTCCGGCCTGTTGCTGTTCGCCCTCGATGCCGACAGCGCACGCCGGGTAGCCGCGCAGTTCGTGCGCGGCGAGGTGCAAAAGCGCTATCTCGCCGTGGTGCGCGGCTGGCCCGCGGAAACCGGCGTGATCGACCATCCGCTGTCGCGCCGCTTCGATGACTACGGTCGCAAACTCGGCGCAGAGCGCCCGGCCATGGCGCTGCCGGCCGTCACCGGATACCGTCGCATCGACTGCTTCGAATTGCCTGAGGCCGTCGACCGTTATCCGACATCACGCTATGCCCTGTTGAGCCTGAGTCCGCGGACCGGCCGCCAGCACCAGTTGCGCCGCCACATGAAGCACATCGCCCACCCCATCATCGGCGATGCCACCTGGGGCAAGGGGATTCACAACCGGTTTTTCCAGCAGCGCTTCGACTGTCAGCGCCTGCTGCTGGCCGCCACACAGATCGACCTGCTGCATCCCCGCGACGGCAGCCCGCTGTCGATTGCCGCAGCGCCGGACGAAAGCTTCGCCGGCGTGATCGGGGCCCTGGGCCTGGCCGCTGAAACAAGCGCAGCGACAGACGCAACAGCGTCATGCGTCGCAGCCACAGCCTCCGGGGCCGGCATCACCGGCGCACCCCTCAAGCACATGGTCGGGTCTGGCAGCGAGTGTCGCAGCTAGGCGACGCCAGGCAAGCTTGCGCGTAAGATGGCGCACCTTGCGTGATTGCAGCTTGCCGCAATCACCCCGCCTTTGCCGAGAAAACGCCATGCCTGATTCCCTGCTGCCCCTGCTTGCCGCCGCCCTCGAAGCGCGTGCTGAACTCCTGCCGCGCCTGCACGCCGAGCAGACGGATGCCTACCGCCTGTTCCACGGCAGCGTCGAGGGCCACCCCGGCCTGACCATCGACCGCTACGGCGACCTGGTGCTGGTGCAGTGCTTCCACAGCCCGCTGGCGGCGGACACGCTGGCCGCAGTGCAATCCTTCTACACCGCCCTCCTGCCGGACCTGACGCTGGTCTTCAACGATCGCAGCCACGCCAATTCACGCATCGGCAATGCGCTGCCGGCGGATCAACTCGAAGCGGCAATGCTGCCGCGCGAAATGCACGAGATGGGAATCACCTACCGCATCGCCGGGCGCCACGCCGGACAGGATCCCTGGCTTTTCCTCGACCTGCGCGCGGCACGGCGTCGGGTAATGCAGGAGGCGCCGGGCAAATCACTGTTGAATCTGTTCGCCTACACCTGCGGCGTCGGCATAGCGGCGGCAAAGGCCGGAGCGCGCTTCGTGGTCAATGTCGATTTCGCCGATTCCAGCCTTGCGGTCGGCAAGGAGAATGCGCGCCTCAACGACTTGCCGGTGCGCCCGCGCTTCGTCAAGTGCGACGCCTTCGCCGCAATGCGCCAGTATTCCGGCGTCGGCCAGCCCAAGCGGGTGCGCGGCAAGGTCATGCCTCCCTTTCCCGAACTCGAGGCGCAGACCTTCGACCTGGTCGTGCTCGACCCGCCGCGCCACGCCAAGAGCCCCTTCGGCGTGGTGGACCTGGTCAATGACTACGCCTCGGTGTTCAAGCCGGCCCTGCTGTGCACCAGTGCGGGCGGCACCTTGATCTGCACCAACAACGTCGCCGATGTGCAGCGCGATGCCTGGCTCGACCAGTTGCAGCGCAGTGCAAGCAAGGCCGGCCGGCCGATCCGCGAGATGGAATGGATCATGCCGGAAGCCGACTTCCCCAGTTGCGACGGCCAGCCACCGCTGAAGATTGCCCTCCTGCGGGTCTAAGTATCGAAATTTACGGGCTATTTTTCCCGGACTCAGGCATAATGCGCGGTTCTCCGGCCGCATCCGCAACCCGCGACCTGCCTTTCCCTCGAAATCCCCTGCCCTGCGCAGGTACGCCATGACCACCTCCCCAGACACTATTGCCACCGGGTTCGATACCCTCGGGCTTGCCCAGCCTTTGCTCCAGGCCCTCACCGATGTCGGCTACGAAACCCCCTCGCCGATCCAGGCCGCCTGCATCCCGGTCCTGCTGGCCGGCCACGACCTGCTCGGCGAAGCCCAGACCGGCACCGGCAAAACCGCCGCCTTCGCCCTGCCGCTGCTGCAGAAGATCGACCTCAAGCGCGCCGTGCCGCAGGCCCTGATCCTGACGCCGACGCGCGAACTGGCGATCCAGGTCGCCGAGGCGCTGCAGAAGTACGCCCACCACCTGCCCGGCTTCCACGTCCTGCCGATCTACGGCGGACAGAGCATGGTGGTGCAGTTGCGCGCTCTTTCGCGCGGTGCCCACGTCATCGTCGGCACCCCCGGCCGCGTCATGGACCACCTCGAGCGCAAGAGCCTGGTGCTCAACAACCTGTCGATGCTGGTGCTGGACGAAGCCGACGAAATGCTGCGCATGGGCTTCATCGACGACGTCAAGTGGATCCTCGAACACACGCCGGCGACGCGCCAGACCGCGCTGTTCTCGGCCACCATGCCGGATGTGATCCGCCGCGTGGCGCGCGAGCACCTGCGCGAGCCGCAGGAAATCAAGATCCGCTCCGCCACCTCGACCGTCGTTACCACCAGCCAGTCCTACTGCCAGACCCACACCGGGCAGAAGCTCGAAGCGCTGACGCGCATCCTCGAAGTCGAGGACGACTTCGACGCCGCACTGATCTTCGTCCGCACCAAGACCGCCACCGTCGAACTTGCCGACAAGCTGGAGGCGCGCGGTTATTCCGTCGCGGCGCTCAACGGCGACCTGACCCAGGGCCTGCGCGAGCAGGTGATCGAACGCCTCAAGGCCGGCACCATCGACATCGTGGTCGCCACCGACGTCGCCGCGCGCGGCCTCGACGTGGCGCGCGTCAGCCATGTCATCAACTACGACGTGCCCTACGACACCGAAGCCTACGTACATCGCATCGGCCGCACCGGCCGCGCCGGCCGCACCGGCCGCGCCATCCTGTTCCTGGCGCCGCGCGAAATGTACATGCTGAAGCTGATCGAGCGCGCCACCAAGCAGAAGATCACCGCACTGACCATGCCGACCCCGGGCGAAGTGGCCAACCGCCGCGTCGCGCAGTTCACGCAGCAGATCGTCGACATCATCAAGACCGAGAAGCTGGACTTCTTCTTCGACGTGGTGCGCCGCATGGAAGGCGAGCAGGACATCGCCGCCCGCGAGATCGCCGCCGCGCTGGCCTGGCTGGCGACGCGCGAGCGCCCGCTGCAGATGCCCGGCGCCAACGACCACGCGCCGCGCGATGCCACCCCGCGCAGCGGAATCCAAGGCATGCAGAGCGCCGCGCCGGCCCCGGCCGCCGCTGCCGTCCCGCGCAGCGAACGCCAGCCCCCGGAGGGGAGTCCCAGGCGTGCAGAGCACCCGGCCACGCAGAGCGAGCCGGCACCGGCTTTCAGCCGCGACACCGAGCACAAGCCGGCCAAGCCCCGCGCCAAGCCGGCCGAGGACTTCCCTGCCGCCGAGCCGCGCCGCGAGCGCCCGGTCAGGGAAGGCCGCAGCGACACGCCGGTCAAGCAGCGCAGCTTCGCCGAGGGCGCCACGATGCAGCGCTACCGCATCGAGATCGGCCGCAACCAGGGCGTACTGCCCAAGGAGATCGTCGGCGCGATTGCCAACGAGGCGGGAATCGCCGGCAAGGACATCGGCCAGATCAATCTGTTCGAAGACTACAGTTCGGTGGAACTGCCGGCCAATCTGTCGGACGACCTGATGGACATCCTGCGCCGCATCCGGGTGCGGCAGTTCGCTCTCAAGACGCGCGTCATGGAGGCCGGCGAGTTCGTCGACACCCGCCCGCCGCGCCGCGCACCGCCCCCCCGCGACGGCAAGAAGCCGGAATGGAAGAAACCCGCCGGCGCCAAGCCGGAGTGGAAGAAGCGGACGTAGGCCGCAAAGTTTCAGAGCAGGCTGACGCCGCTATCATCGGCGTTAAGCGCAGCGGCCGGAGCTAAGAAGCGCAGCCGCCAGGTTTCAGGACGAAAGAGGAGTTCTCATGGCCATCTACAGCCTCGGCGACCGCCGGCCCAGCCTCGGGCGTGACGTCTGGATCGCCGACAATGCCACGGTCATCGGCGACGTGCGGCTCGGCGACAACGCCAGCGTCTGGTGGAACGTCGTCCTGCGCGCCGACAACGACAGCATCACCATCGGCGCCGGCAGCAACATCCAGGACGGTTCGGTGCTGCACGTCGACGCCGGCGTGCCGCTGAATATGGGCGCCAACGTCACCGTCGGCCATCTCGTCATGCTGCATGGCTGCACCATCGGCGAAGAGTCGCTGATCGGCATCAAGTCGGTGATCCTCAACCGGGCCGTGATCGGCCGCCATTGCATCATCGGCGCCAATTCACTGATCCCGGAAGGCAAGGTCATCCCCGAACGTTCGCTGGTGATGGGTTCGCCGGGCAAGGTGGTGCGCCAACTGACCGACCAGGAAGTTGCCAACCTGTTGCTGGGCGCCAGGGCCTACGCCGAAAACGCGCGGCGCTACCGGACTACGCTGAAGCTGGAAGCCTGATTCAAAACCCTTGATTCAACGCGGCGCAGCAGCCCGAGGAGGCACCGGAGCCGGAGCCGGTGCCGGCGCCAGCGGCGTCTTCTGCGGCACCTGGACGAAGATCTCGCCTTCCTTGATCATGCCAAGTTCATAGCGGGCGCGCTCTTCGATGGCGTCGAAACCGGACTTCAGATCGCGCACTTCGGCATCCAGCCCGGCATTGCGCTGCTCCAGCTTCTGATTGAGCTCGCGCTGGGCCTGCAACTGGCGGTCATAGTCCCAGACGCGGAGCCAGCCGCCCTTGCCCAGCCACAACGGATACTGCAGCAGGGCGATGAGGACGACCAGCACCAGCGTCGGCCAGTTCATTGCAACGCTCGCGCTTCCGGCTACTTCCTGATGTTGTAGAAGGCGTCGAGGCCGGGGTAACCGACGGTGTCGCCGAGATCTTCCTCGATGCGCAGCAACTGGTTGTACTTGGCGATGCGATCCGAGCGGCTCAGCGATCCGGTCTTGATCTGCATTGCGTTCAAGCCCACCGCGATGTCGGCGATGGTCGAATCCTCGGTTTCGCCGGAACGATGCGAGATCACCGCGGTGTAACCGGCGCGCTTGGCCATTTCGACTGCGGCGAAGGTTTCCGTCAGCGTACCGATCTGGTTGATCTTGACCAGGATGGAATTGGCGATGCCCTGCTGGATGCCCTGCTTGAGGATCTTCGGGTTGGTGACGAAGATGTCGTCGCCGACGATCTGCACCCGCTTGCCCAACCGCTCCGTCAATAGCTTCCAGCCCGGCCAGTCGCCTTCGGCCATGCCGTCCTCGATGCTGATGATGGGGTAGCGATCGGCCAGCGTCGCCAGGTAGTCGGTAAAGGCTTCCGAGGTCAGTTCCAGTTTCTCGGACGCCAGCACATAGCGGCCGTCGCGATAGAACTCGGAGGCAGCGCAATCCAGCCCCAGCACCACATCCTGCCCCGGCGTGTAACCGGCGGTCTCGATCGCCTTGAGGATCAGTTCGATGGCTTCGTCATTGCCCGAGACATTGGGCGCAAAGCCGCCTTCGTCGCCGACCGTGGTCGGGTAACCCTTCTTGTCCACCAGCTTCTTGAGGTGATGGAATACTTCGGCGCCGCAGCGCAGGGCCTCGCGGAAACTCGAGGCACCCACCGGCAGGATCATGAATTCCTGGATGTCGAGGTTGTTGTTGGCGTGCGCGCCGCCGTTGATGACGTTCATCATCGGCACCGGCATCTGCATCGGCCCGGAACCGCCGAAGTAGCGGTAGAGCGGCAGGCCGGCTTCTTCCGCGGCGGCCTTGGCCACCGCCATCGACACGGCGAGGATGGCGTTGGCGCCCAGGCGCGACTTGTTCTCGGTGCCGTCCAGATCGATCAGGGCCATGTCGATGAACGTCTGCTCCTCGGCGTCGAGCCCGATGATGGCTTCCGAAATCTCGGTATTGACGTTTTCCACGGCCTGCACCACGCCCTTGCCCAGGTAGCGGCCGGTATCGCCGTCGCGCAGTTCGATGGCTTCGCGCGAGCCGGTGCTGGCGCCTGAGGGCACCGCGGCGCGGCCCATGACGCCGGATTCGAGCAGGACGTCGGCTTCGACGGTGGGATTGCCGCGCGAGTCAAGGATCTCGCGGGCGACGACATCAACGATTGCACTCATGATTGTTTCCTCGTGTTTAGCGTGAAATAGCTTGTTCGAAGCGTCTGGTAATTTTCGAGCGAAGCGATCTGACCAGAAGCCTCCCCGTGAGGGAAGGATGGGAGGGGCGGGTCATTGATTCGCCTTTTGCATGTTTCATACTCGGCCGGTCACTCACACTTCCAATTGCGTTGATTCAATAGCCTTCGACCAACAGCATGTCGAAATCCGAGACACCGGCACGCGCGCTGCGTGCGGCACCATATTCAGGAGAATCGTAAAACGTCCTCGCCGTGTCCATGTCCGGAAACTCGAGGACGACCAGACGCTGCGGCTGCCAACTGCCTTCCAGTGTGACATAGGGCGCGCCGCGCACCAGATAGCGGCCGCCGTAGGCCGCGACGGCGATCTGCGCCAGGTTGCGGTACTGTGCCATGCGTTCCGGATCGCTCGAGCGCGCATCGACCACCATGTAAGCGGGCTTTGTCACGCTGTCATCCCCTTGCGCTTGACCAGCGTATCCAGTTCCAGCAATTGTTCGAGCAAGGCGCCCATCGCGGCAAGCGGCAAGGAATTGGGACCGTCCGACATGGCTTTCTCGGGATCCGGATGCGTCTCCATGAACAGCCCGGCGATGCCGACGGCCACCGCTGCGCGCGCCAGCAGCGGCACGAATTCGCGCTGACCGCCGCTCCGGTCACCCTGCCCACCCGGCAGCTGCACCGAATGCGTGGCGTCGAACACCACCGGACAGCCGGTCTCGCGCATGATCGCCAGGCTGCGCATGTCCGACACCAGGTTGTTGTAGCCGAAGGAAGCGCCGCGCTCGCAGACCATGATGCTGTCCGCGCCGCCATTGGCTTCCCGGGCTTTCAGCACCACCTGCTTCATGTCGCCGGGCGCCATGAACTGGCCCTTCTTGATATTCACCGGCTTGCCCGAAGCGGCGCAGGCCTGGATGAAATCGGTCTGGCGGCAGAGAAACGCCGGCGTCTGCAGCACATCGACGACGGCGGCGACGGCCGCCACTTCGTGTTCGGCATGCACGTCGGTCAATACCGGGACGCCGAAGCGCTTCTTAACTTCGGCGAGGATGTCGAGGCCCTGCTCCATGCCGAGGCCGCGAAACGACTTGCCCGAACTGCGATTGGCCTTGTCGTAGGATGACTTGTAGATGAAGTTCAGCCCCAGCTTGCGGCAGACCTCCTGCAACGCCCCGGCGGTATCAAACGCCATGTCGCGCGATTCAATGACGCAGGGGCCCGCGATCAGGAACAGAGGCTGGTCGAGCCCGGCATCGAATCCGCACAGCTTCATGATTTCAAGGTCCAGTCCGTCAGCATCAGGCAAACCGCCGCGCAAGGTCTTCGGCGTAGATCCTGACCTTTGGCACGACGTCAAGCAGTTGCGGTGCAAGGCGGGCGAACCGGCTGGCCATGGATTCCAGCCGCTCGAGTTCGTCCGGACTCAGGTCAGTGCGCCCGAGCAGTTGCCCGGAGCGGTTCAGCGAGGTAGCGAGATAAGCAGCGGCCTTGTCGAGGTTATCCAATTCGCTGCGCAATAAGATGAGCTTGTCCGGATTCACAGCCGGATTCCTTCCGCGACAGCAATCCGGGCAAACGGCTGGTCAAGGTCCGGATACACCACCAGATCGATCTTGCGGTCGCCGATCCGCCGATGCAGATTGCCCAGGATATCGAGCTTGGCCATCAGGTCGATCCGTCGCGACAGCACGAGCAGATCAATGTCTCCTCCCCTCGCACCATCGTTCACCCGTGAGCCGAAAAGATAGACATCGGCCTGCGGATCCTGGGCGCAGATCGTTCCCAGAATGGCTTGTCGTTCGTCCTCTTTCAAGCGCATGCTCGGGGGGACTCCTTGCGCGCTAACGCCGCCTTCACATAAGCAATAAACAAAGGGTGGCCGGTGCGCGGATTGGAAGTGAATTCGGGATGGAACTGGCAGCCGACGAACCACGGGTGCTCGCTTTCCGGCAGTTCGACCATTTCGCACAGCGTCTTGCCTTCGGCGGAGGTGCCGGACACGCGCAGTCCGGCCTGTTCCAGCCGCGGCAGATAGGCGTCATTGACCTCGTAGCGATGGCGATGGCGCTCGGTGATCACATCGCTGCCATAGACCCGGCGCGCCAGCGAGCCGAAGGCCAGCTTGCACTTCTGCCCGCCCAGGCGCATGGTGCCGCCGAGGTCGGAATTGGCGTCGCGCGTCTCGATCCGGCCTTCGCGATCCAGCCATTCGGTGATCAGCGCGATGACGGGGTGCGGCGTGGCGGCATCGAACTCGGTGCTGTGCGCACCGGTCAGGCCGCTGACGTCACGGGCGTACTCGATCACCGCGAGCTGCATGCCGAGGCAGATGCCGAGATAGGGCACCTTGTTCTCCCGCGCATAACGTATCGCCGCGATCTTGCCCTCGGTGCCGCGGCGGCCGAAGCCGCCGGGAACCAGAATCGCATCCATCTTCGCCAGCACGCCGGGACCGTTCTTTTCGAGGTCCTCGGAATCGATGTAGTTGATGTTCACCTTGCTGCGGCAATGGATGCCGGCATGCACCAGCGACTCGGTGAGCGACTTGTAGGACTCGGTGAGGTCGACATACTTGCCGACGAAGGCGACATCGACCTCGTGCTGCGGATGTTCAAGGGCGTCGACCAAGGTCTTCCACACCGACAGGTCGGCGGCGTGCGCCAGGATGCCCAGCTTGTGGCAGACGATCTCGTCCAGCATCTGGTCATGCAGCATGGCCGGGATCTTGTAGATGCTGTCGGCATCGAGCGCGGAAATCACCGCCTCGTACTGGACATTGGTGAACAAGGCGATCTTGCGCTTTTCCTCGGGCGGAATCTCGCGGTCGGCGCGGCACAGCAGGATGTCCGGCTGGATGCCGATCTCGCGCAGTTCCTTGACCGAATGCTGGGTCGGCTTGGTCTTCAGCTCGCCGGCGGTGGGAATCCAGGGCACCAGCGTCAGGTGGATGTAGCAGGCGTTGTTGCGACCTTCCTGGATGCCCATCTGGCGGATGGCTTCGAGGAAGGGCAGCGACTCGATATCGCCCACGGTGCCGCCGACCTCGATGATCGCCACGTCGGCCCCTTCGGCGCCGCGCTTGATGAAAATCTTGATCTCGTCGGTGATGTGCGGGATGACCTGCACGGTCTTGCCCAGATATTCGCCGCGCCGCTCCTTCTTGATCACCGACTCGTAGATCTGGCCGGTGGTGAAGTTGTTGCGCTTGCCCATCTTGGCGCTGGTGAAGCGCTCGTAGTGACCCAGATCGAGATCGGTCTCGGCACCGTCCTCGGTGACGAATACCTCGCCATGCTGGAAGGGCGACATGGTGCCGGGGTCGACGTTGATGTAGGGGTCGAGCTTGAGGTGGGTGACATTGATGCCGCGCGATTCAAGGATGGCGCCCAGACTGGCGGCGGCTATCCCCTTGCCCAGACTGGACACGACACCGCCTGTAACGAAAACGTATTTGGCCATGGAAATGCTGCTGCGGGAAATTCCAATGATAGCGGAAATTTCCCGCCCCGTAGCAGCGCCGCGCCGGACGGGCGATCCGGCGCGGCCGGCAACACCTGAGCCGAGCTGTGCAGCGCGTATAATTTACGTCTTTCGCCCCTTGCAGGAACCAGTCATGGAAGCCGAACGCATCAACGCCGTTGCCAATCGTATCGCCGACCTTTCCGGTCGTGGCGAGCAACTGCGGAGGTATCTTTGACTACGATGGGAAAGCAGAAAAGCTCAGCGAACTGAACCAGATCCTCGAAGATCCCAAGCTCTGGGACGATGCCGAGCGTGCCCAGGCGCTGGGGCGCGAGAAGAAATCCCTCGAAGCCGTTGTCGCCACCCTCTCCGGCGTAAGTTCGCAACTCGCCGAGGCGCGCGACCTCTTCGACCTCGCCCGGGAAGAGGACGACGAAGAGACGATGGCGGCCGTTGAAGGCGATCTGGACGCGGTCGAAAAGCTGGTGGCCGACCTCGAATTCCGCCGCATGTTCAACAACCCGGCCGACCCCAACAACTGCTTCATCGACATCCAGGCCGGCGCCGGCGGCACCGAAGCCTGCGACTGGGCCTCGATGCTGCTGCGCCAATACCTGAAATACTGCGAGCGCAAGGGTTTCAAGACCGAATTGCTGGAACACACCGACGGCGACGTGGCCGGTATCCGCAGCGCCTCGCTGAAGGTCGAGGGTGACTACGCCTACGGTTTCCTGCGCACCGAAACCGGCGTGCACCGCCTGGTGCGCAAATCGCCCTTTGATTCCTCGGGCGGCCGCCACACCAGTTTCGCCAGCCTCTACGTGTATCCCGAGATCGACGACTCGATCGAGGTCGACATCAACCCCGCCGACCTGCGCACCGACACCTTCCGCGCCTCGGGCGCCGGCGGCCAGCACATCAACAAGACCGACTCCGCCATCCGCATCACCCACGTCCCCACCGGCATCGTCGTACAGTGCCAGAGCGACCGCTCGCAGCACCGCAACCGCGCCGAGGCGATGGCCATGCTCAAGTCGCGGCTCTACGAACTCGAACTGCGCAAGCGCCAGGCCGAGGCCGACAAGCTCGAAGCCGGCAAGACCGACGTCGGCTGGGGTCACCAGATCCGCAGCTACGTGCTCGACAATTCCCGCATCAAGGACTTGCGCACCAACGTCGAAATCTCCGCCACGCAGAAGGTGCTCGACGGCGACCTCGACCAGTTCATCGAAGCCAGCCTGAAACAGGGCGTCTAACCCATCATTCCCGCCATCGGACCATCATCATGAGCGACCAGCCACAACAACCCCTCGACGAAAACCGCCTCATCGCCGAACGCCGCGAAAAGCTTGCCCAATGGCGCGCCACCGGCCGCGCCTTCCCCAACGATTTCTCGCGCGAGAACTTTGCCGGCCGGCTCGACGAACTCTACAGCGCCAGAACCCGCGAAGAACTCGAAGCCGCGCCGATCGAGGTCAAGGTCGCCGGCCGCATCATGTTGAAGCGCGTCATGGGCAAGGCCAGCTTTGCCAGCATCCAGGACGTTTCCGGGCGGATCCAGATCTTCGTCAGCAACGACGTTTCCGGCGAAGATGTGCACAAGCAGTTCAAGGGCTGGGACCTGGGCGACATCGTCGGCTGCGAAGGCGCGCTGTTCAAGACCAAGACCGGCGAACTGACCGTGAATTGCAGCAGCATCCGCCTCCTCACCAAGTCGCTGCGGCCGCTGCCGGAAAAGTTCCACGGCCTCACCGATGTCGAGCAGAAATACCGCAGCCGCGAACTCGACCTGATCACCAACGAGCAGACGCGCTTCACCTTCGTCGCCCGCAGCCGCATGATCCAGTCGATCCGCAACTACATGATGCACCACGGCTTCCTCGAAGTCGAAACGCCGATGATGCACCCCATTCCGGGCGGCGCCAGCGCCAAGCCCTTCACCACGCATCACAATGCGCTCGACATGCAACTGTTCCTGCGCATCGCACCGGAGCTGTACCTGAAGCGCCTGGTGGTGGGCGGTTTCGAGAAGGTGTTCGAGGTCAATCGCAATTTCCGCAACGAAGGCCTGAGTCCGCGCCACAACCCCGAATTCACCATGATGGAGTTCTACGAGGCCTATACCGACTACCGCCGGCTGATGGACTTCACCGAAGGCCTGCTGCGCCACTCGGCGCGCGAGGCGCTGGGCACCGAGACCTTCGAGTACCAGGGGCGCACGCTGGATCTGTCGAAGCCCTTCGCCCGCCTCACCATCGTCGGCGCCATCCACCATTACCACCCCGGCTACAGCTTCGAGCAACTCAACGACATCGACTGGCTGCGGCAAAAACTCACCGATCTGCGGGTCGATATGAAGGCACCGCACCTGGCCCGCGCCGGACTCGGCAGCCTGCAACTGGTGCTGTTCGAGGAAACCACCGAGGCCGAACTGTGGGAGCCGACCTACATCATCGACTATCCGGCCGAGGTCTCGCCGCTGGCGCGCAGCAATGACGACAACCCGGACATCACCGAACGCTTCGAGCTGTTCATCGTCGGCCGCGAAATCGCCAACGGCTTCTCCGAGTTGAACGATCCCGAAGATCAGGCGGCGCGCTTTCTGCAGCAGGCCAAGGCCAAGGAAGCCGGCGACGAGGAAGCCATGTACTACGACGCCGCCTACATTCGCGCCCTGGAGTACGGCTTGCCGCCCACCGGCGGCTGCGGCATCGGCATTGACCGCCTGGTGATGCTGCTGACCAACTCGGCATCGATCCGCGACGTCATCCTCTTCCCGCAGATGCGTCCCGAATGATCCACCCGCCGCTGGTTCCCGCCGAACCTGCGGCGGCCGGCGATGGCACGCCGTATTCGGCGCTGTACGACGATGTCTATCACTCGGCCCACGGCGGCCTGGCCCAGGCCCGCCATGTCTTCCTCGCCGGCAACGACCTGCCGGCGCGCTGGAGCGGCAGCCACCGCTTCGTCATCCTCGAGGCCGGCTTCGGTCTCGGCCTGAATTTCCTCGCCACATGGCAAGCCTGGCGCGAATCGAAGGCGGGCGGCAGGCTGCACTACGTCTCGGTCGAAAAGCATCCCTTCCGCCGCCATGATCTTGCTGCACTGCTGGCGCCGTATCCTGAACTGGCACCGCTGGCTGAAGAGTTGGTGCGACAGTGGCCAGCGCTTGCGCCGGGTTTCCATCGGCTGCATTTCGACAACGACCGGATCACGCTGACACTGCTGCTCGGCGATGCAGCCGCCCTGCTGCCGCAACTGACGGCAAACTTCGATGCAATCTATCTCGACGGTTTTGCGCCGGCGAGGAACCCCGAACTGTGGACGCCCGGACTGCTGGCAGCCATCACCCGGCTGAGCGGGCGCCACACCACGCTGGCGACCTGGAGCGTTGCCGGCGAGTTGCGCCGCGCGCTGGAACACTGCGGCTGGCAGCTCGAGCGCCGCCCCGGCTTTGGCGGCAAGCGCGAAATGCTGGTCGGGCGGGCAGAAAATGCCCCGCAGCAGCAGCAAGGATCATCTCCGCGCCACGCCATTGTCATCGGTGCCGGTCTGGCCGGCAGCACCATCAGCGAGCGGCTGGCCAGCCGCGGCTGGCGCATCGACCTGTTCGAGCGCCGCGCCGCGACCCAGGAAGCCTCGGCCAATCCGGCCGGCATATTGCTGCCGCATCTGGCGAAGGACGACGCTCTGGCGGCCAGGCTTTCCCGCGCCTGCTACCTGTATGCCCTGCGCCGCCTGGCCAGCCTCGCCGCGGTGCGCTGGTCACCCTGCGGCGTGTTGCAGATCGCCCGCGATGCCGGCCACGAAGCGCTGCAGCGCGCCACGGTGGAAAGCCTGAGCCTGCCCGCAGAGTTCGTCGCCTTTCTCGAACAGCCGGCGGCGATCGCCCTCATCGGGCAAACAATGGCGCATGGCGGCTGGTGGTTTCCCGGCGGCGGCTGGGTCAGTCCCGGCACCTTCTGCGCCGCCTTGCTGGCGGCCGGCGACGGGCTGATCCAGGCGCATTTCGGCACCGAAGTGGCGGCGCTGCGGCAGACCGCAGAAGGCTGGCAGGCGCTTGACCATCAAGGCCGGCTGCTGGCCGAAGCGCCCCGGGTCATTCTGGCCAATGCCTGCGCCGCCAACCGGTTGCTGCCGCACCTGCTGCCCCTGACGCCGATCCGCGGCCAGATCAGCTACCTGCCCGCTGCCTTCGCCGACAGCCTGCAAGCGCCGCTGCGCCATGTAATTTGCCGCTCGGGCTACATCACACCGCCTGAGGCCGGTGCGGTCCTGGTCGGCGCCAGCTTCGACAGCGGCGACGACACTATGGAAATCCGCCTCGCCGACCACACCGGCAACCTGCAACGCCTCGACGAACTGTTGCCGGGCGCCGCCGAGGGCATCGCTGCCGGGGACCTGCAAGGCCGCGTCGGCGTGCGCTGTGCCGCCCCGGACCGGCTGCCTTTGATCGGCGCCCTGCCCGACGCGGCGGCCGATGCAGGCCGCGCACCGGCGCTGGAGCAATTGCCGCGTCTGGCCGGCCTGCACGCGCTGATCGGACTTTCTGCGCGCGGCATGGTCTGGGCGCCGCTGGCCGCAGAACTCCTCGCCAGCCAGATGGAAGGCGATCCCCTGCCGCTGGAACGCGAACTCGTCAGGGCAGTTGATCCCGCCCGCTTCCATCTGCGCGCCCTGCGCCGCGGCCGGCCCGTGACCGGGCGCAGCTAATACGGCTTGACGACGAGGGGTGCCGGAAACTCCTCAGAAATCCGACCCAATACGCCGACGGCTCCGTGTGTTTCAGGGAGAAGCGGACCCTGCATCAGGCTGGCAATGCGCCTCGTCGATTCACGCAGATCTCCGGTCCAGGACGATTCTTCGGGCAAAGCAGCGGCCAAGCCTTCCAACTGATCGCTCACCTCGCGGCCATCCCAGCCGGCGGCCACCAGTAATTTCATGGCCATCGTCTCGGCCTCGCGTACCTGTTGCGGCAGATCACTGGCACGCAGCACGCGCGAACCGGCAAACGATGCCGCCGAGGCCATCGCCGCCGAACTGGCGGCGGAACCCGCCGGGCCGCCGGCAACGGCAGCCGCTGCGCCGCGCGCAATATTGAATATGGGCAGTACCAGTTGCGCCGCCACCGCAACCAGGATGCTGGTGGTCACGTTCTCATCATGATGGCCGGCAATGACATGGCTCATTTCCCGCGCCAGGACAAAAGCCAGCGCCGCGTCATCGAGATTCAGCTGACGCACCCCGCGATAAATCACCACCGTTCCTGACGCACTGGAGGCCGCTCCCGCATCCGACTTGTCGGCGACGATGAAATCAAAGCGAGGAAAGCGCAAGTACAAGTCGGCGTGCTGCCGGTAGGCAACTTCTGCAAGACGCTTTCCGAGCGAAAGAATACGCTGATCAAACGCCCGGTCGGCAGCGCATTCCACCTCGCGGCACGACGGTGCATTCGCCGCCGTCACCAGTTGCAGATGCATGTCGAACTCGGAATAGACCGCGCTGAATCCCTGCAAAGTCCCCGGTGCCAGCAACTGCGTGCGGCCCTCCGGCGAAGTGGCGCAGGCACTGACCAAGAGCAGCGCAAGCAGCGAGGGCAGGATGCGCGGCATCGGCAGTCCGGCTCAGACCGGCAGCACCGCTGCCAGGCGCGCCAGCACCCGCTCGCGCCCCATGACCTGCAGCACGGCATCGATCGAGGGTGACTGCGGCAGCCCCAGCAGCGTCACGCGCAGCGGAATCGCCAACTGCGGCATCTTCAGGCCGGACTCGGCGGCGGTCTGCTTGACGGCCTGCCCCAGTTCGGCCGCCTGCCATACGCACGACAACAATCGCTCGCGCAGCGCGCCGAGGCCCTTGAGTGCAGTTTCCGTCAAATGCTGGGCACGCAGTTCGGCGCCCGGCTGCGGCGCGACGAAGAAGGGATGCACGGCATCGGCCAGTTCATTCAGATTGGCGACGCGATCCCGGTACAAGGCGACCACGCTCGCCACGTCCACCCCGCCATCAACCGTGACGCCCTGCCGCGCCAGGCGGCGCGTCGCTTCGGCGGCCAGCCGCTGCGGCTCGGCCAACTTCAGGTAATGCGCGTTGAGCCAGTTCAGCTTCTCGGTGTTGAACTGCGCCGCGGACGCCGTGATGTGATCGAGATCGAACCACTGCACGAACTGCTCCATGCCGAACACTTCCTCGTCGCCATGCGACCAGCCAAGGCGTGCCAGGTAGTTCAGCACCGCCTCCGGCAGATAACCGTCGTCGTCGTACTGCATCACCGACACCGCGCCGTGGCGCTTGGACAGCTTCTGTCCGTCGTCGCCGAGGATCATCGACAAATGGCCGTAAGCCGGCACCGGCGCGCCGAGCGCCTGCAACAGGTTGATCTGGCGCGGGGTGTTGTTGACATGGTCGTCGCCGCGAATGACATGGGTGATGCCCATGTCGCGATCATCGACCACGACGCAGAAATTGTAGGTCGGCGTGCCGTCGCCCCGCGCTATGATGAAGTCATCAAGCTCGCTGTTGGCGAACTCGATGCGCCCCTTGACCTGGTCCTGCCATGCCACCACACCGTCGACCGGGTTGCGGAAACGCACGACGGGCGGCACCCCGGCCGGCGGCTGCGGCAGGGTCTTGCCCGGCTCGGGTCGCCAGCGGCCGTCGTAGCGGGGTTTTTCCTTCCGCGCTTCCTGCTCGGCACGCAAGGCGTCGAGTTCCTCCTTCGCCATGTAGCAGTGATAGGCCGTGCCCGCCGCCAGCATCTCGCCGATCACCTCCTTGTAGCGCGCCATGCGCTGCATCTGGTAGAACGGGCCTTCGTCGTGCGCCAGCCCCAACCACTGCATGCCGTCGAGAATGGCCTGTACCGCCTCCGGCGTCGAACGCGCGACGTCGGTGTCCTCGATGCGCAGGATGAACGTACCGCCATGGCGACGGGCATAGGCCCAGGAGAACAGCGCCGTGCGCGCGCCGCCGATGTGCAGGAAACCAGTGGGACTGGGGGCAAAGCGGGTGCGAACCGTCATGGCAGGTCAAAGTTCCGGGAAAGCCTTGGATTCTACGCCACGCGCCTGGCCGGATTGACCGTCAGCACGGCTTTGTGGTCTAATGCGCGCCTCTTTCGCGGGCCCTTAATCCGGCGGCAAAGGCTTCCTTCACGCGGAAGGCGCACATCGGATTCCAGCATCATTCCCGGAATCCGATAATGTTTTTCCAGTTGTTGATTTTAAAGGTTTGCGAGCGTAGCTCAGTGGTAGAGCATCGCCTTCACACGGCGGGGGTCGGGGGTTCGAAACCCTCCGCTCGCACCATATATAAATCAATGACGTGCGAATCAAGCAGGAATGGCGCCGGTGTTGTATGGCACCCGACATGAAAACCCTCCTCGTCGTCTACCACTCGATGACCGGCGGCACCGAACAGATGGTGCGGGCGCTGGTCGCCGGCACCTCTGCAGAAGGAGGCGTCACGACGCGTCTGCTGCATGCCCCGGCAACCGGGGCGGCCGACTTGCTGGCGGCCGACGCCTACGTTTTCGCCACGCCGGAAAACCTCGCCGCGATCTCGGGACTGATGAAGGATTTCTTCGACCGCTGCTACTACCCGGCACTCGACCGCATCAGCGGCCGTCCCTACGCCGCGCTGGTCTGCGCCGGCAGTGACGGGCACAACGCCGTGCGCCAACTCGAGCGCATCGCCACCGGCTGGCGCCTGCGGCGGATTGCCGATGCTGTCATCGTCTGCACCCGCGCGCAAACAGCGGACGCAATACTCTCACCGAAAACCATCGCCGCGGCCGACCTCGACCGCTGCCGGGAACTGGGAGCGACGCTGGCCGCGGGACTGGCCTTGGGAGCGTTCTGAACGCAGATCCCACCAGTGGATACCGTCTCCGCCCAAGGGGACGGGTACATAAACACAAACCCCGGCACGCGGCCGGGGTTTGCTTGTCCATTGCGCAAAAGTGCTGCGCGGGACGGCGTCACGCCGCCTTCTGATCCAGCCCGAAGACCTTGTGCAGGACGCGCACGGCCAGTTCGAGATATTTCTCATCGACCACGACCGAAATCTTGATCTCGGAAGTCGAGATCATCTGGATGTTGATGCCTTCTTCGGCCAGGGAGCGGAACATCGTGCTGGCCACGCCGGGATGGGAACGCATGCCGACGCCGACCGCGGAAACCTTGCAGATCTTGTTGTCGCCCTTGATGGCGCGGGCGCCGATGTGCGGCCTGATCTGCTCTTCCAGCATCTTCCTGGCGCGGTCGAACTCGCTGCGATTGACCGTGAAGGAAAAGTCGGTCGTGCCGTCGTGACCGACGTTCTGGATGATCATGTCGACGTCGATGTTGGCGTCGGCGATCGGGCCGAGTATCTGGTAGGCGATGCCGGGACGGTCCGGTACGCCGAGGACGGTTAGCTTGGCCTCGTCGCGATTGAAGGCGATGCCGGAGATGATCGGTTGTTCCATGGTGGTGTCTTCCTCAAGAGTGATGAGCGTGCCACTGGTCTCCTGGCCTTCTGCCTCGAAGCTGGAGAGCACACGCAGCTTGACCTTGTACTTGCCGGCGAATTCGACCGAGCGGATCTGCAGCACTTTGGAGCCGAGGCTGGCCATTTCCAGCATTTCCTCGAAAGTGATGCGATCCAGCTTCTTCGCCTCCGGCACGATCCTGGGGTCGGTGGTATAGACGCCGTCGACGTCGGTGTAGATCTGGCATTCGTCGGCCGTCAGCGCGGCCGCCAGTGCCACCGCCGAGGTATCCGAGCCGCCGCGCCCGAGCGTGGTGATGTTGCCGTCGACGTCAACGCCCTGAAATCCGGCAACGATGATCACCGTGTCGTCATCGAGATCACGGCGCATGGCGGCATCGTCGATCTCGAGGATGCGCGCCTTGGTGAAAGTGCTGTCGGTCAGCACCTTGACCTGGCCGCCGGTGTAGCTCTTGGCCTTGAGACCGAGATCGCGGATCGCCATCGCCAGCAAGGCGATGGTGACCTGCTCGCCGGTGGAAATCATCACGTCGAGTTCGCGTGCATCCGGCTGCGGGGAAACGTCCTTGGCCAGCGCGATCAGGCGGTTGGTCTCGCCGCTCATGGCGGAGACCACCACCACCAGCTGATGCCCCTGTTTCTTCCAGCGCGCGACGCGCCTGGCGACATCGCGAATGCGTTCAGGCGTGCCCATCGATGTGCCGCCGTATTTTTGGACTATCAATGCCATTGCCGTGGTTGGTGAGTTGAGAAGCAGAGATTTTACCCGATACTCGCGGCAAACAAGGAACCCCCCGGTGCTTTGCATGCCGGGATTTGCGCTGCGCGCGCCGGTGCTTCAAGGGCTGACGCGAACGGTCAGTCCGGTGCGGCGCACACGCTGCGCCATTTCCTCCAGCCATCCGGCTTCCATGCGCCCCAGCCGGGGCGCCTCTTTTTGCAGCGACGGCCGCGCCAGACTGTAGAGATGCACGCCGGCAAGAACCGGCGCGAGGGGGGCCAGCAGCGTCAGATAAGCCTGCATTTCCGGCTCTGCGGGCGCTTCGCCGTCGAAGCGGAACAGGCAGGTCTGCACCCAGGTCGGCGCCAGCGCCGCGCAGCATGCCAGACGCCGCGCCACCGCTTCAGGCCGGGCGCGGGTACCGTTGATGCGCGCCAGACCGGCCGCCGTGGCCGTGTCAAGCTTGAACCAGACCTCGCCGGCGGCCTTGCCGATCAGCCCAATGCCTTCTTGCACCGCCTTGCGTTCGAGCAGACTGCCGTTGGTGATCAGGCGCATGACGACTTTGCCGGTCAGACCGTGCGCCGCAAGCACCCGCCCGGCAATCGCCACGGCCGCGGCAAACTCGGCAGAGCTGGTCGGCTCGCCGTTGCCGGAGAACGCCACATCGACCAGCCGGCGGACGTCTGCGGGAACGCGCGTCGCCATGAAGTCGCCGGACCCGGCCCAACGCAGGAAATCGTCCAGTTCCCGCTCCAGCAGCGCCAGGTCGACCGGCGGCGGCCCGCCGCGCGTCAGACCGGGAACCTGGCAATAGATGCAGCGCCAGTTGCAGGCATTGTTGGGATTCAGATTGATGCCGACCGAAACGCCGCCGGCCCTGCGCGAAATCACCGGATAGACATAGCGCATGCCGGCACTGTCGCGGGAATGATCTTCAGTTTTGAGCAGGATGCGGGACATGGCGGATCGACAGTACGAACGGCATTCCAGGCACGACCGCAAGCCGGCACTGGCGGGACGGCGCCGTGGCGCCGCTATAATGCGCGACAGATCATCCGCGCAGCTGCGGACACTTTGCCACAAACAAGGCCCTGCCGACCATGCGTATTACCCGTCGCCTCGAATTCGATGCGGGCCACCGGATCCCGAATCATCAGAGCCAGTGCCGCCACCTGCACGGCCACCGCTACGCACTCGAAATCACCCTCGCCGGCGGCGTCATCGATGCCGCCGGGCGGCCCGACGATGGCATGGTGATGGATTTTTCCGAAGTCAAGGCGATCGCCAGGCAGCATCTGGTCGATGTCTGGGACCATGCCTTTCTGGTCTGGCGCGAAGACCGGGCGGTAGCGGACTTCCTCGGCAGTTTGCCGGATCACAAGACGGTTGTGCTCGACGCCGTGCCGACCGCAGAAAATCTGGCGCGCATCGCCTTTTCGATTCTCGATCCGCTGTACCGCGACAGCTATGGCAATCATCTGCGTCTTGAGCGCATCCGGCTCTACGAGACGCCCAATTGCTGGGCCGACGCCACGCGCGACGGCCCCGGCTGAAACCTGGTTTTCTCCCGGCTGCGCCTGCACTTGACGATTGTCTCCCGCGAATTCCAATGATATGGTTGCCGCAGAGCTTGGCGCATGATCCGGGCAACGGAGAGGAGTAGGTAAATGCAAGGCTTGATGATGAACCGGCAGATGATGATTTCCGGCCTGCTGCGACATGCCGACCGGAATCACGGCGATACCGGAATCGTATCCCGCCTGCCCGTCGGCGGTACGCATCGCTACACCTATAGCGAGGCCCACCGTCGTTCGCGCCAGCTGGTGCGGGTTCTGCTGGCTCTCGGTGTCAAGACCGAGGACCGCATCGGCACCCTGGCCTGGAACACTCACCGGCATTTCGAGATCTACTATGCCGTCTCCGGCATGGCGGCGATCTGCCACACCATCAATCCGCGCCTGTTCCCCGAGCAGATCACCTATATCGCCAACCACGCCGACGACCGCTTCATCTTCTTCGACGTCAATTTTGCCAATCTCATCGAGGCCCTGGTGCCGCATTGCCCGGGCGTCAAGGGCTGGATCGCCCTCTGCAGCAGCGCCGAAATGCCGGCCAACAAAATACCGAACCTGCTCTGCTACGAAGAACTGCTGGCGGCGCAAAGCGACGACTACGAATGGCCGGAGTTTGACGAAAACACGGCCTCTTCGCTGTGCTACACCTCGGGCACGACGGGCAACCCGAAGGGCGTGCTCTACTCGCACCGCTCGACGATGCTGCATGCCTATGGTTCCAGCCTGCCGGATGCACTGGGGGCCTCGGCACTCGATACCATCCTGCCGGCGGTGCCGATGTTCCACGTCAATGCCTGGGGCCTGCCCTATGCCTGCGCCCTGACCGGCGCCAAGCTGGTGATGCCGGGGCCGCATCTCGACGGCGCCAGCCTGTATTCGATGTTCGAGGAGGAAGGCGTCACCATGTCGGCCGGCGTGCCGACCATATGGCTCGGCCTGCTGCATTACCTGCAAGCCAACAAACTCCGGCTATCGACCGTCAAGCGCCTGGTCATCGGCGGTTCGGCTGCGCCGCCGGCCATGATCCGCAGCTTCGACGAGCAGTTCGATGTCACCGTAGTGCATGCCTGGGGCATGACCGAGATGAGTCCGTTGGGCACCGTCAACACCTACAAGAAGAAACATCTGGCACTGCCGGAGAAGGAGCGCGACCACATCCGCCTCAACCAGGGCCGCAGCCTCTTCGGCGTCGAGATGAAGATTGTCGATGGCAACGGCGCCGACCTGCCGCGCGACGGCAAAGCCTTTGGCGACCTGCTGGTGCGCGGGCCGTGGATCACCAGCGGCTACTACCGCAGCGAGGGCGACGACGCCCTGCGTGACGGCTGGTTTCCGACGGGAGATGTCGCCACCATCGATCCCGACGGCTACATGCAGATTACCGACCGTTCGAAGGATGTAATAAAGTCGGGCGGCGAATGGATTTCTTCGATCGACCTCGAGAACATTGCCGTCGCCCACCCCGCGGTCACCGAAGCCGCCGTCATCGGCGCCTACCATCCGAAGTGGGACGAACGCCCTTTGCTGGTGGTCATCAGGAAAGCCGGGCAGGATGTCAGCCGCGAGGAACTGCTCGCCTTCTACGAAGGAAAAGTAGCCAAGTGGTGGATCCCCGACGACGTGATTTTTGTCGAAGACCTGCCGCACACAGCAACCGGCAAGCTTTCCAAGTTGCTGTTGCGCCAACGCCTCAGCGAATACCGTTTGCCAGGAGCCTGAATTGAATACAGCCATCACCCTCTGCGGTTTCTCCGTCAGCAATTACTACAACAAGGTCAAGCTCTCCCTGCTGGAGAAAGGTATTCCCTTTGCCGAGGCGCTCGTTTCGCCGTCGCAAAGCGAAGAGATGCTGGCCGAATCGCCGGTGGGCAAAGTTCCCTTCCTGAGGACGCCCAAGGGCGTGCTGAGCGAATCGCAGGTGCTCACCGAATTCATCGAGGACACCTGGCCCGAACCCCCGCTCTACCCGCGCGACAGCTTTGAGCGTGCGAAATGTCGCGAACTGATCGAGCATATCGAACTGCACCTTGAACTGCAGGCACGCCGACTCTATGCCGAAGCTTTTTTTGGCGGCACAGTCTCCGCCGAAACCAAGGCGGAAGTCGCGCCGCTGCTTGAAAAAGGTCTCAAAGGTCTGGCTCGCCTGGCCCGTTTTGCGCCATTCATCGGCGGCGACAGTTTCACCCACGCCGACTGCGCTGCCTGGGTACATCTGCCGCTGGTCAGCCAGGCCACGCGCAAGATCTATCAGCGCGATTTCGTTGAACAACTGCTGCCGCAAGCCGCCGCCTACCTCAAGCTGATCGGCGAGCGGCCTCATGCGCAGAAGGTCAGCGAAGATCGCAAGGCGGGTATGGCGGCCTTCATGTCGAGGCCGAAGAAATGAGCGGGAACGTCCGTATCGTGCACGCCGACGGCGTGTTCCGGATTGAAATGGCGCGCCCGGAGAAGAAGAACGCGCTCACCGCCGAGATGTACGGGAACATGGCGGATGAACTGGCCAGGGCCGACGCCGACCCGTCGGTTCTGGTCATCCTGATTTCCGGCGCCGGAGGCAACTTCACCGCCGGCAACGATCTGGCCGATTTTGTCGGCAACCCGCCGCAGGACAAGGACGCGCCGGTGTTCCGCTTCATCGAGGGCCTGGCCAGGCTGCAGAAACCCTTTGTCGCAGCGGTTGAAGGCGTTGCCGTGGGCATCGGCACCACGATGCTGTTGCACTGCGACCTGGTCTACGCCGGCAGCAGTGCGCGCTTCGCGGTGCCTTTCGCCAATCTCGGCCTGACACCGGAAGCGGGGTCAAGCCTGCTGCTGCCCTTGCGTGCCGGCCACGCGCGGGCGGCAGAGATGCTGATGCTGGGCGAAGTCTTTTCCGCACGGACGGCTCTGGAAGTCGGCATCGTCAACAGCTTGCTACCCGACGGTCAGGCACTGGATCACGCACTTGAGCGCTGCCTGAAACTGACCACGCAACCGGCGGCGTCGCTGCGCCTCACCAAGCAATTGATGAAACGTGCGCAGCAAGCCTTGATCAGCGAAACAATGGGCTTCGAGGGGGAAGTATTCAGGCAGCGCCTCGCTTCTCCCGAGGCGAAGGAGGCTTTCGCCGCCTTCTTCGAAAAACGCAAGCCCGATTTCTCGAAATTCAACTAGCCGGGTCTGCTGGAGCAGACGACGGGCTGCTAGAATCCGCATCCCGAAGGAAGCGTGGCAGAGCGGTTGAATGCACCGGTCTTGAAAACCGGCAACGTCGCAAGGCGTTCGTGAGTTCGAATCTCACCGCTTCCGCCAGAAGTCCGGCACAAGCCCAACCGCTGAAAGGCAGTGCGGCGAGACCCGCTCCTTCGCAGCTATAATCAGCTACGCAGCGTAAGCTTTCATGCCTGCCGGGAACCAAGCGAACCAATTACTGTCGAACGTACCGGAATCATTTCACAGGAGGGCCGCAAGACCATGGAAAACATTCATACCTATCCGCAATCTGCCACGCCGGATATTGCCCTGCGGCAGAATCGTGTGCTGCGCAATACCTACGCCCTGCTTGCGCTGTCGATGCTACCCACCGTTGCCGGTGCCCTGCTTGGCGTGCAGTTGAATTTCTCCTTCCTCGCCGGCAGCCCGTTCATTGCATTCATGCTGTTTCTCGGCGTGGCCTGGGGCTTCATGTGGGGTATTGAGCGCACCAAGAACAGCGGCATGGGCGTGGCGCTGCTGCTCGGCTTCACCTTCTTCATGGGCCTTATGCTGTCGCGCATCCTGCAGGCGGCGCTCGGATTTTCCAATGGCGGCACCTTGATCGCCATGGCAGCCGGCGGCACCGGGGCAATCTTCGTCTCGCTGGCGGGCGTCGCGGCCACCACCAAGCGGGATTTTTCCAATCTCGGCAAGTTTCTCTTTGCCGGCGTGATCCTGCTGCTGGTCGCCATGGTGGCGAACATCTTCTTCCAGATCCCCGCCCTGGCGTTGGCGATTTCGGCGATTGCCGTCGTGTTGTTCTCCGCCTACATCCTCTACGACATCAACCGCATCGTGCACGGCGGCGAAGACAATTACATCACGGCCACGCTGGCCGTGTATCTGGACGTCTACAACGTCTTTGTCAGCCTGCTGAATCTGCTGATGATGTTTAGCGGCGACCGCGACTAAAAAACGCAAGACGGCAGCCAGACTCGAAACGGCGACTTAGGTCGCCGTTTTCATTTTCAGCAACCGCGCTCGAACAAGGCAATCGATTCGAGATGGGACGTATGCGGGAACATGTTGGCGATGCCGGCCGCGCGCAAGCGGTAAGCCTTCTCATGCACCAGCACTGCCGCATCGCGCGCGAGAGTTGCCGGACTGCATGAGACGTACACGATGCGCTGCGGGCCGCCTGCGGCGGGCAGTGACTTGACCAGCGCCATTGCACCTTCGCGCGGCGGGTCGATCAGCAGTTTGTCGAAAGCGCCCAGGGCGGCAAAGCTTTCCTCCGTCGTCTCGAACAGGTTGGCAACAGCAAATTCGCACAGATCCGCCAGGCCATTGTGCGCGGCGTTCTCCTGCGCCCGCTTGACCAGCCCGGCGCTGCCTTCGATGCCGACTACACGCGCCCCGAGCCGTGCGATGGGCAGGGTGAAATTGCCCAGACCGCAGAACAGGTCGGCAATCCGCTCGCCCGCCTGCGGCTGCAGCAGGGCCATGGCACGGCGCACCAGCATGCGATTGACACCATGATTGACCTGGGTGAATTCGGTCGGATGGAACAGCAGCTCGAGGCCGAAGTCAGACAACTCATAGCTCAACAGGGGTGCCTGCCGGGGATGAAACAGGGTGACGGTCTCCGGTCCTTTTGCCTGCAGATACCAGACAATTCCGTGGGCATCGGCAAACTGCCGCAAGCGATCCAGATCGTCGGCTGTGAGCGCCTCCAGGTGGCGCAACAAGAGTACGGTCTGCGATCCGCCCACCGCGACCTCGATCTGCGGCATCCGGTCAGGCTGCGACATGCCGTCGACGAGGATCTTGAGCGGCGGTATCAATGCGGAAACGCGCGGCGGCAGTACGGCGCACGAATCCATCATCGCCACGTAGCTGCTGTGCTTTTCGCGAAACCCGACCAGTGTGCCGCCCTTGCTCGCGACGTGGCGCACCGAAAAACGGGCGCGCAGTCGATAGCCCCATCCGCTACCGGAAACCGGCGGCAGCAGCTGCTCGGGCCGGAGCCTGGCGATATGCCACAGGGCATCTTCCAGCACACGCTGCTTGGCGGCCGTCTGGCCGGCAAGATTGAGATGCTGCATCGAGCAGCCGCCGCAGGTACCGAAATGCGGGCAGGCCGGTTCGATGCGCTGACTCGAAGCGCTCAGCACGCTGAGAGCATGGGCCTTTTCGAAACTCGGCTTGCGGCGATAACTGGCGTATTCGACCACTTCACCCGGCAGGGCGCCTTCGATGAAGATTGCCTTGCCGTCTACGTGCGCCACCCCGCGTCCTTCATGATCCAGGGATTCGATATGTGCAAGCGGCATGTGGAGTCCGGACCCGTTGGAAAAAAGAGAGTGATTATAATGGGCAGGTCCAACTCAGTCGCGTCGCGGAGCCTCAACCATGAGCACTGCCTACACCCTGCTTACCAGTGAAGCCGAGTATCGCCAGGCCTGCGACACCGTCCTCGGTCGCGCAGAACGCGAACTCCTGATTTTCGATCGCGATCTTGCCGCCCTGCGCCTTGAAGAAAAACCGCGTCTCGAACTGCTGACCGGCTTGCTGCAGAAGGACGGCTTGCGCAGCATCCGCATGGTGCTGCATGACCCTGCAACATTGGAGCGCCAGGCGCCACGCCTGATGCAGCTTATTCTCCGCTTTTCGCATATCGTGGCGGTGCGCCAGACTCCGGACAATCTGCGCCATCTGGAGGACACGCACCTGCTCGCAGATGAAAGCCACGGCGTGCGGCGTTTCCACGTTGCCCAGCCGCGCAGCGCCCTCATTCTCGATGATCATATCCAGATCTTCCCGTGGCGGCAGCGCTTCGAGGAACTGTGGCAACTGTCCCACCCCTGCTTGAGGATCAATACGACCGGGCTTTGAGCCGGAAACCCGGCATGGCGGAAGCTAATTGCTGCGCCGTAGCACAAATCATCCCCGGCGTGATAACATGTTGGCCGATCGAAATGGAAACGTTCCGATCAACCAATTGGCCACGTAACTCCATAACGTTAAGGATCTCACCAAAATGAAGCAATCTCTCCTCGTAGCTGCCCTCCTCGCTTTGGCCGTGTCCGCTTGCGGCAAAACCGAAGCCCCGAAGCCTGTTGAGCCTCCGAAAGTAGAAGCTCCGAAGCCTGCTGCTGAAGCTCCGAAGCCCGCCGACGCTGCTGCAGCTCCCGCTGCTGGCGCCGCTGCCGCCCCGGCTGCTGGTGCCGCTGCTGCTCCCGCTGCCGCCGCTCCGGCTGCTGCTGCCCCGGCTGCCGCTCCCGCTGCCGCCGCCCCGGCTGCTGCTCCCGCTGCTCCGGCGAAGAAGTAATTCTTCACCCGCCTTCGGGCAAGAAAAAGCCAGCCGTCAGGCTGGCTTTTTTTATGCCTCCGAGGTCAAGACCGAGGGGACGGTATCCACAGGAATGTCTCCGAGGTCAAGACCGAGGGGACGGTATCCACAGGATACGTCTCCAAAGACATCACCGCTTCAGAGATCCCGCCAGGCAAATCCGTCGTCCTGGGTCGCGACCCCGATCCAGTCCGGTTCGCACCCCAGCACCGCAGACAGCGCGGCCTGCGCAAGCGCAGGGGAATTGTTCTCCTCGGAAAGATGGGCGGCTACCACGTGGCGCAGATTTGATTGCCCTACCTGCGACAGCAAGGAGGCTGCGGCGGTATTGTCGAGATGACCCCAGAGGCCGCTAATCCTCTGCTTCAGCCGCTGCGGATAAGCTCCCCGCGCCAGCATTTGTGCATCGTGATTGCACTCCAGCACCAGAGCATCGCAGGCATCCAGCATCTGCACCATATGCGGCGTGACATGGCCTGCATCGGTCAGTACGCCGAGCCGCCTGACGCCGTCAGCCAGAATGAATTGCACCGGTTCGCGGGCATCGTGCGGGACTGGGAAAGGATGCACGCAGATATCGCCGACAGAAAGCGGCTCATGGCTGTCGATGACCTTGGTGCGCACATCGGCGCCGGTGTCGCGACCCGCGGCCAGGGTCCCGTGCGTCAGCAAGACGTCCCAGTCGAAACGCCGCGCACAGGCAAAGACGCCGCCGATGTGATCTGAGTGTTCATGCGTCACCAGCACGGCATCGACTGTGTCTGCCGCCAGGCCCAGCCGTTGCAGCCGGCGCGACATCTCGCGCGGACCGAATCCGGCATCGATCAGCAAACGGGTATTGCCGGCTTCGACCAGCAAGGCGTTTCCCCGGCTGCCGCTGCCGAGTGACGCAAAGCGCACGCGGCCCGGCCTACTTCAGCTGTTCATGCAGCAGACCCAGGATGCGCTTTGAAATATCGGAGCGGTCAACCCCGCCTTCCCGCGTCAGCACCTGCACGGTGGTCGTATCGCCCGCCGTCTTGAGGTAGATGCGGTACTGGGCCTGACTCGGTTTTTCGCTGGCGCTGCTCTTCCAGAACATCAGCTTCGAAAGAAATCCCTTGTCATCGTCCTTCTTCTTGCCGTCGACCTCGGGATCGACATAGCGCACGAAATACAGCCCCTGCGAGCGGTCACGGTCTTCGACGGTAAAGCCGACGCGATCAAGTGCCAGACCGACGCGACGCCAGGCCCGGTCGAAGGCTTCTTCGAGCAACAAGGCGCCGGCGCCATCCGCGGCACGGGAAAGCTTGGCGCGCTCCTGCAGCGCACCTGACGCAACCATGCTCTTGGCACGTGACTCCTCGACGCCCAGGCGCACCATCAGGCGCCGCAGCATTTCTGCTTCGAGTTCAGGATCGGCTGCCCGCGGTTGCCATCGGGTCTCGCTCTTGCCTTCATTGACATAAATCTCATACATGCCGCGGTGGCTGATGTAGATTTCCACTGTGCCGGGTTCGGCACCCTTTTCCAGACGGGTACGGTACTTGTCGCGTTCCGCGGTTGAATAAAGACTGTCGAAGACCTTGCCTATCGAGCCGCGAATGATGTCCTGCGGCAATTTGGCCCGGTTCTCCGCCCAGTCCGTTTCCATGACTCCGGCTTCGGGAATTTCCACATTCACCAGCAATCCGACTTCATGCCAGAACGACTTGACCTCCGGCCAGAGTTTATCCGGCGATCCGGGGACGACCAGCCAGCGTTGCGTACCGGAACGCTCGATGCGCATCTTGTCGACCTGCGGCAGCAGATCCTGTGCCGTTGTCGTGCGCGCCTGCCCTGACCGCTCGCTCGAATAAGCCGAATAGGTGGCGGAACCCTTGCTGGTCAAAACGTCGGGAACCGCGTAGCGCTCGTCGCGACTCGGTTGCGTCAGATCGGGAGGAATCTCGAGCGGCGGCAGTTTGCCGGCAGACTTGTATTCGATCTTCTTCGATTCGGGGAGGATGTTGCCGCTGCAGGCGGCAAGCACCCCGGTCAGCAGCAGCACGAACAAGCTTGAGAATGGACGATTCATTGAGTATCAGCTTCCTGGTTGGAGAACGATTCCGGCATCAAGCATGGCGCTGCGCAGGCGTTCGTGAAATTCCGGCGACAAAGGCGTCAGCGGCAAACGGATGCCACCGCCGATCAGCCCCATCTGCTGTGCGGCCCACTTCACCGGAATCGGGTTGGCTTCGTGAAAAAGATTGCGATGCAGGCTCAGCAGGCGGAAATTTGTCTCGCGCGCCGTCGCCAGGTCGCCGGCAATCGCCGCCGCGCACATCCGGTGCATAAGAGCCGGTGCGACATTCGCCGTGACCGAGATGGAACCCTTGCCCCCCAGCAGCATCAGGGCGATGGCCGTGGCATCGTCACCGCTGTATACGCTGAAACCGGCCGGCGCGCGCCGCAACAGGTCGGAACCGCGCTCGATATTGGCGGTGGCATCCTTGATGCCGGCAATACCGGGTATCTGCGCCAGACGCAACGTGGTCTCATTCGCCAGGTCGGCCACCGTGCGGCCCGGCACGTTGTAGAGGATCATCGGCAGATCGACTGCCTCGGCGATCGCCTTGAAATGCCGGAACAGCCCTTCCTGCGTCGGCTTGTTGTAGTAGGGCACGACCGACAGGTGGGCGTCAGCGCCGGCCTCGCGGGCGAACTTTGCCAGTTCGATGGCCTCCGCCGTGGAGTTGGCGCCGGTACCCGCAATCACCGGTATGCGCCCGGCCACATGCTTCACCGTGGTGTTGATCAGCGCGCAATGTTCGGCGTAATTTACCGTCGGCGATTCACCGGAGGTGCCGACGATCACAACCCCGTCGGTACCCTCGGCAATATGCCAGTCCAGCAGGCGCTGCAACGCGGCCAGGTCGAGCGAACCGTCGTCCTGCATCGGCGTGATTATGGCGGGGATGGAACCCTGTATGGTCTTCATGAGCGTATCCGAAACTGCATGCCGCAAGCGGCAGCCAAATGAAAGCGAACGAGGCTGAATTCTAACTGATGGCCATCCGGCGGCACACCCCGCAAAACCGGCTTACAAATCAGCCAGTACCTTGATGTGTGTGGCAACGCTGCGGGCCAGCGCGGAGAGCACGTAACCGCCCTCGAGCAAGGACACGATGCGCCCTTGCGCAAATTCGCCGGCCACCTGCTTGATCTGTTCCGTAACCCACGCGTAGTCGGACTCGACCAGCCCCAGCGAGGCCATGTCGTCCTCATAATGGGCATCGAAACCGGCCGAAATGAAGATCATTTCCGGCTTGAACTCGCGCAGCCGGGGCAGCCAGATGTCGTAGACCGCCTGGCGGAAATCTTCGCCGCGGGTGCCGGCCGGCAGAGGCACATTGCACATGTTGGCGGCAGGAGCCTCGGTTCCGCAATAGGGATAGAACGGGTGCTGAAAGATTCCGGCCATCAGGATGCGCTCGTCGCCGGCGAAAATCTCCTCGGTGCCGTTGCCGTGATGCACGTCGAAATCGACGATCGCCACGCGGGAAAGACCCCACGCCGCCAGCGCATGGCTTGCCGCCACCGCAATGTTGTTGAAAAAGCAGAAGCCCATCGCCTTCGCGCGCTCGGCATGATGACCCGGCGGACGAATCGAACAGAAAGCATTGTGCGCCTGCCCGCGCATCACCAGATCGGTGGCATAGCAACCGGCGCCGGCCGAGCGCAGAGCCGCCTGCAGGGTTCCCGGTGACATCGCCGTGTCAGGATCAAGATGGACGATGCCGTGTGCCGGGCTGCTGCTATGAACATGGTCGATGTAATGCTGCGGATGAACGCGCAGCAACTGTTCGACATCGGCCAGCGGCGCGTCGTGGAACTGCAGGTAAACATCAAGCCCGGAGGCTATCAGTCGATCATTGATTGCCCCCAGCCGGTCCGGGCACTCCGGATGGTGCGCGCCCATGTCGTGCTGCCAGCAGTCGCGGTGGGTAATGAAGGCGGTAGTTGTCATGAAAGGTGTATTGCCTGATGACTTACAATGCGGCGCAAGTCCATATTATCCATCAAAGCCTGCGGAAAATTCCGACCCCCCATGCGACTGCCCGAACTGGACGCCATTCTGGCTGACATCAACCGCATCATCCTCGGCAAGGAGCGGCCTGTCCGCCTCTCGCTGGCCTGCCTGCTGGCACGCGGGCACCTGCTCATCGAGGACTTGCCCGGTGTCGGCAAGACCACCCTGGCTCACGTTCTGGCACGCGTGCTGGGGCTCGATTTTCAGCGCATCCAGTTCACCAGCGACATGCTGCCGGCGGACGTTCTCGGCGTTTCGATCTTCGACCGGGACAGCGGTGCCTTCCATTTTCATCCGGGACCGATCTTCACCCAGGTGGTACTGGCCGACGAAATCAATCGGGCCACGCCCAAGGCGCAAAGCGCCTTGCTGGAAGCAATGGAGGAACGGCAGGTAACGACGGAGGGGAAAACCCGCGCCTTGCCCGAGCCTTTTTTCGTCATTGCCACACAAAATCCGACCCATCAGATCGGCACCTTTCCTCTGCCCGAGTCGCAGCTTGACCGCTTCCTGCTCAAGGTCGAACTCGGCTACCCCGATGCCGCGGCGGAACGCGAACTTCTCGCCGGCGCCGACCGCCGTCAGATGGTTGCCGCTCTGGTGCCGCGAATTGCCCCGCAACAATTGCTCGAACTGCAGGAAAGAGCACGCGCAGTGCATGCCTCGCCGGCACTGATCGACTACGTCCAGATACTGGCGGCACACACCCGCACGGCGCCGCACTGGCAGGCCGGGCTGTCGCCACGCGCCTGCCTTGGCTTGCTGGCCGTGGCACGCGCCTGGGCCTTGCTCGACGGCCGCGATCATGTATTGCCCGAAGATGTACAAGCCGTGCTGCCCGGCATTATCGGACACCGCCTGAGGCCGATGGACGACACGGCGCGCACCGACCCGCATGGAGTCGCCGCCGCATTGATCGAGGCGGTACCGCTGCCCTGAGAGCGCCAATGCCGGCGAGCTTGCGCCATCGCTTGCACGAAGCATTCGTCCGCTGGGCGCTGCGCGTGCGCCCCCCGGAAGCGACCCCCATCGTGCTCACCCAGCGCCGTGTCTATGTCCTGCCGACACGGGCAGGACTGGCCTATGCCACGGCGCTCGGCGTGATCCTGCTCGGCGCCATGAACTACAACCTGAGCCTGGGTCATGCCCTGGTGTTCCTGCTGGCTGGATTGGGCATCGTCGCCATCCTCCACACCTTCCGCAATCTCGTCCTCGTTTCGATCCGCCCCGGACGCTGCGAACCGGTATTCACCGGAGGCCTCGCCCAGTTCGATCTGGTTCTGCAAAACCAGCGCCCTGATGCGCGCACCAGTCTGCGCCTGTTCATCGGCGAGGGCGTCCCGCTCGAAATCGACATCGGCCCGCACGCCAGTTCGGTGGCGACTCTGGATCTCCCCGCGCTCAGGCGCGGCTGGCTGCCCATGCCGCGCCTCACCATCGAAACCACCTGGCCTCTGGGTCTGATTCGCGCCTGGAGCTACGCCGTTCCCGACCTCAAGTGCCTGGTCTATCCGGCGCCGGCAACCAGGGCGCCGCCCTTGCCCTGGGGAGGCGATTCGGCGCAGGGCTCGACCCGGGACGGCCGCGGCGCAGATGACTTTTCCGGTCTGCGCAATCATCAGGTGACCGATGCGCCGCACCATGTGGCATGGAAGGCCGTGGCCCGCCAGCAGGATGGTCCGCTGTTGACCAAACTGTTCTTCGGCGCAGCAGCAGAGCAGATCTGGCTCGACTGGGACGCGCTGGCGGACGTAACGGACGCCGAGCAACGCCTGTCCATTCTTGCCCGCTGGATGATCGACGCCGACGCCGCAGGCCTGGCCTGGGGTTTGCGGATGCCCTCGCTGCGGCTGGCGCCCGACAACGGCGCGGCGCAGCTCTGCACCGGCCTGCGCGCTCTGGCGCTGCACGAGCATGGCGCGCATTGACCGTCCCGTCAGCCGGCGCCAGGCCTGGTGGCTGCTGGCCGGCGCTGTGGCGACGTGCCTGCCGCTTGCTCCGCAATTTCCGCTGTGGCTTGCGCTGGCGGCAGCAGCGGCGTTGTCCTGGCGAGCGGCATTGACCTGGCGACAGTGGCACCTGCCGCCGCGCTGGCTGCTGGTCATGCTCGTCATTGCCGGCACGGCAGGAGTCTTCCTGCAATACCGGACGACACTCGGCCGCACCCCCGGAGTAGCCCTGCTGGTGATCTTTCTGGCGCTCAAGCTGCTTGAACTGCGTACCGCACGTGACGCGGTGGCGACTGCGCTGTTGTGCTACTTCCTGATTCTCGGCCAGTTCCTGTTCACCCAGACCATCCCCACGGCATTGCTGGCCTGCCTGACGCTGCTGATCACCACCGCCGCGCTGCTGGCGGCCAGCGATGACCGCCCCGAGCCGCAGCAGCAGTTGCGCCGCGCCGGGCTGATGCTGGCCCAGGCACTGCCGTTCATGCTGCTGCTGTTCGTGCTGTTTCCCCGCGTCCAGGGACCGCTGTGGGGCATACCGCAGGATCGCTTTTCCGCCGTATCGGGATTGTCCGACACCATGTCGCCCGGCTCGATTGCGCAACTCTCGCAGTCCGACGCCATTGCCTTCCGGGTGAAGTTCAAGGGCGAGACACCGCCGCAATCTCAGCTCTACTGGCGCGGACCGGTGATGCCGTCGTTCGACGGCCGCAACTGGCGCGTGACGCAGACCCTGGGCGCCTACGCCGAAGTCCCTTACACCGGACTCGGTGCGCCGGTGGATTATGAAGTGACGCTGGAACCCCATGGGAAATTCTGGCTGTTTGCGCTGGAACTGCCTGCCACATTGCCGGCGGAGAGCGCACTGACCAGCGACTATCAGCCCGTCGCACGGCAAGCTGTGCGCAACCGCCTGCGCTACACGCAACGCGCCTGGCCCGAGGCCATCGCCGGTATCAATGAAGCACGGAACCTGCTCGGCGCTGCGGTGGAACTGCCGAAAGACGGCAACCCGCGCATTCGCGCCATCAGCGCAGCCTGGCGCGCGCAGCACGGCGACGACAGCGCCGCCATCCTCGCCGCCGCGGAGAACTTCTTCAGCAGGCAACTGCTGATCTACACGCTGAACCCGCCGCTGCTCGGCGCCGACATGGTCGATGAGTTTCTTTTCGATACCCGGCGCGGCTTCTGCGAACACTTCGCCGCCGCGTTCGTCTTCGCCCTGCGTGCCGCAGGCGTGCCGGCGCGGGTCGTGGCGGGCTATCAGGGCGGGGAAGTCAATCCGGTAGATGGCTATCTGGTGGTACGCCAGTACGATGCGCATGCCTGGGCCGAGGCCTGGATCGCCGGCCGCGGCTGGGTACGTGTCGATCCGACGGCGATTTCCGCACCAAGCCGCATCAGCGGCAATCTGGCCGACGCCGTGCCGGCCGGCGAAGCATTGCCTTTCCTGGCCCGCGGCGACCTGGCCTGGCTCAGGGAATTGCGCTACCGGCTCGACGCCGTCAGCAACGGCTGGAATCAGTGGGTATTGGGCTACAACCCGCAGCGCCAGCGTGACCTGTTGGCAAGCCTCGGACTGAATGAACCCGACTGGCGCAACATGACCGCGATTCTGTCGGTGCTTTGCGGCGCGGTCATGCTCGGCCTGACCGCCTGGATATTGCGCAACCGCCTGCGCGTCGACCCGGCGCTGGCGGCATGGCGACGATTCACTGCCAGGCTGGCCAGGCGCGGCATCGCCTGGCAGCCGTGGGAAGGACCGCAGGCCTTTGCCGAACGCGCCGCAAGACAGGCGCCGATGCATGCCGCAGCCATCGGCGAGATCGCCGCGCTGTATGCCCGCGTGCGCTACGGCCCGGCGCCGCAGGCAGGCGAACTGATCCGGCTCAAGGCGAGAATTTCCGCCTTCAGACCATGATGCGCCTGCTGTTGATTCTGTTGCTGGCCCTGCTGAGTTCAAGCCCGCGTGCAGAAGGCTATGCGCTGCGCGACGACGTGCAAGCCTTCGTGCAGGACATGCACGATCGCCACGGCTTTGATGCCGATGTCCTCAACTCGCTGTTCCGCCGGACCCAACCCGTCGCCGCGGCAATCCGGGCGATCATGCCCCCCGCAGATCCGCGAGTGCGCTCCTGGCACGCCTACCGGGGACGATTTGTCGAGCCGAAACGGATCGCCGCCGGGCGGCGCTTCATGCACACCTACGCCGCAGAACTTGCGGCCGCCGAGACGCGCTTTGGCGTGCCTGTCGAGATCATCGCCGCCATCATCGGCGTCGAGACCATCTATGGCAAACAGATGGGCCGCTTCGGCACTTTTGCCGCGCTCACCACGCTGGCCTTCGATTACCCGCCGCGTGCAGAACTGTTTCGCCATGAACTGGAAGAACTGCTGCTGCTGGCCCGCGAGGAAAGCCGCGACCCGTTGGCCTACACCGGCTCCTATGCCGGCGCCCTGGGCTTGCCGCAGTTCCTGCCGTCCTCCCGACGCCGTTACGCGATCGACTTCAATCACGACGGCCGCATCGATCTGGCGACCAGCCCGGCCGATGCCATAGGCAGCGTCGCCAACTTCCTTGCCGAACACGGATGGGAAAAGGATGCGCCGATAGCGGTCGCTGTCACTGTCAGCGGCGATGGCGTGCCAGCCATGATCGAGGCCGGCATCGTGCCGACGCGAACGCCGCAGGAAATGCAAGCCGCCAATGTCAGCCTGGAAAAGATTGCCGTTCGAGCTGCGGCGCAGGAAGACGGCGCCACAGTTGCAGAGCTTGCCGAACGCCCGGCCGCGCTGATAGACCTGGTCACGCCAGATGCAGCAACCGAGTATCGCCTCGGCTACCGCAACTTCTACGTCATCACACGCTACAACCGCAGCAGCTTCTACGCCGCCGCAGTCATGGACCTGGCCGGCGCGCTGAGCACGTCAAAGTAGCTCATCAGAGGTCAGCCCGTCGCGGGCGATGCGCTTTCTCAGCTTGGACAGGGCTTCCATCTGAATCTGTCGCACCCGTTCGCGAGTCAGGCCCAGATCATTGGCGATATCCTCGAGTGTGGCAACCTCCTGCCCGCCGAGACCATAGCGGCGTTCCACGACCAGGCGCTGGCGATCGGTGAGTTGCGCTACCCAGTCGGCGACGAGCAGTTCGGCCTCGTGCTGGGAATGGCGGGCAGCGGGGTCTTCGGCCCTTTCATCGGCAATCGAATCGGACATCGACAGGTCGGGATCGATGTCGAGCGGCGCATCGAACGAGGCGGGGCGCTCATTGAGCGCCAGCAACTGGCGGATTTCCGCGACCGGACGATCGAGCAGATGCGCCACCTCCGTCAGCATGGCGCCGGACTTGTCATCCTGCGTGCCGCGTTTTTGATCGAGCCCGCGCTGGGCGCGCAAGACGATGTTGAGTTCCTTGATCAGGTAGACCGGCAGGCGCACCGTGCGCGATTGATTCATGATGGCGCGTTCGACGGTCTGGCGTATCCACCATGTGGCGTACGTCGAGAAGCGGAAACCACGTTCTGGATCGAACTTTTCGAGTGCGTGTATCAGGCCCAGGTTGCCCTCTTCGATCAAGTCGTCAAGCGGCAGGCCGCGCTGCTGGTAGTGCCGGGCGATGCTGACCACCAGCCGCAAATTGGCCTCGATCATGTGCTGGCGCGCAGCGAAATCGCCATCGCGGGCAGCACGCGCCAGGCTTATTTCCTCGGCGGCAGTCAGCAGCGGCGTGACGCCGATATCGTGAAGATAGACCTGGGTGATGTCTTCGATGAAAGCCGACTCATGCGCGTCGGCAGCGGCTTCACTGTCTTCGCGGTCCGGGAGCAGGGCGTCGTCGTCCGCCATGGGACTTCAGCGGGCAGGCAGGAACTTTTGCGGGTCGGCCGGTTTGCCCTGACGTCTGATCTCGAAATGCAGGCGCGGACTTTCGGCATCGGTGCTGCCCATTTCGGCAATCTTCTGGCCCTTGGTTACCGTCTGCTTTTCCTTGACCAGTATCTTGCTGTTGTGGGCGTACACCGAGAGATAGCTTGCGTTGTGGCGCAACACCACCAGGTTGCCATAGCCGCGCAAACCGGCGCCGGCATAGGAGACAACCCCGCCAGCGGCGGCCAGCACCGGATCTCCCGCCTTGCCGGCGATGTCCACGCCCTTGCTGCCGCCCTCGGCAAACGGGGCAATCAACCTGCCGCTGCTCGGCCACATCCAGTCGACATCATCACCTGCAACCAGCGGCTTTTCGGCCGGCCTGGTTTCCGCCGCCACCGGCTCGGGCTTGGGTTCAGGTGGCCGCTCGGCCGCTTCCCCCTGCCGCGCCTTGGCCAGCGCCTCTTCGGAATAGGCACGCTTGCCGCCCTTCGGTTCGCGCTTGAGGGTTTCGCTATTGGTACCGGCCGTCACCGGCGCCGGCCCGGCTGCCGGCCTGGCTTCGACCGGCGCGCCAAAAGCCACCGGCTTCGCCACCGCTACCGGCGCACCCGTGTCAGGCGGCGAGACCCTCAGTTGCTGGCCGATCCTGATCAGATTGGGGTTGTCGAGACTGTTCCAGGCGGCCACATCCTTGTAGTCCTGGCCGTTGTCGAGCGCAATGCTGTAAAGCGTATCACCCTTCTTTACCGTGTGATAAACGACACGGGGGTCGGCAGCCGCTGCTGCCGCCACCGGTGTCGCTGCCGTTGCCATCGCAGGCGCTGCGCCTCGATTCTCCACCGGCGCCGGTGCATGGCTGGCACAGCCGCCGATGACAGGCAACAGCAAGGCGAGAATCAGGCGCGCAGCGTTCATTCCACTCCCGGCAAAAGCGGCACGAAACGCACCGCATCGAATCGAGTTTCGACAAACCCGCTGGCAGTGCGTTCGACCAGGTTGATCACCTGCTCGGCGCTGCCCAGCGGCATCACCAGGCGCCCGCCCGGCGCCAATTGTGCCGCCAGACTCTGCGGCACATCTGCCGCCGCAGCCGCCAGTATGATGGTATCAAACGGCGCGGCTTCCGGCAGCCCGAGATTACCATCCGCATGCTTGAGGCGGATATGCGAAAGCTTGAGTTGCTTCAGATTGTCGCGCGCCCGGGCCAGCAAGGGCGCAATACGCTCGAGGGCAAATACCTGCTTCGACAGCACACCCAGAATCGCCGCCTGATAGCCGCAACCGGCGCCGATTTCCAGCGTCTTGCCCAGTTCGCGACCGGCAATCAGCAACTCGATCATGCGCGCCACGACAAAAGGCTGCGAAATGGTCTGGCCGAAACCCAGCGGCAGCGCGGTGTCATCATAGGCGCGATTCGCCAGCGCCGGTTCAAGGAAAATATGGCGCGGCACCAGACCCATCGCATGCAGCACGCGGGGATCGCGGATACCCTGTTGGCGCAAACGCTCGACCATGCGCGTGCGGGTACGCTGCGAAGTCATTCCGATACCGGTCAGCGCGGCGGAATTCATGCCGCGAGATTGAGCCAGTTGCGCACTGCCGCCATCTGCGCAGAGTGCGTGAGATCAATCTGCAGCGGCGTAACCGACACCCAGCCATGCTCCACGGCGTAAAAATCGGTGCCTTCGCCGGCATCGGCGGCCGGACCGGCTGCGCCGATCCAGTACATCGTCTCGCCGCGCGGACTGACCGATTTCACGGCCGGCTCCGCCTTGTGGCGCCGGCCCAGACGCGTGACCTGAATGCCGCGCAATTCTTCGTAAGGAATGTCCGGCACGTTGACATTCAACAACACGGGTCCGGCAAACGAAGCCTGGCTGAAACGTTTCACCAACTCGCTGGCCACCCGTCCGGCGGTAGCGAAATGGATTCCCTCGAAGCTGCCCAGCGAAATCGCCATCGAGGGAACGCCCAGCAGGTAGCCTTCGGTGGCCGCCGCCACGGTGCCGGAGTAGATTGTGTCGTCGCCCATGTTGGCGCCCAGATTGATGCCCGACACCACCATGTCCGGCTGGTGATCGAGCACCCCGGTGACGGCCAGATGCACGCAGTCGGTCGGCGTGCCGCTGACATACATGAAGCCGTTCGCCGCACGCCGCAGGTAGAGCGGCCGGTCCAGCGTCAGCGAGTTGCTCGCCCCGCTGCGATTGCGTTCCGGCGCCACCACCGTAATCTCGCCGAGACCGGCTAGGCTGTCCGCAAGCTGGGCGAGCCCCGGCGCGGAATAGCCGTCGTCGTTGCTGAGCAGAATGCGCATGGGATAGGAGCCGGGAAGATCGATAGATGCAGCGCGTATTTTAGCCCATGGCCGGCCGCGGCCGATTGCCGGAACAGAGCAGGACTATGCCTCCATCAAGCAATCCGGCTGCAGTCCGGTTTGGCAAGCAAGCACGGAGTAGGATTGCCGGCCATGGAAATTGTCCTGCACCACGCCGCCACCAATATCGCCGAAGCCGACTGGAGCCTGCTCGACCACGGCGACGACCCTTTTGTCAGCCGTGCCTTTCTCGGTACCGCCGAGACAACCGGCGCCGCCGGCAGCGCGATGGGCTGGCAAGCACAGCATCTGGCTCTGTACGATGGCGGGCTGTTGCTGGGACTGCTTCCTCTGTACCTGCGCCGGCATTCCTTCGGCGACTTCTCGCGCGACTGGAACTGGGCATCGGCATGGCAGCGCGCCGGGCTCGACTACTACCCCAAGATGGTCAGCGGCATGCCCTACACGCCCTCACCGGGACCGCGCCTGCTGGTGCGGCAGGGAATCGGGCGCGAAGTAGCGGCGACGGCGCTGATCGAGGCCGCGCTGGAAGTCGTCCGCCGCTCCGGGGCATCTTCGTGGCAATGCCTGTTTGTCGAAGAAGACGATCGCGTCCGGCTGGCAGCGGCCGGCCTCATGATGCGACGAGGCGTGCAGTTCCACTGGTTCAACCGGGCTTACCGCGATTTCGACGACTTCCTCGCCGGCTTCACCGCAGACAAACGCAAAAAGCTCAAGCGCGAGCGCCGTCTTGTGCGCGAGTCCGGCCTCAGGATGGAAGTACGGCACGGCGACGAAATCGATGCCGGTCTCTGGCATGTCATCCACCGTCAGTATCGCGACACCTTTGCCCGCTACGGCAATCATCCGGCCTTCCCGGTGGAGTTTTTCATCGAAGCGGGCGCCCTGCTCGCCCGGCGGCTGGTCGTCTTCATCGCCTTTCTCGACCAGACGCCGGTCGCCTCGGCCATCTGCTACCGCGACGCCAAGACACTGTACGGCCGCCACTGGGGGGCGGCCTGCGACATCCCCGGCCTGCACTTTGAACTTTGCTACTACCAGGGTATCGAGTACTGCATCCGCCACGGGCTGTCGGGCTTCGAGCCGGGAGCCCAGGGGGAACACAAACTCGCCCGCGGCTTTGAGCCGGTAGCCACCTGGTCTGCGTTCTGGATCGCCGATCCCGGCATGCGCCGCGCAGTGGCCGAATTCATTGTCCGTGAAGATTCGGCAATGCAGGACTACGAAGCGGAAACCTCAGCGCACCTGCCGTTCAAGCCGGCCGCCTGAAGCCGCCGCAGATCAGAATCCTCAGTGGTGCCCGGAAGCAACGGCAAACATGCGCTCGTTGCGCTTTATCCGCGCCTCTTCGACAGTCAGTCCGACCAGGCTTTCCGGTGGCAATGGCACGTCCCAGTGCTGCTGGAACAAGTCCATATCCTCGCCGGTATCGAGATGCGCCCGATAGACCTTCTCCTGCCAGGCAGGTGCATTGGGCAGGGCAACCAGTTCGACGGATTCGATGCGCATGAAAGATTTCCTCTTGAGGTCAGCGTTTTTCAGCATCCTGCGCCCGCGACCGCCACCCTGTAATCCGGAAATTGACAGGGAATGCCCTCTTGTTTCTGCTTCCCAAACAGGCCGGAAAGGTATCGGGACAAAGGCGAATCCTCAAGCAATTACAGCCATTGCAATGGCTGTCACTTGTCCTGGCGCAGCTCGCTCATGCGCCGCGCGTGACTCCGGGCCTCTGCAGTATTCATTGCGGAGACCTGACGCCCGAAGGCATCGCGCGCCTCGGCGGTCTTCTGCGTCGCTTGAATACTGCGAACACAACGCCAGCGCTTGCCGGCTTTGGTTTCGATCTGGCGCATCTCCTCGACCGGATGATGCGTGCCGCAGTGGTAGCAGAACTTGGTTTGATTGGTCATGCTCAGGAACTCAGCAGGAAAGAAGGAGGACGAACGCTTGCACCAAAGGAAAAGGGTTTCCGGCGATAGACCGGAAACCCTTGGTATTACTGGTCGGGGCGAAAGGATTCGAACCTTCGACCCCTTGCACCCCATGCAAGTGCGCTACCAGGCTGCGCCACGCCCCGACAGGATGAATTATAACAGACGCTCGGCTGCTCTCAGGCCGCGCCGAGGAATTCGATGATCGACGCCAGTTCGGCGCGCAGCGATGCCTGGTTGCCAGCAACAGGATTGGTTTCCGGCACATCGGACATCTTGCCGGGACCGTCCTCCAAGCGGTTGCGCGCACCGCTGATGGTGAAGCCTTCCTGATAAAGCAGTTCGCGAATGCGCCGCACCAGCAAGACTTCATGATGTTGATAGTAGCGGCGGTTGCCGCGCCGCTTGACGGGACGCAGTTGCGTAAACTCCTGCTCCCAGTAACGCAGGACATGCGGCTTGACGCCACACAACTCGCTGACCTCACCGATGGTGAAGTAGCGCTTGGCGGGAATCGAAGGCAGTCCGTCCCGGCTATTGCTGGCTGTTGCCACGCGGGAAGGCCTCGACCGCCGCCTTGAGCTTCTGGCTGGCGTGGAAGGTAACGACGCGGCGGGCCGTAATCGGGATTTCCTCGCCGGTCTTGGGATTGCGTCCGGGACGCTGCGGCTTTTCGCGGAGCTGAAAATTGCCGAAACCGGAAAGCTTCACGCTGTCGCCCTTTTCGAGTGCCAGACGCACTTCGTCGAAGAAGGCCTCGACCATGTCCTTGGCTTCGCGTTTATTGAGTCCGACTTTTTCGAACAGCAGATCGGCGAGTTCCGCCTTGGTCAATGTCATATGAGCTCCGACTGCATTTAGCCCCGCAAGGATGCGTTGAAGTTGCGGCGGGCAACTGCCAGCAGGCTGGCGACCACGACCTCGACTTCCGCATCCTCGAGAGTACGTTGAGTATCTTGCATAACTATACGAAAGGCAAGGCTCTTTTCGCTTTCGCCCAGCCCCTTTCCCTGATACACGTCGAACAGTGCCACGTCGCGCACAACGGCCGGTGCGGCCGTGCGCAGCGCAGCCAGCAGCGGCGCCAGAGTCTGGCTCTGGGGCACCACCAGAGCCAGATCGCGCGTCACCGCCGGGAAGCGGGAGACCTCGACATATTGCGGGAATGGGGTTTCCAACAGGGCCGCCAAATCCAGTTCAAAAATCACCGGGGCAGCGCCCAGTTCGTATTTCTGCACCCAGCGCGGATGCAACTCACCCAGGATGCCTACCGGGCGCCCATCGCAACTGACGCTGGCGCAACGCCCCGGATGCAGCGCCGGATGCTCCGCGGGAATGAACTCCAACCGGCGCGGAGCAAAAAGCGCCTCGACATCGGCCTTGATGTCGTAGAAATCGACGCGGTCTGCGGGCGCTCCCCATTGTTCAGGCACAGCGGAGCCGGCGGCAAGGCCAGCCAGGCGCAACGGCTGGGCAAACCCGGCAACGGGGCCGGCGCCGGGCTCCCGCCGGAAACAGCGCCCCTGTTCGAAAATGCGGACCCGCTCGGTCTGCCGCTTGCGATTGGTAACCAGATTCCCGACCAGGCCGCCTATCAGTGAGGAACGCATCACGCCCATCTGGCTGGCAATCGGATTGGCCAGCACGATGGGCGCTGCATTGGCAGCGAAATCGGTTTCCCACGCGGGTTCGACAAAGCTGTAGGTCACCACTTCGTGATAATCGCGCTCGGCGACCAGTCGACGCAGGGCGATCGGGGTGCGGCCGGTCTCGGCGACGGGCATCATCGACATCAAGGCAACCGGCGGCGGCGAGGGAATGTTGTCGTAGCCGTAGATGCGGGCGATTTCTTCGATCAGGTCTTCCTCGATTTCGATGTCGAAGCGGAATGACGGTGGCGTAACGAGGAAATCATCGCCCTTGCGCTCCAGCGCGAGGCCGAGGCCTTTGAGGATGGCTTCGATGCGCTCTGCACCAAGAGGGATGCCAAGCACCCTGACCGCGCGCGCCGTGCGCAAAGCGACCGGCCGCCGCGCGGGCAGATGGAACGCGGACACAGCCTCGACCACCGCGCCGGGCCTGCCGCCGCTGATATCGACAATCAGTTGCGTCGCGCGTTCGATGGCCTTGCGCTGCAGTTCGAAATCGACGCCGCGCTCGTAGCGATGCGAGGCATCCGAACTGAAACCCAGCGCCCGGGCCTTGCCGGCTATCGCGGCCGGCGGGAAGAAGGCGCTCTCGAGGAACAGGTCGCGGGTCGCGTCATTGATGCCCGAATGCTCGCCGCCCATGATGCCGGCCATCGCCAGCGGCTTTGCGTCATCGGCAATCAAGGCCGTGTCTGCAGTCGGCGTCACGGTCTGCTCGTTCAACAGCAGGAGTTGCTCGCCGGGGCCGGGCAGACGCACATGGATCGCGCCGGAGAGTTCCGCGTCGTCAAAAGCATGGAGCGGCTGGCCCAGTTCGAGCATCACGTAGTTGGTGACGTCGACCAGGAAGGAAATCGAACGGATGCCGCTGCGTTCGATGCGCCGCTTCATCCACTCCGGCGTCGCCACCCGGGCATTGACGCCGCGAACGATGCGACCGCAGTAGCGCGGGCACGCAGCGGGGGCATCCAGCACCACTTCACGGATATCAGCCACAACCGCCGCCACCGGCACGATCTCGGGCGCCAGCAATGGCGCACCGGTCAGTGCCGAAAGCTCACGAGCAATGCCGAGCAGCGAAAGGCAGTCGGCCCGGTTCGGCGTCAGCTTGAGGGTAATCAGGTGGTCGTCGAGGTCCAGATGGCGACGGATATCCTCGCCTACGGTAGCGTCGGCGGCGAGCGGCAGGAGCCCGCCATGATCGTCGGACAGCCCGAGTTCGCGCGCCGAACAGAGCATGCCGAAGCTCTCAACGCCACGCACCCTGGCCTTCTTTATCTCGATGCCCGGCAGCCTGGCGCCGACACGGGCGCAGGGAACCTTCATGCCGGCGGCGACATTCGGCGCGCCGCAGACGATCTGCAGCGGCTCAGGTTCGCCAACATTCACGGAGCACAGATTGAGCTTGTCGGCATCGGGATGTTTCTCGACGCTCAGCACTTCGGCGACGACGACATTCGAAAAGTCGGCGCCGACGGCACGGCATTCCTCGACCTCGAGGCCCGCCATGGTCAGCAGATGACAAAGCTCCTCGGTCGAGAGCGCCGGATTGCAAAGGCTGCGAAGCCAGGATTCGGAAAATTGCATGGCTTATTGGAACTGCGAAAGGAAACGCAGATCGCCCTCAAAAAACAGGCGCAGGTCGGGAATCGAATAGCGCAGCATGGTCAGCCGGTCCGGCCCCATGCCGAAGGCAAAACCGGTGTACTTTTCCGGGTCGAAGCCGCCGCAGCGCAGGACATTCGGATGCACCATGCCGCAGCCGGCGATCTCGAGCCAGCGACCTTCCAGCGATCCGCTCATGAACGCGACATCGATTTCCGCCGAGGGCTCGGTGAAAGGGAAAAAGGAGGGACGGAAACGTACCTTGAGATCATCGGACTCGAAGAAGCGTCGCAGGAAATCCGCCACCACGCCCTTGAGGTCGGCAAAGCTGACGCTCTCCCCCACCCAGAGGCCCTCGACCTGGTGGAACATCGGCGAATGCGTGGCATCGGAGTCGACGCGATAGACGCGGCCGGGGCAGATAACGCGCAGTTCGGGCATCGTCTGCAGATGTTTGTAGCGTTCGGTATGCGCCAGCATGGAGCGGATCTGCACCGGGCTGGTATGGGTTCGCAGCAGCACATCGTCCTGCACCTTGCCGTCCTCCCCCTGAAGATAGAAGGTGTCGTGCATGGAACGCGCGGGATGATTCTCCGGCGTGTTGAGTGCGGTGAAGTTATGCCAGTCGGTTTCGATTTCAGGACCGTCGGCGACATCAAAACCGATGGAACGGAACAGTTGTTCGATGCGATCCAGGCTGATGGTCACCGGATGCAGGCTGCCGCGCAACTGGCCGCGACCGGGCAGCGTAACGTCCAGTGCCTCGGTCGCCAGTTGGACTTCGAGTTGGGCATTCTTCAGCGCATCGCGGCGCGTCGCCAGCGCCGACTCGATGCGCTGCTTGGCGATGTTGATCGAGGCACCGGCCGTCTTGCGCTCTTCAGCCGGAAGTTTGCCGAGGCCCTTGAGCAACGCCGTCAGCGAACCTTCCTTGCCCAGGTAGCGCGCCTTGGCGTCTTCCAGCTTTGCCGGCTCGGTGGCGGCGGCAAAATCGGACGTCGCGGAAGCTACAAGTTGATCCAGGTTATCCATTGATCACGATGCAAAAACAACAGTAAAAAAGGAGGCCCCAATCACCCTGGGCCTCCTTCTCGGGGTGCAGCGGGACTCAGGCCGTCAGCTTGGCCTTGGCCTGTTCGGCCAGGGCCGCAAATGCCGGCTTGTCGAACACGGCGAGGTCTGCCAGCACCTTGCGATCGACTTCGATCGAGGCCTTCTTCAGCCCGTTCATGAAAGTGCTGTACTTCATGCCCAGTTCGCGAGCCGCCGCATTGATACGGGCGATCCAAAGAACGCGGAACTGACGTTTGCGCTGACGACGGTCGCGATAGGCATATTGCCCGGCCTTCATCACCGCTTCCTTGGCGATGCGATAGACCTTGCTGCGACGGCCGCGGTAACCCTTGGCCAGGTCGAGAACCTTCTTGTGGCGCGCGCGCGCCGTTACACCACGTTTTACTCTTGGCATGGTGTCTCTCCTTAACCGTTGGGCAGCATGGCGCGTACCGACTTCGAGTCGGAGGCATGCACGGTGTGGACACCGCGCAACTGGCGCTTGCTCTTGGTAGTTTTCTTGGTCAGGATGTGGCGCTTGAACGCACTCCCGCGTTTGATGCCGCCGGAAGCGCGTATGACAAAGCGCTTCTTGGCACCACTCTTGGTCTTCATCTTCGGCATCGAAGATCTCCCTATTACATGGCTGCCAGGTGTTTCCCGCCTCGGGAATGCTTGGTGACCCGCAACCACTTCTTGTTTCTGCATGCCTGGGCATGCAGAACAAATTTCAAATGCTCAATGCGGCTTTTTCTTGGAGGCTGCCAGCACCATGATGAGCTGACGTCCTTCCATTTTCGGCCACTGCTCTACCATCGCCTGCTGCTCGAGATCCAGCTTGATCCGCTCCAGCATGCGCATGCCGATTTCCTGGTGCGCCATTTCGCGACCGCGAAAGCGCAAGGTTATTTTTGCCTTGTCACCTTCGCTCAGAAACTTGATCACATTGCGCAGCTTGATCTGGTAATCGTTTTCGTCCGTACCCGGCCGGAACTTGACTTCCTTCACCACCACCTGCTTCTGCTTCAGCTTGGCCTCATGCTGACGCTTGGCCTCTTGATACTTGAACTTGCCGATGTCCATGATCTTGCAGACTGGCGGTACGGCCGTAGGCGCGATTTCCACCAGATCCACACCGGCCTCTTCGGCCAGCGCCAGCGCCTGACGAATCGGGACAATGCCCAGTTGCTCCCCGTCTTCCCCGACCAGACGAACCTCGGGGGTGGTGATCTCTTCGTTGAGACGCTGCGATTTATCCTGAGCGATGGTTCAAATCTCCAAAAAATCCAAAAAAATCAGACCGCTACGCTTCTGCTGCACTGTTCATGCAACAGACGTTCGATCAAGGCCTGGGGGGACATCTGCCCGAGATCCAGATTGCCGCGGGCACGTAAAGCGACCAACCCTGCGGCCTTTTCCTTGTCACCCACAACAACGATGTAAGGCCGCTTCAACAAGCTATGTTCGCGTATTTTATAGTTTATCTTCTCTCCGCGCAAATCGCTCTCGACGCGCAGGCCGGCTTCGCGCAACATTTTCGCCACAGCCTCGGCGTATTCCGTCTGCGCTTCGGAGATATTGGTCACCACCACCTGCACCGGTGCCAGCCACAACGGGAAGGCGCCGGCATGGTTTTCGACCAGAATGCCGATGAAACGCTCGAGCGAACCGAGAATCGCCCGGTGCAGCATCACCGGGGTATGGCGGCTGTTGTCTTCGCCGACGTATTCGGCGCCAAGCCGCCCGGGCATTGAAAAGTCCACCTGCACCGTGCCGCACTGCCAGGAGCGGCCGATGGCATCCTTGATGTGGAATTCGATTTTGGGTCCGTAGAAGGCGCCTTCGCCCGGAAGTTCCTCCCAGGACAAGCCGCTGGCCGTCAGGGCCGCACGCAACGCGTCCTCGGCCTTGTCCCAAAGATGATCGGCGCCGACCCGCCCTTCCGGACGCAGCGCCAGCTTGACGGCGACTTCGCTGAAGCCGAAATCGGCATAGACCTCGCGCACCAGATCGTTGAAGGCCGTCACCTCGGACTGGATCTGGTCTTCGGTGCAAAAAATGTGTCCGTCATCCTGAGTGAAGCCGCGTACGCGCATCACGCCGTGCAGCGCGCCCGAGGGTTCGTTGCGGTGACAGGAACCGAACTCGCCGTAACGCAGCGGCAGGTCGCGATAGGAGCGAACATCGGTATTGAAGATCTGCACATGCCCGGGACAATTCATCGGCTTCACCGCGTAATCGCGGCTCTCCGACTCGGTGGTGAACATGTTGTGCTTGAAATGCTCCCAATGGCCCGAGCGCTCCCACAAGCTGCGATCGAGAATCTGCGGGCAGCGCACTTCCTGATAGCCGTTCTCGCGATAGATGCGGCGCATGTATTGCTCCACTTCCTGCCACACGGCCCAGCCGTGGGGATGCCAGAACACCATGCCGGGCGCCTCTTCCTGTAGATGAAACAGGTCGAGTTGGCGGCCGAGCTTGCGGTGGTCACGCTTCTCGGCCTCTTCCAGCATGCGCAGATGCGCATCGAGTTCATCCTTCTTCGCCCATGCCGTGCCGTAGATGCGCTGCAACTGCTCGTTCTTCTGGTCGCCGCGCCAGTAGGCGCCGGCCACTTTCATCAGCTTGAAAACCTTGAGCCTGCCGGTGGCCGGAACGTGCGGACCGCGACAAAGGTCGACGAAGTCTCCCTCGCGATAGAGCGAAACATCCTCGCCCTGGGGAATCGCCGCAATCAGTTCCGCCTTGTAGTGTTCGCCGATGGACTTGAAGAACTCCACCGCCTTGTCGCGCGACCAGACCTCGCGCGTAACCGGAAAATCCTTTTTCGCCAGTTCGGCCATGCGCTGCTCGATGGCCTCCAGGTCTTCCGGCGTGAAGGGGCGCTTGCAGGCAAAGTCGTAATAAAAGCCGTTTTCGATCACCGGACCGATGGTTACCTGCGCTTCCGGAAACAGTTCCTTGACCGCATACGCCAGCAGATGCGAGGTCGAATGGCGGATGATGTCGAGGCCGTCGGCATCCTTCTCGGTGACGATGGCGACCTGCGCATCCCGCTCGACAAGGAAAGAGGTATCGACCAGCACGCCGTCGACGCGACCGGCCAGTGCCGCCTTGGCCAGACCGGCGCCGATCGAGGCCGCAAACTCCCCAACCGTCAGCGCTTGCGGGTATTCGCGTTTCGATCCATCAGGCAGGGTGATCACCGGCATTTTCGCTAGCTCCAGAAAAGCAACAGGGCGCACGGTCCACGCGGAAATCACGCGGTGCGCCCTGCACATTCATTTGAGCAAATTTTATCACAGCACCCCCCTCCCTTGCGGCATCATTCCGCTGTTGCCACAAGACAAGAGGAGGCATTAATGGATATCGACGCTTTCATGGAGGGCTACAAGCGCGCATGGGAAACCAGCGACGAGAATCTTCTGGCGTCGCTGTTCGCGCCGGACGGCTGCTATCGCAACACCCCATTCGCCGTACAGCAGGGGCACGAGGCCATCAAGCAGTACTGGCAACGGACCAAGCTGCAGACCGATATCCGGCTCACCTACGAGGTGCTGCACCGCCACGCCACCGGAGGTATCACCCACTGGCACACCACCTATCAGGTGACCTCGGAAGACATGTTCAAGATGTGGGCCACATCGACGGGTACCAACATGCTGGCACGCAAGGCCGGCGACCCGCTGCCACGGCTGGCGCTGGACGGCATCGCAGTCGTCGAACTTGGCGGCGACGGTCTATGCCGCGATTTCCGCATCTGGTGGCACAGCCGGATCGACGACTGACGCGAACCCGCCAGGCATCACCAATGATTACCCGCCGAAGGCCTTCCGCACTGCCGCCGCGATCGCCTCGGCCTGAGCCTTGACGATAGAGGCGTCGCGCCCTTCCACCATCACCCGCAGCAGGGGTTCCGTGCCGGAGGGACGCAACAGCACCCGTCCGCCACCGTCGAGTGTGGCCTCGGCTGCCTTCACCGCCGCGCGGATGCCGGAGTCGGCCTCCCACTTAAAACCGGATGGCATGCGCACGTTGATCAGCAGTTGCGGATACAGCGTCAGGTCCGCACAGGCCTCGGCAAGGGTTTCGCCGCTGGCGCGCAGCGCGGCCAGCACCTGCAAGGCCGCGATGATGCCGTCGCCGGTGGTATGGCGGTCGAGACAGATGATGTGCCCGGAATTCTCGCCGCCGAGCAACCAGCCCTTCTCCTTCATCATTTCCAGGACATAGCGGTCACCCACCCTGGCGCGACCGCAAACGATGCCCAGACGAGCGAGGGCGTGCTCGAATCCGAGATTGCTCATCAGCGTGCCGGCCACCCCCGGCACAGCCTGGCTGCGGGCACGATGGCGGGCTATGACGTAGAGCAACTGATCACCGTCATAAATAGTGCCAGCCGCATCGACCATCACCAGCCGGTCGCCGTCGCCATCGAGCGCGATGCCGCAGTCGCCAGCACGGTCCAGCACAGCGCGGCGCAGCGCAGCGGGCGCCGTGGCGCCGACATCCTGGTTGATGTTCAAGCCATTCGGGCTGTCACCGACGCCGACCACCTCGGCGCCGAGTTCATGGAAGACGCTCGGCGCCACGTGGTAAGCCGCGCCATGGGCGCTGTCCACCACGATCCTGAGGCCGCGCAGGTCAAGATCGTTGGGGAAGGTGCTTTTGCAGAATTCGATGTAGCGGCCGGCGGCGTCATCCACCCGGCGCGCCTTGCCGAGCCGCGCCGACTCCATGCACAGCATCGGCTGTTCGAGCCGCGCCTCGATATCGAGCTCCACCGCGTCCGGCAGCTTGGTACCCTGCGCCGAAAAGAACTTGATGCCATTGTCGTCGAATGGATTGTGCGAGGCGGAAATCACCACGCCCGCCTGCAGACGCAGGGCGCGCGTGAGGTAGGCAACGGCCGGTGTCGGCATCGGCCCGCACAGCATGACATCGACGCCTGCGGCGGAAAATCCCGCCTCAAGCGCAGCTTCCAGCATGTAGCCGGAAATGCGCGTGTCCTTGCCGATCAGCACTGCCGGGCGGTCGCCGGCCCGCGGCCCGTCGCGCGCCACCAGGGCCGAGCCTGCGGCAAATCCGAGGCGCATGACAAAGTCCGGCGTTATGGGTGACTGGCCGACGCGGCCGCGAATGCCATCGGTACCAAAATATTTGCGTCCCATTCAGTAGTCCTCCACAGCTTGCAAGACGGCCAGGGCGTCGCCCATTGCGGCGACGTCATGTACGCGCACCATGCGCGCACCGCGCTGGACCGCCAGGACATGCGCCGCCACTCCGGCGTATACGCGCTCCGACGCCGCGCGCCCGGTGAGCAGGCCGAGCAGCGACTTGCGCGACAAACCCACCAGCAGAGGCAGGCCCGGCACCACCAGTTCGCCAAGGCGGCGCAACAACTCGATGTTGTGCGCCAGCGTCTTGCCGAAGCCGAAACCGGGATCGACCGCAATCCGGCTCAGGCTGATGCCCGCCGCTTCCGCCGCAGCGACGCGCCCGGCGAGAAAATCCGCAACTTCAGCAAGGACATCCCGATACCTGGGATCGTCCTGCATGGTTCCCGGATCGCCCTGCATATGCATCAGGCAAACCCCTGCCTGGCTGGCGGCAACGATCTCGAGCGCACCCGGCGCACGCAGCGCATTGATGTCGTTGATCATGTCGGCGCCGGCCGCCAGCACGGCGCGCATCACCTGCGGCTTGACGGTATCGACCGACAGCGGCACGCCGCAGTCGCGCAGGCCGTCGATCACCGGCAGCAAGCGGTCGATCTCTTCTTGCGCCGGCACCGGCGTCGCCCCCGGGCGCGACGACTCGGCGCCGATATCGAGAATGTGCGCACCGTCTTCCATCAGGCGCCTGCCCTTGGCTATGGCGGCGGCCACATTGCCGTGCAGTCCATCCCCCGAAAACGAATCGTCGGACAGATTGACGATGCCCATGATGAGCGGGCGCCCGGCATTGAGAACGTAGCGGCCGCAGTGGAAATATTGGGTCATGTAAAAATCAGGAATCAAGCAGCGGAATGCAGACGGCGCCCGGCGCCGTCCCCGTTGCCGAGCGCTGATTCCTGATTCCTGTTATCCGAACCTCAGGCCGGTGCCGGCGCGGTCGGCTCGGGGCCGGGCGCGCTGTCACCTCGCGGGACCGGCGGCGCACTGGAAGGCTTGGGCGGGCGCGGCGGCAGGCCGGCCATGATGTCGTTGATCTGGTCGGCATCGATGGTTTCCATTTCCAGCAGGGCCGCCGTCATGGCCTCGACCTTGTCGCGGTTGTCTTCCAGCAGACGGCGGGCACGCGCATACTGTTCATCAAGCATGCGGCGAATCTCGACATCCACCTTCTGCATGGTGGATTCGGACATGTTCTTGTGCGTCGTGACCGAACGGCCGAGAAAAATCTCGCCTTCCTCTTCGCCATAGACCATCGGCCCCAGGCTGTCGGACATGCCCCACTGCGTCACCATGCGCCGCGCCAGATCGGTGGCGCGCTGAAAATCGTTCGATGCGCCGGTCGTCATCTGCTGCATGAACAACTCTTCCGCAATGCGGCCGCCGAAGAGGACCGTGATGGTGCTGAGCAAACGCTCGCGATCCTGGCTGTAGCGTTCCTGATCCGGCAACTGCATGGTCAGACCCAGAGCACGGCCACGCGGAATGATGGTCACCTTGTGCACCGGATCGGTCTTGGGCAGCAACTTGGCAACCACGGCATGGCCGGATTCGTGATACGCGGTGTTCTTGCGTTCCTCTTCGGGCATGACCATGGAGCGGCGCTCGGCGCCCATCATGATCTTGTCCTTGGCCCGTTCGAAGTCTTCCATATCCACCAGACGCTTGTTGCTGCGCGCGGCGAACAGCGCCGCCTCATTGACCAGATTGGCCAGATCGGCGCCGGAAAATCCGGGGCAGCCGCGGGCGAGGATCGACGCGTCGATGTCCGTCGCGATCGGCACCTTGCGCATATGCACCTTGAGAATCTGTTCGCGCCCGCGGATGTCCGGCAGCGGCACCACCACCTGGCGGTCGAAGCGACCCGGGCGCAGCAGCGCCGGATCGAGCACGTCGGGACGATTCGTGGCGGCCACCACAATCACGCCGGCCGAGCCTTCAAAGCCGTCCATTTCGACCAGCATCTGGTTCAGGGTCTGTTCGCGCTCGTCGTTGCCGCCACCGAGGCCGGCACCGCGCTGGCGTCCGACGGCATCCAGTTCGTCGATGAAGATGATGCACGGCGCAGCCTTCTTGGCTTGGTCGAACATGTCGCGCACTCGCGCCGCACCGACACCGACGAACATCTCGACGAAGTCGGAACCGGAAATCGAGAAGAACGGCACCTTGGCCTCGCCGGCAATGGCCTTGGCCAGCAGGGTCTTGCCGGTGCCTGGCGAACCGACCAGCAGCACGCCGCGCGGAATGCGGCCGCCGAGTTTCTGGAACTTGGTCGGATCACGCAGGAAATCGACCATCTCGTAGACTTCTTCCTTGGCCTCATCACAGCCCGCCACATCGGCAAAGGTGATGGTATTGGATGATTCATCCATCATCCGCGCCCGGCTCTTGCCGAAGGAAAAAGCCCCGCCCTTGCCGCCGCCCTGCATCTGACGCATGAAGAAGACCCAGACGCCTATCAGCAGCAGCATCGGGAACCAGGAGACAAAGATGTTGGTGAGGAAAGATTGCTCCTCCTCGGGCTTGGCGACCACCTTGACGTTGTTCTTCAACAGATCCGACACCATCCACAGGTCCGGCGGTGCATAGGTGGTGATGCGCTTGCCGTCCGTGGTAGTGGCTTCCAGCGTGCGCCCCTGAATCACCACCTTGGTGATGCGGCCCTGCTTCACCTCTTCAAGGAACTGCGAGTACTCCAGCGATCCGGGCACAGCCTGGCGCGTATTGAACTGATTGAACACCGTCATCAGCACAATACCGATCACCAGCCAGATCGCCATGTTTTTGAACATATTATTCAAGGTGGAGCCTCTCTTTCCCTCAATCGGGACTGCATATCAGTTCATTCTAGTGCTGATTCCCATGACCTGCAAACCACGGTCAGGCCCGCTTGCCCCGCGCCAGGAGGTAAATCTCGGCACTCCGGTTCCTTGAGGCAGCCGGCTTTCTCATTTGCAAGGTCTGAAACTGCTGCTGCATGGCACGGCGCAGTTCCATGAAGCCATCGCCCTGGAATACCTTGACCAGCATGTCACCGCCGGGCTTCAAGTGCAGCGCGCAAAACTCGAGGGTCAGTTCGGCCAGGACCATCACGCGCGCCTGATCGACCATGCCGATGCCCGACATATTGGGGGCCATGTCCGACAATACAAGGTCGACCTGGCGGCCGGCGAGGATATCGGCCAGCGCCTGCAGCACCGCGTCCTCGTGGAAATCGCCCTGAATGAACTCGACACCGTGCACGGGGTCCATCGGCAGCAGATCGAGTGCCACCAGTCGCCCGCCGGGCGCCACGCGCTTCGCCGCCACCTGTGACCAGCTGCCGGGCGCAGAGCCGAGGTCGACCACCGTCATGCCCGGCCGCAACAGCTTGTCCTTGTCGTCGATTTCCGTCAGTTTGAAGGCGGCGCGCGAACGCCAGCCCTCCACCCGGGCGCGCTGCACGTAGGCATCGTTGACGTGCTCGGTGATCCACGCCTTGGTGGTCTTGTTCTTCTTGACCTTCTTGTTGCTCTCGATCTTCCCGCTCACGCTACAATCCCGTCATGACTGAACTTGCCCCCACCCAACGCCGCGCCCTGCGGGCCGCCGCGCATCATCTGAATCCCGTCGTATCCATCAGCCAGAAGGGGCTCACACCTTCCGTTCTGGCCGAGATCGACCGTTGCCTCAAGGCTCACGAACTGATCAAGCTGAGACTTTACGGCATCGAACGCGAAGATCGCGATGCCCTGTTCGCTGAAATCTGCACGGCCCTGACTTGCGTTGCCGTGCAGCACATAGGCAATCTGCTGGTGCTCTGGCGGGAGAATCCCAAGGATACCGAAGCGCAGAATCCGGCCACGACGAGACGTCGCAAGGAGCCGCCGGCGACCAAGAAGCAGGCCGCCGCGCGCGCCGAGGCCCGTAGCCGGAAAAGTTAGCGCCGCCGGCCCCTGTCCTGCAGTATCACCAGCGCGACCCCGAGCAGGCATTGCAGCAGATAGAGTCCGCTGGAAACGCCATGCCAGGCGGCGAAGCGATCGTGCAAGGCGCTCTCCATGACCTGGCGCGGCAGCGCGTCGGCCTTCAATTGCGCCAATACCGGCTGCACGCCGAAGTGGCCCGCCGCGGTAAGGACGAGCATCAGCAGCACGATCCAGAACACGCCGGACTGGATCGCCCGCCAGCCTTTGGCAAACAAAACATACAGGGCGAGGTAGGCGCCGCAAGCGAAACCCATCCATGCCGTGATGGTGAACATCTCGCCGGCCAGATTGCCGGCCATTGTGCGATCCGCAAGCTGGGCGAACAACACGGGCGCGGCGATGAAACCGATGGCCAGCATGCCGCCGACCCAGACGGCAACCGCGATGCTGTACAGCGCGGAGGCCAGCCTGCCCATCTCAGACGTATTTGACGTCGAGTATTTCGTACTCGCGCCGCCCGCCCGGGGTCTGTACCTCGGCTACGTCGCCGGCAAACTTGCCGATCAGTGCGCGCGCCACCGGGGAGTTCAGCGAAATCATGCCGGACTTGATGTCGGCCTCGTCGTCGCCGACGATCTGGTAGGTGACGACGCTGCCGTTTTCCGTGTCTTCGAGTTCAACCGTGGCCGCGAACACCACGCGACCATCAGCGTCCAACGACGCCGGATCGATGATCTGCGCGTTGCCGAGTTTGCCCTCGACCTCCTTGAGGCGTCCTTCGATGAAACCTTGACGTTCCTTGGCCGCATCGTACTCGGCGTTCTCCGACAGGTCGCCATGAGAGCGCGCCTCGGCGATGGCCGCGATCACCGCCGGCCGGTCGACCGTCTTCAGTCGCTGCAGTTCCTTGCGCAACAGTTCCGCGCCACGCAGGGTAATCGGGTATTTTGCGCTCATGCTCAGGTTCCGGCCACTGCGTTTGACGCCGCAAAGCCGGCCTTCAATTCGGCGTGCAAGGCTTGCAGGGAATAGGTTTCAAGACCGGCGTGACGCATGCCGGCGCAGGCGGCGCGAGCGCCTTCGATAGTGGTAAACAGCGTTACCTTGGCGCCCAGTGCAGAAGTGCGGATGGAACGCGAGTCCGCGATCGCGGTGCGCTTTTCCTCTACCGTGTTCACAATCAGCGCGATCTCGCCGTTCTTGATCATGTCCACGACGTGCGGCCGCCCCTCGGTTACCTTGTTCACAACCCCGACCGGGATGCCGGCCGCGGCTATGGCACCCGCCGTACCACGGGTGGCGACCAGCGCAAAGCCAAGTTCATGCAACTCGCGCGCGACATCAATGGCCTTCGGCCTGTCGGCGGGTTTGACACTGACGAAAACCTTTCCCGATGTCGGCAGCCGCGTTCCGGCGGCGAGTTGCGACTTGACGAAGGCTTCGCCGAAGGTACGGCCGACGCCCATCACCTCGCCGGTGGATTTCATCTCGGGACCGAGGATGGTATCGACGCCGGGGAACTTGATGAACGGGAATACCGCTTCCTTGACTGAAAAATACGGCGGAATAACCTCGCGCGTCACACCCTGGTCGGCCAGGCTGCGCCCGGCCATGCAGCGTGCGGCAATCTTGGCCAGCGGCAAACTGGTGGCCTTGGAGACGAACGGGACGGTGCGTGACGCACGCGGATTGACTTCCAGAACGTAGACCACCGCTTCCGCCCCGATGCCCTGAATGGCGAACTGGACGTTCATGAGGCCGATGACATTGAGGCCCTTCGCCATCATTTCGGTCTGGCGGCGCAACTCGTTCTGAATCTCCGGCGAAAGCGAGAACGGCGGCAGCGAACAGGCCGAATCGCCCGAATGCACGCCGGCCTGTTCGATGTGTTCCATGATGCCGCCGATCAGCACCTGGCTGCCGTCCGACAAGGCGTCGACATCCACCTCGATGGCGTCATTAAGGAAGCGATCGAGCAGCACCGGCGAATCGAATGACACCTTGATCGCGTCGCGCATGTAGCGTTCGAGATCCTTCTGCTCATGGACGATTTCCATGGCGCGCCCGCCCAGCACATAGGACGGCCGCACCACCAGCGGATAACCGATCTCGGCTGCCAGGCGGATTGCATCCGGCTCGGTGCGCGCGGTGCGGTTCGGCGGCTGTTTCAGGCCCAGTTGGTGCAGCAGTTTCTGGAAGCGCTCGCGGTCCTCGGCGGCGTCAATCATGTCGGGACTGGTGCCGATGATGGGAACGCCGTTGGCTTCGAGTTCGCGCGCGCGCTTCAGCGGCGTCTGGCCGCCGAACTGGACGATGACGCCGGCCGGCTGTTCGACGTGAACGATCTCAAGAATGTCTTCCAGCGTCACCGGCTCGAAATACAGGCGATCCGAGGTGTCGTAGTCGGTGGACACGGTCTCCGGATTGCAGTTGACCATGATGGTCTCATAGCCGTCCTCGCGCATGGCCAGCGCCGCATGCACACAGCAGTAATCAAACTCGATGCCCTGGCCGATACGGTTGGGGCCGCCGCCCAGCACCATGATCTTCCTGCGCGTGCTCGGCAGCGCTTCGCATTCTTCCTCGTAGGTCGAGTACATGTAGGCGGTTGACGTCGCGAACTCGGCGGCGCAGGTATCGACGCGCTTGTACACGGGGCGGATGTTCAGGCGGTGGCGCAATTCGCGCACCGCCGTCTCGCCGGCGCCGACGATGGTGCCGATGCGACGATCCGAAAAGCCCTTGCGCTTCAGGCCACGCAGGGTCGCCGCGTCAAGGTCATCCAGCTTCTGCGACTTCATCCAGCCTTCGGTGGTGATGATGTCCTCAATCTGCACCAGGAACCATGGATCGATCTTGGTCAGGTCGAACACCTGCTGCAGCGAGTAGCCTTCGCGGAAAGCCTGGGCGACGTACCAGATGCGCTGCGGACCGGGGCTGGCCAGTTCGCGATTGATTTCCTCGCGGTCAGCCTCGATCTCGTCGAAGCCATAGACGCTGACTTCAAGTCCGCGCAGGGCCTTCTGCATCGATTCCTGGAAGCTGCGGCCGATCGCCATGACTTCGCCGACCGACTTCATCTGCGTTGTCAGGCGGTCGTTGGCCTGCGGAAACTTCTCGAAGGCAAAGCGCGGTACCTTGGTCACCACGTAGTCGATCGACGGCTCGAAGGAGGCCGGCGTGGCGCCGCCGGTAATGTCGTTCTTCAGTTCGTCCAGCGTATAGCCGACGGCCAGTTTGGCCGCCACCTTGGCAATCGGAAAACCGGTTGCCTTCGAAGCCAGCGCCGAGGAACGCGACACGCGCGGGTTCATCTCGATCACCACCATGGCGCCATTCTCGGGATTGATGGCGAACTGCACGTTGGAACCGCCGGTATCGACGCCGATCTCGCGCAGCACGGCAATGCTGGCGTTGCGCATGATCTGGTATTCGCGGTCGGTCAGGGTCTGCGCCGGGGCGACCGTGATCGAATCGCCGGTATGGACGCCCATCGGATCGAGGTTCTCGATCGAGCAGATGATGATGCAATTGTCCTTGTGGTCGCGCACCACCTCCATCTCGTACTCTTTCCAGCCCAGCAGCGATTCCTCGATGAGCAGTTCCCGCGTCGGCGATGCATCGAGGCCGCGCTTGCATATCTCGACGAACTCCTCCTGATTGTAGGCAATGCCGCCGCCGGAGCCGCCCATGGTGAAGGATGGCCGGATGATGGCCGGAAAGCCGATGGCGCCCTGCACCTGCTGCGCCTCTTCCATGCTGTGGGCGATGCCGGAGCGGGCCGAACCGAGGCCGATGCGGGTCATGGCCTGCTTGAACTTCTCGCGGTCCTCGGCCATGTCGATGGCTTCGCGCGAAGCGCCGATCATCTCGACGCCGTATTTCTCCAGCACGCCGTGCTTGGCCAGATCGAGCGCACAGTTCAGCGCGGTCTGTCCGCCCATGGTCGGCAGGACGGCATCCGGCCGCTCCTTGGCGATGATGTTCTCCAGCACGCGCCAGGTAATCGGCTCGATGTAGGTCACGTCGGCCATTTCCGGATCGGTCATGATCGTGGCCGGATTGGAGTTGACCAGAATCACCCGGTAGCCCTCTTCGCGCAGGGCCTTGCAGGCCTGGGCGCCGGAATAATCGAACTCGCAGGCCTGACCGATGATGATCGGGCCGGCGCCGATGATCAGGATGCTGTGTATGTCGCTACGCTTGGGCATGACGCTTGTACATGATATTTGCCTGTCAATTCAGGGTCGAGTTGGCGAGTCTGGCGCCAAATCCGATAAACATTGCGCCGACACCGCCGGTGGTACCCGCGGCAAGCCGGCGCCGGCTGCGAAACTGCTGCGCCAGATGGGCTCCCCCCAGAATCAGCGCGGACAGATACAGCCCGCTGATGACCTGGCAGATCAACCCGAGAATGGCGAAGGAAAGCGCCGGCCAGGCGTAGCCCGGATCAACGAACTGGATGAAGAAGGAAACGAAGAACATGATGGCTTTGGGGTTCATCAGGCTGATCGCAAGTGCGGTCTGAAACGGCCGCGTCGCATCGATCCCGGGCCGGGTCGCAGCAAGCTGTGTGCGACCGTACCATGTCTCGCGGGCGGCCCGCAGCAGACCGACGCCCATCCACGCCAGATACCCCGCACCGATGTACTTGAGCACCATGAACAGTGCCGGACTGGCCTGCAACAGGGAGGCCACACCGGTCGCCGAAAGCACCATCAGGATCGTATCGCCGGCAAAAATTCCGCAGGCGCCGAGATAGCCGGCACGAACGCCGCGCTGGGAAGCCAGCGAAAGAACATAGAGCGAATTCGGTCCCGGCAGCAGCACGATAAAAATCGTGCCCAGCACATAGGTTGCGAGATCGGTAATGCCGTACGCCATGAGCTACTTCGCCGCCATCGACTGAATGAAGCGGTCAAACAGATAGGCCACGTCGTGCGGCCCCGGACTGGCTTCCGGATGCCCCTGGAAGCAGAATGCCGGCCGGTCGGTCCAGGCCATGCCCTGCAGGCTGCCGTCGAACAACGAAACGTGGGTCACTTTCACGTTGGCCGGCAGGCTCGCCGGATCCACGGCGAAGCCGTGGTTCTGGCTGGTGATCAGCACCTGCCCGGTTTCGAGATCCTTGACCGGGTGATTGGCGCCATGATGGCCGAATTTCATTTTCAGTGTCCTGCCGCCGCCCGCCAGCCCCATCAACTGGTGGCCGAGGCAGATGCCGAAGGTCGGCAGGCGGCGATCAAGAAACTCGCGGATCGCCGCCACCGCATAGTCGCAAGGCTCGGGGTCGCCCGGACCGTTGGATAGAAAAATGCCATCAGGATTAAGCGCCAGCACCTCTGTCGCCGGCGTCCGCGCCGGCACCACGGTGACTTTGCAGCCGCGCGAGGCGAGCATGCGCAGAATGTTGCGCTTGACACCGAAGTCGTAGGCCACGACGTGGAAACGCTCGCTGCCGGGAATCTGGTCCGACCGCGTAAAACCGGCACCAAGCTTCCACTCGCCCTCGCGCCAGACATAGGACTGTTCGACACTCACCACTTGCGCCAGGTCCATTCCGGCGAGACCGGGAAAGGCGCGCGCCTGGGCCACCGCAGCATCAACATCAAGCGGGCCGCCCGTCATCAGACAGCCGGCCTGGGCGCCCTTTTCGCGCAGGATGCGGGTCAGCTTGCGCGTGTCGATGTCGGCCAACCCGAGCACGTTCTCGGCCCGCAGATAGGCATCGAGGCTCTGCTCGCTGCGGAAATTCGAGGCCAGCAACGGCAGGTCACGGATCACCAGGCCGGCGGCATGGATGCCGGCGGCCTCGCAGTCTTCGCGATTGACACCGTAGTTGCCGATGTGGGGATAGGTGAGAGTGACGATCTGACGGGTGTAGGACGGATCGGTCAGGATTTCCTGATAGCCGGTCAGCGCGGTGTTGAAAACCACTTCACCCACGCTGCTGCCGCTGGCGCCGATACCCTTGCCTTGAAACACCGTTCCGTCGGCCAGAGCAAGAAGGGCGGGCGGAAAGTGAGGCACGATGGGACTCCCGGAACAAGAATATTCTGCAATCGGAACCGGACGCCGCTTGATTCACATAGCGTTCGGCAAACCCTCCGATTATAACTTGTCAGCCCGCCTATAGCAAAGCGCCGGCCACGGCGGACCGCGTCCGATTTGCGCTCAAAGCCGGCGCGGCAGGGCTGCCGCCAGGCTGTGCACCGATATTCCGGCTACCTCAGCCCCAGCACATCCTGCATGTCGAACAGTCCGCGCTCGCGGCCGCTCATGAAGCGGCCGGCGCGCAGGGCGCCCAGCGCGTAGGGCATGCGACTGGCCGACTTGTGCGTGATCTCGATGCGCTCGCCGGCACCGGCAAACATCACGGTATGGTCGCCGACAATGTCGCCGCCGCGGATGGTTGAAAAACCGATTTGCGCTGCCGGCCGCTCGCCGGTATGCCCTTCGCGGCCATATACGGCGCACCCCGACAAGTCCCGGCCGAGTGCCGCCGCCACCACTTCCCCCATGCGCAGCGCCGTACCCGACGGCGCATCCACCTTGTGGCGATGATGCGCCTCGATCACTTCGACGTCGTAGCCTTCGTTGAGGATGCGCGCCGCGACATCAAGCAGGCGGAACACGGCATTGACGCCCACCGCCATGTTCGGCGCGAACACGATCGGAATCTCCTGCGCTGCGTCTTCAATGGCCTTTTTGCCCGGCGCCGAAAACCCGGTAGTACCGATGACCAGGTTGACGCGATGGCGCCGGCAGGCCTGCAGATGATCCAGCGTGCCTTCCGGCCGCGTAAAGTCGATCAGACAGTCCGACACCGCCAGCGCGGCATTGAGGTCGGCTCCGATCAGGACGCCGCAAGGAGCGCCCACCAACTCGCCGGCATCCTTGCCGAGAAACGGACTGCTGCTGTGCTCGAGCGCGGCGGCCAGGGTTCCGCCTGTGTCCTGCTGCAAAGCCTCGATCAGGGTGCGGCCCATGCGTCCGGAACTGCCGGCAATGGCATAGCGAATCTTCTTCATGCCCTACTTCTTCTCTTCTTCTTTGGCCGCTGCCGGGACGGCTGGTCCCGGTATCTCGATGACCTGTGTCGCCGCCCTTGGCGCTTCTGCCTTGCCACCCTCGTCGGCGACGACGTCGCCGGCGACACGCGCAAGCTTGTTGCCCTCGAAGAACACCGTCAGAGAGCGCTGCTGAACCTCGCTGCGCCCCGATCGAAAGCGATACACATAGTCCCAGCGGTCGGCATGGAACATGTCGGCCACCAGAGGCGAGCCGAGGATGAAACGCACCTGGTCGCGGCTGAGACCGGGCTTCAACTGCGCCACCATCTCCTGAGTGACAAAATTGCCCTGCCGCACATCGATGCGATAGGGAGAGAGATAGTTCGTGACCGGCGGGATATTGGAACAGGCTGCCAGAAAAGGCAGGAGCAACAGAAATCGCTTCATCGGGAAATTCCGGGAAAACCACTATTCGGTCATGGCCGCCCGATTCCGGGCACGCCTTGTCTTTTCCCGACTGCATGATCCCAATCGGGGTGCGAAAACTATATCATAGCTGCCCGCCCATCACTGCGAGTCCCCGCGCCGACCCGAGCCGCGACTGCCTCTTCATGACCCATCCCGACGACCTCAAGAGCATCGGCCTCAAGGCAACCTATCCGCGGCTCAAGATCCTCGACCTCTTCCACAAGCTGCAGGATGAAGGTTCGGCGCGCCATGTCACGGCGGAAGACGTCTATCGCCACCTGCTGGCCGACGACATGGACATCGGGCTGGCCACCGTCTATCGCGTACTGACCCAGTTCGAGCACGCCGGCCTGCTGCAACGCCACCATTTTGAATCCGGCAAGGCGATCTTCGAACTCAACGAAGGCAAGCACCACGACCACCTGGTCTGCCTGCAATGCGGCCGGGTGGAAGAATTCTTTGACGCCGCCATTGAGAAGCGCCAGAACAAGATCGCCGAAGAACGCGGCTTCGCGGTGCGCGAACACGCTCTCTACCTCTACGTCGACTGCAAAAAACCCGACTGCGCGCATCGCAAGGCGGCAAGCTGAGCTTGGAAGCCTTTCTCACCTCGACCACTCTGGTCGCCATCGCCGAAATCGGCGACAAGACCCAATTGCTGTCCTTCGTCCTCGCCGCCCGGCTGCGCAAACCCCTGCCGATCATCGCCGGTATCTTTGTCGCCACGGTCCTCAATCACGCCCTCGCCGGCTCGGTCGGCGTCTGGCTGGCGCAACTGATCGCGCCGCAGTGGCTGCCGTGGATCACCGGCACGGTGTTCGTCGTCTTCGGCCTGTGGGCGCTGCACCCGGATTCACTCGACGAAGCTCCGACGCTGCATCGCGCCGGAGCCTTCGTCACCACCTGCATCGCCTTCTTCATCGCCGAAATGGGCGACAAGACCCAGTTCGCCACAATGGCGCTGGCGGCGCAGTTTCAAGGGGCGCTGGTCGCCGTGGTCATGGGAACCACGCTGGGCATGATGCTGGCTAATGTACCGGCAGTAATCGTCGGCGAGCGGCTGGCGAAACGCCTGCCGCTAAAGCTGATCCGCTGGATGGCCGCCGCCGTGTTCATCGCCACGGGCATCGTGACCATGCTTGGGGCACCTGGCCTGCCGGTCTAAGCCGGCAAATTTTTGGCTGTCCGGGTTCCGTGACCGAGCGTCAGCATTGCAACGCGCAGCGCTGATGTCTCTGGATTTGTAGTGAAACGCTCAATCCGAGTTCGGCCACAGCCAACCCCTCGCGACATGATAAATGTTAAATTTTCAGCGTCTGCTTTCACGCCGCATTGCCGCGACTCCTGTTCGCCATCCGGTTGCGCTGAACCTATTCCCAGTTTTTGGCTTCTTCAGTCGTATCGAAAACCCGAAACTTGTAGCGTGGCACTACCAGCGGCGCCAGAACCTCCCTCACATCGGCACCCACCGGACCTTGCGGCACAACGAAGGCAACTCGCACATCCGCATTCTTTTCCCTCGCGGCGGACGTCAGTGAGGCTGCGTACAACATCGCCAATCGTTCAATAGTGATAACGGTAGCCCGAGAAAAATCATTGATGATGATCTTCAGATTCGGGAAGCGAAGGTCGCTTCGAACGTCCTGAACGGAGCGGACATACTCCTCCCCGGACACTTGTCCAGAAAAGCACTTGTGAGCTTCGCGCTCGGACCAGATGATTTCAAAAGGCATACGCAACAAGAGGCCGAATGATTCTGTTCCCCAGTGTAAATCAAATAATTGCCGATCCGGGTCAGGCGTGGGCGCCCATCGCGCCCGTTGAAGCCCCGGCCGACAGGTATTTGCTCGAACCGGTTTGACTCCCGGCATCATAAAGCACGCAGTTGAGCGGGAGAAAAATCAGGTTGCCGGAAAAAACTAAGTAGAAACCGCAACCCGTTGCACATTTCACCGATATGCGAATTGGCAATATTTTGTAATTATGACGACTATCGGGTTACCAGTCTCAGGACAAGAGTTCTCACCGCGGCAACATTTTGCTTGTCCTCGTGAGCTGCCCAGAAACTGAGTGACGAAGGACCAGTCATGATCCATGAACGAAAATCGTCGTCTGCCAGCCTGGCGGTGTGGGTTGGCATGTCCGTATTGCTCGTGGCACATCCGGCGGACGCCGCCGACGTCGATGATCTATCCCTTGACGACCTGCTCAATACCAGAATTACCACGGCATCCAAGTTCAGTCAGCGCATTTCCGAATCACCTTCTACCGCCACGGTGATTCGCGGCGAGGAAATCCGCAGTCATGGCTGGCGCAATCTGAGCGAAGCTCTGGCCAGCGTGCGCGGCTTCGAGATCAGCACCGCCACCGATTATCGCTATCTGGGCGTACGCGGATTCAGCCAACCGGGGGACTACAACAGTCGCATCCTCCTGCTCATCGACGGCATTCCCGCCAACGACGGAATCTATGACCAGGCCATGATCGGCTCGGAATTTCCGCTCGACATGAACCTGATCGAGCGCATCGAAGTGGTACCCGGCCCGGGTTCGGCGCTGTATGGCGGCAACGCCTATCTTGCAGTAGTCAATGTCATTACCCGGCAGAGCGACAGTATTGGCCGCTCCGTGACAGTCGGAGCGGGCAGCAACGGCTTTTCAAGCGGCCAAGCCAATGCAGGCGGCAGGGACGGGACCGGGAGGCACTGGCTGATCTCGGCGTCGACCGAACGCTCGACCGGCTCGGCGAGGCATTTTCCACAATGGGACGGCATCGGCGGCGGCGATGGTTGGGCGCGCGGGTTGGACGACGAACGCCAACGCCGGCTGTTCCTGCGATACGGCGACGAAGACTGGAGCGTGCATCTGCTGCATGGCCGGCGCCAGAAGGAAGCGGCGGGCGCCCTCTATGCCACGGATTTTGACGTCCCCGTCACCAACATTGACGCCACCACACAGATCGGTCTGCGCTTTCAGCGCCCCCTCAAGACTACCTGGACGCTCGAAGGACAAGCCTATGCCGGGCAATTCCATTGGGAAGGTCGCTACCGCTACAGCGGTGCGTGGGAATCCGACATGGCCCGCTCGGGCTGGCTGGGGGGAAGCGCGCAACTGACGGGCAAACCGTGGGAGAACCAGACCTGGGTGCTGGGTGCCAGTATCCGGGATGATTTCAAGCGCGACCAGGAAAACACCGGCGGCCTCAGCCAGGGCAAGCGCCGCACCCTGAGCCTGTATGCGCAGGACGATATTCGCCTTACGAACATGTTTGCCCTGAACCTCGGCGGACGTTACGACCGCGACACGCTCGGCAGCCGCCAGGTGAGCCCGCGCGCAGCGCTGATCGTCAATCTGCCCGGCGCAACGGTGTTGAAACTGATGACCGGCAAAGCATTTCGTCCGCCCAATGCCTACGAATCGAATTACAGCTATCCGGGAACCCAACTGGCCGGAGGTACTCTGAAGCCGGAACGCATAGCCACCACGGAAATCGCCCTGGAACAGGCCCTCGGCGCGCACGGGCGCTGGACCGCCTCGATGTATCGCAATCGCTTCAGGGATATGCTCGGTACCGTCACCGATTTCAGCACGGGTTTGCAACAAGTTCAGAACATCGGCGATGCCCTCACCGAAGGGCTGGAACTGGGCGCACGCTATCGCTTCAGTGGTGGAGTCGATGTACGTGGCAGCCTGTCCTGGCAGCACAGTGAGGATGCTGCCGGCGCGCCCCTGCCCAACAGTCCCCGGCGACTCGCCAGGTTGCTCGCCGTCGTTCCGCTCGGAGCCTATGAACTGGGTTGGGAGACCTACTACACCGGGCCGCGCCGCGATGTCTTCACAAATGCGGTCGGTGGTCAGACGGTCAGTCATGCATCGCTTTCGGGTCGATTCACGCGTGACCTGCGCTGGCAAGTGCGCGCCAGCAACCTGTTCGACCGCCGGGTGGTGACCGTAGCGGGACCGGAATACTCCCTCGGTGCAGCCGGTAATGTACCGACCATTCCTGACTACGGACGCCAGATGCAGATCCACCTGACGGCGGACTTTTGAGGTGAGCCGCACCGCATTCCTTCGTCTGTTGTTTGTGCTGGGCATGAGCGCTGCGGCCACCGTGTCGCTGGCGGCAGACGAGGCCACGGTGAAAGCTGCCTACCTGTACAACTTTGCCAAATTCATTCAGTGGCCGGACGAGCAGCGTGCCGCGCTCAGGCTGTGCATCATCGGCGATGATGCACTCGGACAGCCACTCCACAGCCTCATCGGCAAACCGGTGCGCAACATGCAGATCAGCGTCCGCCACGGTGTGGCCGTTCATGACATTCCGCAATGCGATCTGGTATTTGTCCCGGCCGATCATGCGCAGTCACTGGAACGGGTCCGGCAGGTGGTAAATGGCTACCCCATCCTGATTGTGGCCGAAAGCTCTGATGCCATGCCCAAGGGTGCCATGGTGGCTCTGATCCAGAGTGACGGCCGGATTGTCTTTGAAGTCGATCTGGCCGTGACCCGACGGCTGGGCTTTCAGGTCAGCGCCAAGATGCTGCAGTTGGCCCGCAAGGTGTATTGACGATGCGCACCATTACCACCAAGCTCACCCGCATCTATATGGTCGTGGTAATTTCAGTGCTGCTGAGCGCCGGGCTGCTCTCGCAGATGTATCTCTATCATCACGCTCGCACGGTGGCTCATGAGAACCTCCGCACTCAGGCAGCCGCACTGGCCGGCAATCTAGAATCCGCCGTCGCCTTCGGTGACGCCGAATTTGCCCAGCAGACCTTGAACGCTTTGCAGCACTACCCGGATGTACGCATGGCCGCAGTGATCCTGGCCGACGGAAAATATTTTGCAGCGTACGCGACGCAAGGTGGCAGCCAGGCGGAAAACGACATCCGGCAATACTTTGCGCGGGGTGACTTCACCGCTTTCGAGAATCATGGTGTCGTCCAGGCGATTGCGCCGCAGAGCGAAGCCTCTGCCCATCTGCTGATGGCCTCCAGTCTTGAAAAGCTCAACCGGGAAATGCTTCTCACCGTCAGCGCGAACATGGCAATCGGCACCTTGATCCTGCTCGCAGCCTACAGCCTGTTCCAGCGAATGAGCAGGGAGGTCACCCGCCCGATCGAAGCGCTCGCCGCTGTCATGAGTACGATCGAACGCGAAGGTGATCACGGGCAGCGCGCAAAAATAGTCAGTGATGATGAAATCGGGACATTGGCGAGGGGTTTCAACGCCATGCTTTCTTCCCTGGAAAAACAGAACGTCGCTCTGAATGCGGAACTCGATGAGCGCAGGAAGGTAGAGACTCAGATTCTGGCGACGAAGAACCAGCTGCAAGCCACGCTCGATGCCGTTCCCGATCTCATGTTCGAAGTCGGGCTTGATGGACGCTACTATGAGTACCATTCGCCGAACACGGACCTGTTGGCGGCACCTCCCGAGATGCTGCTGAACAGCACTGTCTCCGACGTGCTTCCCGCAGAGGCAGCCAGTGTCTGCCTGTCGGCATTGCAGGAAGCGAACGAAAATGGCCAGTCGCGAGGCAGGCAATTTGCGCTGCCGCTGTCTCAAGGCATCCGCTGGTTCGAGTTGTCCATCGCCAGGAAGACCGTTGTGGCCGGACAGGAGCAACGCTTCATTGTTCTCTCGCGTGACATCACCGAGCGCAAGAAGGCCGAAGATGAGGTCAGGAATCTGGCCTTCTACGATCCGCTAACCCAGTTACCCAACCGTCGACTTTTGCGTGACAGGCTGAAACATGCCATGGCCGCCAGTGCCCGCAGCGGAAGATATGGCGCACTGCTGTTCATCGACCTGGATAACTTCAAGACCCTGAACGATACCCTCGGTCACGACGCCGGCGACCTGCTGCTGGTGCAGGCTGCCCAACGTCTCGCTGCCTGCGTGCGCGAGAACGACACCGTAGCCAGGCTCGGCGGTGACGAATTCGTGGTGATGCTGGAGGGCCTGAGCAGGGATGAGCCCGATGCTGCCATCCGGATCCAGGCCATCGGTGAGAAGATTCTCGCTGCACTCGATCAATCGTATCAATTCGCCAGCTACGCACACAGCAGCACTGCAAGCATTGGCGTCACGCTGTTCTCCAATCACCAGGAGACTATCGATGACTTGCTGAAACGGGCCGATCTGGCCATGTATCAGGCGAAGGCGGCAGGACGCAATACCCTGACATTTTTCGATCCAGCAATGCAGTCCGCAGTCACGAATCGTGCGGCAATGGATGCAGACTTGCATGAGGCGATGACCAATCATCAGTTTCTTCTCTACTATCAGCCGCAAGTGGTCGGCCAGGGTCGCCTGACGGGGGCGGAGGCACTGGTGCGCTGGAAGCACCCCCAGCGAGGGATGGTATCGCCGGCCGACTTCATCCCCCTCGCCGAGGATACCGGTCTGATCCTGCCCCTGGGCCACTGGGTGATGGAGACGGCTTGCAGCCAACTGGCGGCTTGGGCCGCACAGCCGGAAACGGCTCATCTCACTATCGCGGTGAACGTCAGCGCCCGCCAGTTCCACCAACGCGACTTTGTCGATCAGGTCCTGGCCGTGCTTGATAGCAGCGGTGCAAACCCGCAGCGGCTCAAACTGGAACTGACGGAAAGCATGCTGGTGGTTAATGTAGAAGACATCGTCGCCAAAATGACGTCGCTGAAGGCAAAGGGTGTGTGCTTCTCGCTGGACGACTTTGGCACGGGGTATTCGTCGCTCTCTTATTTGAAGCGACTGCCCCTGGATCAACTGAAGATTGACCAGGGTTTTGTCAGAAATATTCTCACTGACGCAAACGACGCAGCCATTGCAAAGATGGTCGTCGCCTTGGCCGAGAGTATGGGCTTGGCGGTCATCGCTGAGGGAGTTGAAATCCAAGCGCAGCGCGATTTCCTCGAGGACCAGGGTTGTCTTGCCTATCAGGGCTATCTGTTCGGCCGTCCGCTGCCGCTGGAAGGATTTGAGGAGTTTGTGAAGCGGGGCTGACAGACAGCCAGTCGCTGCTTCATGGAAGCGGATTCAAGCTGCCGCTAGCCTTCGCTCCGACTTAGCGCGCGCAGCAAGACCGCAAACAACTGGTCGGGGTTGAATGGCTTGATCAGGAAGTGGTTCATCCCGGCCTGGCGGCAGCGCTCCTTGTCCTCGGCAAACGCGTTGGCGGTCATGGCGATGATCGGTGTGTCCCGATATCCGGGAAGCTGACGTATCTCCTGAGTCGCCTCCAGCCCGTTCAGTTTCGGCATCTGCATGTCCATGAAGATGGCCGCGTAGCTGCTCTTCCGTGCCATGGTGACGGCCTCGGCGCCATCCTCTGCCGTGTCCAGCACAAGATCGACCGCTTCAAGCTGAATCAGGGCGACTTCGCGGTTGATCGGCTCGTCATCAACCACCAGAATGCGCTGGCCGGAGTAGCGTTGCCGAATCACTGCTTCGGCATTGACTGCCGTTGCCGGCGACGCCATCGCCTCGTCGCCCTTCTTCAGTTTCACGGTAAGCCAGAACGTGCTGCCGACGCCCGGAGTGCTGTCAGCGCCAGCTTCACCGCCCATCAGTTGGGCCAGCCGCCGGGTGATCGCCAGACCAAGTCCGGTGCCGCCGTACTTGCGGGTCATCGAATTGTCGGCCTGCTCAAAGGTACTGAAGAGTCGGGACATGGCATCGGGTTCGATGCCGATGCCGGTATCCCTTACCTCGAAGCGCACCAGCACCGAATCGTCGGTCTCTTCCTGCATGAGGGTGCGTAGCGTCACGGTGCCCTTTTCGGTGAACTTGACGGCGTTGGTGGCGTAATTGAGCAGCGCCTGTTGTAACCGTGTCGGGTCGCCCACCAGGTTGTGTGGCAGGTGCCCGGTCTCGATCAGCAGATGGATACCCTTGGCCTTGACTCGCTCCGACAGGATGGAACTGACATTGGCCAGCAGACTGCTGACGACGACCGGAGTTTCTTCCAACTCGAACTTGCCGGCCTCGATCTTCGAGATGTCGAGGACGTCGTTAATGACCGACAACAGATGCTGCGCAGAGGCATCGATGGTGTCGAGGCGTTGTGCCTGTTTGCTTGTCACGCCTTCGCGGCGCAGGATATTCGCCATGCCGATGATGCCGTTCATCGGCGTGCGGATTTCGTGGCTCATGTTGGCGAGGAAGGCGCTCTTGGCGATGTTGGCGGCTTCGGCCCTTTCGCTGGCGGCCTCAAGTGCCTCGGTTCGCTGCGCCACACGGGCTTCCAGCAGCGCTTTCTGCTGTATCAGGTCTTGCTGGTCGCGACGGCGCTGAACGATGTGCCAGATGTCGTTGCTGAGCAATTGCACCGATTCCAGATCGAACTCGTCGTAGGCGGCGGCACTGTTTCCCACCCCGGTGAGCATGACGACCTTGCCATTCTCGATCACCGGTACCGAGACAAATCGCATGAGTTGAGCGTGCCCGTCGGGCAGCCCCATTTTTCCCGGATAGCTTGCGTAGTCGTTGCAAACCACCGGCGCGTGCTGACGTACTGCATCCGCCCAGATGCCGGCGCTGGACACCGGGTAGTGGCGATCGAATGCCGCCTGGCAGTAATGGGCAATGGTTCGTTGCGACCATGCCACCAGTTCGACCGTTTCCTCGTCGTCGTTGACGAAATGCATGAACGACACCGTGCTGCCGGTAAGGTCTTCCGCGAGGGTCAGGCTGCGCTGCATGAAGGCATGCTCATCCAGTTCCGCGGAGAGTCGCGGCAGTTGCAGCAGCGCTTCGGCACGCTGGGCCTGCCGCAACACCAGAGTCTGGGCCTGCTTGCGCTCGGTGATGTCACGCAAAAAGACACAAAAGTGCCCACCAAAAGTATCTTGATAAGTTGAACTTACCTCGACATCCCAGATCGAGCCATCCTTGCGGCGATGCCTGGATTCAAACTGGTCGCCGCCCGTCTCGATGAGGTGGCGAATGTGTTTTGCCGTGTCGGCAGCGCTCTCCGCTGCTTCAAGATCGGCTACGTGCATCCCGATCAATTCCTCACGTGCATACCCCGACTGCCGACAGTAGGTCGGATTGACGTCAAGCAACCGGCCTTGAGTGTCAGTACGCCAGAAACCATCGAGCGTGGTGTCCAGAATATTGCGGAGGGCCTCATCGCCTTCGCGCAGCGCCTCGGTGCGCAGCGCAACCTTTGTCTCCAGGGCTGCGTTCAGGGATTCCAGATTGGCTGTGGCCTTTTCCTGCTTCAAACGGTCCAGCCCGTTGTCCGCCAGCATGCCGGCAAGCTGAGCATATAGCCGGGTGATGGATTCGACCCGCTCTTGCGGAAGAACTGGAACCTTGGCGATGGCGTCAAGATAGCTGTTCTCATCGAAACCAAACTGCTGAGCCTGCCCGCGAAAGAACTCGAGATCAGGAACTTCTGTCAAGAACTGTCCGGTAAAGACGTTTGCAACGTGTTCGTCGCCTACCATGATCGGCGCAGCAGTATCGACAAGGCCGTTGAGGCAACGGTACACCGCGTAGGGGGTTCCACGTGTCATGCTATCCACAAGCGAGGTGTCGCTTTCAATACAGCGGTGACAGGTCTCTGAATTGACACGATGAAAGTCAGTACAGGCAGCTTGCCAACCGGCACTGACGATGACATTTCCTTCGACGTCAATCACCGCGTTGGCGATCCCGATCACTTGGCTAAAGCTTTCCATCAGCGCTTGCAGCTTCGGAATATCAATAAGTTGGGAATACTTGATCCGATGAGTGGTATCCATGAAATGATCTTCTTGACTCATTGGTTTCTGGAACTGGAACGAATGGAAGGACGCCTGCTGCTTTGCCGCGTTGCAGGCAATAATATCACCGGCGCATATCGAATGGCGGCTTCCCGTTTTTCCGTTCGCCGCGAATGGCGGCTATTTCGAGCCGAGCATCTCCGCCGCATGGCGGCGCGTGGTTTCGGTGATTTTTTCACCGCCCAGCATGCGTGCAATCTCGTCGATGCGCGCGTCCTGATCCAGTACATGGACCGACGACGACGTCGCGCCGTCGCGCGTCTGCTTGGCGATCGACCATTGCCAGTCGGCCTGCGCCGCCACCTGCGGCAGATGGGTCACGCACAGCACCTGCCTGCTCTTGCCCAACTCACGCAGCATGCGGCCGACAATTTCGGCGACGCGACCGCCGATGCCGACGTCGACTTCGTCGAAAATCAGCGTGCCCGCCGGATTCGCCTGGCTGGCGATGACCTGCAGGGCGAGCCCGATGCGCGACAACTCGCCGCCCGAAGCCACCTTGGCCAGCGGCCGCAGCGGCTGGCCGGCATTCGCCGAGACGCGGAACTCGACGGTTTCGAGGCCGCAGGAAGCGCCTTCGGCCAGAGGCTCCAGCGCAATCTCGAAACGCCCGCCGCTCATGGCCAGTTCCTGCATGCCGGTGGTCACGGCAGCAGACAGCGCCCCGGCGGTCTTGATCCGCAGCGCCGAGAGCTTCTGCGCCACCTCGCGGAAAGCCGCTTCCGCCTTGCGCTCCCGCTCGGCCAAGGCCACCGGATCGGCACGCAGCGTGAGTTCGGCGAGACGGGCTTGCAGCCCCTGCCGCAGTTCGGGCAACTCCTCCGGCGTGACACGATGCTTGCGCGCCATCTGCGTCACCGCATTGATGCGATTGTCGAGTTCGTTCAGGCGTGACGGATCGAGTTCCAGCCGGTCCTGATAACGCCGCAGGGCCTGCGCCGACTCTTCCAACTGGATGAGCGCCGTTTCGAACAACTGGGCTGCCTCGCTCAATGCCGGATCGAAGCCGGTCAATTCCGCCAGTCGCGCCCCGGCGTGCTGAAGCAGCGGCAGGCTCGCCACCTCGCCTTCGTCGAGCGCCGCCAGCGCCGCGCCGGCACCTTCCAGCAAAGCATTGGCATTGCCCAACCGGCGCTGTTCCTGTTCCGTATCCTGCCATTCGGCGGCATCGAAGCCGAGCGCCACAAGTTCCTTCACCTGCCACTCGAGCAGTTCGCGCTCGCGCACGGTCGCCTCGACATCCTTCTCGGCGGCCTGACGCGCCTCGCGCGCCGCACGCCAGGCAGCGTAGGCCGCAGCTGCCGCTGCGGCCAGCACCTGAGCCCCGGCATGGGTATCGAGCAAACTGCGCTGGGCATCGGCGCGCAACAGGGAATGATGGGCATTCTGGCCGTGGATGTCGGCCAGGAAGTCCGCCACTTCACGCATCTGGCCGAGGGTTGCCGCCGCGCCGTTGATGTAGCCGCGTGATCGCCCGGCGCTGTCGATCACGCGGCGCAGCAGGCAGGCATCGGTATCGTAATCGCCGGCCCGCAGCCAAGCTTGCAGCGCGCTATCCGGCGCCACCTCGAACTCGGCCGAAATCTCGGCCCGCTCCGCACCGCTGCGCACCACCGAGGCGTCGGCACGCTCACCCAGCGCCAGCGCCAGCGCGTCGACCAGGATCGACTTGCCGGCACCGGTCTCGCCGGTCAGGGCGCCGAACCCCTTGCCGAACTCGAGCTCAAGGCGGTCGACAATGACGAAATCGCGGACGATCAGGCTCAGCAACATATTTCAGTGGCGGGGAGTCGAACTCCAGTGCAGCTTTTCCCGCAGCATGGCGAAATAGCTGTAGCCGGGCGGGTGCAGCAATGTGAGGTTGTGGCGCGAACGCGCGATGCGCACCACGTCGCCGGCACGGGCATCGAAGCGCGTCTGGCCGTCGAAGTGCAGCCTTGCATCGTGGGGCGGCAGCAAGGCGATGTCGATCGTGCTGCTGTCGCTGACCGTGATCGGCCGGTTCGACAGGGCATGCGGACACAGCGGCACGATGGCAATGCCGGGTACCGCGGGATGAAGAATCGGGCCGTTGGCGGAAAGCGCGTAGGCGGTGGATCCGGTCGGTGTGGATACGATCAGGCCGTCGGCACGCAGAATGTGGATCAGTTCGCCATCGACCTTGACTTCCAGTTCTATCATGCGGCCGATGTCGCCCTTGTTGACCACTACATCGTTCAGCGCCAGGGTCTGAAACGCCGGTTCGCCATCGCGCAGCACCTCGGCGTTGAGCAGAAACCTCTGCTCACGCGAGAACTTGCCCTCGAGCAAGGCGGTGATGCTCTCGATCATGGCATCAAGGGAAATGTCCGTCATGAATCCGAGCCGCCCCTGATTGATGCCGACCAGCGGCACCGCGAACCCGGCCAGGTGCCGCGCGGCGTTGAGCATGGTGCCGTCGCCGCCGAGGATCACCGCCAGCCCGGCACGGGCGCCGATGGCCTCGTAACTGGCCACGGCATAACCGTTGGCACCCACCGCTGCCGCGGTTTCTTCTTCCAGCAGGACCTCGGCGCCACGCCCGCTGAGAAACGTCGCCAGCGCCCGCAGCGACTCGGCAATTTCCCGGCTCTGGTATTTGCCGATCAGGGCGATGGTATGGAATGCTTCGGTTGCGGGGGCGGTCATGCGTCTGATTAAACCACAATTGACGCCGGCTTTTTATGGCGGTTTGTTGGCTACAATCGAGCCCATGCTCGACTACCGCGCACAAACCCTGCTGAAAACCCTGATCGAACGCTATATCGCCGAAGGTCAGCCGGTCGGTTCGCGCACGCTTTCAAAATACTCGGGCCTCGAACTCTCGCCGGCGACGATACGCAACGTGATGTCGGACCTGGAAGAAATGGGCTTCATCGCCAGCCCGCACACCTCGGCCGGGCGGGTGCCGACGCCGCTGGGCTACCGGCTCTTCGTCGATTCCCTGCTGACGGTCAAACCGCTGCAAGGCAGCGAGCTTTCCGAGATTCAGGACGCCATCCAGCCCGACCAGCCGCAACTGGTGATCAGCCACGCTTCGCAGCTGCTGTCGCAGCTCACGGCATTTGCCGGGGTGGTGGTGGCACCGCGCCGCCAGCAGCCGCGCATCCGTCAGATCGAGTTTCTCAGCCTGTCCGACAAGCGCATTCTGCTGATCATCGTCACCGCTGACGGCGACGTGCAGAACCGCATCCTGTTCACCCAGCGCAATTACAGCCCGTCCGAACTGGTGACGGCGGCTAACTACCTGAACCAGAACTGCTTCGGACTCGACTTCGATCAGGTACGGGCCCGCGTCATGGAAGAACTGAGGCAATTGCGCGCCGACATGTCGGAACTGATGACCGCCGCACTCGACGCCAGCAACCAGGCCATCGCCGACACCTCGATGCAATACGTCATCAGCGGCGAGAAGAACCTGCTCGGCGTCGAGGACCTGTCGTCCAACATGACGCGCTTGCGCCGCCTCTTCGATCTGTTCGAGCAAAGAACCGGCCTGGCGCAGTTGCTGGAACTGTCCTGCCGCGCCGACGGCGTGCAGGTATTCATCGGCGGCGAGTCCGGCATCGCACCGCTCGACGAATGCAGCGTGGTCGCCGCACCCTATGAAGTCGACGGCCAGATCGTCGGCACCATCGGCGTCATCGGCCCGACGCGCATGGCCTATGAGCGCGTCATTCCCATCGTCGACATCACCGCCCGGCTTCTTTCCTCGGCACTTGCCACCCCCTGATATGTCCCGCTACGCTGCCGAACCCGCGCCGCACCATGGTACCCCGCGCCGTACCGCCGTCCTGCTGGTGAATCTCGGCACCCCTGAAGCGCCGACGGCGGTTGCATTGCGCCGCTATCTCAAGCAGTTTCTCTGGGATCCGCGCATAGTCGAAATCCCGCGCCCGGTCTGGTGGCTGATCCTGAACGGCATCATCCTCAATCTGCGCCCGGCAAAATCAGCCGCCAAGTACGCCAAAATCTGGCTGCAGGACGGTTCGCCGCTGAAAATCCATACCGAGCGCCAGGCCAAGCTGCTCAAGGGCTGGCTGGGGCAAGCCGGCGCCGCGGAAATTGTCGTGGCGTCAGCCATGCGCTACGGCCAACCCTCGATCGGCAGCGTTCTCGACCGCTTCAAGGGCGAAGGCGTCGAGCGCGTTCTGGTCGTCCCGCTCTACCCGCAATACGCCGCAAGCAGCACCGCCAGCGTGATGGATGATGTCGCCGACTGGCTCAAGCGCAGCCGCAACCCGCCGGAACTGCGCTTTGTCAAACACTTCCACGACCACCCCGGCTACATACGGGCACTGGCCGCCAGCGTGCGCGAGCACTGGGCGGCACACGGCAGGGCAGACAAACTGGTGATCAGTTTTCATGGGATACCGCGCCGCTCGCTCGACCTCGGCGACCCCTACTATTGTGAATGCCAGAAGACCGGACGCTTGCTCGCCGAAGCACTGGAACTGACCGGAAAGGATTATCTGGTCAGCTTCCAGTCGCGCTTCGGCAAGGCCGAGTGGCTGCAACCCTACACCCAGGCATCATTGGAAAAACTCGCCCGGGAAGGTACGGCGCGGGTCGATGTCGTCTGTCCCGGCTTCGTTGCCGATTGCCTGGAAACGCTGGAAGAAATCGCGCTGGAATGCAAGGCGGCATTTCTCTCCTCGGGCGGCAAGGAGTTCCGCTACATCCCCTGCGTAAACGAACGTCCCGACTGGATCGAGGCACTGCGCGAACTGGTGACGACCCATCTCTCCGGCTGGCCGGTCGCCGCCCAGACCGATACGGCAGCGGCCGCGCGTGCCAAGGCGCTGGGCGCCGAGGACAAGAACTCCGCTTGAAGTTGTGCCTGGCGCCCATATATCAGCAGTACCTGATATATGGAGTTTGCCATGCCTGCAAGCTTGATCGTCGTTTGCCCCCGCTGCCATGCCGCCAATCGCCTGCCGGCCGGACGCCTCGCCGATGGCGGCACTTGCGGCAAATGCAAGGCAGCCCTTTTCAGCGGCGAGCCGCTGGAACTCGGCGCGGCAAACTTCGATAGCCACATGACCCGCTCCGGCATCCCGCTGCTGGTCGATTTCTGGGCGCCATGGTGCGGCCCGTGCCGCACCATGGCGCCCGCCTTCGCCAAGGCGGCTCAGGCACTTGAACCGGAGTTCCGTCTGGCCAAGGTAAATACCGAGGCGGAACAGCAACTCGCCGCGCGTTTTGCCATCCGCTCGATTCCGACGCTGGCGCTGTTCCGCGACGGTCGCGAAGTTGCGCGCCAGGCAGGCGCGATGGATGCCGCCGGCATCGTTCGCTGGGTTCGAAGTCAGCCCTGAGGTTTTGGTCAAGGGGCGGCACAAGTTCAGCTGAAACTTCGCGGTATTCAGTTTTCCGCAGCGCCGGCCGTTAAGGATGGGACAGGTGCCGGGAACCGGCGCCAGAGGATGCCCATCATGAAAATCGACAGCGCCGGCTATTCATTGACATCAAGCCATCTGAGCAACACGGTCGATGAATCGAGCCAATCCCTGCGCGTCTGGACAGGTGCTCGCCGACCCGACTTTGAAACCCGTGCCGGAGCCACGGCTTCCGCAGTTTCGCTGTCATCAGCAGCCCTCACTGCGCTCGCCGCCGACCTTCGGGCCGCCATGTCAGCGCTGCCGGCGCCGCAGACCGCAGTCACTGCGCCGCCTGCGGCAGCCATAGACGAAGCCGCCGACGCTGTCGCCAACGATCCGTTTCTCACCCTCGTCAAGTCCATGGTGGAAATGCTGACCGGCCACTCGATACGGATCTTTTCTGCCAAAGACGTGGGCCATCGAGCCGCTCCGCCATCCATCAGCGGCCCCGGGGCAGCAGCCCCGGCCGCAGCGCCGCGAGCGGCAGCGGCACGGCCCGCAGGCTTCGGCATCGAATACGATTCCCGTACGGTACACCAGGAATCGGAGCAGACCCGGATTACGGCCGAAGGCACTGTCAAGACCGCAGATGGCAGGGAAATCAGCTTCAAGCTTGATGTGTCGATGACCCGCAGCTACCGCGAGGAAACCTCGCTCAGCATCCGCTCCGGCGATGCCGTGCGCAAGGACCCGCTGGTGCTCAACTTCAACGGCACCGCCGCACAACTTTCCGACCTCCGCTTCGCCTTCGATCTCAACAGTGACGGCAGCACCGAGAACCTGGCGTTGCTGACGGCAGGCAGCGGCTATCTGGCCATCGACCGCAACGGCAACGGCCGCATCGACTCGGGCAGTGAGTTGTTCGGCCCGGCAACTGACTCAGGCTTCAGCGAACTGTCTGCACTGGACAGTGATCACAACGGCTGGATCGATGAAAACGATGCCGCGTTCGAATCGCTGCGCATCTGGGCGCCGGATGCCAAGGGGGACGGCAGTCTGGAAACGCTCCGCCAGCGCCAAGTCGGTGCAATTGCGGCCGGCAGTGTCGCCAGCCCCTTCGAGTTGCGTGGCGCGGGAAACAGCGATCTCGGCGCAGTCGCGGCCAGCGGCGTGTTTCTTGCCGAAGACGGAACACCAGGCACGGTGCAGGAAATCAATCTGAGCATTTGATTCCGCAGAGAACGTCCGGCGACCGGGGCGACGCGACGCAAATAATTGTTCGGGGCGGACTTGAAGCACCCGGATTCACCCTGATATGGGTCGGGTTTATTCCGGAGCCCGACCCATGCAGGACAATTCATCCATCCCTCAAGATCAGGAAGCCGCGGCGGCGCAGAGTCCCGAGGCAGCCGAAGCCACGGTGATCCCCAGCCTCGAAGAACTGCTCAAGGCCGCCGAACTCAAGGCGGTCGAGCACCACGATGCCTGGTTGCGCGCCAAGGCCGAGACCGAGAACGTGCGGCGTCGCGCGCAGGAAGACATCGGCAAGGCCGGCAAGTTCGCCGTGGAGAAATTCTCCGGTGAAATGCTGGCCGTCAAGGACAGCCTCGAAGCCGCGCTGGCCAGCGAAAATCAAAGCGCCGAGAATCTCAAGGCCGGGGTCGAACTGACCCTCAGGCAGTTGATAGCCGCCTTCGAGAAGTCCGGCCTGAAGGAAATCAACCCGCTCGGCGAAAAGTTCGATCCGCACAAGCACCAGGCCATCAGCCAGATCGAGGCCGCCGACGACACCACTGAAGCCAATACCGTGCTCACCGTCCTGCAGAAAGGCTATGCCCTGCATGAACGCGTGATCCGCCCGGCGCTGGTGGTGGTTTCGAAGGCCAAAGCTTGAAGCCGTGCCGAATACCCCCATATCAGGCACAGGCTTATCCCACTACGGGATACCGTCCCCGGCCGGTGCCGGGGACATAAAGATTCGCCAGCGGGAAATTCCCGACCTGCAACATTATTAAAGTTAAAGGAAAAGACATGGGCAAGATCATCGGTATCGACCTCGGCACCACCAACAGTTGCGTCGCCATCATGGAAGGCGGCAAGCCCAAGGTGATCGAGAATTCGGAAGGCGCGCGCACTACACCGTCCATAGTGGCCTATGCCGAAGATGACGAGATTCTTTGCGGGGCATCGGCCAAGCGTCAGGCTGTGACCAACGCCAAGAACACGCTGTATGCCGTCAAGCGCCTGATCGGGCGCCGCTTTGAAGAAAAGGAAGTGCAGAAGGACATCAACCTGATGCCCTTCAGGATCGTCAAGGCCGACAACGGCGATGCCTGGGTCGAGGCGCGCGGCAACAAGATGGCGCCGCCGCAGGTTTCCGCCGAAGTGCTGCGCAAGATGAAGAAGACCGCGGAAGACTACCTCGGCGAAGAAGTCACCGAGGCCGTGATTACCGTGCCCGCCTATTTCAACGACAGCCAGCGCCAGGCCACCAAGGATGCCGGTCGGATCGCCGGCCTCGATGTCAAGCGCATCATCAACGAGCCGACCGCGGCGGCTCTGGCCTTCGGCATGGACAAGCAGGAAGGCGACCGCAAGATTGCCGTGTATGACCTCGGCGGCGGCACCTTCGACATATCCATCATCGAAATTGCCGAACTGGACGGCGAGCACCAGTTCGAGGTGCTGTCCACCAACGGCGACACCTTCCTCGGCGGCGAAGACTTCGACCAGCGCCTGATCGACTACGTGGTCACGGAATTCAAGAAGGAACAGGGCGTCGACCTGAAGAACGACGTGCTGGCCCTGCAACGCCTCAAGGAATCCGCGGAAAAGGCCAAGATCGAACTGTCCTCGGCGCAGCAGACCGAATTCAACCTGCCCTACATCACGGCAGACGCCACCGGCCCGAAGCATCTGGCGATGAAACTGACCCGCGCCAAATACGAATCGCTGGTGGAAGACCTGATCGCCCGCACCATCGAGCCTTGTCGCATCGCCATGAAGGATGCCGGCGTCAAGACCTCGGACATCACCGACGTGATCCTGGTCGGCGGCATGACGCGCATGCCCAAGGTACAGGACAAGGTCAAGGAATTCTTCGGCAAGGAACCCCGCCGCGACGTCAATCCGGACGAAGCCGTGGCCGTCGGCGCCTCGATCCAGGGCGGCGTGCTGCAGGGCGAGGTCAAGGACGTGCTGCTGCTCGACGTCTGCCCGCTCTCCCTCGGCATCGAAACCCTGGGTGGCGTGATGACCAAGCTGATCACCAAGAACACCACCATCCCGACCAAGACCAGCCAGACCTTCTCCACTGCCGACGACAACCAGAACGCCGTCACCATCCACGTCATGCAGGGCGAGCGCGAAATGGCCAGCGGCAACAAGAGCCTCGGCCAGTTCAACCTGAACGACATCCCGCCGTCGCCGCGCGGCATGCCGCAGATCGAGGTCACCTTCGACATCGATGCCAATGGCATCCTGCACGTTTCAGCCAAGGACAAGGGTACCGGCAAGGAAAACAAGATCACCATCAAGGCCAACTCCGGGCTTTCCGAAACCGAGATCCAGGCCATGGTCAAGGACGCCGAAGCCCACGCCGAGGAGGACCGCAAGGCCCACGAACTGGTGGACGCGCGCAACCAGTGCGACGCCATGGTGCACTCGATCAAGAAGGCGCTTGCCGAGCACGGCGACAAGATGGAAGCCGACGAAAAGGCCAAGATCGAAACCGCCATCAAGGAAGCCGAAGATGCGCTGAAGGACGGCGACAAGGCCACCATCGAGGCCAAGACCGAAGCGCTGGGCAAGGCCTCGCAAAAACTCGGTGAAAAGATCTACGGTGATGCGCAGGGCGCTGCCGGGGCTGCAGGTGCTGCCGCAGGGGCCGGTGGCGCTGCGGGCGGAGAAGCGAAGAAGGACGACGGCGATGTGGTCGACGCAGAGTTCACCGAAGTGAAAGACAAGAAATAACGGCAAACCTTAAACCACAGAGGTACAGAGACGCAGAGAGTTCTTTCTCTGGTTTCTCTGTCTCTCTGTGTCTCTGTGGTAAATGGATTTATGGCTAAACGCGACTACTACGAAATCCTCGGCATCAACCGTGATGCATCCGACGAGGACATCAAGAAGGCCTACCGCAAGCTGGCCATGAAGCATCATCCGGACCGCAATCCGGACAACCCGAAATCGGAAGAACAATTCAAGGAAGCCAAGCAGGCCTACGAAATTCTTTCCGACGCCCAGAAGCGTGCGGCATACGACCAGTACGGCCATGCCGGCGTCGACCAGCAGGGTGCCGGCGGCGCCGGCATGGGTGGTTTCGCCGATGCCTTCTCGGACATCTTCGGCGACATCTTCGGCGGCGGCGGCGGACGCGGCGGCGGCGGCGGACGTTCCAACGTCTATCGCGGCGCCGACCTGCGCTACAACCTTGAAGTTGCCCTTGAAGATGCGGCCCGCGGCAGCGAAACCCGCATCCGCATTCCGACCATGGCCGAATGCGAAACCTGCAGCGGCAGCGGCGCCAAGAAAGGTACCGAGCCCAAGACCTGCCCGACCTGCGGCGGTCATGGCCAGGTGCGCATGCAACAGGGCTTCTTCTCGATCCAGCAGACCTGCCCGAAGTGCCACGGCACCGGCCGCTACATCCCCGATCCCTGCGGCACCTGCCACGGCTCCGGCCGCGTCAAGCAGCACAAGACCCTGTCGGTCAAGATTCCGTCGGGGATAGACGAAGGAGACCGGATACGGCTTACCGGCGAGGGCGAACCCGGCGTCAATGGCGGCCCGCCGGGCGACCTCTACGTCCAGATCCACCTCAAGGCGCACGCGGTTTTCCAGCGCGACCATGACGACCTGCATTGCGAGATGCCGGTCAGCTTCGCCACGGCGGCACTCGGCGGCGAAATCGAGATTCCAACCCTGGACGGAGTCGCCAAGCTCAAGGTGCCGGCCGAAACGCAGACCGGCAAGGTCTTCCGCCTGCGCGGCAAGGGCATCAAGGGCGTACGTTCGATCGGCCACGGTGACCTGCTCTGCCACGTGGTACTGGAAACACCGGTCAGCCTCACCGACCGGCAGAAGGAACTGCTGCAGGAATTCGAAGAAATCAGCAAGGGCAACGCCCAGCGCCACAGCCCGCGCGCACAAGGCTGGCTGGATCGGGTCAAGGAATTCTTCAGCAGTTAATGTCGCCCGGCGACGAAGTCGTCAAGCTTCGCCGCTGACTGACGGCCCGCACCGCGACGGGTGCCGGCAGCGGCCTGTCAGGCGCGGCGCCAGGTGGTGCCCTGTGCGCCATCCTCCAACACGATCCCGGCCGCCCTGAGTTCATCGCGGATGCGGTCTGATTCGGAAAAATTCCTTGCCTTCTTCGCCGTTGCGCGAGCACCGACTTTTTCTTCGATCTCTTCGTTGCTCAGGCCGCCGGCCGGCGCCGCCTGCAGAAAGATCTGCGGATCGCGCTGCAGCAGGCCCAGAACACCGCCCAAGGCCTTGAGTTGCGCCGCCAGCGCGACTCCGCCTCGATTCGCCGCGGTGGCCAGGTCGAACAGCACCGCCATGGCTTCCGGCGTGCCGAAATCGTCATCCAGCGCCTCCTTGAAGCGCATGGCGTGGGCCTCGCTCCAATCCACCGGCACTTCGCCGCTGACACCCTTGAGCGCCGTATAAAGCCTTGTCAGCGCCTGCCGTGCATCATCGAGATGGACATCGGAATAGTTGAGCGGGCTGCGGTAGTGGGCGCGCAGGATGAAAAAACGCACCACCTCGGGATCGTACTTTTTCAGCACTTCGCGGATGGTGAAGAAATTGCCCAGCGACTTGGACATCTTCTCGTCATCGACGCGGACGAAACCGTTGTGCATCCAGTAATTGACGTACTGGCACTGGTGCGCGCCTTCCGACTGGGCGATCTCGTTCTCGTGGTGGGGGAACTGCAGGTCCTGGCCGCCACCGTGAATGTCGAAATGCCGGCCCAGCAGTTGCGATCCCATGGCCGAGCACTCGATGTGCCAGCCGGGGCGCCCCGGCCCCCACGGCGAGGGCCACTTCACTTCGGCCGGTTCGTCATCCCTGGCGTGCTTCCACAGCACGAAGTCGAGCGGGTCCTGCTTGCCCGCCATGACATCGACGCGCTCGCCGGCGCGCAGGTCTTCCAGCGACTTGCCGGAGAGCTTGCCGTAGCCTTCGAACTTGCGCACCGAGAAGCAGACATCCTGGCTGGCGGCAACATAGGCGTAACCCTGCTGTTCCAGGGCACCGATCAGCTCCAGCATCTGCGCCACATACTCGGTGGCGCGCGGCTCGGCGTCCGGGCGCAGCACGCCCAGCGCCGAGGCATCGTCATTCATCGCGGCAATGAAACGGTCGGTCAGTTGCCGGATCGTCTCGCCGTTCTCCTGCGCGCGACGGATGATCTTGTCATCGATATCGGTGATGTTGCGCACGTAGGTCAAAGCATAGCCGCTGGCCCTGAGCCAGCGCGCCACCAGGTCGAACACGACCATCACCCGGGCGTGCCCCAGATGGCAGAAGTCGTATACCGTCATGCCGCAGACGTACATGCTGGCGCGTCCGGGCTGAATGGGAACAAACGCCTGCTTTTCGCGGGCCAGGGTGTTGTAGATCTTCAGCATCGGGGATGGGTAATTCGCTTTGGAGCCGGGATAATCAACAAATTGGGCACGGAAGTCCGGCATTCTCGACCCATCGATCAAACGCGGTCAGGTTGTGGGGAGGGCGGCCTTCTTGTTAGAATCCATAGTTGAATCCAGCACGGTTTGTTGCCGCGAAAATCATTTTAGTTTCGGCCGCTAAGCTTAACGCCGACAAAACCAACGCTAGCCTCCACTGAAAGACATTTCTTCAGGCAACCGTCAAAACCAAGTATATACCATGACCCAAATTCCCCTCAATGCCTCACGCCTGCTGGCATCAGCCGTTGCCGTCGCCCTCCTGACGCTGGCGCCGGTGGTTCGCGCCGACGCGCTGCAGGACATCAGCAAGCAAATCAAGCAGGGGCAGCATGCCCAGGCACTGGAACAGGTCGACAAGTATCTTGCGGGGAAACCAAAGGATGCGCAGGGACGCTTTCTCAAGGGCATCGTGCTGACCGAGATGAACAAGCCCAATGAGGCCGTCGCCGTGTTCACCAAGCTGACCGAGGATTATCCCGAACTGCCCGAACCGTACAACAATCTCGCCGTGATCTACGCCCAGCAGAAGCAGTACGACAAGGCCAAGCAGGCGCTGGAAATGGCCATTCGCACCCACCCCTCGTACGCCACCGCCCACGAGAACCTCGGCGACATCTACGCACGACTGGCAAGCCAGGCCTATGACAAGGCGCTCCAGATCGATTCGTCGAACTCCAGCGCGCAGAACAAACTGGCCTTGATCCGCGATCTGATGAGTACCGCCGGCCGTCCCGGCAAGGCCGGCAAACCAATCACCGAGACGCGACCGGTGGAACCCGTCAAGCTTGCCGAAGCCGCCAAACCTGCACCGGCACCCGTTACCGCAGCTCCGATAACCGCGGCTCCGCCGGCCGCCGCGCCAGTACCTGTGCCGGCCCCGGCGCCAAGTGCTGCTGCGGCCAAACCGGTTGAAGCCGCCAAGCCTGCGCCCGCGAAATCGGCTGATGACGCCGCGGCCGAAATCTCCAGGATTGTCGGCCTCTGGGCAGCCGCCTGGTCGCGCAAGGACGTGAAGGCCTACCTCGGCGTCTACGCCCGCGACTTCAAGACTCCCGCCGGCGAATCGCGTCCGGCATGGGACTCGGAAAGACAGAAACGCATCACCAAGCCGGGCGCAATCCAGGTCAGCTACGAGAACCTGCGCATCAGCGTCGATGGCGACAGCGCCACGGTGAAATTCCGCCAGCACTACAACTCGGCCTCGCTCAAGACATCCAGCAACAAGGTTCTGCTGATGGGCAAGCGCGACGGCAAGTGGCAGATTCTGCAGGAGCGGATCGGCACTTGATGGGCGGCCTATTGCGCTTCCTGACATTCATCGCGGCCTGCAACCTGCTGTTTGCAGCGGGTGCCGCCGAGGCTGCCGGCAAGGCGCCGAAGCACCTCAAGAAAGACGCGACCGGCCCCGTTGTCGAGGCAAGCTATACCGATTCCGGACCGGAGCCGCTGCTGGCGAAGGTGTTCGACGCCATCGAAAACAACCGGCTTGAACTCGCCATGCAGCAGACGGAAATGCTGATCAAGGCCTATCCCAATTTCCGCCTGGCGCATCTGGTAATGGGCGACCTCCTGCTGGCACGCTCGCGACCCCTGATCGCCTTTGGCCAGGGCGGCGGAGCCGCTGCCGGCGACAAGGTGGCCGACCTGCGCGACGAAGCCATTGTCCGCCTCAAGGGCTACCGCACCAAGCCGCCGGCCGACTATGTGCCGCGCTATCTGCTGCAGATGCAGCCGGAACAAAAACACGCGGTGGTGGTGGATACGCAGAAATCCAGGCTCTACCTTTACCAGAATGACAATGGCACACCGCGCTTCGTCGCCGACTACTACATCACCCAGGGCAAACTCGGCGCCGACAAGACCCGCGAGGGCGACCGCAAGACGCCGATCGGTCTGTATCACGTCACTTCCAGCCTGTCGCGACAAAAGCTGGGCGACTTCTACGGCAGCGGCGCCTTCCCCATCAACTATCCCAACGACTGGGACAAGCGCCAGGGACGCAACGGCCACGGCATCTGGCTGCACGGCACGCCATCCGACACCTTCTCGCGGCCGCCCAAGGCCTCCGACGGCTGTGTGGTGCTGGCCAATCAGGATCTCGACTCGCTGTCGAAAAGCCTGCAAATCGGTCTGACCCCCGTGATCATCAGCAACAGCATCGAATGGCTTTCGCTCGATGACTGGCAGAGCGAACGTACTTCGCTGCTCAAGATGATCGAGGAATGGCGGCAGGACTGGGAAAGCCGCAACCTTGATCACTATGCGCGGCACTACTCGGCCAAGTTCGCTGCCGACGGACAGGGCTACCAGGGATGGATCGAACAGAAGCGCAAGGTCAACGCGGGCAAAGCCTGGATCAAGGTGAGCACCGGCAACATCAGCATGTTCCGCAATCCCGGCAAGGAGGAATACGTCGTTGTCACCTTCGAGCAGGATTACCGTTCCAGCAACCTTTCCAACCAGATGAAGAAGCGGCAATACTGGATCAAGGAAAGCGACCGCTGGAAGATCGTCTTTGAAGGCGCCGCCTGATGCTCAGGAACGCAGAGCGCTACGCGCTACCGAACGTCCCCTACTTACCCGTATCTCCGGAGGTTCCATGCTTCGCCCATTTCTGATCGCTTTCGCATTTCTCTGCAGCATCGCCGCTCATGCCGCCAACCCGCAGCTTGAGGTGAAGACCTCGCAGGGCACGCTGCTCATCGAGTTGTATCAGGACAAGGCGCCCAAGTCGGTGGAGAACTTCCTGCAGTACGCCAAGGACGGGTTCTTCAATGGCACCGTCTTCCACCGCGTCATTCCCGACTTCATGATTCAGGGCGGCGGCTTCACGCCGGACATGAAACAGAAGGAAGCGCGCGCCCCGATCCAGAACGAAGCCAAGAACGGGCTGAAGAACGAGTTGGGCACGCTGGCCATGGCGCGCACAGGTGATCCTCATTCGGCCAGCGCCCAGTTCTTCATCAACCTCAAGGACAACAGCTTTCTCGATTACCCGAGTCGCGACGGCTGGGGCTACGCCGTATTCGGCAAGGTTGTGCAAGGCATCGACATCGTGCAGAAAATTGCCAAGGTGCCGACCACCAACATGGGCCCGCACCAGAACGTACCGAGCACGCCCGTTCTCATCGAATCGGTCAAACTGCTGCCGGCAAAGAAATAACTTAAAGGACCACACCATGATCAAGCTCACCACCAACCACGGCGCCATCACGCTCGAACTCGACGCCGAGAAGGCGCCCAAGAGCGTCGCCAACTTCATTGCCTATGTCGCAGCGGGCCACTATGACAACACGATTTTCCATCGTGTGATAGACGGCTTCATGATTCAGGGCGGCGGCTTCGAACCCGGCATGGAGCAGAAGCCGGTCAAGCAGCCGATCGAGAACGAAGCCAAGAATGGCCTCAAGAATGAGCGCTACACCGTCGCCATGGCACGCACCTCGGATCCGCACTCGGCTACGGCTCAGTTCTTCATCAATGTCGGCGACAACGACTTCCTCGACCACGGCAAGTGTCAGGACGGATGGGGCTATTGCGTCTTCGGTCGCGTCGTCGAAGGCCAGGATGTCGTCGACAAGATCAGGTCGGTGAAAACCGCCAACAAGGGTTTCCACCAGAACGTGCCGGCGGATGACGTCATCATCGAGCGGGCAGAGCAGATTTAAGCCATCCGGGCGGTTCCATGCTGACCATCGGCGGAACTGCCCGCTTCGTCTCCGACCTGCACCTGCGGGCGGAGCGGCCCGACCTGACCGGGCGCTTCGCGGCCTTTCTCGGCGATACGGCAAGCGCCAGGGCAGGCGCGCTGTTCATCCTCGGCGACCTGTTCGAGTACTGGATCGGTGACGACGACCTCGCCGACCCATTCAATGCAGAGGTGTGCAAACTGCTGCGCAAGCTGGTCGATCAGGGCACGCCTGTCTTCTTCATCGCCGGCAACCGCGATTTTCTGATCGGCGAGACCTTTGCCGCCGCAACGGGGGTGGAGTTGCTGCCGGAAACCGCGACAATTGATGTTGCGGGTGCGGCGACCTTGCTGATGCACGGCGACACCGTCTGTACCGATGACAGCGCCTACCAGGAGTTCCGCCGCATGGTGCGCACTCAGGAATGGCAGACGGATTTTCTCGCCCGCCCCCTGCCCGTGCGCCGCACCGAGATCGAAAGCCTGCGGCGCCGCAGTGCCGAAGCGATGCAGGGCAAGACCGCCGCCATCATGGATGCCAACGCCGACGCGATTCGAGCGGCTCTGGACGCTCACGGCTGTACCCGCCTGATTCACGGCCACACGCATCGGCCGGGACACGAGGAGATCCGGCTTGGCTCGGGCAAGGCCGAGCGTTGGGTGCTTTCCGACTGGGATACCGGTCGCGGCGATGCGCTTGAAATCGGCGCCGCCGGCATGCGCCGGATCGATTGCTCCGGCTAGCGCAAACCCCGAGCCAGGTCGGCTTGCAGATCGACCGGGCTTTCCAGCCCCACGGCTATCCGCAGCAAACCTTCGACTATGCCTGACGCCGCCCGCGCCTCCGGGGTGATGCGGCCATGGGTGGTGGAAGCCGGGTGCGTGATGGTGGTCTTGGTATCGCCCAGGTTGGCGGTGATCGACAGCAAACGGCAGTTATCCACCACGCGCCATGCCGCCTGGCGATCGCCCTTGACCTCGAACGACACGATGGCGCCGCCACCGGCCTGCTGCCGCATTGCCAGCGCGTGCTGCGGATGCGACGCCAGACCGGGGTAATACACCCGCGCCACTTCCGGTTGAGCTTCCAGCCAATGCGCCATTTCGAGCGCATTGGCAGACTGCGCTTTCATGCGCACCGGCAGGGTTTCCAGTCCCTTGAGAATCACCCAGGCGTTGAACGGCGACAGGGTCGGTCCGGCGGTGCGCAGGAACTTCAAGACCTCCTCGGTCAGTGCCTTGGCGCCGCAGACGGCGCCGCCAAGGACACGGCCCTGGCCGTCGAGATACTTGGTGGCGGAATGAATCACCAGGTCTGCGCCCAGGGCCAGCGGACGTTGCAGAACGGGCGTGCAGAAGCAGTTATCGACCAGCAGCAGGGCGCCGGCGGCGTGCGCCACAGCCGCCAGCGCGGTGATGTCGAATACTTCGGTCAAGGGGTTCGACGGTGTCTCGATGAATACCAGCCGGGTGTTCGGGCGCAGCGCAGCACGAAAAGCCTCGACCGTGCCCGTATCAACGAAACTGGTATCGACGCCGAAGCGCGGCAGGATGTTGCCGAACAGCTGTTGCGTGGCGCCGAAAATGCTGCGCGAGGCGACGATGTGCTCGCCCGACTTCATCAGCGCCATCACGGTGGAGAGGATCGCCGCCATGCCGCTGGCGGTGGCGATGCAGGCCTCGGCGCCCTCAAGCGCTGCCAGCCGGTCCTGCATGGTGGTGACGGTGGGGTTGGTGAAGCGGGCATAGACGTTGCCCGGCTCTTCGCCCGAGAACCGCGCCGCCGCCTGCGCGGCGTTGTCGAAGACGAAGCTGGAGGTGAGATAAAGCGCCTCGGAATGCTCGTTGAACTGGCTGCGCTCCTGACCGGCGCGCACGGCGAGGGTGTCGAACGACCAGCCGGAGGTATCCGCAACGCTCATTGCGCCTGAACCAGATTCAGGTCGAGTTGTTCGCCATCCGCGCCATCAAACCCGTCCAGGTCGTCCGGCTTGCGCAGCGGAGGAGCGGAACGCTTGTCCTCCATGCTCTGCAGATAAACGGCGGTGACGTCGCCGGTGATGTACTGGCCGTCGAAGCAGGAAGTCTCGAACTGGGTCACCGTCGGATTGACCGAGCGCACGGCCGCCTTCAGCGCGTCGAGATCCTGATAGATCAATGCGTCGGCGCCGATCTCGCGGCAGACCTCGTCGTCACTGCGATAGGAGGCGATCAGTTCGCTGCGCGTCGGCATGTCAATGCCATAGACGTTGGCGAAACGGACCGGCGGCGAAGCGGAGGCGAAGTAGACCTTTTTTGCGCCGGCCTCGCGCGCCATCATGATGATCTCGCGACTGGTAGTGCCGCGCACGATGGAATCGTCGACCAGCAGCACGTTGCGCCCCCTGAACTCCTGGCTGATGGCATTGAGCTTCTGTCGCACCGATTTGCGCCGCGTCGCCTGGCCCGGCATGATGAACGTGCGGCCGATGTAACGGTTCTTGACGAAGCCCTCACGGTAGGGAAGGTTCAATCGCGCCGCCAGTTCCATCGCCGAATGACGGCTGGAATCGGGGATCGGAATCACCGCATCGATCTCCAGGTGCGGCATGGTGAGACGGATCTTGTCGGCCAGGTAATCGCCCATCTTGGCCCGCGTTTCATACACTGAAATGCCGTCCATCACCGAATCGGGACGCGCCAGATAGACAAACTCGAACATGCAGGGAGCATGAAGGGTGCGCTCGGCGCACTGCCGGCTGACAAAGTTGCCGCGCATGTCGATCAGCACGGCTTCGCCCGGCTCGACATCGCGCAACATCTTGAAACCCAGGGTATCGATCGCCACGCTCTCCGACGCCACAAGGTATTCCATGCCTTCCGGCGTCTCGTTGCGGCCGATCACCAGGGGACGGATGCCGAAGGGATCGCGAAAGGCCAGCAGGCCGTAGCCGGCGATCATCGCCACCACGGCATAGGCGCCCTTGACGCGGCGATGTACGCCCGCCACCGCCTTGAAAATGGTCTCGGCATCGACCTGATACTTGGTCGATGCGGCCTGCAATTCATGCGCCAGGACATTGAGCAGCACCTCCGAATCGGAGTTGGTGTTCATGTGGCGCAAGTCCTGCAGGAACATGTCCTGCTTCAACTGATCGGCATTGGTCAGATTGCCGTTGTGCGCCAGCATCAGGCCGAACGGCGAATTGACGTAAAAGGGCTGCGCCTCGGCGGCGTTGTCGGCCGAACCGGCCGTCGGGTAACGGCAATGTCCGATGCCCCAGTTGCCCACCAGATTGCGCATGTTGCGGGTACGGAAGACGTCGCGCACCAGGCCGGAGCCTTTGTGCATGTGAAAACGCCCGCCTTCCGCGGTGGCAACGCCAGCCGCATCCTGACCGCGGTGCTGGAGCACCTGCAAGCCGTCGTAGAGCAACTGGTTCACCGGCGTGGTGGATACCACACCCAGAATTCCGCACATGGTCTTCCTCTATCGAAACCGAATCCGTTTTGCGGCGTCCGCAGGCAGCCAGGGCTTTGCCGCAAGCACCGCGGTTTCCAGCGGCGGTGCCAGCACCGCATCCCGCCACCCGTCGGCCTTGGGCAACGGAGTCATACCCGCCACCAGCACCGCCATCAATACCACCAGAATCCCGCGCAAGACACCAAAAGCCGCACCCAGCAGGCGATCCAGCAACCCCAACCCCGCCGCCTTCAACATCAGCGAAATCAGCATTCGCGCCAACGTGAAGACCAGCAGGACACCGACAAAAATCAGCACATAAGCCGCAGCCAGCCGCATCCCCGGTTCGGCAATCTGCTGCGCCAGCATGTTCGCCACCCCGGCCGCCTCGGCGCGGGCGACGAAAAATGCCGCGACCCATGCCGCCAGCGCCAGAATCTCGCTCACCACGCCACGCCACAAGCCAAGCAACACCGATGCCGCAATGACCGCCAGGACGGCATAATCGAACGCGGTCATCGCCCTACTTCGGCGCTACCGGGCCGTCTACACCGATTATTCTGATCTTTGAACGGGCCTTTTCGGCGGCTTCCTGACTGGCGAAAGGGCCGGCCCGGACGCGAATGCGCGGCCCTTGCGGCGAATCGAATTTCTCCGTGTAGGCGGGCACACCGACGCCCTTCAGCTTCGCCAACAGCAATCTGACGTTGCCCGCTTCCTTGTAGGCGCCGAGTTGAACCACCCACTGCGCGCCAGCACTGCCTGCCGGCTTGGGATCGACAGCCGTTGCGGCCGCCGGCTTCTCGGCGACAACGGCCTTCTTTTCGGCGACCGGAGGTTTTTCCACGGGCTTCGCGGCCGCGGCCACGGCCACTGCCGGAGTGGCTGGCGGCGCCGGACTCGCCGCTGCGGGCGCAGCAGGCGGCGGCGCAGGTTGTGCACCCGGCTTGACTTCCGGCTTTTGTTCAGCGGCGGCTTCCACGACAGGTCGCGGTTCCGGCGCCGGCATGGGAGTCGCCGCCGGCTTGCCCGGCAGGACCTTGGCCGCAAGACCGGTGGAATCCTGACCGGGGATGCGCACCTGAATGTCCTGCGTCAGAGGACGCGGCTCCCTGTCCATCACCATCGGCAATACGATGACGGCGAACAGCGCCAGCGCGGCGGCGCCGACCAGACGGCGGCGCGCGCGCTTCTTCAGCTGCAAATCTGCGTCAGGCGAGGTGTCTTGTTCCGCCATCGTGGTTACGCTGACCGGCCAAGCGACTGCAAGGCCGCAGCAACAGTGAGGAAGGATCCGAAGGCGAGGATTCTATCATCTTCGCCCGCGTTCTCTTGGGCGCAAGCGAGGGCAGCCGCCGGCGAAGCGAACTCTCCCGCAAGCTTCATTCCCCTGGCCTGCAAACGGGCGGCCAAAGCATCGGCGCCTGCCGCACGACCGCCTTCCAGGGTACACGGCAACCAGTGGGTCACCCGCACGCGCAGCGCATCGATAACGCCATCGATGTCCTTGTCGGCGAGCATGCCGAACACGGCCCAGGTATTGCGATGGAATCCCATGTCGCCGAGATTGGCAGCCAGGACGCGGGCCGCTTGCGGGTTATGGGCGACATCAAGCACCACGGCCGGACGCCCCGGCAAGACCTGGAAACGTCCTGCCAGCTGCACCGCGCTCAATCCCTGACGGATGTCCTTCATCGCCACCGGAAGTTGCCGGTGCAGAGCATCGAGTGCCGCCATGGCGCACGCCGCGTTGGCCAGTTGCTGCTCGCCGCGCAAGGCCGGAAAGGCCAGCCCGCCGCGCCGGATCACCACCCCGTCGCCGGCACCTGCCCAATACAACCACTGCTGTTCCTGTTGCTGATAGCCGAAATCCCTCCCCAGGACCTGCAGTCGCGCGCCTGCAGCGCCGGCGTGATCGGTGAGGGATCGCGGCGGCCGCGGATCGCCGCAGATCGCCGGAATCCCGCGGCGGAAGATGCCGGCCTTCTCGCGTCCGATGTCCTCGCGAGTTGCTCCGAGATAATCCATGTGATCGAGATCGACACTGGTAACGATGGTGCAATCGGGTTCATAGGCGTTGGTCGCATCGAGCCGTCCGCCGAGACCTACCTCCAGAACAATGGCATCGAGGCCGGCGGCGGCGAACACCTCCCACGCCGCCAGGGTACCGAACTCGAAATAGGTCAGCGCGGAATCGCCGCGCGCCCGCTCGACGCAGGCGAAGGCGCGGCACAGGCTTTCATCGTCGGCCGCCATGCCGTTGACCCTGACGCGCTCGTTGTAGCGCAGCAGGTGCGGCGAGGTATACAGCCCGACGCGATAGCCGGCGGCGAGCAAAATGCGTTCGAGCATGGCACAGGTTGAACCCTTGCCGTTGGTGCCGCCCACCAGAATGAGCGGACAATTCTCGCGTTGGGCCAGGCGCGCCTTGACCGCCGCCACCCGCTCCAGGCCCAATTCGATGCCGGCACTGCCACGCGGATGCTGCGCTTCGAGATGCTCCAGCCAGCCGTCCAGCCGGTCCGGAAATGGCAGCATCAGGCAGCCGGGATGCGTTGCAGAAGAGTCAGCAAGGAAGCCAGCTTGTCGCGCAGTTCGCGCCGATCGACGATCATGTCGATCGCCCCCTTTTCCATCAGAAACTCGGCACGCTGGAAGCCTGGCGGCAGCGTCTCGCGCACCGTCTGCTCAATCACGCGCGGACCGGCGAAGCCGATCAGCGCTCCCGGCTCGGCAATCACGACGTCGCCGACGAAAGCGAAAGAAGCCGAAACGCCGCCCATAGTGGGATCGGTCAGCAGCGTGATGAACGGCAGCTGGTGATGCGCCAGTTGCGTCACGGCGGCCGTAGTCTTGGCCATCTGCATCAATGAAAACAGGCCCTCCTGCATGCGCGCCCCACCCGAGGCCGTGATGCAGATGAAGGGCGCCTGCATTTCGATCGCCGCCTTGACGCCGCGCACGAAGCGCTCGCCGACGACGGCGCCCATCGAGCCGCCGAGGAATTCAAACTCGAAACAGGCGACCACAACCGGCACGGTCTTGACCGCACCCTGCATCACCACCATGGCATCGGCCTCGCCGGTGTCCTCATTCGCGGCGGCGAGACGGTCCACATAGCGCTTGCTGTCCTTGAACTTGAGCGGATCCATCGGAATGATCTCGGCACCGATCTCGAAGCGGCCTTCGGCATCGAGCAAGGCGTCCAGCCGGACACGGGCGCGCAGGCGGAGATGATGAGCGCACTTGGGACAGACGTTGAGGTTGTTCTCCAGATCGGTACTGTAGAGCACCGCCTCGCAGGCCGGGCACTTCGCCCACAGGCCCTCGGGAATCGACTTGCGTAGCCCCTCCGAGCGCTTGATCTTCGGTGGCAGCAGCTTTTGTAACCAGCTCATAGTTCCTCCGCAGGGCCGCCCCAAGGAGGGACCGCCAATAAGCATGGAGCGCAGCGAACCAAAGTCACCCCCTTCTTCGGGAAGGGGGATGGGGGGTAGGTCGTCATATCGTTTCTCCATCCATTGCGGCACGGATTCCATTCAAGAAGCTTGTAACCCGCTGCGGCGCTCCAGCGGCATCACCGCTTTCAATTTCCTCGATGATCCGGCTGCCGATCACCACGGCATCGGCCACCGCGGCAATCCTCGCCGCGGTGGCCGCGTCACGGATGCCGAAGCCGACGCCGACCGGCATTCCAACCTTCTCGCGGATCAGCGGAATGCGCCGCGCAACTTCGTCGAGATCGAGCTTGCCGGAACCGGTGACGCCCTTCAATGAAACATAGTAAATGTAGCCGCTGCCGATCTGCGCCACTTCAGCGTAACGCTTCTCGGTGG
>Ga0194060_10000011_pt1 | contig 124198 bp, 116 predicted proteins | sample SepL225m_MetaG_FD_163427 | JGI IMG/M metagenome (GOLD analysis project Ga0194060, IMG submission 163427) | Anoxic zone freshwater microbial communities from boreal shield lake in IISD Experimental Lakes Area, Ontario, Canada - Sep2016-L222-5m | ecosystem: Environmental > Aquatic > Freshwater... | reverse complement strand
CTTTTCGCCCATGATGAGCAGTGAGTGAGTGCCCCGCCCTGGAGAGCCAGATAGGAGGCCATTGCCAGTATTTGACGGTAAGTTTTCGGAAAGCAGCTCTTCAGCAAGCTTGCCAAACCGGTACTTTGAGACAGCTCATTGAGCACTACTGCAGGCCCGACTATTTGAGCTGTTGCAGTAACTGAGGGATCCCGAAGTGCAGCCTGTTGTAGGCTCAGCCGCTTCGATGGAATGATTTTACCTGTGACAGGGTCAATCTTGCCGATACACACCTGCTTGTTTCGCGACTGTTTGAGTTCTTTGTTCCAGACTGCAACCGCTTCGTAAACGTAGGTGACTCCCGTTTTTTTGTGGAGCTGACGCACTTGGTATGCCATGATTTCCTTATCACATGAAGAACTCTGATTCTTTACACGTCCATATCGGAATCATAACGGCACCAAATACCCCGCAAGTCGCAGGGCTTAAATATTCATCAGGTATGTGCATGCTTTTTCTCCTTGTTAATCCTGTGAATTCGGCATTAAAATCTCGCGGTAAGACCGGCAAGAACTGTCTTGTCCCTTTCTGCATGGTTCGTACCTGTTTTTACACCAACATCAAGATCAACGTTTTCTGAAACACTGTAGATCAAGCCTCCGAGAATATAAACGGGATTTGTATTCGGTGTTTTCTCATTATTAGTGTCAATACCAATGTCAGCAACAGAGCGGAGCTTGTCCGTCATCTTAACCTCAGTAGCGAGTGAAGCATGCCAGATATCTTGCTTCAGGGTTTCATTATCCTGATCCTGTCCGTATGAATTATGGGTATAACCGACATTACAATGCACTGCCCCATGTTGCCACTGCTTGGTGGCAATCAGCATAATTGCGCTAGAAATCTTGCCGTTGCCAAACCCTTTTGCAGCATCGCCAGTCGGGATAGTTACTCCTGGCTTCAGGGCAAGATTCCACTCATCTTCTTTACATTCAAAAAAGCTCCATTTGATGTCAACTGATGTATCACCAATCCCGTTGTTATCCGAAATCATTTTGCCGTCTCCCTTGATGGAACTCCACTGCCAGGGAAAACCAACAATAATGTCCACGTTATCAACAACCCCATAGGATAGTGCCGCAGTACTTATCCCGCCAGTTTCTTTTTTTGTAATACCACCTTCATGTTTCTCATCTCTTGAACTTTCCCCGTTCAATTCCAATTGAAATTTTCCCTTCCCCTGAGTTGCTGTATCATCGGTGATAAGCGGATGTGTGGCAAAAGCAGGAACTGACCACAACAGGGACAGAATAAGAAAACAAATTATTTTACTCATTGATGACTGGATTTGTCTAACCGTTCGAGAAAAAAAAAGATTCCTCACGTATCAAATCACGCCGGATCGCTTCTGATCGACTCTTGTATTGCTGCGCCATGATATGCAGATCAAAGACCTCAATCAGAGACTTTTCAAGAGAAACCCCGAAACGGTAGACATCACTCATCGTCGATTTATTTAGTGAGTAAAATCACTCACTGTATTTTACACCAAGAATTTGTATCCGGCAAACAGCGAAGAGTTATTCCATCAAAATTGCCGACAAGGTTCAATTGTATTGTGAAATATAGAGATCAACTTAAAGTGAGCCAAAGAATTAGGGTGCCAATCATTTTAGCGAATGTGATCCTTGCAAATAACGTATCCCCAGACAAGAATTTCGCTCCCCCATTTTGGACCAAGCACCGGAACCGAGTATTCCGAAGATTTCAGCTTTGAGTTTGCCCGAAGTTCGTCTGCCGCCGCCCAAAGCCTTGATTCTATGTTGCTTCAGTTGTGGTTCATGAATTGTTCTGTAGTCAGTTGGCTTTCACGTTGTGGGTTGTATTACTTTGGAGAAACGTTGCAAATTCTAGAAAATATTACGGAAAAGAGGCAAGAAACCAAAGGAAAATGTGGAATAGCCAAGAAAAGTTTTGATCCCTAAACGCTTATACAATAAGCATCTTCAGGAATAAACTGAAAGGAAGGGAATGCTGGAGAAAATATCGCGCAAGAAAAATCGTATTTCATGGTACCTGGGGAAAACAAAAAAAGCAGTACAGTGTGGACCGTACTGCTTTTTCAGTATTGATGTGTTTAGTTACTCTCTGTGCTACTCTCTTTCGGCTTCTCCTGCTCAATCGCCTTGATGGAGAGGGCAAACTTGGTCTTTCCGGTGCGCGGATCCTTGCGGACATCCACCAGCTTGACCTTTACTTTCTCGCCGATCTTAAGATGATCGCTCACCTTCGTCACCCTGGTGGTGCTCGATATCTCGGAGATGTGAACAAGTCCGTCAGTCTTGGGGAGGAACTCTACAAAGGCTCCAAGCTCATCGCGAATGTCGCGCACCTTGCCAATATAGATGGTGCCAACTTCAGGCTTGGCGGTAAGGCTTTTTATGGTGGCAAGTGCCGCGTTGGTGCCCTCACTGGTGGAGCAGGCAATGGTGACGGTTCCGTCATCATCAATATTAATCTCTGCTCCAGTCTCTTCGGTAATGCTGCGGATGGTCTCTCCACCCTTGCCGATAATCATGCCGATACAGTCAACCGGCACCTTGATGGTGGTCAGTTTTGGAGCAAAATTTGCAAGTTCATTGCGGGTTGAAGAGATTGCCTTCTCCATTTCGCCGAGAATGTGAAGCCGTCCTCTGCGTGCCTGCTCGAGAGCGGTTTCAAGAATATGATAGTCAAGCCCGTCAATTTTGATGTCCATCTGGCAGGCGGTAATACCATCTTTGGTGCCTGAAACCTTGAAATCCATATCTCCAAGGTGATCCTCGTTACCGAGAATATCGGAGAGGATAGCATAAGAGGCTCCCTCTTTAATCAGTCCCATGGCGATACCTGATACCGGTTTTTTAATCGGCACACCACCATCCATCAAGGCAAGAGTTCCACCGCAGACCGAAGCCATCGATGAAGAGCCGTTTGATTCCAGAATGTCAGAGACAATCCTGATGGTATAGGGGAACTCGTCCTGGGTGGGAGCAACCATTTTTATGGAGCGCTCAGCAAGATTGCCGTGTCCGATCTCTCTACGCCCGACACTGCCAAGCCGTCCACACTCACCAACGCTGAAGGGCGGGAAATTGTAGTGGAGATAGAATTTTTTATCGGCGCTGTTCGTCAGGGTATCGACGGACTGCGCATCTTTTTTGGTGCCCAGAGTAATGGTGACAAGTGCCTGGGTCTCGCCTCGGGTGAAGAGGGCTGAGCCGTGGGCTCTCGGGATGATGCCAAGCTCAATGCTGATCGGGCGTACCTCGTCAAGAGCACGACCATCCAGTCGTTTGGAATCATCAAGAATCATATGGCGCATGACCCATTTTTCGACCGCATGAACCTGCTCTTCAATGATGTGATGGTTCACACAGAGTGCTTTCAGCGGATCAGTGGCGATATCCTCGCTGCTGATTGTTGCCTTGAAGTGCTCCATGGTTGACGCAATGATTTCACTGTAGATGAGGGCGGTCTGATCTGCCCGATCTTCTTTGGCAAGCGGGGTATAGGCGAGCTCTTTCAGACGAGTTTCGCAGAGGCCGCGAACCACTTCGGTAAGCTCCGCCGGTATTGCTGTTGGAGTAAATTGGCGTTGCTGTTTTGCAACTTCTTCTGCTATATCGCTTTGGAGGGCACAGAGCTTTTTGATTGCCGTGTGACCAAACTTTATAGCCTCAACCATCTCAGCTTCGGAGATCTCTTTCATCTCACCCTCAAGCATACAGATAGTGTCGCTAGTGCCACCGATACAGATATCAATGTCACTATCGAGCAACTCGTTGATGTCAGGATTGATAATGAACAGCCCATTGATTCTGCCAACTCTCACCTCTGACATCGCGTTATGGAAAGGAATGTCGGAGACCATGATGGCGGCTGAAGCAGCAAGGCCGCCAAGTACGTCGGCATCATTGATCTGGTCGGAAGAGATGACGGTGACGATGATTTGGGTTTCATGCAGGTAGCCGTCAGGAAAAAGTGGTCTGAGTGCCCGGTCGATCAGACGTGCTGAAAGAATCTCTTTTTCGGAAGGGCGACTTTCGCGCTTGAAAAAGCCACCGGGAAATTTGCCGGCAGCCGAATATTTTTCGCGGTATTCAACCTGGAGCGGGAAAAAGTCCTGATTTGGTGGCGGAGTTTTTTTGCTTGATACAACCGTAGCAATTACCATCGTATCGCCAAGGCGGACAACCACAGCGCCGTCAGCCTGTTTTGCCATTTTGCCGGTTTCAATCGAGATTATTTTGCCTTGGCCCAGATCAATTGCTTTGTTAACAATCATGGAAATCGTGTTGTAAAGAGTGATAAAAATGGTGCCCGGTCTTCTCAAGCAACAAACAAGTCTCGCAATATAACATAAAAAAATCTCTTCCGGTACACAGTTCTCTGCTTGCTGTTATGCTTGAACCCTGACATTGTCGATTAGTCGAACATTGCCGCAGTACGCTGCGATGAGCAGCCTGTACTCCTTTCCTTTTTCAACAGTTATGGCAAGTTCAAAGCTTTTTTCTTCAACAAAACTGACGTAATCAACACTGCAACCGGGTGTAGAATTGATCATCTCTTCAACTTCCCGGGCAATGGTCTGAAGGTTTGGCTCACCTCCTGCCATGCGTTTTTGAGCATGGCAGAGCCCCTGATAAACCACACCGGCTTTGCTGCCTTCATCGCTTGAGAGGTAGATATTTCTTGAACTCACAGCCAGACCATTCGTTTCCCTTATAATGGGAGCTGGCACAATAATAACGTCGAGGTTGAGGTCAGTAACAATCTGGCGGATGACGGCGAGCTGCTGCGCATCCTTTTCCCCGAAGATTGCCCTGTGCGGTTTTGTGATATTGAACAATTTTGCCACAACTGTCGCCATGCCGTTGAAATGGCCAGGTCTCTGCTCTCCTTCAAATTGCTCAGCGAGAGCGCCGCACTGCAATGTGGTCTGGTAGCGATCGGGGTAGATACTGCTCACATCGGGAGCAAAGAGGTAATCAACTCCAGCCGATTTGGCCAGAGCGACATCCTGCTCGAAAGGTCTTGGGTAACGGTGGAGATCTTCGGTGGGGCCAAACTGCCTCGGGTTGACAAAAATCGTGAGAATAACGGTTCCAGCACTCTGTCGGGCAAGTTTGACAAGGCTGAGATGCCCTTCGTGCAGCGCTCCCATGGTCATCACAACACCAATAAGCTGACGGTTGAGGCGCAGCTTTTCGGCGATGGACTGCATCTCGGTGGGTTCAGTGATGATCTGCATGGCTCTCTTCAGGTTTGATTGGTTTTTTTCCTGATGGATGGACGATAACAACAAACTCTCCTCTTGTTTTGCCATTGGCAAGTTGTTGTCGTATTTCATCAATTGTTCCAGTAAGATACTCTTCGTACATTTTTGTCATCTCTCGCCCGATAAACATTTGTGCGTCAGGCAGGAGATGGCTCACTTCGTCAAGGAGCTTGATAATCCGGTAGGGCGATTCGTACACAACAAAAGAGGCCTGGAGTCCGGCAAGATATTCAAGACGACTTTTTCGCCCTTTTTTGTGGGGAAGAAAGCCTGCGAAAAAGAAGTTGTTGACCGGAAGCGGACAGACAGAGAGGGCCGCTGTAAGCGCACTTGCTCCAGGAACAGGAATCATCAGCAGTTGCCGTTCATGCAGCGCGTGCAGCAGCGCATATCCCGGATCGCTGACCACTGGAGTTCCGGCATCGGTGATGAGTGCCACATCAGCTCCCTCTTCAAGCAGGGTAATAATCTGACCGATCGCTCTGGGCTCATTATAATTGTGGTAGCTGACCAGCTTTTTGCCTGAAATTTCAAGATGGTTCAAGAGAATTGATGCGCGTCGCGTATCTTCACAGGCGATTGCCCCAACCTGTTTCAGGATTTTTATCGCTCTCAGGGTAATGTCTTCGAGATTGCCGAGAGGCGTTGCAACAACGTACAGTGTTCCTGTATGTAATGGCTCAGTATGCAAGGGCTGAAGATGTTCTTTCCAACAAAAGGTTTGTTATGTAGATTCACGATGGTTTTAGTATAATAATAAAAGTACGATAAACAGCGTTCAGGAGCAGATGAAGGATCAGGTGACGTTACTGTCGGTCAGCGACTTGCGGGTTCAATTTCCCGGAAAAAAGAGTGGGGTTATGGGTAAACCTCTTTTGATACCTGTTGTTAACGGAGTGTCGTTTGATGTTTACAGAGGAGAGACCCTTGGCCTGGTCGGTGAGTCTGGTTGTGGAAAAACAACACTTGGCAGGGCGCTTATTCGCCTTGGTCATCCTCTTGTGACTGGCAGGGTTGCCTTTGCAGGGCGGGAGATCTCCAGCATTGGCAATCGCGAGTTTCGATCGCTTCGCAAAGAGATCCAGATGATTTTTCAGGATCCTTTCGGTTCTCTTAATCCCCGTTTGACGGTTCGCCAGACGCTTGAAGAGGTGCTGCTGGTGCATGGTATTGCCCGTGGAGAGGCTGCGAGCAAACGCATTGCCGAGCTGCTTGATGTTGTCGGCTTGAACGGGGAGTATCGTAACCGCTATCCTCATGAGTTTTCAGGCGGGCAGCGGCAGCGGATCGGCATTGCCCGGGCGCTGGCCGTCAATCCGAAATTCATTATATGCGATGAGCCGGTCTCGGCGCTTGATGTCTCTATTCAGTCGCAGATAATCAATCTCCTCAAGGATCTTCAGCGCGACATGGGGCTGACCTACCTCTTTATCGCCCATGACCTCTCGGTTGTTAAATATATCTCTGATCGCGTGGCTGTTATGTATCTTGGCAAGATTGTTGAAATTGCCGACTCCACAGAACTTTATGCCAACCCGCAGCACCCCTACACCAGAGCGCTTTTGTCTGCCATTCCCAATCCTGAATTTGGAGCAAAAAAAGAGCGAATTTTATTGCATGGTGACTTGCCTGGGCCTCTGAGTATCCCTTCCGGCTGCCCCTTTCACCCGCGATGTCCGGTTGCAACGGCAGCGTGCAGAGAGCAAACGCCCAAGCTTCAGCAACGACATAATAACGGGCACAAGGTAGCCTGTCTCCTTTATGAATAATCGCAACATACCAACAAAGCGGCGCGGCTGTTTCCGCAACGGTTGCCTCACCCTGATTATTGTTTCGCTTCTGATTGCGGTTGGGCTGTTTTTTGCATTTCGCTCATCTCACTCAATTCCCGAGCGGTTTGTGCTGGTACTGTCTTTCAAAGGCGGGGTGGATGAAATTCGTAACGAAAGCTCATCACTGCCGTTCATGCCGTCGCGGGGGCCACTCTCTCTTCAGGAGATGCTCTTTGTGCTCGATCATGCCGTTGCTGATGAGCGGGTCAGGGAGGTACTGCTCGATATTGACGGGCTGCAGACCAGCCCCGCAAAGGTTGCCGAATTGCGCAGTGCCATTGAAAAGGTACGCAAGGGGCGGAAAAAGGTCACAGCGTTTCTGCACTCTGCTGAAGACAGCGACTATCTCCTTGCGTCGGCCTGCGATTCCATTATTGTGGAACGTGGCGGATCACTTCTTCTTGATGGCCTGAAGGCGGAGTCTCTTTTTTATACGACACCACTGGGCAAGATTGGTGTTCAGGTGCAGGCTGCGCAGTGGAAAAAGTACAAGAGCGGCATTGAGCCTTATGTGAGAACAGGGGCAAGCAAAGAGTATTTTGAACAGATAAGTGGTCTGCTTGATGAGGTTTACCATGATTATCTCACCACTGTGTCGACGCGCCGGAATATCAGCCGCACCGCCTTTGAGGCAATTATCAACAATGAGGCTCTGCTGTCGGCCAACAGAGCCAAAGCGCTCGGACTGGTTGATGGCATCTCTTCATTTTGGGAGTTACAGCGTGCCCTGACCAAAAAAATAACCGGAAAAGAGCTGGGCAGTGACAACGATGCCTATGTCAGCGCTGCCGAGTATCGTGCGGCTGTTCCGTGGCCACAGAAGTCCACCACTGATGAGGCTCTTGCCGTCATTACCATGTCCGGCACCATTGTCCGCTCTCTCGGAGAGCTGGGAGAGGGTATTGATGTGGAGACACTGAAGAGCTCCCTCAATGCCGCTCTGGAGAACAAAAAGGTTAAAGCCATTGTTTTGCGTATTGACAGCCCCGGTGGAGATGCCCGTGCTTCGGCTGATATGCTCCAGATGCTTGACTCTGCAGCCGTAAAAAAACCTCTCGTGGTCTCCATGTCAGGGGTTGCCGCTTCCGGTGGTTATATGACCGCCCTGGCAGGGAAAACCATCTTTGCCCAGCCGCTGACCATCACGGGATCAATCGGAGTCTATGCCCTGAAGCCCAATATCAGCGCACTTGCCGACAAGATTGGTCTGAAGCGCGATGTTGTGACGCGAGGCCGCTATGCTGATGCCAATACACCCTTCAAGCCTCTTGAGGGCGAGGCCTACAAAAAATTTGTTGCGGCAGCGGGTGAGGTGTATGATGATTTTATCGGCAAGGTAGCAGTCTCAAGAAAGATGCCTCTTGCCCAGGTAGATTCTGTAGCCGGGGGAAGGGTCTGGACGGGCAGCCGTGCGCTGAAGGCCGGCCTGGTTGACCGTATGGGAGGGCTTTTTGATGCCATTCAGGCCGCGCAGCTTCTTGCTAAAATCGATGCAACAAAAAAGCCGAAGCTCCTGTTCTATCCGGTGCAGAAAAGCTGGCTTGAATCTCTTCTTGAAGGGAACAGTGTCACTCTCTCAGAACGGTTTGTGATTGCCATAAAAAAGCAGTTGCTTCAGGAGGTTGTTGCCCCTCAGCATTTTTCCACCATGCAGGCCTTTTATGGTATGTTGAACAATTCAGACCAGTTGCGTATGCTGGCGGTCATGCCTTCAGCGATTGTTATCAACTGAACTACTCAAAAACTCCAGAAATCCCTGTCAAGGTTGCGGTACTGTATGCCCTGGATAAGGTGTTTCATGGCAATCTGATCGGAGTTATCAAGATCGGCGATGGTGCGGCTTACCTTGATGATTCGGTCATGCGCCCGAGCAGAGAGGTTCATGCGGTTCATGGCAGCCATCAATTTTTGGGAGCTCTCCCGGTCGAGCCTGCAGAAGCTCTTGATCTGCCGGGTGTTCATCTGGGCATTGGTATAGATTTTTGGTGATGCTGTGGTGGCAAACCGCTGCTGCTGGATGTTGCGGGCGGCGATCACCCGCCGCCGGATGGTGGAGGAGTTTTCGGCGGTTGATGAGGTAAAGAGGTCAGAGTTTTCGACTTTCGGTACGTCGATGTGAATATCAATACGGTCAAGCAGGGGGCCTGAAATTTTTGAAAGATAGCGCTGAATCAGCCGTGGAGGGGCGGTCAAATTGCCGTCGCGATCTTTCAGCGCTCCAGCAGGGCTGGGGTTCATGGCGGCAATCAGCATGAAGCCTGCCGGATATTTTGTGGTAATGGCAACTCTGGAGACGATGACCTCCCGATCTTCAAGTGGTTGACGGAGTACTTCGAGGGCGTTGCGGCTGAATTCAGGCAGCTCATCAAGAAAGAGAATACCGTTGTGGGCAAGGCTGACCTCGCCGGGTTTTGCTGTTGCTCCGCCGCCGATCAGCGCCACATTGCTGGTTGTATGGTGGGGGCTGCGGAATGGCCGCCTGACCATCAGCGGGCGATCTTTTTCCAGCAAATTTGCCACCGAGTAGATTTTTGTGGTTTCAAGTGACTCTTCAAAACCAAGCGGGGGAAGAATACCCGGCAACCCCTTTGCCAGCATGGTTTTTCCACTGCCGGGAGGGCCGATCATGATGACATTATGGCCGCCAGCCGCTGCAATCTCCAGCGCTTTTTTTGCCGCGCCCTGCCCTTTGATATCGGCAAAATCAACCGGGTACTCCTGTTCACCCTCAAACAGCTCCGCCACATTGACGGTTACCGGTTTGGAGAGAGTGGCACCTCCCATAAGGGCGACAGTTTCATTCAGGGTTTCAACTCCATAGACTTCAATAGTGGAGCAATGAGATGCCGATATGGCTACTGCCGCTTCAGGGGCATTCGGCAATGGCACAATCAGCCGTTTTATCTGCTCTTTACCGGCCATCATTGCAACTGGCAACGCTCCATTGATTCTTCGCAGTGAGCCATCAAGCGCCAGTTCACCCATAATCAGGGCATCCTCAAACCGGTTGCTGATAAGGTCAAGCGAGCCAAGAAGTCCGATGGCAATGGGAAGATCAAAGGCGGTACCCTCTTTTTTAATATCAGCAGGCGCCAGATTTACCGTAATTTTTTTCGGGGGGATGATAAACCCTGAATTTCTTATTGCAGTCAGAATTCTCTCCCGACTCTCCCTGATTGCATTATCGGGCAGACCAACTACTGTAAAAGATGGAATCCCTGCCGTAACATTTATTTCTACAGTAACTTTCAGGGCATCAATCCCAATCAGGGCGGCAGCGTTGAGTGTTGAAAGCATGGCGGATAATAGATTTTTTTATGGTATTTATACGCCAAAATAAGAAATATTCAGAATACGTGAATATTTCTTTTTGTCTGCTTTTCTGTTTTTAAAACACAACCTTTTTATGGTTTCTATTTGTGGCCTTTACTATTTATGCTTATCTTTCCCTATAATTTCTGGTTAAGCCACTAACACCTTAATTTACTACCTGTCATGGACAACAAATCAAACGGGAAGCTTCTTGCTGTCGCAGCAGGTGGCGCTGTCTTAATGGGGTCGTTTTTTTTCGGTTTATCATTTATAACCGGCTATAAGTTACCGGCAGATACTCTTTCGCCCTTTTTAACGCCTTTACGCTCTTTTGCCGGGTGGCTCTGCCTGATTCTTTTTGCCTCATCTGTGATTATGGGCCTTGGCAAAATGTCCTCCAGAATCAGTTCTAAATGGTTTTTGAGTTTTCCACTTAGTATTGTTGCCATTGTAGCAGTCATGTTTGCTTCCCTCTGGTTCAGACCTTCAGGGATATTGATGTCCACAACCGGTCGCACGACGACGACCAAAGGTGAGTACATTCGCTCTGTTACTGAGCTGAAAGCATATCTTGAGAAACCGGTTGTGTCGGCAAATGTCCCCGTGGCTCCTCCAGGTTTTGATTTCAAGGGGGCAAAGGCGCTTTGGACCGCAAAATGCAACATCTGTCATTCGCAGGAATCAACAATGGATGCATTAAAAACCAAGTACAAGAAGACTGGCAAGATTGACATAGTTGTAAAGCGTATGGAGGGTGCCGCTGGCGGTATGATCACCCCTGAAGATGGCATTAAAATCATGCAGTTCCTGAACGAGGGGCTTGATAAATACTGATCGAAGTAAGCCTGATATTCAGCAATCCGTTAAAAAGAAAAGCCTCAGAGTGCTCCTCCGGGGCTTTTTTTTACCCCTTTCAGCAGTTTGCGCCGTAGCTGACCGTAACAGTTTCGGTAATCCCCCCCCTGGCTTTCCACTCGGTTATCACCGTCAGCGATCTTGGCTGAAGGAGACTAACAAGGTCATCAAGAATCCTGTTTGTAATATTTTCATAAAAGATTCCCGCATTACGAAATTCGAGAAAATAATATTTTAGAGACTTCAGCTCAACACAACTGTTGTCGGGCACATAGCGGATGGTAACGGTGCCAAAGTCCGGAAGTCCGGTTATCGGGCATACTGAGGTAAACTCGGGGTTAACAATTTCAATGGTGTAATCTCTGGCGGGATAGGTATTGTCGAAACGTTCAAGAATCTCTTTTTTCATGCTCTTTCAGCGTTTGTGTTTCGTAAAACAGGGCTCTTATGGATTGAAAATAGAAATCGATGGCTATTTTTGGTAACTTCTGTATGTTATTTGTTTCTCTATTTAACCACAGGTCGTGATGCAGGTATCCCGCGAAAAGGAGAACCCGGATCTCCGGTTGCTTTATAACGCTTTGTCTGAAGAGTATGATCTGACTGAAACAAGCTATACGTTTGGTGCAGAATCGTTCAGCTTTTTGAGTGTGCTCGACAGTTACGCGCTGCTTGACCGAATATCGCAAGAGGATTTTATCAAGGATGAGCAGATGCCCTACTGGGCAGAAATATGGCCGTCATCAATATCACTCTCCTCTTTTATAGCCGATGAACTCACTGTTGAGGGGTTACGCGTGGTTGAGATCGGCGCTGGCGTGGGTATGGTATCGGTTGTTGCCGCCCGGAATGGGGCAAGTGTTCTGGCAACAGATTACTCCCTTGAAGCGCTTCGTTTTGCACAGTATAACAGTTTGAAAAACAGGGTGACGCTTGAATGTCACCAGCTCGACTGGCGTCTGGTGCAGTGTCAAGAACAGTTTGACCTGCTCCTTGCGGCGGATGTCCTCTATGAAAGGGTGAACCTCCTTCCTGTAGTGATGGCTATCGATAAATTGCTTCAACCAGGTGGTGTTGCCTATATCGCCGATCCCAGAAGGCGAATGGCGGAACAATTTCTTGAGCTGGCAGAGGAAAATAATTTTTCGATAACCCCTTTTCCAAAAATCTATTCTGGCGGTATAAAGCCTGTGTCGGTGAATATCTATAAATTGACAAGAAAATGAAGCCTCGGGATGAGCCGCTTGTAGTTCGCTGGCGTTATGATGCAGGTCGAGGTGCCCTTGTGTGGCAACTGATGTTTACCGAAACCGGCGACCTTATCGGGCAAAAGCGTTTTTCCAGCGACAGGCGGGCGCTTTTTTTCGCCATTCAACCCGTTACGGGGCGAGTATTTTGTGATGATTATCTTTTGAAGGACGATGCTCAGGGCACTCCAGCAGGTGAAGGCTGGTTCACTGGAATTGAAACCATACGCGGGGGGCTCGTCTATTGTTATGCCGCTCTGCCGCATAGCCCCGAGCACAAGGGTATCTGGTGCATTGATTTTACGACAGGGCAAGTGGTGTGGTCACGCACTGATATTGCCTTTATCGCCAATCTTGGGGAGGAGTTTCTTGTCTGTCAAACCTTTTTTTTTGGTGGATTTCCTGAACGGGAGTTTTTGTTTGTTGATGCTCTTACCGGTTTGGATATTAGCAAGCCAGCCCTTGATGCTGCACAAGTCAATGCCATCAGGGAGGCTGTTGTTCCCGAAGAGCTCCGACAGAGGATTATTCTTCCAGGGTTTGTCAGGGATGGCATTGCTGATGAACTCACTGGGTTGGAGGGGTTTAATGATTCGGATGATTCGGAGACAAGCCGTTATGAATCGATTGTTTATGGAACGCTGACGGTTGTTGCGTTGCATGAGCAGCATATATTGTCCGCACTCTGGCGCTCATCAATCAAAGTCTGGCGAAAGAATAGTCTTGTCTATGAAGAGTGTATGGACGCGGGGGGTGACAAGCCGTGTCTGAACAATTTTCTGATCCAGAGTAATAATCTTTACTATCTCAGAGGGAGAGAGGAGCTGATCTGTGTAGCACTATCATGAAGAGTTCTTCACAGACACTCTTGCCTGCAATCTTTAAGCAGGGCACTCTTCCGGTGGGTGAGTTTCTTGGCAAGCTGACGAGCAGCAGGAATTTATCGCCGAACACTGTAGTTGCCTACAGAACTGATCTCGTACAGTTTTTTTCATTTCTCGTGCAGCATTTCGGGCTTCAAGATTTGGCCTGTTTTGCTCCGGAGCAGGTAACGCAGGTTGATATACGGCTTTTTATGGGTGAGCTGATGCAACGGGGAGTGCAGCAGAGATCGGTTGCCAGAAAACTTGCCGCCATAAAAAGTTTTTACCGGTATATGCAGGAGTGTGGATATATCAGGAGTTCCCCCTTCACCTCTCTTGTTACCCCAAAATATCCACAGCGGGTTCCGGCCTTTTTGAGTGAGCAGCAGACGGACAAGCTTTTTAACGAAGTGCTGCCATCCAGCTTGTATGATGTTCAGATGATGGAAGATGGTGCGCTGGATGCCTCTTTTGTTCGTGAACGCGACAGAAGTATTCTGGAATTGCTCTATGGCAGCGGACTTCGGCTTTCCGAGCTGACAGGATTGACTATGGATGAGCTCAATCTTGCGGATGGATATGTGAAGCTGACTGGAAAAGGGAGGAAGCAGAGAATTGTCCCGGTTGGACAACCAACCATTGATGCGCTTAAAAAATATTTTGAAGTCCGAAGAAACTTCTTTAGAATGAGGGGTGAGGGGGAGGCGGGGTTGCCGCTTTATGTTTTTGTAACCAAAAGGGGCAAAAAGCTTTATCCCATGCTTATCCAAAGATTGACCAGAAAATATCTCAAATCAGTTACTGAGCAGAAAAAGAAAAATCCTCATCTGTTGCGCCACTCCTTTGCCACTCACCTGTTGAATAGTGGGGCTGATCTCAAGAGTGTCAGTGAGATGCTTGGTCACAGCAATCTTTCGACCACTGAAATATATACTCATGTTACCTTTGAGCGCTTGAAGGAGGTTTACCTCAAAGCGCATCCCAACGCATAAATCTACTGTGGACTCTGACTGATCCAGTTGTTGGGGTCTTGTTCATTCATTACGTTTAACTTATTTCAAAGGAGACTATTATGACAAAAGTTGTTGCCAATGATACGGCCAGTGTAACCGTTACTCTGCGCCATTCCAGCAATCACAGCACCATAGAGGAGTATGCACGTAATGCAGTGCGGACGTTGACGAGAGTATATCCGGGCATTATCAGTTGTCATGTCATTCTGGATCACCAGAAAAATGATTTTGAAAAGAACAAGCTTGCCGAAATTACGGTGCATGTGCCACAGAATGTTTTTGTAGCAAAGGAGGCTGGTGTAGCTTATGAGCAGACTATCGATACCTGCGTTGAGGCATTGAGCCGCCAGCTTTTAAAGCATAAGGAAAAAGTGCAATAGAGGTATGATCGTGGACGACTGCGAGTTGCATCAGAGGCGACTCGCACTTTATTCGTATTTATTAATGTCTCGATTGCTGAAGCCATGAATCTTGATCAAAAAGGATTAAAAAGGCGATCTATAACGGTTACCGAGTTTTTTAACACGATCGGCAAGAAGTACGATATCAGGCTGAAGAGTCTCAATAACGTTGATGAGAGCAACCGGCTGATTTACGAGCGTGATCTTCATCGTCCGGGTCTTGCTCTGGCCGGGTTTACTAATTTGTTTACCTATAAACGGGTACAGATTTTTGGAAACACGGAGACAAGGTTTTTGAATCACCTTGATGACAACGCCCGCATTATGGCGTTTCAGAATATTGTGCGCTTCAAAGTGCCCTGTATCATTTTAACCAGCAATAACAAGCTCTCTCCGGTTTTGCTTGCTATGGCAACAGAGGCTTCAATTCCTGTATATGGCACAAGATGTTCCTCCACAAAAGTCATCTATAACGTTACCGATTTCCTTGACGACTGTTTTTCACTTCACCAGCAGTACCATGGTTCAATGGTTGATGTCTATGGTGTTGGTGTTTTGCTGACAGGCAAGAGTGGACTTGGAAAATCTGAGATTGCGCTCGACCTGATTGAGCGGGGGCATGGTCTTGTTGCTGATGATGCGGTGGTTATTAACCGTAAAGGGGAATCTATGACGCTTACGGCCAAGAGAAATCATGTCATTGACCATTTTATGGAGATTCGCGGTCTGGGGGTTGTTGATATGAAGGCAACGTTTGGTATTCGGGCAATCCGTGAGGTCAAAGAGGTACAGGTGGTTGTTGAGCTGCTGGAATGGAACAAGGAGATTGCTTACGAAAGGCTTGGACTTGACACCAAATATACCAAAATTCTTGGCGTTGAAGTGCCGCAGGTGGAACTGCCAATTTTTCCTGGTAAAAACATCACGGCAATTATTGAGGTTGTTGCGCTTAATTTCCTGTTGAAACGCGATTCCAATTATGTCGCAGCCGAAGCGCTGAACAAAAGAATTAACAATGTGATTAATAGTGAGAACCATGATTAAACAAGCCCCGGTGAGATTTTCTGCCTCTTTGCGCTTTGTGGTCTCTCTGTCACTCTTTTTTGTTGTTTTTGCACTCTCGTCCTGTGGTGGTCGGCAGGCGGGCAGCGGGAAGGCTCGTACTGCAATGGATTCCACGCTGGTGATTGCCATGCTTGGTGATGCCGATTACCTGAATCCCGTCCTTGGAAGTACCGTTACCTCAAGCAATATTATGGGTCTCATCTACCCCTCTCTGCTGCAAAGTGAGTTTGATACATCGACCGGGCTATTGAATTACGTTGCCCTCAACAAAAAACTGCGACAAACAACTGCCGGAGAGGCAAAAAAAATCCCTGAAGGGGCCGTTGCCAGGAGCTGGAATTTTTCTGCGGATCATAAAACCCTCACCTACACGCTCCGAAGCGATGTGTTCTGGAATGACGGAAAGCCTGTGGTATCGGGGGATTTCAAGTTTACCTATATGTTGTATGGTAATCCGGTTATTGCCAGTGCCCGTCAGCAGTATCTTGCCGAGCTTGTCGGTGCCGAGAAGGGGCAAGTTGATTTCGACAAAGCCATTGAAACCCCCAATGATACAACACTGGTATTCCGATTTTACAAACCGGTTCCTGAGCATCTGGCTCTTTTTCATACCTCACTGACTCCCCTTCCCGCTCATCACTGGAAAAATGTCAAGCCTGGTGATCTTCGTAACTCTCCTCTCAATATAGAGCCGCTTGGCGCTGGTCCTTATCATTTGAAAAGCTGGACGCAACAACAGGAGCTCGTTCTTGCTTCCAGCCCGAAGTCTCTCCTTCCCAAGCCTGGCAATATTCCGCTTGTCAGCTTCAGGGTTGTGCCTGATTACACGGTACGCTTGACGCAGCTTCAGACTGGCGCGGTTGATGTGGTTGAAAATATCAAGCCGGAGGATTTTACAGCTCTCTTGAAGGCGAACAGGCAACTGGAGATTAAAACGGTGGGGCTGAGGGTCTACGATTATGTTGGCTGGTCTAATATCGACCAGAAAGAGTATCACAAAAGCGGCAAAGTGATTCCACACCCTCTTTTCGGCTCTGCAAAGATACGGCTTGCCTTGACGCATGCCATCGATCGTGAGTCAATTATCGATGGCTATCTCAAGCAGTACGGTGTAGTATGCAATACCGATGTATCCCCTTCACTCAAATGGGCCTATAATGCCCGGATTACTCCTCATGCTTTCGATCCAGCCAGGGCAACAGCGCTGCTCAAAGCTGAAGGTTGGCTTCCCGGCTCGGATGGAATTCTGCAGAAACAGGGCAAGAGGTTCAGTTTTGTGCTCTATACCAATTCAGGTAATGCCAGAAGAAACTATGCAAGTGTTATTATTCAGCAAAATCTTCGTTCTATTGGTATCGACTGCAAGCTTGATGTTCAGGAATCCAACGTCTTTTTTGAAAACCTACACCAGCGAAAGCTTGACGCATGGATGGCTGGTTGGGCGATTGGGCTGGAGATCGACCCTCTCGATGTATGGGGTTCAGACCTGAACAAGAGCCGCTTTAATTTTACCGGCTACCAGAATCCTCGAGTTGATCAACTGTGTGATTTGGCGAAGCAGAAAATGGATCCCCTTGGGGCAAAGCCTTACTGGCTTGAGTATCAGGAAATTCTTCATCGTGATCAGCCGGTCACCTTTCTCTACTGGATGCAGGAGACGCAAGGGTTCAGCAAGAGAATTGAGGGAGAGGAGCTTAATATTGCCGGCTCCTTTTACAATATTGATGACTGGAGGCTGCGCCCTTCAGCCAACATCGCCCAGTAGAATGTTATGCTGAGATATATTTTCACACGGTTACTGATTGCCATACCGCTGATCTTCGGGGTATTGACTCTCACCTTCTTCATTATTCGGCTTGCGCCTGGCGATCCCGCAGCATTTTTTATCCAGCCAGGGATAAGCCCGAATGTTGCCGAGCAGATCAGGGCTCAATATGGCTTGAATGACCCGTTACCGGTACAGTATGTCAAATGGCTGGCCAATGTCTTGCAGGGTGATTTCGGGCGCAGTTTCAGTCGTGCCCAGCAGCCGGTTGTTGAGGTGATTGCCAGCGCCTTGCCGATTACCATCACCATAGCGCTGCTGACGCTTGTTGCCAATTTCACCTTTGGTATTCTCATAGGTATTATTTCAGCCGTTCGCCAGAACAGTTTTCTTGATCGTTTTTTGACCGTGACCGCTCTCTTTTTTTATTCCATGCCGGAGTTCTGGTTTGCATTGATGATGATTATTCTTTTCGCGCTGAAGTTTCCGCTGTTTCCCGCTTCAGGCTTGAATGAGATTGGCGCTGAGGGTTTTGGCCCTGTTGGCTTTCTGCTCGATCGTGTATGGCATCTGGTCTTGCCGGTGACGGTGCTCAGTATTAATGGAGCAGCCGGTATCGCGAGGTATGTCAGGGGGAGCATGCTTGAGGTTATTCGCCAAGACTACATACGCACAGCAAGAGCCAAAGGGTTGCCCGAAAAGCTTGTCATTTTCAGACATGCACTTCGCAATGCCCTTTTGCCGGTTATTACCATTATGGGTAGTTCGCTCCCCTTTATTTTCAGTGGGGCCCTCTTTATTGAGGTTATCTTTGCCTTTCCCGGTATGGGACGAGTAACGGTTGAGGCTATTTTTTCGAGAGATTATCCGCTGATTATCGCCAATACCTTTATTTCGGGCACACTCATTGTGCTTGGTAATCTTTTTGCCGATGTGCTCTATGCTGTTGCCGATCCAAGAATAAAGATCTGAGCGCTCATGTAACCTGTAATATTTTGTCTGTTTGAGAATAGAATTGCTGAATACTCCCCCCGATGCGGTCGAATCAAGGATTGAGGAGCAGATACGGCCCATTCGCATTGAGGATTTTGCTGGACAGCAACGGTTGACCGACAATCTGAAGGTCTTTATTTCTGCGGCAAAAATGCGGGGTGATGCTCTGGATCACGTGCTGTTGTCGGGACCTCCAGGCCTTGGGAAGACGACGCTTGCCTATATCATTGCCTCTGAAATGGGGTGCAGTATCAAGGCAACCTCAGGGCCATTGCTCGACAAAGCAGGTAATCTTGCTGGTCTCCTGACAGGTTTGCAGAAGGGCGATGTGCTCTTTATTGACGAAATTCACCGAATGCCACCAACCGTTGAGGAGTACCTCTACTCTGCAATGGAGGATTTTCGTATCGATATCATGCTTGACAGTGGCCCCTCGGCAAGGGCGGTACAGTTGCGTATAGAGCCCTTTACGCTGGTGGGTGCAACAACTCGCTCAGGACTCTTGACCTCTCCTCTCAGGGCAAGATTCGGTATCAACAGCCGCTTCGACTACTATGAACCGGAGCTTCTGGAGCGGATCATTGTCAGGGCTTCAGCCATTCTCGGTATTGGCCTTGATCGTGATGCTGCTTCGGAAATTGCAGGACGATCACGGGGAACTCCCCGTATTGCCAACCGCCTGCTTCGGCGAGCCAGGGACTTTGCGCAGGTTGATGGCGTTGCAACCATCACCAGGGCCATTGCCATAAAAACCCTTGATTGTCTTGAGATTGATGAAGAGGGGCTGGATGATATGGATAAAAAAATCATGGATACCATTGTAAACAAATTCAATGGCGGACCTGTTGGTATAGCTTCTCTTGCTGTTTCTGTAGGAGAGGAGCGGGATACCATTGAAGAGGTGTATGAGCCCTATCTTATCCAGGGAGGTTATCTGAACAGAACGACTCGAGGGCGAGTTGCTACCCGTCAGGCTTTTATCCGTTTTTCAACTTGTTCCGAGACTTATGAATCTCCATTGTTTGATGCAAAGCCGGATTAGCAGTAGGCTGTTTTTCTGCGCAGTTATCTTTTCGGTATGGGTGCCTCGTCCCTTGTTCTCCAATGACAGAGCACTCCCCGACTCTCTTGCTGATGTCAGCAGATGGGAGCTCGTTGCAGCTTCACTGCAAAGTGCGAAAGGAGAGTATCAGGGAGCTATTGACGGTTATCGCAAGCTTCTGATGACGCAACCCAATAATGCAGCGCTCCATTATGCGTTATCAAACGCTTATATGGGTCTTGGCATTATCGATTCAGCCCGGGTGCACTGCGAAAAAAGTGTTCAGCTCAATCCCGACAACAAATATTATGGAAAATTGCTTGCTGGTATATCCCATCAGATGAATAACTACAGGCAGGCGGCCGATCGGTATCGTCAACTTGCCACTCTGGAGCAGGGAGAAGGGAAAGCGAGGCTGCTCTATTCCCTGGGTCAGTTTTATCTTCAAACTGCCCAGTATAACCTTGCCATCCAGACCTTCAGGGAGCTTCTTCGGGAGAATCCAGGAGCATTGTCTGCATGGCTTGCGCTCTTTGAGAGTTCAGTTCAATCAGAAAACAATCCAGCATTTCGTGAAGATCTTGATCTCTTTTACTCGACTGCTCAAGCAAGTCTTGACCAGAAAATAGAGTTGGTTCGATTGTTTGTTGTTCGTTCATCGAAAGAGCAAACGTATTTTGAACCAGCAAATCTCATGATGACCGCCATTGAAAAGCATCATCCTGCCAATGCACGTTTGACGTTGATCCTTCAGGCTCTGAAAGGAGAGCTTCTTTTTCAGGCTGGCAATACAGCAGAGGCTGTGCGTCTGCTCGAGAAAGCGGTGGGCTCAAAAAACCAAAAAACTGAAAAATGGCTCTATCTCCAGGCCAACAGTACCCTTGCCCTTTGTTATGACAAGTTGGGACATTACGATAAATGTATTCGTCTCTATGGGAGCATTCTTCGTGTTGAGCCAAACAATGTTCTGATGATGAACAATCTTGCCTACATTCTTGCCGGTCAGGGTAAATCGCTTCCTCGTGCCAAGCGGCTGGCGATGAAAGCCGTGGCTCGGGAACCAGCCAATGCAAGTTATCTCGATACGCTTGGTTGGGTACTGTTCAAAATGGGCAGGTATGAGGAGTCAAGGGAGCTTCTTGAAAAAGCGGGCAGGCTGAATTCAGGAGAGGCTGAAATCCTTGAACATCTCAGCGCAGTCTACGAAAAGCTCGGCAACAGCCCGAAAGCCCTGGAGATGCAGGAGCGGGCGAAAAAAAGTTCAAAGTTCAAAGAATAAAACCTTGAACTTTGAACTTTGAACTAACTCTTACTCAAAGCTGCGTGCTGCGAGGTATTCGTAATGTTTCCAGCGCGCATCCACCTCTTTCTGGATTGACGCGTAGTAACTCTCCGCAAGAGCTTTATGGCTCTTTTTGAGCATTCTGAAGCGGTTTTCCATATCAAGGAACTGTGCAACCGGTATTTTTGGCTTTTTCGAGTCAAGAATCAGCGGGTTTTTGCCTTCAAGCAGTCGTTCAGGGTTGTAACGGTAAAGAATCCAGTGTCCTGAATCAACGGCGGCTTTCTGATTATCAAGAGCCGTTGCCATGTTGATGCCTTGAGCGATACAGTGTGAATAGGCAATAATGATTGATGGGCCGTTATACGCTTCCGCCTCAAGGAAGGCTTTCAGAGTCTGTTCGTCTCTGGCACCAAAGGCGACGGAGGCGACATAAGCGTTGCCATAGCTCATCGAGATCAGTCCAAGATCTTTCTTGGTTACCGCTCGCCCTGCAGCCGCAAACTTTGCCACAGCGGCTTTTGGCGTTGCCTTTGATGCCTGGCCACCGGTATTGGAATAGACCTCGGTGTCGAGGACAAGCAGGTTGACATTTTTGTCGCCAGCCGTGACGTGATCAACGCCACCGTATCCGATATCATAAGCCCATCCATCACCACCAACACCCCATACACTTTTCTTGACCAGCATATCCGCCAGCGAAAGCAGATTCCGTGCATCGGAAGAGGTCATAAGCGAAAGCTTCTCTTTCAGTATGGCAACTCGCTTTCTTTGCTCAAAAATTCCAACCTCATTGGTTTCGGTTGCTTCAAAAATCTCCTGGACGAGTTTCTCGCCGATCTCTGATGATACTCTTTTCAATAGCTCACCAGCATATTCCCGCTGCTTGTCGATCGAGAGTCGGAAACCCAGGGCAAATTCCGCTGCATCTTCAAAGAGGGAGTTCGACCATGCGGGGCCATGGCCGCTGGCATTGGTTGAGTAGGGGGTAGTCGGCAGATTTCCCCCGTAAATTGAGGAGCACCCTGTTGCGTTACCAATAACAAGGCGATCTCCGAATAATTGTGTCAACAGTTTGACATAAGGTGTTTCACCACATCCCGTGCACGCGCCGGAAAACTCGAAGAGTGGCTCCTGAAGTTGTTGCTCCTTGATCAGCTTTGTATTGATTTTTTCACGGTCATATTCCGGGATGTTCAAAAAGAACTCCCAGTTTGCAGCTTCAGCTTTAACAAGAGCTGGTTGTGGACTCATATTCAGGGCTTTTCTGCCCGGATTGTTTTTGTCTTTCCCTGGGCAGATACGAGCACATATTTCGCATCCGGTACAATCTTCAGGGGCAACCTGGATGGTGTAGCGCATACCTTCCCAGTTCGAACCCTTGGCTTCAGTATTCAGGAATGTTGCGGGTGCGTTCTCCAGATTTTTCGGATCATAAAGCTTTGCGCGGATTGCTGCATGAGGGCAGACAAAGACACATTTGGCGCATTGAATACATGCTGATGGCTCCCAAACTGGAATTTCATCCGCCAGGTTGCGCTTTTCAAATTTTGCAGTTCCTGTCGGGTAAGTGCCATCCGCAGGAAGGTCGCTGACAGGTATGTTGTCTCCATCACCGGCAATAATTCTTGCGAGGACGTTGCAGACAAAATCAGGCGCGTCACCGACGATCGTTGGGCGCAGCTCTTTAGTGCTGCTGGCAATAGAGCCGATGGTGACCTGATGCAAGTTCGAAAGGGTATCCTCAACAGCTTGAATGTTCTGATTGACCACTTCGTCACCTTTTTTGCCGTAGGTCTCTCTAATGGAAGTCTTGATTTTTTCTACTGCCTCCTCACGGGGAAGTACACCGGAAATTGCAAAAAAACAGGCCTGCATGATGGTATTGATGCGCTGACCCATGCCGCTGGTGTGAGCGACCTTGTAGGCATCAATAGTATAGAGCTTTGCCTCTTTGCTGATCAGGTGCTCCTGAACAACTTTGGGGAGTTTTTCCCAGAGCTCTTCCGTTGCATAGTGAGAATTCAACAGCAGGGTTCCGCCTTTCCTGAGATTTTTCACCAGGTCAAGCAGTTCAAGGAAAATCCAGTGATGGCAACCAATAAATTGTGCTTCAGTAATCAGATAGGCTGATCGAATCTGACTGGGTCCAAACCGCAGGTGCGAGGTGGTAATCGAACCAGATTTTTTTGAGTCGTACACAAAATAGCCCTGTGCAAAATTCGCAGTGTTTTCGCCAATAATCTTGATACTGTTCTTGTTGGCACCTACCGTTCCGTCCGATCCAAGCCCGTAAAAGAGGGCCCTGAACATCTCATCGGGTTCAACGGAGAAGGTGGGGTCGTAGTCAAGACTGGTGTTGGTAACATCATCGTTGATGCCAACCGTAAAATGATTTTTCGGTTGTACAGATGCCATGTTGTCAAACACGGCTTTTATCATTGAGGGGGTGAACTCCTTGGAGGAGAGGCCATACCGACCGCCAGTAATTTTCGGAATAGTTTTCAGCAGGCCATTCTGTACCCCTTCAAGCAGGGCATTGACGGTGTCCAGATAAAGCGGCTCTCCAGCGCTCCCGGGCTCTTTGACGCGATCAAGAACAGCAACCGAGGTAACTGTGGCGGGAAAAGCCTTCACAAAGCGGTCAACATCGAAGGGGCGGAAAAGACGAGCATGGATAACGCCCACTTTCTCACCCTTTTTGTTGAGATACTCCATGGTTTCACGGGCAGTGTCGACACCCGAACCCATCAGAACAATCACTCGATCAGCATCAGGAGCACCATAGTACTCATACAATTTGTAATGACGGCCAGTAAGTTCGCCAAATTGTGCCATCGCTTTTTCAGTGATTCCCGGGCAAGCATTGTAGAAGCTGTTGACAGTCTCCCTGGCCTGGAAGTATACATCGGGATTCTGCGATGTTCCGCGAATAACCGGTGCATCAGGACTCAGGCGGCGGTTTCTGTAAGCGATGACGAGATCGTCAGTGATCATCGCTTTTATGGTTTGGTCAGGAATCACCTCAATCTTCGAGATTTCGTGGGATGTTCTGAATCCATCAAAAAAATGGAGGAAGGGAACTCTCGATTCAAGTGTTGCTGCTGCTGTAATAAGAGCCATATCCATCACCTCCTGAACGGAGCTCGATGCAAGAAGTGCAAAGCCGGTTCCCCTGACCGACATGACATCGCTATGGTCCCCAAAAATTGAGAGTCCCTGAGCCGCAAGCGCACGAGCCGATACGTGAATAACGCAGGGGGTGAGTTCTCCCGCAATTTTGTACATATTCGGAATCATGAGCAGCAAGCCCTGTGATGCCGTAAAGGTTGTGGTCAGAGCGCCAGTCTGCAACGCGCCGTGAACGGCAGCCGCAGCGCCAGCTTCGCTTTGCAGTTCATCAACTTTTGGAATGGTTCCCCAGATATTTTTTTTCCCCTCTGCTGACCATATCTCTGAATATTCACCCATTGGGGATGCCGGGGTAATCGGGTAGACACAAATTACTTCGCTGGTGCGGTAAGAGATATGAGCCAAAGCTTCATTTCCCTCCATTGTTTTAAACGTCGGGGTCATACGGGCAGTCACCTGATTTGTATTGATGAAAGGCATGCGCATGCATAAGCGTGCAGTGTACTGGTATGCTGTCCGGTAAGCAACCTGGACAATGTTGCCTTAGGAAAACAAACCAATGTGGCAAGAAAGATATTAAAAAAAATGATTTTTGATAAATTTAATTAGATTCCGGTTTTTCCCGTTGAGAGGTACTCTGGAGGCATGGGTATAATATCGTGAATTTCCCTGCAAGCCTGCCCTTTGCTTACTTTATCAATACACTCATTTCAGGACAAGGGGTTTATCATGGGCGCGGAACACTCCGAAAACATTGTTTATGGCAGAAATGCCGTCCTTGAGCTTCTCAAGCAAAAGCCCGAGAGTATCGAGAAGATCTATTTTCAGTTCAACACCTCTCATCCAAAACTCAAGGAAATTGTTATCACTTCACGCCGATTGAAGCTTGTCAGCGGCAAGGCGCGGCTTGAAAAGCTCTCTGATATTGCAGGCACCACGAAACATCAGGGGGTCTGTGCGCTCATCAGCGCTGTCACCTACTATTCACTCGAAGAGGTTCTGGCTCATCCCCGCAACACCTTTCCACTTTTTGTGGTGCTGCAAGGGCTGGATGACCCCCACAATATCGGTGCCATTATCAGAACTGCCGAAGCTGTAGCCGCCGATGCGGTTGTGCTGGTTGAGGGGAAGGGGGCTCCGGTTAATGCGGTGGTTCATAAAGCTGCTGCCGGAGCGCTTTCGCACATCAGAGTGTGTAAAGTGAAGAGTCTGGTGCGTGCCCTGGAGTTTCTGCATCAGTGCAATGTTCAGGTTATCGCGGCAGATATGGATGCCGAGCTGAACTACACCGATGCCGATATGACAAAAGCGACCGCTATCGTGCTGGGCATGGAGGGAAGCGGACTGGCACCGGAAGCGGTAAAATTCTGTGACCATGTTGTGCGGATTCCAATGGCAGGCTGCGTTGAATCGCTCAATGTGAGTGTTACCGCCGGGGTTTTGCTCTACGAGGCGATGAGGCAGCGACTTGCATAACTTGCCCTGCCCTCTGATTTGAAGGGATTCCAAAAAATAGTACCTTGACTGTTCACAAACGTTGCACAGCAGACTCCATCAACACTCTTTTTTTTTATTGACCATGACTATTCCTGCCGCTCTTCACTATACCAAAGACCACGAATGGATTACACTGCTTGAAGATGGCAGTTCAGCTCTGGTTGGCATCACTGACTTTGCCCAGCACGAACTTGGCGATATTGTTTTTGTGGAGCTGAAACCGGCAGGAACCATGCTGAAAGAGCATGAGGTGTTCGGGACGGTTGAGGCGGTCAAGACGGTTGCCGAACTCTTTGCGCCGGTTGCCGGTGAAATTATTGCATTGAATGACCATCTTGATAACGCTGAAGTGGTCAATCAGGATCCCTATAAAGCAGGCTGGCTGATCAAGCTGAAAGTTACCGACCCTGCTGCTGTCGGGGCGCTGCTTGATGCCGAGGCATATCGTCAGTTGACTGGGGAGTAACCTATGCCATTTATAGTTAATACCGCAACTGAAAGAGAGGAGATGCTTCGTGCCATTGGTGCCGACTCCTTTGATGATCTTCTTGTAGATATCCCTGAAGAGATTCGCCTGAAGAGGGCGCTTGATCTTCTCCCCGCCTCCGATGAGCCTCAGGTTCGCAAACTCCTTGAAGGGCTCGCTGCGGCGAACAGGAGCACCTCCGACTATGTCAGCTATCTGGGCGGGGGCGCTTATGACCATTATATTCCGGCGGCCATCAAGAGCATTGTCTCCCGCAGTGAGTTTTACACCGCCTATACACCCTATCAGGCAGAGGTTTCGCAGGGAACCCTGCAGGCTATCTACGAATACCAGAGTCTGATATGCCGTCTCTATGAGATGGATGTCACGAACGCCTCAATGTATGACGGCGCGACGGCCCTGGCCGAAGCGGTGTTGATGGCGATGAACGTGACCGGTCGCAGTCAGGTGGTGGTGGCAGGCAAACTGCATCCTTATAACAGCTCCGTTCTAAAAACCTATCTTGAGGCCTCGGGCCATAATGCGGTTATTCAGAATATGCTTCAGGATGGTGTCGGTGATATTGCTTCACTCAAAGCACTGGTGAACGAGAGTGTTGCGGCTGTTGTGGTTCAGCAGCCCAACTTTTATGGCTGCCTTGAGGATGTGGATGCTCTTGGTGCCATTGCTCATGCAGGTGGAGCGCTTTTTGTGGTCTCCGCGGATCCCCTCTCTCTGGGTCTGCTTGCAGCACCTGGCAGTTATGGAGCTGATATTGCGGTGGGTGAGGGGCAGCCACTCGGCACGCCGCAGAGTTTCGGTGGTCCCTATCTTGGTCTGTTCAGCGTCAAGCAGCCCCTGGTGCGCAAGATTCCTGGCCGCTTGGTCGGTATGACAAAGGATCGTGATGGTGAGGATGGCTTTATTCTGACGCTTCAGACCCGCGAGCAGCATATTCGTCGCGAAAAGGCAACCTCCAATATTTGCAGCAACCAGGCGCTGAATGCGCTTCAGGCGGCCGTCTATCTTTCGCTGCTTGGCAAAGAGGGGTTGCGTCAGGTTGCCACCCAATCGGCACAGAAGGCACACTATCTGGCAGGAAAGATTGCCGCACTTCCAGGATGGTCATTGAAGTTTTCGTCGCCCTTTTTCAGGGAGTTTGTGGTTGAAACTCCAATTCCGGCTGCTGTTGTGGTTGAGCGGATGCTCGAACAGAAGATCTTCGCCGGATATGATCTGGCGGCTCATGGTGAGAGCGGGTTGCTGGTTGCTGTGACGGAGAAGCGGAGCAAGGCGGAGCTTGATGGTTTTGCCGAAGCTCTCGTGGGGCTTTTATAGGGTTTTTCTCCGAAATTACAGGGATTTATGGGACCTATAACTTTTTGAGCTCCCTTCGCAAGGTTGGGAGCTCAAGAAAGATGGTGAAAGATGGTGTTATATCAGTCCGAGGGTTTGTAATTCCTGATCAATGATCTTTTTGCTTTCGTCTGAAAGTGGAACCAGTGGCAGACGGTAGATCTCCTCAATTATACCCATGCGGGTGAGGGCGTACTTGACCGGCACTGGGTTGCTCTCGATGAAGTTCAGTTTTAACAGCTTGCGGTAGCGTCGGTTGATTGAGCGTGCTTCATCAAGGTTATTGCGTTTGACCGCTTCAATCAGTAGCTTGATCTGTTGTGGTATCTGGTTTGCCGCTACAGAGATTGCGCCGTCTCCACCCATTGCTATAAAGGGCAGAATCAGCGAATCCTCACCTGTCAGCACCGAAAAGTGGGCGGGGCGCTCCTCCAGCAGCTCGGAGATTTGGCTAATATTCTCCGAAGCCTCTTTGACTGCCGCAATATTCTCAAAATCTCGGGCAAGCCTGAGAATGGTTGATGCCGTTACATTGCAGCCGGTTCGTCCCGGAACATTGTAGATGATAATTGGTACTGAGACAGCCTCTGCAATATGGCGGTAATGCTGGTACGTCCCCTCTTGCGACGGCTTGTTGTAGTAGGGCGCTACCGACAGAAGAGCTGCGGCTCCTGCCCGCTCGGCATTTTTTGCCAGTTCGACAGCGTGCCTTGTATCATTGGTGCCAGCCCCTGCCGCCACCATAATCTTTCCCGCCGCCTCATCCTTAACGGTGCGGATAATTTCAGCCTGCTCATCCCCCGAGAGTGTCGGCGACTCACCCGTTGTTCCACAGGTGATGATGATATCGGTTCCCGCCTCAAGATGAAACCGCACCAGCCTGCGCAAGGCATCGAAATCTATTGATCCATCCTGTCTGAAAGGGGTCACCAGTGCAACGGCGGATCCTGAAATGTATCGTGAGGACATACTTTTTTATCCCGGTAGTATTGAAAATCGTTGTGCTCCACCAGAGAACTGGTGCAGATCCTGTTATTGCTCTCTGTGAAAGAGAATATACAGAGAAAGGTAATTTGTGAAACCGATTTTATTATAAAAACAAGAAAACTCCTGTCATGAGAAGTACGTTCAGTGAAAAGGAAGATCGTAGAGTGTTTCATGGTGCTGATTTTTTATCACCATCCCTCCATGATGCAGTTCTGCCATGCCACAGGTGAAACGGGGATGTTCGTGCCGGTTCACAAAGGCCGGGAACACGACGAAGTGTATCCGGTTGTACAGCGCATAGCCCCCATAATGATAATGGCCACCCAGACAGGCCTGAACATTGGAAAAAGAGGCAATCAGCTCTGCAATCCCGGCATGGTTCCAGAGCAGGCCATGGTTCTGATCAGTGGTTTCGGGAAGCAGGGGGAAGTGGCAGACAACAATAACCCTCTCCCCAACACGCTCGGCCTCCTCAAGTTCCCTCGTAAGCCACACTCTCTGCTGAACACCAATAGCGCCACAATAGTCGTGCAGCTCAGGATGCGCCCGAAAAAGAGCAAGCATTCGGCAATCTTCCGGCGTTTCAGGGGCACGGAGCACCGAAATATCCATACCGTCAAGCACAATAAACCGAAACCCTTTCATCGTAAAGGCATAAAAAGGTGATTGCAGGCCATAGGCCCTCAGAAGCTCCTGACGGGGCAGGGCAAGGCAGTGGTTGCCGAGCACATGACGGATAGAGCCGGGAAATGTGTTGAGAATGGAGCTGACCTGCCGTAGCTCCTCCTCTTTGTGCTTTTCGCTCCCATTAATCTGGTCGCCAAGCTGGAGTAAAAAATCCACATCGTGATGCTGCCAGTACTCCAGGCAGTCGCGAAGGTCTGCGGCAGTTTGTGCTGCTGCCGCAGGTTCGTTCTCCGTTGAAAAGTGGATGTCGGTGATGATGCCGAACCGGAGGAGCGGATTATTCGTGGCAGTTACCATCAGTCACCAAATTCAGAGAGATATTTTTCCATGAACTCATCAAGGTCGCCGTCAAGCACCGTTTCGATATCGAACCGTTCGTAGTTGGTGCGATGATCCTTGATTCGCCGATCGTCGAGCACATAGCTTCTGATCTGGCTTCCCCACTCGATTTTTTTCTTTTTGCCCTCAATTTCGCGCTTTTTTGCATCCTCTTCGTCACGCTGCCGCTGATAGAGCTGGGCCATCAGCATTTTCATCGCCCGCTCCCTGTTTTGGAACTGCGACCGCTCCTCCTGGCAACCAACCACGATACCGGTTGGAAGATGCTTGATGCGCACTGCAGTCTCAACCTTGTTGACATTCTGTCCACCCTTGCCACCACTACGGAAGGTCGAAAGCTCAAGATCCTCCTTGCGGACATCAATTTCCACATCAGGTGGAGCCTCGGGATAGGTGAAGACGCTGGCAAAGGAGGTGTGGCGCCTCGCATTGGAGTCGAAGGGAGAGACACGCACCAGCCGATGAACACCATTTTCAGCTTTCAGATAACCATACGCGTAAGGCCCCTCAATCTCCAGTGTTGCCGTTTTGATGCCAGCGCCATCGCCCTCCTGGTAATCGTCAGTATAGATTTTAAACCCTTTACGCTCAGCCCAGCGCATGTACATGCGATAGAGCATCTCCGCCCAGTCCTGTGCCTCAGTGCCGCCCGCTCCAGCGTGGATGGTGATCATGGCGTTGCCAGCATCATCCTTGCCCGACAGCATGTTCCTGAACTCAATGGCAGCAATATCATCCTCAATCAAGGCTATTGAAGCAAGAAGCTCATCGCCAAAAGATTCATCCTCCAGCTCAATGGCAATGTCGAACTCATCCTGACAAAAACGCGCCTTTGCCGCTATCTTTTCGTACCCTTCACTCCAGGACTTATGTTCGTTCAGCTCCTTCAGCACCTTGTTTGCAGCTTTTTGATCGCTCCAGAAAACCGGATCGCTGGTTAGTTTTTCAAGATCCTCAATCTTTTCCTTGCGCTGATCGATGTCAAAGATACCCCCGTAACTGTTCGAGGCGACGATGAATCTCCTGCAGTCTTTCTTTTTGTGGTTCAAACATGATTCTTTTCTCTCACGGAATATTTTTTTGTAAAACTTATTTCGCTAAAAGAACAATTTTTTTCAGGAGAAATCAAAATGAGTGTCAAGGATTGGCCACTATCATGCAAATTAGAAGAATATCGAGGCAAAAAAGTAAAGGAGTTTTCATATTTTCCTTTCTGTATAAAACAGGGTGCCGTGCCTGGGCTGTTTGGCCGGAGTGACCGATTTATGGCCGGAATACCGCCCGGCATTAACCAGAGATTTTGAACAATGTGACCATGAACAATACATTCCGACGGACGGTTCCCCTGTTTTGCACTGAACTCTTTGATGGTCGCCAGCGGGTTGTCATTGAAGCGGTCTCACCGGAGCTTGACGGGGGCAAGTACCCTGCAAAAGGGGTTGAGGGTGAGCATATTGTAGTTGAAGCCGATATTTTTGTTGATGGCGCTGATACGCTTGCTGCAGAGCTCTGTTTCAGGCATCGAGGAAAGGAAGAGTGGGCTCGCTCCCCAATGGAGTTGCAGGGCAATGATCGTTGGCGGGGATCATTTATTGTTGGCCCACCCGGTCGGTATGAGTATTCCATTGAGGCCAGAGTCGACCATTTTCAGACGTGGAAAAAGGGTTTGATCAAAAAAATCGATGCCGGTCAGGATGTTTCACTCGACCTTCGGGTTGGTTCCCTGCTTGTTGACAAGGCTGCCAAAAGAGCCGGAAAATCGGATGCGGCAAAGCTCAAGAATTTTGCCTCCACACTCAGGTCTGAAGATGGGCAAAAGGCCGCAGCGCTCGATACCCAGCTCAGCTCTCTCATGGATAACAATCCCGATACACAGTTTACGACCATGTATGACAGAGTGCTTCCTCTGACGGTTGAACAGAAAAAGGCCGGATGCAGTGCATGGTATGAAATTTTCCCTCGTTCATGGGCTGAAGAGCCTGGCAAACATGGTACCTTTAATGATTGCAGCCGGCTGCTGCCGATGATTGCCGGGATGGGATTTGATGTCATCTATCTGCCACCAATTCATCCAATCGGCTACACCAAACGAAAAGGCAAAAATAATGCCCTTGTCGTTGCTCCAGGAGAACCTGGGAGCTGCTGGGCAATTGGCAATAGTGACGGGGGGCACAAGGCTGTTCATCCTGAGCTCGGTACCATTGATGATTTTACTGATTTTGTTACTGCGGCTGAAGAGAGAGGTATTGCAGTGGCTCTTGATATTGCCTTTCAGTGTTCACCCGATCACCCTTACGTGGAAAAACACCCGCAGTGGTTTACCTGGCGTCCGGATGGCACCGTTCAGTTTGCAGAAAACCCGCCCAAGCGATACGAGGATATTCTCCCGATTAACTTTGAGTCTGAGGACTGGCAGAATCTCTGGATTGAGCTGAAAAGCATTTTCCTTTTCTGGATCAGCAAGGGTGTCAAAATTTTCCGGGTCGATAACCCTCATACCAAGGCCTTCTCTTTCTGGGAGTGGGCAATTGCGTCAATAAGAGAAGAGCATCCCGATACCGTTTTTCTGGCCGAAGCATTTACCCGTCCGAAACTGATGGCCAGACTTGCCAAAATTGGCTTCAGCCAGTCATACAGCTATTTTACCTGGCGCAACACCAAGTATGAACTGCAGGAGTACGTCACCGAGCTTACCTCATCGCCACTGAAACATTTCATGCGGGCAAACTTCTGGCCGAATACGCCTGATATTCTCCACGAAGAGCTGCAAAAGGGCGAGCGGGAGAAGTTTATTATCCGTCTGGTACTTGCCTCAACACTCTCGGCTAACTTCGGCATGTACGGCCCGGCCTACGAGCTTTGCGAACATCTCCCCATGGCAGAAGGGAAAGAGGAGTACCTCAACTCCGAAAAATATGAGATCCGGCAGTGGGATCTTGACCGTCCGGGCAATATTCGGGCTGAAATTACCCGTATCAACCGAATCAGAAAAGAGAATCCCGCCCTGCAGCAGACCAGCAATATCACGTTTGTCCGCACTGAAGCTTCGCCAGGCAATGAGCACGATAAGCTGATGGCTTATGTCAAACAGTCGGATGAGGGCAACAATATCATTCTGACCGTAGTCAATCTTGATCCGTCACGCACACAGAGTGGATGGCTCAGGTTCCCGCTTGAACGTTTCGGCCTTTCGCACCTGCATCAGTTCAACGTTGAGGATCTGCTCAACGGCAATCATTACCAATGGAATGGCGAATGGAACTTTGTCGAGATAAACCCCAGGAACATGCCTGCGCACATTTTCAGGGTAACGCTTGCCTGATCTTTTATTGCTAATTATAAGTAACTCTTTATACTTTAACGAACTCAACATGTATCAACCCGAACCGCTCTGGTACAAAGACGCTATTATTTACGAAGCGCATGTCAAGACATTCTATGACAGCAACAATGACGGTGTAGGCGATTTTCAGGGATTGCGCCAAAAACTGGGCTATCTGCAGAGTCTTGGCATAACCGCTATCTGGATCCTCCCCTTTTATCCCTCACCCCTTCGTGATGACGGATACGATATCGCAGACTACATGAGCGTCAACCCCGATTATGGAACTCTGGAAGATTTCCGGCAGTTTCTGGATGAAGCGCACAGCCTTGGCCTGAAGGTGATTACTGAACTTGTCGTTAACCACACCTCCGATCAGCACGCCTGGTTCCAGAGCGCAAGAAAAGCGCCGGCAGGATCACCCGAACGTAACTTCTACGTCTGGAGTGATGACCCCAACAAATACTCAGAGACACGCATTATCTTTCAGGATTTCGAGGACTCCAACTGGACCTGGGACGCTGTTGCCGGTCAATATTACTGGCACCGCTTCTACCACCACCAGCCTGATCTGAACTTTGAAAATCCGGCCGTTCATGACGCGCTGCGCAACGTGCTTGATTTCTGGCTTGGCATGGGTGTTGACGGTATGCGGCTTGATGCCGTGCCCTATCTCTACGAAGAGGAGAACTCCAACTGTGAAAATCTACCCCGGACCTACGAATATCTGAGAGGGCTGCGGGCTTACGTTGACGAGCACTACCCCAATCGCATGCTGCTGGCTGAAGCTAACCAGTGGCCTGAAGATTCAGCCGCCTATTTCGGCACCGGCGACCTCTGCCACATGAACTTCCATTTCCCTTTGATGCCACGTATGTATATGGCTGTGGCTACCGAAGATCGCTTCCCGATTCTTGATATTCTCGAACAGACTCCTGAAATTCCGGAATCATGCCAATGGGCTTCGTTTCTGCGTAACCATGATGAACTGACCCTTGAAATGGTTACCGATGAGGAGCGCGACTACATGCGCCGCATTTATGCCAACGACCCCAAAGCCCGTATCAACCTCGGTATCCGCCGCCGTCTTGCGCCGCTCATGTCGAACGACCGTCGCAAAATTGAGCTGATGAACATCATGCTGCTCTCCCTGCCCGGCACTCCGGTACTCTACTATGGCGACGAAATTGGTATGGGCGACAACTTCTATCTTGGTGACCGCGACGGGGTGCGCACACCCATGCAGTGGAATGCCGACCGGAACGCCGGCTTTTCACGCGCCAATCCTCAGCGGCTGCAGTTACCAGTGATTATTGACCCGGAATACCACTACGAAGCGGTCAACGTTGAAGTACAGGAGAGCAATGTCAACTCGCTGCTCTGGTGGATGCGGCACACCATCTCCACCGCCCACCGCTACAAATCGCTCAGCCGTGGTACCATTGAGTTCCTTGAGGTAAGCAATCCGAAAGTGCTGATTTTTATCCGTCAGTTTGAGGACGAAACCATACTCTCCATTATCAACCTCTCAAAAAATGCCCAGGCAGTAACGATTGACCTCTCCCGTTTTGATGGATTTATTCCTGAAGAGCTCTTCAGCCTGAACCGCTTCCCGAAGATCAGGAAAAATCCCTACATGGTCGCCCTTGGCTCTTATGGCTATTTCTGGCTGAAACTGATCAAGGATGCTGAAGAGATCGATACTCGCGGCTCCCTGGAAAAACCGTTTACCACGGTCTCCCGATGGCCAGGCCTCTTTACCGGCAAAAGCAGGGAGAGGCTCGAAACAGAGATTCTGCCACGCTACTACAATGCAAGCCGCTGGTTTGGAGGCAAAGCCCGCACCATCATGCGCATCTCTATCAACGACACCATTCCGGTTGCAGGTATGCCAAAAGCAAAGCTCCTGGTGACCGAAGTGCACTACTCCAGTGGTGAAAACGAGCTGTATCAACTGCCGCTGTCCTTTGCGCCTCTCTCGGCAGTCAGCCCCTCCGACGACAACTTCTGTAAAAGAGTTCTCGCCAGAGTGGTTGTTGGCGATGAAGAGGGGTATCTTTGCGACGCAACCTTCGACAACCGGTTCCTGATCCAACTCTACCACCTCGTCACCGGAAAAGAGAAATGGCAGGGAAAAGCAGGTCTTGTCTCGGGCCTCAAGTCCGCAAAGTTCAACCCCGTCGATGGTGTTGAACCTGAGCCCTCCCTGATGGGCCTCGAACAAAGCAACACCTCAATCAGGTTCAAAAACGATCTCTGCCTGAAGCTCTATCGCCGCATTGAATCCGGGGTGTCACCAGAGGTGGAGATGTGCAGCGCACTGAGTAACCACACCTCCTTTAACAATCTGCCCTCTTTCCTGGGCTCCCTGAACTACGACCAGAGTCGCACCAGCCGTTACTCTCTCGGCATTTTGCAGAATTATGTCAAGAATGAAGGTGATGCCTGGCAGCTTTCGCTCGACCAGGTCAAGCGCTACTACGAGAATGTCCTTGCAAAAATACACACGCACCTCTCCTTGCCACCACTGCCTGCGCTGAGTGGCAACCCTGTCAAACTTCCTGAAATCATGCAGGAACTTATTGGTGGATTTTACCTTGGTATGATCGAAAAGCTTGCAGAGCGTACCGCTGAAATGCACCTCTCCCTCGCCTCACTTGAAACGGATACGGCATTCACACCGGAGCCCTTTACAACGCTCTATCAGCGCTCCATCTATCAGGCAATGTGCGAGCAGGTAAAACGTGCGGTAATTCTGATCCGTCAAATCATGCCGAAATTGGCTGAGGAACAACAGCAGCTCGCCTCTCTTTTTGTCAAAAGAGAAAAACAGGTGCTGCAGCAGTTCGACCCGATCAGAATTGAAAAAATTGACACTCTGAAAATCCGCATTCACGGCGACTACCACCTTGGTCAAGTGCTCTTTACCGGCAAAGACTTTGTTGTCATTGATTTTGAGGGAGAGCCGGCACGCCCGATCTCCGAGCGAAAAATCAAGCGTTCGGTCTTCCGCGATATTTCGGGCATGCTCCGCTCATTCGATTATGCCGCCTTCAACGCCCTGCGCCAGATTGGTGAGGCACTCCGGCCCGAAGATAAGGCTGCGCTTGAACTATGGGCCGATCGCTGGAGCTTCTATGTCGGGCAGCACTTTATCGACAGCTACTTCGAAAAGACCAAAAACAGCAATATTGTCCCAGCAGCCTCAAAACAGCGGGAGCATCTGATGCGTGGCTACCTGATGAACAAGGCAATCTATGAACTCAACTATGAGCTGAACAACCGGCCTGAATGGGCCGCAATTCCGCTTCGCGGCATCCTGAAGATTCTGGAGTCATGAACATAAGGATGGACACTGGGCCCTGCCTCTCCACGGCGGGGTCAGTGTACCGTTCCCATTTTCGCCGCCCGCCACAGCAGATCCAGCTCTTCGGGGGTGTACTCTTGCCATGGGCGGCCTGATGTTCCTACCTGTTCTTCAACCCTGATGAAGCGGCTGACAAACTTGTTGGTGGCCTTGCGGAGAGCGTCTTCGGGATTGGCACCGAGAAAGCGGCTGTAATTGACGAGAGTGAAGAGCAGATCGCCGAACTCATCCTCCTGATCCTTCTTGCTGGTTGCCTGTTTCAGCTCTTCGATCTCTTCAACAAGCTTGTCGAGCACGCCCTCGTCACTCTGCCAGTCGAAGCCAACTCCGGCAACCTTTTTCTGCACACGATAGGCACGAAGAAGTTCCGACATCGCGGTTGGCACGCCATCAAGCAGACTTTTCCGCCCCTCGCGGAGCTTGAGCATCTCCCAGTTTTTCAGCACGTCACCCTCAGTTTCGGCCAAGGTGTCACCAAAAACATGCGGGTGGCGATGCACAAGCTTCTGGCAGAGAGCATCAAAAACGTCGTTAAACGAGAATGCGCCACGCTCTTCCCCGAGCTGCACCTGAAAACAGAGATGCATAAAGAGATCGCCAATCTCTTTTTTCAGTTCGCATTCATCCTGCTGATCGATAGCATGCACCAGCTCATAGCTCTCCTCAAGCAGCAGGTGGGCCAGCGACTCCGGTGTCTGTTTTCTGTCCCAGGGGCACTCCTGCCGAAGCACCCTGACAAGAGCCAGCACCCGCTCAAATTGTTGGGGAAGGCTTCTCTCTTTCTGTGCAATAATATCAGATTTTAACTCTTCCATCGTTGTTTTTTCAGGCATACAGGTCAATACTTTTTTTGTTCTCATTGGCAATTGCCAAAGTTACCACTTTCTTGCCACTATTTCTTATACTTGCCCTGGGGGAGCTGCCTTGCCACTTTTACCGTCTGAAATCATGACACCACCAGTCACTCTGCAAGAACAGGGAGAGCCAATCGCCGCCATAGCCACACCTGTGGGTATTGGTGCCCTCGCCGTTGTCCGCATCAGCGGCAGGGGGGGGTTCGATATTGCCCAAAAGGTGTTCCGGAAAAAGGGCAACCCCTCATTTCACTTTGCGCAATCGAAAGGGTTCAGGGCCCATTTCGGTACCGTACACGACAGCGAAGGGCTGATTGACGAGGTGGTTGCACTGGTATTTCGCTCCCCCAACTCCTTTACCATGGAGGATATGGTGGAGCTGAGTTGCCATGGGGGGCCGGTGGTGGTAAAACATATCCTGAAGGTGTTGCTTGATGAGGGGTGCCGACTGGCTGAGCCAGGAGAGTTTACCCGGCGGGCCTTTTTGAACGGCCGCATTGATCTCCTGCAGGCGGAGGCAATTGGCGAAATGATCCATGCGCGATCGGAATCAGCATTTCGCACCGCAGTGACCCAGATGGAGGGCACACTCTCCACCCGGCTGGATGCCATGAGGGAAGAGCTTCTGCGTTCATGCGCCCTCCTTGAGCTGGAGCTTGACTTCAGTGAGGAGGATGTTGAATTCCAGAGCCGCACCGGGCTTCAGGCTGAGTTACAGGTGCTGCAGGCTGAGTTGTCACTCCTTATCGACTCTTACCAGCATGGCCGACTCCTGAAAGAGGGAGTGGCAACCGTCATTGCGGGAAGGCCGAATGCCGGCAAGTCAACACTGCTCAATACCCTGCTTGGCGAAGAGCGCTCAATTGTAAGCCATCACCCAGGCACAACACGCGACTATATCGAAGAGTGCTTTGTACACAACAAAACCATGTTTCGCCTCACCGATACTGCGGGACTTCGCGAAGGGGAGGGGGAGATTGAGCATGAAGGTATCCGGCGCAGTTACAAAAAAATCTCCGAAGCTGATCTGATTCTCTATCTCCTCGATATCAGCCGTAACGACTATCTTGATGAAGTTCCCGCAATTGATCAATTCCTTGCTCGTTACCCTGTGGCGCGTCTGCTGGTGGTTGCCAACAAAACTGACCTGACCCCGGAAAGCGACGAACGACTGAAAGAACTTCGAACAGCAACCGGTTGCGATGTTTGTGGCACAGCAGCCGCAAAGGGAGAGGGAGTTGAGTTGCTCAAGCTCTTGATGAGTAATATTGCGGAGGGGCTGGGCAAACAACAAGAGGCGAGTGTGCTCGTCACCAGTCTGCGCCACTATGAAGCGCTTCGTAACGTTTCTGAGAGCATCAATAATGCCCAGGAGCTGATTGGCAGAAGTGCAGAAACAGAACTTGTCGCCTTTGAACTCCGTTCAGCGCTCGAATTTGTCGGAGAAATCACCGGGAAAGTGGTCAACGAGGAGATTCTCTCCCTCATCTTTGACCGGTTCTGTATTGGAAAGTGAGGATGTTTTCAACTCTTCCTGTGGAGATATTGCGGATAACCAACTGGATTACCCGCAACAAAAAAACGACAAAGATCAATCCTGTACGCAACGCACGGCAAGACCATCTCTTTTATCATGAACGCTGATATTGATAAATGAGCTGTCGAAGTTAAACTGTGCAGCCCAGGCATGAGTTTTCGAGCCCTCCGATGTTGACCAGAACCACGCATCCTCACCAAGAGAGTTGAAGATATCATCTTCGGATACTCTGAGCCCACTCTGCAGTGCATTAAAGTCCATAACATCATCAACTGAAGCATAAGGGTAACGCCAGGCGGCGGTTGCATTTTGCTTTTTTGCAACAGGGACAGGGTCGCCAGCTAAAACTCTCGACAAACCCTTCCACTCCGCTTCGGTTGCAATATGCCAACCCTGTGGAGCAAGACCTCTTGGATCATTCACAGCATACCAGTTGTACAGGCGACCGAATGTTTTGCCTTTAGAGCTGTCATTATTGTAATAACACCAGACACCCTCTCCTTTCGCCGCCGCCGCAAGCCATTCCGAGATACTCTCAACCTGTCGTACAGTATCGCCATTACGGTATTTTGATACGTTCAGATTATCCTTCATCCACACCTTTCCCCCCTTGGTGACGGTGTTGTAGCCATTATGGTCGATGTCGAAAAACCTCTCACCGCCTTCTGCCCGAACATAAAAAAGGGAGGTGATTACGGTCATCACCAGGAGAAGCAACCTGTACCTTGTGGCCTGTTTTTGTCTCATAAATTTGTTTCAGATTAAAAGTGTTCTTGTTTGTCTACATAAAATAAAAGCTCCAACGCTCACTTATTCCATGAACATAACAGCTCCTCCCTTAAGGGATTCTTAACGAAAACTTAAAAGATTCTTAAAATTTTTTTTAAGTGTTTTTGCCCTGCCACCAGCGAAGATGGCAGGGCAAAAAAGGAGGGTCAGCTTTGCGTGTAGGTGTGCACGCTATTCCTGGCAGAAGGGAGGTAGTTCACTCCGAACCAGCAAACCAGAAGCACCAGAAAAGAGAGGGCGAGATACCATTGCAACTTCCCCCGGTCAATCTTGTAGCGACAGGCATGAAGATAGCCGAGATAGGCCAGCCACGACAGGAAGGCCCAAGTCTCCTTTGGATCCCATGTCCAGTAATGGCCCCAGGCCTCTTTTGCCCACAAGGCCCCGAATATCAGACCGAATGAGAGGAGCACAAAGCCGAGAAGCGCCAGATAGTGCGACACCGATTCGCCATTCACATTGCCTTTGGATCTCAGTTGCAGGGAGACATTGTGCAAAGCCGTTACAGAGGAGGCCGCCAGCATGACATAGCCGACAAGATAGACCACCACATGCGGAATAAACCACGGACTCTGCAGTGCGGGCATCAGGGTTTTGTCGAACACCTCGGGATGGAGCATGTTGATGACAAGGAAAAATGTGGCCAAACCCATGCAGTAGTATTTGAGCCAGGTTATTTTCCAGCGATACTCAACCAAAAATCCGACAAGGGGGATAAGCGCCGCATACCAGAGCCGTGTTTCGCCCAGTGTTCTGAGCGGTGGACGGTCGAGGAGTGACCAGTATGAGGCGATAAAGCCAACCATAACCAGAGAGCCTGCAAATGAGAGCATCAATGCTGCGAGTTTGAGCGCCGGAGTTCGTCGCGCAAAAAGAGAGAGGAGCGAACCTGTTGCCCAGCAGCCGATAGCCGCTTTGGCAGCCGTGTTAAAATCAAAAATCATGATGCCACCTCTTTTTGTTTAATGCCATTCCAGAAAAACAGCACATTGCCTGCCATAATCATAAAAAAGCCGAGATAGACAGCCGGTAGCCATGGATCACGGATAACCTCGATAAGGCTGTATTTCGACCATCTTCCAACTTCATCATCGTATCCCATCTGATAGAGTTTCCATCCCATAACGTTTATTGGATGGTTCACCTCAAGAGTCGCTCTTTCCAGTTGACCGCTTTCACCACGTACCGTGACATCAGAGCGAAATGCTTTCGGTGTACCAGGCATCATCACGAAATAAAGCCCTCTGAACGGTACAGCCCAGGGCTTCATCATGGGGCTGCCTGTACTGATCCATGCCTCAATCGGCGCTGCGTCAGCAGTGACAATCCTTAATTTTGCAAAGGGAACTCCCGCTTTGCTCTCGGCAGGTTCGGGAACTCCATCTTTTCCAGGAAGAGCTGAAGGCAAAAAATCAACCACTTCAACGTCGACATCCGTCCACGAAGCCTTTACCCCCTTATGCAGAGTCGTTGTCGTTTTATTCCGTTCTTGCAGAGGCTGGTTTTTCTGAGGATCATACAAAAACAGTTGAGGTGGATACTCCTCCAGAGAAAAGTCGTGAAGAAAAATTGAAAATGGCAACTGTTGTTCCGTTTCGTGCTCCATTGACCAGGCAAGATTGCTCTCTTGCCCCTCATCAACCTTTACCACCATGCGTTGCAGATCAGGAGCGCCAAACACCCCACAGGAGAGCGCTATCCAGAAGCCGGCATGAAACAGGATAAACTGTATATTTTTCATGCTGAAGGGAACCAGTCGCCAGGAGAGAGAGAGCCCCAGGTTGACAAGAAAAAGCAAAATGGAGAGCGCAAACGGCCAGCTCGAAAAGATCTGGTGCACTCCAAACAGGGCAGAGAGAGAGCCCGGCATTGCCTCACCCTGGGGAATAACTCCACCGATCAGTGAGAGAAGCGCAATCGCCACAATCAGTGAAAGACCAAGGGGGATACCTCCAAGCCACTGAACGAGAGTATTCTCCCTGAACCAAAGGCCTGCGCCAAGGATGAGAGCCGCAAAAAGGGCGAGAACCACTGCATTGACTGGCAGATGGAGTGGGGGGAGACCCTGCCCCGTTGCGTACTGAAGCATAAAACCAGCAACAACAGTGAGTGCTGCAACAAGAGAAGATTCCCTGAACTCCCAGGGAGTTTGAAACCAGCGACGCCGGACAACCACCATAACGATATACCTGGAATAAGTTTGATAAAGAAAAAAATAACAGCCCGAAGATGCGGGTTTGACCTGTTCAAAATATAACACCGCAACAATATGAGACAAATGTTATTGTTCAGCCATGATATTTCTTTCTGGAACATGGTAACCAGCAGGATATTTGAGCAATTTTCGATACGCCCCTCAAATTAACGATTGTTAATCTAATGAGTATTGATTATTATGTGACGTGTTGAGCACATTGCAATGGAGACCTTCGATCGCTGCTTGTAGTTCTCGCAATTCCAGACAAAACAAACCAAAGGTAACATTATTAACCCAACATGGTTGATAGTGAGACTTGACCAATAATTGCACAATCATTTGCCAACCATAACGGAGACATTATGAAACGTTTCGCGCAGCTTTGTATGCTGATTTTTGCATTTTTTTGCACAACACAAACCCTCCATGCCGAAAACATTAACAAAGCGGAGCTGGCAAAAAAATACAATCTTGCTGAAGGAAAAGAGATCTATGAAAATTCCTGTTCAGCATGCCATGCCAGCGGTTTGTTAGCGGCGCCAAAATTTTGTGATATCGCGGCATGGAAGCCAAGAATGGCAAATGGCATGGCGACTCTGATCAAACACACGCTTGAAGGTTTTAATGCAATGCCCTCAAAGGGCGGTCTGGAGACGCTTTCCATCGAGCAATCGTCCAATGCGATTGCCTATATGGTAGACCAATGTCTGTTTTGATGGTAAGAGTTTACAAAATCTTGACACATTGTTTGGAAAATTGATAATAAAAGCAGAAATTGAGCCATTATATCTTGGTCTATTTGTCTTCTGATTTATAGAGGTTAGATGTTCGACATGCTTATCTTCAAAACCGAAAGCTGTCGCCTTGGTCTCGTGGTTGGAATGACAAGTTTTTGAATTTTTAACAAAGCCCATTAAATTTCATTAAAAAAACAGGAGCGGAGCATGAAGAAAACTAAAATTGCAGCAATTCTTTCACTCGGTATGGTTCCCGCCATGTTCTGGAGTTCCGAAAGTCAGGCAATACCATCGTGGGCAAGGAAATACAATGTATCCTGTTACATGTGCCACTCAGGATTTCCGCAGAGAAATGCCGTAGGTGAGGCCTTCCAGAACAACGGCTTTCGTTTTCCAGACGCAACCGAAGCTGCATTAACCAAGCAGAAGAATATCAAGATTGGAAATGACGAATGGGATAAGCTGGCTCCAAATGCACCATTCCAGGGTTCATTCCCACAGTTTGATGCGCTGAGCATGACGCTGGGAGGCAGGCTTATTAACTATACATCGCAGCAGTCATTAAAAGCAGGGGGGTCGACAGCAAGGACTCTTGCCGGGAAGCAATTTAACTGGGCCGCGCCAAACAGTGTTTCCCTTTTTTATGGCGGCTCGCTCGGTGACGATATTACTTTCTTTGGTCAGTTAGGAGGATTTAATGGTTACCTCACTGCAGCCCCCACTGCAGCGTCCCCAACAAGCCAACTTACAAGCAATGCAAGGGTTGTTTATAGGTTGGCCCACGGATTTAAATTTGCGATGGGTACTCAGTTCAGTGCTATTGGATGGAATGGCGTCGGTGCTGGTGGAGTCGTAAACGTCAGCGGTTTACTTCCTTCACCGAGCAACTATGCTGAGCTCCAGCTCACCAGAGGTGAAACTGGTGGATACTCTGTTGTTGCAGGTAGCAGTGTTGACTTGCCTCCAGGCCAAATAACAAATGCAAGTACTGCAGCCCTGTCAACTGCCGGGAATATTGATAATCACGTCTATCTGCGGGCAAAGGTGAAGCTTGTTGGTGCAGGTATGCTCAGTGGAGCAAATGGTACTTTAGGCAACTCTTATAATGGCCTTGATAACCAGGTAACCCTTGGCTTTGGTCTCTCTTCAGCAAAAAACAAGGCTATATTTGGTGGTGCCTATGCCGGTGAAACTCTTGTTTATGGCGCTGATATACAGGCAGTCCATAACAACTCGCTCGTTGGTGTCGCTGTCAGCAGGGACAAGGATTTTGGCTTGAACAACGTCAAGGCTGAAGCTGGTTACTTTGTCTATCCTTGGCTTTTTGCGAAGGTATCATATACTGACATAGCAAATACAGGCTACACAGTAGCAGCTCCTACTGGCACCGCAGTTGGTAGACATCGTCCAACTGTTGTTCCTTCTTTAGTTGCTTGGGTCGCGCCAAATGTATCAGTTACAGCGACCTACACCAGGTATACAAAGGAATGGAGGGAAAATGTTGCGACTTTAGCAGAGTCTCTTAACAATATTTCTGACCAGAACACTTTCAACGTGTCTCTGTCAGCAGGCTTCTGATGATATCTTGACACTGCTTTCAAATGCGAAAGCAATTTCTTCAAAAGACATGTCCAGCACCAGTGGACATGTCTTTTTTTATTATGCAGACTCCGTATCGCCTTTTGCAACACAGCCCTCCCGTTCTCTCAATACTCTGCGGCATTATTCAGTCTGACACAGGGGATTTTCCTGCATTTTTAAGCAAATTTTAAGCTACGGCTAATTGTCATTTAAGTTCAAATATGCTATCCTTGTAAGCAAGAGAGATTTAACCGCGTGTTTTAGTGACGTTGTGCGTCTGCATCGCTGATTTGAAGAGTGATGCAGGGTGACGCTTGGCCTGTGTATCCTGTTTTTATCGCCCTGTTTTCCATTAACCAAAATCGATACCACAATGGTACGCTTTCAAAGTAAGAAGTTAAGAACCCTCCTGCTTGCCTCTCTGCTCTGCGTTGGCTTCAGTGGCACGTCGCACGCTCTGGAGGTTGGCACCAAAGCCCCCGATTTCGAATTACCCGGCGCCCAGGGCACGGTAAAGCTTTCGACGACCACCGGTTCGTTGATCTATGTTGATTTTTGGGCCTCCTGGTGCGGACCGTGCAAGCAGTCCTTTCCCTGGATGAATGCCATGCAGGAAAAATACAAAGCTCAGGGGCTGAAGATTATCGGTATTAATCTTGATGCCAAAACAGAAGATGCCAAAAAGTTTTTGGAACAGAATCCTGCCAAATTCACCGTTGCCTTTGATCCCAAAGGGGTTTTACCAAAAAGCTATGGGGTAAGGGGTATGCCAACCAGTTTTCTTATTGGCAAAAATGGCAAAATTATTTCCCAGCATTTAGGGTTTAACGCTGCTGAGAGCGAAAAACTTGAAAAAGAGATCAAAGCAGGACTGGAGGCAAACAAATGAACATGACTGTTAAGCAAAAAATAGTTTACGCCCTGTTATGCATCATCACCCTCGGATTGTCGGGCTGCTCAATTGGTGAGACGGTTCAACCGTGGGACAAGGCAATCCTTGCCAGACCGGAAATGACCTTTGAGGGCGACCCTCTCGACACCAAGTATGTTGAGCACATCTACAGCAGCAAAGAGGCTGCCTCTGGTGGCGCCGGAGTTGGCGGCGGCGGATGCGGATGCAATTAACTGTAATTATAATTTTCAGGATACTCTTATGAAATCGATCCCGATAAAAAAAACACATCTTGTAGGTGCTACCCTTTTTGCCGCTGCCTTGGCGCTGCCATCGCCTCACCCTGCCTTTGCTGAAGCTGCTCCTGAAAAAGGGATTGTTGCCTTTAAATATCTTAATTACGAGGATAAAGACACCAACCCTGCTCAGGAGAGGATTGAGGTCAACGCCTTTTCTGTCATGGCCATGGTGCCCGTTGCCGGTAAATGGTCGATTACGACAACCTATACCAATGACTCTCTTTCTGGTGCATCACCCAGTGCTCATACGGAATATTCCACCAATTTCCTTTCTGGTGCATCAAAGATGACCGAGCAGCGGCATGCGGTAGATCTGGGTGTAACCCGCTACTTCCAGAGAGGAACAGTCGCTCTTGGCAGCAGCTATTCCACAGAGCACGACTACATCTCCCGCAGTTATTCAGCCCAGGGTACTCTTTCGACCGAGGACAAGAATACAACATTCACATTCGGTGGCAGTTATACCACAGATACCATTGAGCCTACTGGCCAGACTGATGTCAACGGTAATCAGTCACAATATGCCAAGCGGACGGTTGCCTGGCTTGCCGGCATTACAAAGGTCTTGACAAAAGAGGATATCGTACAACTTAATCTTGGGTATGCAAATGGGTGGGGCGATTTTTCCGACCATTACAAAGACTGGGAGCGAAGGCCACAGCGGCGCGAAAGCAAGACAGTTATGACGCGATGGAACCACCATTTTGATGGCACTGACGGCACAAGCAGGCTCTCTTATCGCTATTACACCGATACGTTTGGAGTCAGGGCTCATGCCTTTGGGCTTGAGTATGTTCAGCCAGTGGCCGATGAGTGGACGATTATCCCTTCGGTAAGATACTCATCCCAAACTGCGGCAGACTTTTATTTTCCCGTCGATCCTGCCGCTTTTAAAGGGGTGTCTCAGAGCGCTATAGATACCTTTAACGCTGGCCGTGCAGTCTCTCTGGATCAGCGTCTTTCTGCTTTTGGTGCAGTGACGCTCGGTATCAAGGTTGAAAAACGGATTGCAAAGGAGTGGCTGGTTGATGCCAAATATGAAAATTATGAGCAACGTGCTGGCTGGTGCATGACCGGAGGTGGAGATAAAGGTTTAGCAGCATTCAGTGCCAGATTTATTCAGCTTGGCGTTTCGCGACAGTTTTAGCCGTAGCAGTGCATTAATATTCCGACAGCTATCTGCCAAAATCTTCAGTTGACAAGCTGTCGGGATCGTTTCGTATTCCAGTTGATTCATACATCATGTGTCGTATGCTTTACGGTATTTTGCCGTACTTGCAGGCAAACATCTCTATCAGTACGCATATAATGCGTTTTCTGGTTGCCCTTTGTACTTCTGGACTGATGTAATTCTCTAATGAAAATGTTGGATCAATATCGATAGCCAAACAGTGATTAGATTTATTTTGCAGGACAGAGCAACAAACTTACTTGCATTTTAAGTAACATTTAAGCTGCTCTTAATACTCCTTATAGATTTGAAACTGTATTATTTGCTTTTAAACTTGATAATAAAATATTAACGGGGGTTAAATATGGCAACATACACTTATTCGGGTACGGCTGCTGATAATTTGATTCAACTTGCGACTTTTAGTAGCCAGCCCAATAGAGGTACCATATATAATATTGACGGTCTTGCTGGCAATGACACCCTGGCATTGAATAATACTGGTTATTCCGCTGCCAACAGTAAATTTCCAAGCACAAAGTTTACTATTAATGGTGTCAGTGCCAGTACCATTACCTCTCCATTGACTGTTAGTGGTGTCGTTGTTGTCTCGGGTGCCAGTTCTGGTGGAACAACGATGACATTCAATCTGACCAGTGTCGAGACACTAGTCTTCACTGACAAGACCATTACGCTCTCCTACGGACCTGCGGCAGACACCATCCCCCCTGTATTTGCTTCGGCAGCGGTCAATGGCACATCGCTTGTCATGACCTATACCGAGGCTAACACTCTTGATGCAACAAATACTCCTGCTGGTACGGCATTTACCGTCTCCGGTACATCGTCCGGTGCTCACACGGTCAGTGCTGTTGTTGTTGATGCTGCACTGAAAACGGTAACGCTTACGCTTGCCACAGCAGTTGCCAATGGAGAAACGGTTACTGTCGCTTACAGTGACCCAACAACGGGCAATGACGCAAAGGCAATCCAGGATGCAGCAGGTAATGATGCTGTAACTTTAGCCGCGACTGCAGTTACCAACAATACACCAGTGCCAACAAACCATGCTCCAACTGGACCTGTTACCATAACTGGCACAGCAACCCAGGGCCAAACGCTCACCGAAAGCCATACCACACTTGCGGATGCTGACGGAATTGTTGGAGCCGTCACTATACAGTGGTATGCGGGAGGTACGGCAATATCCGGAGCCACAGGAACCACCTATACATTAACGCAGGCGGAGGTTGGCAAAGTAATAACTGCGACAGCAAGCTACACTGATGGCCTCAGCAAAGCTGAAAGTGTCACCAGCTCTGCGACTACAGCCGTCGCCAATGTCAATGACCTGCCAACAGGAAGTGTAACCATCACGGGAAATGCGGCGACAGGCCAGACGCTTACTGTTACCCAAACACTGGCTGATCTTGACGGGCTTGGTACCATCAACTATCAGTGGAAGGCTGATGGCACTGCAATATCTGGAGCTACAGGTACGACCTATCTTTTGACTGCGGCTGAGGCTGGCAAAACCATTACGGTGACGGCAAGCTACACCGACCTGCTGAGTACTCCAGAAAGCAAGACGAGCGCCGCCACTGCCGCAGTTTTCACCAACCATGCTCCCACTGGTGCTGTCACCATTGACGGCATAGTAACACAGGGAGCCACCCTGACCGCCAATACAAGCACGCTTGCAGATGCGGAAGGTATCCCCACATTCGGAACAGGAGCTCTGAGTTACCAGTGGTATGCAGGCACTACGGCGATCTCTGGCGCTACAGGAGTCACCTACACACTGACGCAGGCAGAGGTTGGAAAAGCAATAAAGGTCACCGCCAGCTATACTGACCTCATGAGTGCTGCCGAAAGTGTCACCAGCTCGGCGACAGCCTCTGTTGCCAATATCAACGATACCCCGACAGGCAGCGTCACGATTAGCGGAACAGCCTCACGGGGCGCAACACTGACCGCAGGTATCAGCACACTGGCCGATGCCGATGGGCTTGGTACCATTAGCTACCAATGGAAGGCTGGAGGGACTGCGATAACTGGCGCAACAGGAGCGACGTACATCCTGACAGCCGCCGAGGTTGGAAAAGCGATGACAGTTGTGGCAAGTTACCCTGACGGTTACGGATTTGCCGAGAGCGTTACCAGCTCCGCAACTACGGCGGTGGCAGAGCATCAAAATATCAGTCCAACCGGCAGCGTTACCATAACCGGCATAGCAACACAAAATACACTGCTGACCGCATCAAATACTCTTGCTGATGCCGACGGTCTTGGCTCAATCACCTACCAGTGGAAAGCGGGTGGCAACGCAATCAGTGGAGCAACCAGTGCGACCTATACGTTGAAAGAGGCTGAGGTCGGCAAAACGATCACCGTTGTCGCAATTTATACCGACGGTTATGGAGCCCAGGAGCAGGTACCCAGCGCTGCCACCGCCGCCGTTGCCAACATCAACGATGCACCGACAGGCACTGTTTCCATTACCGGCACACCAACGCAAGGTCAGGCACTGACCGCCACAAGCACACTTGCTGATGCGGACGGCCTTGGTGCCCTCAGCTACCAGTGGTACGCTGGTTCCTCGGCAATCTCTGGTGCCACCAGCAGTGTCTACACGTTGGCGCAGGCTGAGGCTGGCAAAACCATCACCGTTGTAGCAAGCTATACCGACGGGCAAGGAACGAAAGAGAGTGTGAGCAGCGATTACCTTCTTTCTGGTGCCACACTGGGCGCAATCACTACCGTCCAGAATGTTGCCGCACTGCATACGCAACTTGATAGTCTTGTCCCGGCCACAGGTTTTGCTGATGTCAAGGCCGGAATGGATTCCTTTTATACCACTCTCCCCACAGCAACAACCGATGTGGCGGTACGATCGGTCACGGTCACTTCGGCAGGATCACTTGATGTGAACGCCACAGCACATCAAGCCCTTGTCATAGACACCAAAGGGTTGGCATCTGGTGCCCAACTGGATCTGAACAACGTAGACTTTGCCATTATCATTGCCAGCGAAAACCAAATCACTAAAATACGTGGTGGAGCAGGCAATAACATTGTTTATGCAGGCAATGGCCAGCAGGATATTCTCCTTGGAGCTGGTGATGATATACTGCACGGTGGCGCTGGTGATGATACTATCGGCTCACTGGATGGTAACGACCAGCTTTTTGGTGAGGAGGGCAACGACTCTCTCAGCGGTGGAGTTGGCGATGACACGCTGACCGGCGGCAGTGGCAACGATACGCTTGATGGTGGTACCGGTAATGATACTGCCATTTTTAGCGGAATTTTTACCAATTACACCATCAGCTTTGATGGGGTTGCCACCCACACCGTCAAAGATAACGTCGGTACCGATGGCACAGATGTTGTTACTGGTGTGGAGTTCTTCACCTTTGGCACTGCTCTACCCATACCAGTTGATAGCACGGCACCAACACTGAGTTCCGCTAATCCTGTCAAGGCAGCCACAGGAGTTGCTGTTGGCAGTAATCTTGTATTAACCTTCAGTGAGGAGGTTAGAAAGGATGCCGCCATTGACCTTCATACGGGATCAGCTACAGGCGCAATCGTGCCTGCAAGCGCGACGGTATCGGGGAAAATACTCACCATTGATCCGACCTCTAATCTGTCGAACAGCACCCATTACTACGTAACCTTTGCCAACGGCAGTATTCATGACACGTTTGGCAACAGTTATGCAGGCACTACCTACGACTTCACGACTGCGGATCCATACGTGGCCCCTCCTGCAGAAAGCAGCAGCGCGATGGTTGCAATTGCAGGGATTGGTGGCGTCGGCCTTCTTGCATGGTTGTTATTTTAATCGAACTGTTTACCGGGAAAAGGTGGTATGGAGGTTTATCGCTTCGGCTTTGATGCTATGGGGGGAAGCGGCGAGGTCGTTATTGCCCTTGAGAATAAAAAGAGGGCGCACTCCATAGCCAGGCAGGCTCTTGCAGAGGTGGGGAGAATTGAGTACAAATACTCCCGTTATCGCCCGGAGAGCATTGTTTCGAGGATCAATGCCGCCGCCGGTTCCGACTTTGTTGAGTATGATGCCGAAACGGCAGCATTGATACACTATGCTGACACCCTTTATGACAAAAGTGACGGACTGTTTGACATAACGTCGGGGGTGTTGCGCCACTCCTGGGATTTCAGCAAGGGCGAGCTTCCTGAACCGGCAAAACTCTCTGAGCAGCTTTCCCTTGTCGGGTGGCAACGGGTGGAACGACAGGAGCATGCCCTTCGCCTGCCTGTTGCGGGGATGGAGATTGATTTTGGTGGATTTGGCAAAGAGTATGCTGCTGACCGTGCGGCGGAAGTACTGCTTAACAAGGGGGTAACGTACGGTTATGTCAATCTGTCGGGTGACATCAGGGTTGTGGGCCCAAGACCTGATGGGGAGCCCTGGGTTATCGGCATTCAGGATCCCCGGCACAAAGAGCGCACCATAGCCTCCATTCCTCTTTATACAGGAGCGTTGACTACCAGTGGGGATTATGAACGCTTTTTTGAAGTTGAGGGAAAACGATATTGTCACATTATTCACCCTGGGCGCGGTTATCCTGTCACCTTCTGGCGATCGGTTACGGTTGTGGCTCCCTCAGCCATTACTGCCGGAAGCTGCACAACCATAGCAATGCTCAAAGAGGCTGATGGATTGGGTTTTCTTGAACAATCAGGGTTTGGATACCTGGCAGTCGACCAGCTTGGAATCATCTATCACAAAAACAACCAGTAACTCTTGTGTCTACAGAAATTTTTTACCGGAAAACAACATGAACCACTTCTCGCTCAAGGGCACAACCACCTTTATTGTCCTGTTTCTGGCGCTCTTTTTCAGGGTAAGCACAGCCTTTGCCGCTGAATTTCTTGATCCAGAACAGGCGTTCAAAATCAGGGCTGAGCTGAACAGCGCAGGAAAAGTGGCCGTGCATTGGGATATTGCCAAAGGGTACAAACTGTATCGCGACAAGGTGACGGTCGGTATCGACAAGGGCAAGGCAGAGGTGAAAAGCCCGGTCATGCCGAAAGGAATCATCTTTACGGATCCCACAACAAACGAAAAGATGGAGATCTATCACGATAAACTTGATGTAGGGGTCTCTGTTGTCAAGGCTGACGGAGTTTTCACCCTCAGCGTGGGATACCAGGGTTGTGCCGAAGATGGCCTCTGTTATCCACCGATAACAAAACTGTTCACGGTTGACCCAGGCAAGCCGGGGGCATTATTGATTGCCAGTGAGGAGGGTGCCGCAACACCCTCGACTGTAGCCACCCAGGCACCTGCGACTCCTGCCCCGTCGACACCGATTTCTGCCAGCGCTCCAAAAGAGGTCGCAACAAAGAGTGATCTCTCTATCGTAGCATCCACACTTGCCGGAGGAAGCCTCTGGAAAGTATCATTTGCGTTTCTTGTCTTCGGGCTGCTCTTGTCGTTTACCCCCTGCGTCCTGCCGATGGTGCCGATTCTCTCCTCCATCATTGTGGGCGAGGGTAAGGTGACGCGCAGCCGCAGCTTTTTGATGGCACTTGCCTACTGCCTCGGTCTGGCGCTGGTCTACACGGCTCTTGGTGTTGCCGCAGGTCTGGCGGGTGAAGGACTCTCTGGAGCCCTGCAGAAACCATGGGTACTTATTATGTTTGCGCTATTGCTTGTGCTGCTCTCTCTCTCCATGTTTGATGTCTATCAGTTGCAGATGCCCGCTTCACTGCAAAGCAAGCTTGGCAAGGCATCGGGCGGATTAAAAAGAGGACGTTTTGTGGGTGTGTTTTTTATGGGCGCACTGTCGGCCCTTATTGTCGGGCCCTGTGTTGCCGCCCCGCTTGCAGGCACCCTTGTCTACATCAGCCAGACTCACGACATACTTCTTGGTGGCGTAGCCCTCTTTTCCATGGCGATGGGAATGAGTGTTCCACTGTTGCTGGTAGGGTTATCCGCTGGCAGCCTTCTTCCTAAAGCTGGCTTATGGATGGTCAGTGTGAAGTATGTGTTTGGTCTTCTTCTGATCGCTGTTGCAATCTGGATGGTTACTCCTGTTTTGCCAGCCCAGGCTCTCCTGCTTTTGTGGGGCGCTTTTGGCATCCTCTGCTCGCTTTTCCTTGGCATTTTTGATGCCTCACCAGTAAAAGCCACCATCGCCCAGCGTTTTGGCAAAGCTCTTGGATTTGTGCTCTTTGTGCTCGGCGTGGTGGAGCTTGTCGGCTCTGCGGCAGGTGGCACCAATGTGCTTGAGCCTCTCTCATCGATACGAAGCGGCTCAATCGACATTGCCGGTGAAGAGAAAACCTCCAGCTTTACCCGTATCAAAACAGTTGCTGAGCTGGACAAGGCGCTGCTCTCAACCAAAACTCCGGTCATGCTTGATTTCTATGCCGACTGGTGCGTATCGTGTAAAGAGATGGATAAATTCACCTTTCATGACCCCAGGGTGATGAATCAATTCAAGACGCTGACCTTGCTCCAGGTTGATGTGACAGGCAACACCCCTGATGATGTTGCCTTGATGAAACGCTTTGGCCTCTTTGGCCCTCCTGGCATCATCTTTTTTGACAGCGCTGGCAAGGAGATAACAGACGGTAAAATTGCAGGCTTTCTGGAAGCCACCCCTTTTCTGGATCATATCAGCAAATTTGTCACTGGCAAGTAATCAAACGGCTCGGTGTTAACCTTCTAACAAAAAAGCCTGCTCTCTTCAAGCAGGCTTTTTTGTGCCCGTTCCTTTATGCTGACGGGTGCGTCTCACATCAACATTCAACCGGATATAAATGCCGCCGGGAGCAACTTGACTGCCTCCAGCTTTACCTGTACAATACCTGTCTGCATAATGCCAATCTTTTTTGCAGCGCCAGCCGATAAATCAATGATCCGGCCCTTCACAAACGGTCCGCGATCATTAATACGCACAACAACATCTTTTCCGTTACTCAGATTGGTAACTTTTACCCACGTGCCAAAAGGAAGTGAAGGATGGGCAGCGGTCAATTGATCGGTGTTAAAGGTCTCGCCGTTCGCGGTCTTGCGTCCGTGAAACTGACCGGCGTAAAATGATGCAGTACCTTCGGTTGCCGCAGCCTGCTTTTTTGTGGTGCGAACCCCGGTATCGGCACCCTCCGCTGTGCTATAAAATGGATTACATGCGCCGAACTGTATCGCTGGAAAACCAGCGACTGTCAGTACAGCAAGAAGTGAGAAGTTGATAAAATGTTTTTCATGTCTCATACGCTCATGGTTTAAGCTGGTTACTCTTCAGGCTCCCGATGGTAAAACAGAGAACCAATAATGAATAAAAATCAAAATGCTATTCAATCGCGTTACCACGCAAATATAAAGAAAAAATGTTATAACAACCAATCGAACCCCTTTTTCCTGCCAGAAACCTCTTAATATCGGACTTAACACGCACTAAATACAATAAAAATACGCAAGACTAATTACCTTGAGCCACACTTATTGACGCAGAATGAAGGCTATCATTCTATATTGTGAATAATATTCGCCTCTTTCAAGAGGGTATGAATATCACAGAAATTATGTCCCCTCATATTCAACCGCTTCACCCCCTTGCACAATAACAGCACAATTCGCTGTTTATTTGATTTACAACATATTGTCTATATTGTGCCCTTGAATCAGTGGTTTGGCGGATGCTGACCATTGTGCAAGGCTTTTTTCATTTCGCTCAATTAACATGTCAACACTATCGAAAGAGCCGGATGCCAGCGGAAATGGCATAAAACGGCTTGCCGGCCTCTCTCTTGCTGCTCTCGGTGTTGTCTTTGGGGATATAGGCACCAGTCCGCTCTATGCCGTTCGAGAGTGTTTTCATGGAGAGTATGGCATTCCCATCACACACGACAATATTCTTGGCGTTCTCTCCCTCCTGGTCTGGTCCCTTCTTTTGATTGTCAGCCTGAAATATCTCACCTTTATCATGAAAGCTGATAATGACGGCGAGGGGGGAATTCTTGCCCTCACGGCGCTCATTATCACCCAAAGCCGGAAAATTGGGTATGAACGAGGATTCCTGGTCGTTATTGGTCTGTTCGGTGCGGCTCTGCTCTATGGCGACGGCATGATTACTCCTGCCATATCAGTACTCAGCGCTGTTGAGGGCGTTCAGATTATTGCTCCGGCATTCAAGGATCTTGTCATACCTGTCACAATCATTGTTCTTGTCGGCCTGTTCTATTTCCAGCATAATGGAACGGCAAGGGTTGGCGCCCTTTTCGGCCCCATTCTCTTTGTCTGGTTTGTCGTCATCGGTTCACTTGGACTTGTTGAAATCATAAGGTTTCCGCAGATTTTGCAGGCCATACTGCCATGGTACGGAATCTCTTTTCTCCTCAATAACCATCTCCAGGGTTTTATGGTGCTGGGCGCGGTTTTTCTCTCTGTTACCGGAGCTGAAGCGCTCTATGCTGATATGGGCCATTTTGGCAGACGCCCAATAAGGCTGACGTGGGTGTTGCTGGTTTTGCCTGCATTGCTCCTGAACTATTTTGGCCAGGGAGCCCTCCTGCTCGCTTTTCCTGAACAGTCGCACCATCCCTTTTATGGTCTGGTCCCTTCGTGGGCCATGATCCCTATGGTAATACTCTCGACATCAGCAACCATTATCGCTTCACAGGCGCTGATAACCGGCGTTTTTTCATTGACCCAGCAGGCCATTCAACTTGGTTATCTCCCACGGCTGACCATAACCCACACCTCTGCCAAACATATCGGACAGATTTATGTCCCTGCGGCAAATTGGGCATTAATGATTTCCACGATAACGCTTGTGGCTGGTTTTGGCTCCTCAAGCAAGCTTGCTGCCGCTTATGGAGTCGCGGTAACAGCAACCATGCTTATCTCAACCATTCTCTTCTATTATGTCGCCCGTGATCTCTGGAAATGGAACAGAATCGCTCTCAATCTGCTCATCGGCTTTTTTGCTGTTATTGATATCTCCTTTTTTGGGGCAAGTATGAGCAAGCTGTTTCAGGGCGCATGGTTTCCCCTGGCGATCGGCATGGCCATTTTTACCCTTATGCTGACCTGGAAGCAGGGCCGGAGCCTTCTGTTGAAACAGTTGCAGGATCGTACACTGACAACTGAAGAGTTTATCCAGAGCCTCGCCTTGCAGCAGCCACACCGGGTCAATGGCCAGGCGGTCTATCTGACAGCCAATCCGGATGTTGTGCCCGTTGCCATGCTCCACAACCTGCGCCATAACAAAATTATGCACTCGGAGGTTGCCCTGTTTCATTTCAGCACGGAAAGGGTGCCAAGAGTTCCAAACAGTCGTAAAGTAGAGGTTGTTAAACTTGGCGACGGATTTTTCAAGGTTATTGCCCGGTATGGCTTTCTTGAATATCCCAATATCCGGCAGGTGATTGCGCTGGCCAACCATCAAGGGTTGCATTTTAAACCAGAATCGATCAGCTTTTTCCTCAGCCGGGAAAAAATTGTTACCGGCCTGAAGTCTAAGATGATTTTGTGGCGCAAAAAACTTTTTGCCTTGATGGCTCGAAATGCCCTCAGCGCAACAGCCTACTATAACCTGCCATCAGGCCAGGTGATTGAGATAGGCGTTCTTGTGCAACTGTAAACAATGATTGCTCTTTGATTGTATGCCGAACAACGGGCCGTTGAAGCACTGTTTTACCTCATAAATCGCCCAAACGACAAAATACAGGTTTGTTTTTTCCCTGTTTTTTTGTATAAAGCGTCATGAAGTAATTAATAACCATGACTTCCGGTCATGTAAAAGAAAAAGTGAGTGCCATGAGACAATTCAGGGTTGGCGACAAGATTATCTATCATAAGCCAAAAAGTTCATTTCGCCCCAGCCCGAAAGCCCGGCAGGTCTATCCACTTGAACATGGTGAGTCCTATCACTATATCGTCGACAAGTTCTGGCAGGTTGAGCAGGTTAATAATGATGGCACGCTTGAGGTTGTTACCCGGACAGGAAAAAAAAACAGACTTCAGGCCAATGACCCCAACATCAGTAAAGTTAATCCTATCCAGCATCTCCTCTACCGCAAGCGCTTTCTCCGCCTGAACTGAGTTCGCTGTTGTCCACCATTTAACAATTTCATCATGGAAGAGAGCCAGAGATATCAGGGTCGTGTTCTTGTAACCGGCGCAACCGGCAAAACAGGGCAGTGGGTGGTTAAACGGCTGCTGCATTACGGGATTGCCATCAGGGTATTTTCCCGGGATCGGGAGAAGGCGCTGGCTCTGTTTGGTAAACAGGTAGAGATTGTTGATGGTAAAATTCAAAGCAGTAGCGATATAGCACGGGCTGTCAAGGAGTGCTGCGCTGTTATCTCAACGCTGGGGTCAAGCGCTGTGACCGGAGAGTCATCACCTGGTGAAGTGGATCGTGACGGGGTGATCAGGCTTGTTGATGAAGCGGCCAAGGCTGGTGTGAAACACTTTGCTATCATCAGCTCTCTGGCTGTCACAAAATGGTATCATCCTCTCAATCTTTTCTCCGGTGTCCTGAGCAAAAAATGGGAGGCTGAAGAGCATCTCCGCTCCCTCTTTGCCAAAGAGGGACGGTCGTACACCATTGTAAGACCGGGAGGCCTCAAAGATGGCGAGCCACTGCTTCACAAGCTTCGCGTCGACACTGGCGACCGGCTCTGGAACGGCTTTATCAACCGTGCTGACGTAGCCGAGCTTCTCGTCATCTCCCTGTGGCTTGGAAAAGCCAAAAACAGGACTTTTGAGGTGATTAACGAGAGCGAAGAGCCGCAGGCAAGCCTTGAACAATGTTATGATGCCCTCCCTCCTGATTGCCCGAAGATAGTATAACGAGGCAGAGCCAAACAGCGACTCCAAATCTTTGAGCTCCCCCCCCCCTGGGAACGCCGAGCTCCAGCTCGGCAGTCACTGCTCCCTTTTGCCGTCAGAGCTCTTGCTCTCTGGCTGAAATGCCCTGAAAATAATATCCATCAACCAGACAACAATGACGTTCAGCGTCACAGAGACAAGGATGAACCAGCTCCACGCCAGGCCATAATATTTCAGCACAAAGACAATCGCCATGCTTGCGACAAGACCTGTTGCCAGGCTGGAAGGATGAAAGTTGCGCTTGCTTTTGGAGAGCAGAAATAACCCCAGGAGCCCTCCATAGGTAAACGATGCAATTTCAAGGCCAACCATAACCATCGCCTTGTTGCCGGCATCAAACAGAAGCGCAATAATAATGAGCAGAATTGCCCAGAAAAAACTGATCCATCTCGACATTCCCAAAGAAGACTTTCCTCCAAGAATATCGTTGACCGTAGAGGATGCAAGGGAGTTTATGGCTGAACTGTGGGTTGACATGGCGGCTGACAATACTCCGGCAATCAAAAGCCCCTTCAGCCCGACAGGAAGATGGTGTACAATGAACCAGGCAAATTCCCGGTCTTTTTCCATTGGCGCTCCATGCATAAAAACCGAGATCAGTGACCCTGCAAGCAGAAAGACGGAAAACTGGAAAAAGACAAAAAAGCCGCTCCCGATCATCGCTTTTCTGGCTGAGCTGAGATCCTTGCAGCCCAGCACCCGCTGCACCATCATGTAGTCAACACCATGGGAAGAGAGTGAGAGCAGAATGCCACCGATAAAAGCGCTGAAAAAGGTTAACGGATTGGTTAAAAAGTGGGGGTCGGTATTGATAATCTTCAGTTTTCCGGCCTCTAACAGAGAACCGACAATTGCCGGAACCCCCTGACCAATGCTGTTAACGAGAAAAACCACAGAGAGTACTCCGCCAAGAAGGTAGAGGCTGAATTGAAAGCTTTCCAGCCAGACCACCGCCTTGATGCCGCCTGAAAGCGTATAGACAAGGGTGACAACACCGATAATCATCACCGAAAGTGGCAGCGACCAGCCGGTGACCACCTGCACCACCACCCCGGCAGCAAGAAAGCGGATGGCATCACCCAGCGTCCGGGTGACAAGAAAGACCACTGCCGCCACCTTCTGCATTCCCGGCCCAAACCGGAGACCGATAATCTCATAGATGGAGCTGACACCATGCCTGAAATACATCGGGAGGAGAATGGCGCTCACCAGCACTCTGCCGACAATGTAGCCCATGGCGAGTTGCAGAAAGCTCCAGTCGCCCCTGTAGGCAAGCCCTGGGACGCTGACAAAGGTGAGCACTGACGTTTCAGAGGCAACAATCGAGAGCATGGAGGCAATCCACGGCAGGTTTTTATTGCCGAGGAAGTAGTCGCGACTGCTTTTATTGCTTTTGCCATGCCAGAGCCCGAAAAGGGTATTTCCAACCAGAAATAGTATAATAATAGCAAGATCAAGAGGCTGCATGGTCATCTCATTATGAGTGGTAAAGGTGGTACTGCTGCTTTCTGCCCAAAAACTCCACCTCATCATGATGCCATAACGAGAGAATCGAGGCAACATCAGCTCCACGCTCAATGGCTGTACGGATATGGCTGTTACCGGCAAGAAGATCAAATGCGGGAATGGTATCGTTAAACTCGTAAACGCCGCGCAAAAACTGCATCTGCCCGGGATAGAGTTCATGAATCGCCGCAGTCATGGCAACACCCGTGGCGAAGGAGCGGTAACGGGAGCGGTCAGTCACCTGCTGCCAGAGGCCACCAATAACCTCTCCGCAATATTTATGAAACGTCGGCTTGAACCAGAGCGGTCGAAACAGGACTCCCTCCAGTCCATAGGAGCGGCAGCGTTCTGCCAGCTCAAACGGATGAATGAAAGGCGCACCGGAGAGCTGGAAAGGGGTGGTTGAACCTCTTCCTTCTGAAACATTGAGCCCCTCAAAAAGGCACATCCCGGGGTACACTTCTACCGTCGCAAAGGTTGGCATATTCGGGGATGGTGGAAGCCAGAAAAGGCCAGTTTCAGGAAAAAGCATGGAACGATGCCACCCCTCCATAGGAATAACGGTAAGGTTGAGATCCAGCTTCTTGATGTCACGATAGAAGAATGCAAGCTCACCGGCAGTCATGCCGTGGCGCACCGGTGCCGGAAAAACACCAACAAATGAGCCATACGCCTCATCAAGCAGCGGCCCCTCAACTATTTCTCCTCCGAGAGGATTTGGACGATCAAGCACCATGATCTCAATATCGCGACCTGCAACGGCCTCCATAAAAAGAGCAAGCGTATTGATGTAGGTGTAGTAACGGGAGCCCACATCCTGAATATCGAAAATGACAAGGTCGAGATGATCCAGTACCGCAGAATCGGGTATCAGCGTCCCGGCTGTATTGCCATAGAGGCTTACCAGTTCACTCCCGTGAGCTGGTTGATCACTGACAGCAATCTGATCCTGCTCGGTGGCAAAGAGGCCATGTTCGGGCGAGAATATCCGCTTGACATGAACGCCTCTCTCCTTCAGAACATTCCAGGAATAGCTCAAATCAGAGGTCACCGAGGTTTGATTGACAATCAAGCCGATCTTTCTGTTTTTTATGCTCTCCATATTGCTGAGCAGCATCTCAAGCCCGGTTGCTACCATCAATGCCTCTCCTGTTGTTGCACATCTTCCATAACCGTAACACTATAAGGGTCAAGAACCGAGTTGATAATAACACTGCCTGGCTTAATCTCTACCCCTGGCAGGAGGACTGAATTCCTGATAACAGATTCTGCCCCGATCCGGCACCCTCTGCCAATAACTGAGCCAGAGATATCGGCATCCTGACTCACGATGGCATCTGAAGAGATTGCGTGGGGAAAGAGCCCTGTAGTAAGCCTCATCGACTCTGCCAGATTGCCGATAACCCCTGTCCGGTCAAGATTGGCCTGCCAGTAACGCGGCATCGTGCCGATATCCATCCACAGCCCCTTGTGTTCGTAAAAGCCAAGTCCGCCATGATCAATCAGCCCTGTAAAGCCTGTATCAACAATGCTCGAATGCTCTGTTGTCATAAAACGAAAAATAGTTGGGCTCAGCACTGCCGTTCCTGTATAAAGAAGCGAGGAGCGAAGTCCGGTATGTCGGCGATTGGCGAAATCCCTGACCAGAGCACCATCAACACCAACAGAACCAAAAAATGCTGCATCCGGTGTTGCATAGAGGGTCAACGTCCCGGGGCGCCCTGACTCTGCATGACAGCGAAGAAGCGTTGTGAAATCAATATCAGTAATAATATCGCTGTTGACCAGAATAAAATCCTCATCACCAATGAGTTTCTCACATTTTTTGAGGCCACCTCCTGTGCCAAGAATGGTTGGCTCTTCGGAGAAGGTGATGCGCACTCCTGGAAGATGAGTCTCCTCAATCTCACTTCTTATACGATCGGCATGATGGTGGATATTACAGATAATCTCACTGATTCCAGCCTGTTTCAAGAGAGAAACGGTATAGAAAAGGCTGGGAACATTGAGCACGGGTATCAGCGGTTTCGGAATATGAGAGGTCAGGGGACGAAGGCGGGTGCCGAGTCCGGCGGCAAGGATAAATGCTTTCATGGTACGACGCGCTCAAGCAGTGGTTGGAGGATGTTGCCAGCACCTCTCAGTTCACTGCGATCATTGATATACTCCGGGATATAGGCCAGGGTTGGAGCAATCGAATGTTCAAAGCTGCTGTTTTTTTTGACGCTTGTCTGGTACGCAAAAGTGCCAAGAGCCTTGATGTTGCGCTGAAAGGCCATGATATCAAAATAGTAAAGATATTCATCAAAACTCATGACACTCAAATTATGATCTCGAAGAGCGTTGTAGTGATATGATTTAAGCTCCTCCGTTAATACTGGATCAAGGGTGACATAAGAGTCCCTGATGAGTGAAACGGCATCATATTGTGGCAAACCCATACGGGCATCCTGAAAGTCGATAATCACTGCTCTGTCGTGGTGAATCAGAATATTACGGCTGTGAAAATCACGGTGGTTCAGCACAAAATGGCGGGGTTGAACAAGAATCTCTGCAATGCTCTCAAACTCATGGCGCAATCCGCTCATCGACTTCTCATCAAAAATTGGCGCAAAGTAGTTGAGCAGGGCATGTTCAATAAAAAAATCAAACTCAAACCTCAGTTTTTCCCGATCAAAACTGAGGCAGAAGGGCACCTCTTTATCGTTACCCCGAATTGACTGAAATTGTATCAGCAGATCGATAATCTTCCGATAGTAATCAGGAATTTTTGCCTTATCTGGTGCATCAAACAGATGTTGCAGCAGAAGATCTCCACAATCTTCAAGAAAGAGAAGCCCATGTTCGGCATTAAGGGCAATGAGAGCAGGAACAGGGATAGTATGACGAGATAAAATCCCGTGCATGAGCAAAAAAGTGTAACCAGCCTGGATTGCGGCGTTAAATGCCGGATCGTGACAGGCTATGAGGGTACCGTCTGCATTGGTAACTCTGAAATACTGACGACTTGAAGCATCGCCCTGTATGGGAGCTATACATAGTGGCTCGCGATGGAAAAAAGACCTGAAGAGGGAGGCAATATTGTTCTGGATGGTCATACGGCAATATTTGATATCGGCATCACGGTATCATGAGGCTCAACAAGCGAAAAATGAAGCGCCAAGACATCGCTTCACGGACAATTTCCTATCGACAATGAACAAAGGTGTACAATGAGACGACATGATAACAAGTACAAAAAAAAAGCACCCTGCACAGTAAATGTACAGGGTGCTTATACAAAAACTCAGCGCTTACTTTTTAGGAGCAATCGCTGAAGTGATGCTCTGCAAAACCTGGCCCAGTGTGTTGACCACATTACCAACAAGGTCAGTAGCTGTTTTGCTGAGAGGCTCGGCAAGCTGAGCAGCAGCCTTGAGGCCATTGCTGATCAGATCAACCTGCTGCTGGGCAAGTTTACCAAAGGTTTCGATGAAGGTGCTGATAGCGCCTGAGAGATCGTTGTTTTCGTTTGACATATTCTGTATTGTTTTGAGGGTTATGGAGAAAATTTATTCTTTGAATATCGCATACTGGCAACAGCTCCAGTACTTTCCCTGAAGTTAAAACATTTTAAACTCCCTAGCAAATAGAAAAATAAGTGTAGAGGAGTTTCTGGCGACTTTTACTCAATTTTAGCCCTGAAAGGGCGTTATCTGTTAACACAGGGTGCAGCCCTGTGATGGGAGTCCGTACGTGCATCCCTGTGATCTGGGAATCCATACGCCGTTCGTACTCGATGGGCTGCACCCATCGTTAGCATATTCCGCCCTTTCAGGGCTTTATTATCGGTATTTTTCTGTGTCAAAAAGAGACTTTGACAACTTTTTCTTTTTCTGAAAAGAGTTTTGCGCCGATGAACTCACGGTTCATACGCGCAATATTGACAACGGATATCCCTTTGGGACATTCTGCTTCACATGCGTATGTGTTGCTGCAATTTCCAAAACCAAGCGTATCAACACAGGCCACCATCTTCTGTACCCTTTTGGACGCTTCAACCCTCCCTTGAGGGAGCAAGGCAAGATGGGAGACTTTTGCTCCAATAAAGAGCATTGCCGCAGCGTTTGAACAGGCGGCTACGCAAGCTCCGCACCCGATGCAGGCCGCTGCATCCATTGCAGCTTCTGACTTCTCTTTAGGTATAGGAATGGTATTGGCATCAGGCACTCCTCCTGTATTAACGGAGACATAGCCGCCTGCCTGAATAATTTTATCAAGCGCACTACGATCGACAACAAGATCTCTGATAATCGGAAATGCTTTTGCTCTCCATGGCTCAATGTGGATAGTATCCCCATCAACAAAGGAGCGCATGTGCAGTTGGCATGTTGTCACCCCCTTGACCGGACCGTGGGGACGGCCATTAATGTAAAGACTGCATGTCCCGCAGATACCCTCGCGGCAATCATGGTCAAAAGCAACCGGATCTCCACCGGTCATGATGAGCTTCTGATTCAGCGTGTCAAGCATTTCAAAAAAAGAGCTGTCGGGTGAAATCCCCGAAACATCATAAGCAATAAGCTCACCTTTTGCCGCAACGTTTTTCTGTCGCCAGATTTTCAGCGTAAAGTTCATAATAACCAGTTATTTATAGCTTCTCTGGGAGAGCTTGATCTCGTTAAACTGAAGGTCCTCACGATTGAGGCTTGCTGCGACCTCACGCCCCTTGTATTCCCATGCTGAAACAGAGGCAAACCTCTCGTCATTGCGCAATGCCTCCCCCTCGCTTGTCTGATACTCCTCCCTGAAGTGGCCTCCGCACGACTCTTTTCGTTGCTGGGCATCGCGTACCATAAGTTCCCCCAGCTCTATAAAATCAGCAACTCTGCATGCTTTTTCGAGTTCGGGGTTGTATTCATCAAATCCACCAGGAATTCTTACCCCACGAGCATATTCGTGTCGCAGCTCGGTAATCTGATAAAGCGCTTCGGTAAGCCCTGCGTCGTTGCGCGCCATACCGCAATACTCCCACATTATTTTTCCAAGGCGGCGATGAAAATTATCAACAGACTCTTTCCCTGCGCTCTCCTTCATACTTTTCAGGCGATCGGTAACGCCTTGAGCAGCAATGGTAAATTCGGAAGCGCCTGTGTCGAAGCGCGGTATATGTATTTCGGCGGCCAGATAGTTGCCAATGGTATAGGGCAGGACGAAATAGCCATCAGCCAGCCCCTGCATGAGCGCCGATGCTCCGAGGCGGTTGGCTCCATGGTCAGAAAAATTGCATTCACCAATAGCAAAGAGACCAGGGATCGTGGTCATCAGTTCATAATCAACCCAGAGGCCTCCCATGGTATAGTGGACTGCCGGATAGATCATCATCGGAGTTTCATAAGGATTCTCGGCAACAATCTGCTCGTACATCTGAAAGAGGTTGCCGTAGAGTGCATCAATGGTATCGTGTCCTTTCCGCTTGATGGCATCGGCAAAGTCGAGATACACGGCAACTCCAGTAGTGCCAACGCCGAAACCGGCATCGCAACGCTCTTTGGCCGCTCTTGATGCCACGTCTCTCGGCACAAGATTACCAAAGGCTGGATAACGACGCTCCAGATAGTAATCACGATCCTCTTCCGGAATATCAGATGGTTTGATCGATTGATTCCTCAACTTTTCAACATCCTTTTTCTTGAGAGGTACCCATATTCGGCCATCGTTACGCAAGCTTTCACTCATCAAGGTAAGCTTTGACTGCGTATCGCCATGCACTGGAATACAGGTGGGGTGAATCTGGGTGAAGCAAGGGTTCGCAAACATTGCCCCTTTTTTATAGGCGCTCCAGGCTGGCGTTACATTGGAGCCCATGGCGTTCGTGGAGAGAAAAAAGACATTGCCATAGCCACCGCTGGCAAGAACCACAGCATGTGCGGCATGGCGCTCTATTTCACCTGTCACAAGATTTCTGGTGATGATTCCTCGTGCCTTGCCGTCAACAAGCACCGTATCAAGAACATCCCTGCGGTTGAAAAGCGTTACATTGCCCAACGCAATCTGCCGACTTAAGGCGCTGTAGGCACCAAGCAGCAATTGTTGACCAGTTTGGCCCCTGGCATAGAATGTTCTTGATACCTGGGCACCACCGAATGAACGATTGGCAAGAAGTCCACCGTACTCGCGTGCAAACGGTACTCCCTGGGCAACACAAAGGTCGATAATCTGGTTGCTGACTTGAGCCAGACGGTAAACATTGGCTTCACGCGCCCGATAATCACCGCCTTTAATCGTATCATAAAAAAGCCGAAATGCGCTGTCGCCGTCGTTTGGATAATTCTTTGCTGCGTTAATTCCCCCTTGGGCAGCAATACTGTGAGCGCGCCGAGGGCTATCCTGGTAGCAGAAAACCTTGACCTTGTAGCCGAGCTCCCCGAGCGATGCCGCAGCCGAGGCACCGGCAAGTCCAGTGCCCACGACAATAATGTCAAGTTTCCGTTTGTTGCTTGGATTGACGAGTTTGCAGGAGGATTTATAATCGCTCCATTTGCTTGCCACTGGCCCTTCCGGGATTCTGGCGTTGAGGCGTGCCATTGAAGAGTATGGTGAGTGTTGCTTTTGTGTAACAGTAACTTAATGTTTGAAAAAGAGAATACATATTGGCACAAGAGCGAACCCTGCCGAGATGACGAGGGAGTAGGCCGAGCCAAGAAACTTTACGGCATCCATATACTTGCCATGGTTCCACCCAAGCGTCTGAAATGCTGACTGTATGGCATGGTTAAGATGAATACCAAGCGCTATAAAGCAGAAGATGTACAATAATGAGTACCAGGGTGTTGAAAAGAGAAGCAGGGTTCTGCTATAAAAATCGTGGATCGCAATACCGGGAGGTGGAGCCACAAGCCCTATTTTGATAAAGTAAAAATCAAAAAAATGGAGAAGGAGGAAGATGAAGACAATGATGCCGGTATGAAACATATACTTTGAAAGGGGGGAGGTGTCAGAGTTGTTGCTGACCGCATAGGGGGATGGTCGTGCCGCCTTGTTCTGGCCGGAAACCAGTATTCCGACAGCGATATGGAGCAAAAAACCGGCAAAAAGCACAACTTCAAATACCTTGATGAGAGCATTGGTCCCCATAAATGTGGCCGCCTCAGTAAATAAACGCCCTCCATCATTTTTCAGCAACATCAGGTTAATTCCAAGATGCACACTTAAAAACGTAACCAGAAAAAGTCCGGCAAGCGCCATAAGGACTTTTTTGGCAATGGATGAATACAAAAACATAGTGTTCATTCAGTGGTTATATTCAATGAAAAAGAACTCAGGACTTTAGTCCAGTGAGCGACAATGTACAGCTCTTTTTTTTAACCTCCAATAGCAAACGTCAGGTTGAGACCCTATTTGCATTTTCCAGCTCACTGCATCTTCGCATTCTGTCGGTAACATACTCGATAATAACCTGAACCGCTTTTGACCGTTCTCCATCACAGAAGAGCTGATGATCGGAGTGCTCCAGCCAGACGATCGATTTTGCGGATGGATTTGTCGCAATATTGTTGAAGAGTATCGTGGCGCTTTCGGGATGCACCGTACTGTCCTTTCGGCATTGCAGTACCAGAACTGGCGTGGTGACACGGCAAAGCTGTTGCTGAGTCCACTTGATCAACTCAAAAAAAGAGAGAATTGCATTGGTCGGCACCCAGGAGTAGTGCAACATGAGGCTGGAACATTGGGGCTCGGCAAAGAGTGTTTTTAATTCCCAGTTTTTCAGCAGTTTACTGACAAGCGGTGCCAGGAATTGCATGGGGCGACCCGGGGCAAAAAGAGAGAGGAGTTTTAAGGCTGGTGTAGCAAGCACCAGGGCATCAATCTTGTCTGGATATTTGACGGCGAGATTCAGGGCAAGCAGGGCTCCCATACTGTGACCGATCAGAATAATCCGCTCCCTCTCACAACTGAGCTTCTGCAGCGCCAGATCGGCATCATGGAGCCATGCATGCCAACTCATTCCCCGGAGCTGCTCTGGAGAGGCTGCTCCATGTCCCGCAAGCAGAGGCATACTGACAGCAATACCCAGCTTTTGAAGTGGCAGGTACAGCGCCTGTACGCTCTCAAGTGTCCCTGTAAACCCGTGAAGAATGAGAACACCAAAAGAGCTTGCTTCGTTGTGTTGGTCCACCATGATCATCAATTGTAAAATACCACACTCTTTGTATCAACAAGATATCAGCAAACAACTTGTTCAGGAAGATACAAGTTATAGGGAAAATTCCGGTAAATTGGCTATGTTTTGTTCAAGATTGCTGAACATAGAAACAGAAGAAAAAAAGATGATGCGTAAGGTTGTGCTGACCCTCTGGCTGATGTTGCCCCTGGCGCTCAGTGCATGCTCCTCCTCAAGACCATCTTTCAGTGGCAGAACGGATTCTGGCCTTATTTCACCTGATGATGCCTACCGTCTCGGGAAAATAAAAAACACCCCCTACCTTGTTGATGGAAAGGTCTATGTGCCGATGGATTATGTAGAGGCGATCGCTTATGAAGAGACCGGAATTGCCTCGTGGTACGGCAAAGAGACTCTCGACCAGCATAGTGGGCAATTGACCGCTTATGGGGAGGTATTCGATCCCTCTCAACCGAGTGCAGCGCACAAATACCTCCCGCTGCCCTCACTGGTGAAGGTGACAAACCTTGATACCAAATCGTCGATTATTGTTCGTGTTAACGACAGGGGTCCATTCATTGGCGACCGTATTATTGATCTGAGTGCTGAGGCTGCAAAACGGCTTGGTTTCTTTGAGAAAGGGACGGCGACCGTGAAGATTGAGGTGCTTGCCAAGTAGATGCAGCGTTCCCGGCACCCGTTCAGTGTTGAGAAGAAAATTTCGTTTGAACCGTGTTGGCTTCCGCATGGTGTTTGTTCCGTAGGTCAGTTGGCTGCTCATTCCGGCTTTGCTGGTGAGCGCGCTTTGCGCTTCGATACGGCCTTCGGCCTACTCAGCGACCGGATGAGGTGGTTATTGTTAGTATCTCTGTTTGCAAGGTATCTGACAGTATTGTAAATTGCATTGCATTTGCAGCGCCCTTTAAAACCTCCTCAACCCATTTGTTCATGAAAAGCGCATCGTTACCATCACTCCGTGTGGAGCCGGAACTTCGCCAATCTGCCGAACTGGTACTACGGGAAGGTGAGACGCTTTCTGCTTTTATCAAAAGCTCTCTTCGTGCCAATATTGAAAGACGACTCACCCGGAATGAATTTATAGCCAGAGGATTGGCTTCACGGGATCATGCCCGCGCTACCGGAGAGTATATTGCCGCAGACGAGGTGTTGAATGCGCTGCATAACTCTCTTCTCAACGCGCAACAGAAGAAGAGGTGAAATATACTGTCCGTTTCACCCCTGAAGCGCAAGAGGATATGCGCAGACTGTATAACTTTCAGCTTGAAAAGGATATTGTTGCTGCTGAAAAGGCTTTGGATGCCATAAAACAGGGAGTGCTCTTTTTGCAGAATTTTCCATTCAGTTGCAGGAAAGCAACAGAGGATAATTCATTTTTGCGTGAACTGCTCATCTCATTTGGAACTAGCGGTTATTTGGCGCTGGTCGAAATCGACAATGAGAAGAGTGTTACCATTCTGGCGGTACGGAATCAGCATGAAGAGGATTATTATTGAGTAAGTTGTTTTGCATAAACCCTGAACCTCAACAAAACCACCATGAAAATCATAGCAAAAGCGCCCTTCACCCGATTTTTGATCATCTTCCTGCTTACCAGCCTGAGCGCCGTGAGCACTACAGCACTCTCCTCTGCGGCTACGCCACAAATTGGAGAGAGCTATGGCGGGGGAGTTGTTTTTTATATTGATGGCACTGGTCAGCATGGCATTATTGTCGCCAAAACTGATATGCCGGGTCACTCTTATCAGAAAGAGGAGGGCTTTTTCAACTGGTATGGCGCTAAAGATGCGGCCACTGCTTTTGTGGAGGGCTTCAGCGACTGGTTTTTGCCGAACAGGGAGCAGTTGCATAAGCTCTATATCAATCGTAGCGCTGCAGCAGGTATGGCGGCCACAGTTTACTGGAGCTCTTCTGAGGGCGATGCTGACAGCGCCTGGGCCGAGAATTTTGCCAGTGGCGAACAGCTTGTTGGCAGCAAAATGAATGGCAGCCGTGTCCGGGCTGTGCGGTTGTTTTAATAATTTTGGTATGTCAGCACCGGGATCCCTCAATCAGCTCTGCCGCCAGGGTGAGCGATGAGGCTGAAATTTGCTGACCGCTGATAAGGCTGGCGATGGCCTGCAAGCGGTTGTCGTGGTCGAGAGGGGTCACCTCTGTGACGGTTCTCTCCTGCTGGACTGATTTTTTGACACCGAGGTGCAGATCGGCCATGGCGGCAATTTGCGGCAGGTGGGTAATGGCGATGATCTGGTGGAGGCGGGAGAGTTTTCGCAGGCTTTTGCCGACCGCTTCGGCAACGCGACCGCTGATGCCGGTATCGATCTCATCGAAAATGAGAATTGGCAGTTTGGCTGACTCTGCCAGCGCGCTCTTCATGGCGAGCATCACACGTGAAATTTCTCCGCCGGATGCCACCTTGATGAGGGGTCTCGGCTTTTCGCCCGGATTGGTGGAGATCAGGAACTCAATCTTGTCGTAACCGCCAGTAAAAGCGGTAAATGTTCTCTCCTCGATTGAGATTTCACCTTTTTGATGCTCTTCATGGGTGATACTGACGATGAAGGTGGCGTGTGGTATGCCGAGCGTTGCCAACTCCTCCTGAATGGAAGTTTCAAGGCGGATTGCCGCTTCCTGCCGCTTGTGGCTGAGTGTGGCGGCCTCTCTTGAGAGCTCGGTTTTCTTGAGTGTTATTACCAGTTCAATGCGGCTAAGCTCCTCTTCGAGATTCTCTTCAAGAGCACTCTTAGCTTCAAGCTCGTTTTTCAGCGCAATCAGTTCAGTGTGGGTGCGCCCATACTTTTTGCAGAGGCGCTGGATCTGGAGCTGCCGTTCACGTAATGTGTCAAGTCTATCCGGATTAAAATCAATACCAGAAATATAGCTGCGGGTGAAGCGGGAGAGCTCATCGATAATGCTTGTTGCGGCACGGGTTTCGTCCAGGTGCATGTCGAAGCGCTTGTCGATGCAGCCAAGCTTTTCGAGGGTGTGCAGTGCTGACGTTATGGCAGAATAGATGGAGTGGTCGCCCTCGTAAAGCAGCTCGTTCAGGGAGGTGCTGAGCGTGAAGAGGGTTTCGGCATTTTCGAGGAGGGTAATTTCAGTCTCAATGGACTCCTCTTCGCCATTTTTCAAGTCAATGCTGTTGAGTTCGTATAACTGAAAATCAACCATCTCCTTTTTGTCGTGGATGGCGTTGGCCTCTTTTTTGAGCTTGCTCAGTTGCTGCTGGAGTGCCTGAAGCGCCGACCGCGTGTTTTTGTAGGCGATAATTTCTGTCGCATTATGCGCAAAATCGTCAAGCAGTGTCTCGTGTGTGTCCGGGTGCAGCAGCAGTTGGTGTTCATGCTGGCCGTGCAGGTCAATCAGCTCCTCACCTGCCTGTTTGAGAAGAGAGGCGGTGCAGGGTGTGTCGTTGATGAAGCAACGGGATTGGCCGCCCGAGGAGAGCTCTCTTCGGATCATCAGCTCTGGCGCAGGATCGATGTTTGCATTTTGCAGCAAGTTATCAATCTTTTCGGATTGAACATCTTTGAGGAGGGCCTCTATCACCGCTTTAGGGGTGCCGGATCGCACCAGGTCACTGCTGGCTCGCTCACCCAGGACAAGATTCAGCGCTTCGAGAAGAATGGATTTGCCTGCGCCAGTTTCGCCGGTGATAATAGTCAATCCAGGGTCGAAGTCTACCGTCAACTCCTGGATCAATGCGAAGTTTTTGATGTAAAGAGAGCAAAGCATGGCCTGTTATTGCACGCGTTATGCCTGTGTCGATGAGGGTGATTTTTCTTTTTTTGGTACTTCATCGGCAGCTTTGGTAAACTCTTCCTCTATCTCTGTCTGCGCTTTTTTAAATTCTTTCATTCCTTTTCCTAAACCTCTGGCAAGTTCCGGAAGCTTTTTGGCTCCGAACAGCAGCAAAATGATCAGCAGAATAAGAATGAGTTCTTGTCCACCTAATCCGAACATAGGCCCCTCTCCGATTATGTTATTGTGACGAGCTTGTGCTGATTATATACGCAATCCCGGTTCCTGAAACAACTTTTTTCACCGGCTAACGGCTCTTCTCAGTAGCGGGCTATCACCGTTTCGCCCGAACGGGTTACCTCTCCTTGTTGAATGGCAACTTTTGCTGAGGCAGGCAGGATGATATCGACTCTTGAGCCGAATTTGATCATACCGAAACGTTTGCCAATTTTGACCATCTCCCCACATCGCAGGCTGCAGACAATTCTTCTTGCCAGAAAGCCGGATACCTGGCTGAATCGAACCTCTATCTCTCCATTGTCGATACCAATCTCCATTCGTTCGTTGCTCTCCATACTCTGATGGTCAAAGGCCATCAGGAATTTTCCGGGGCAGTAGCGTAGATGGGTCACTTTTCCGCTCACAGGTATGCGATTGACGTGTACATTAAAGGGCGACATGAAGATGCTGACCAGAGTTAACGGGGCGGTGGAATTGCTCAGCTTACAGGGCTGTACCAGGATAATTTTTCCGTCGGCAGGCGCAAGAATAACCCGTTGTTCATTTGGTATGTTGCGTTTTGGGTCACGAAAAAAATAGAGTGTGAAGAAGATTAAGATGCCGAGAGTCACCAGAATCGTTATCTCTGCCCAAGCGGGAAAAAGCATTGCTGCCGTGCCGAGCACCATGGAGAGAATCAAGACTTTGATCATGGTGCTGTAGCCGTATGATGTCAACATCTTTTTGTCTCTATTTGATGACGATATGATAAGTTCAGCCTTATAATAATTATTTATCTTAAACTTGGATGAGGCAGGAAATATTTTTCCGTTTTTTGTGATTTTTGTCGAGAATCGATCTCTCATTTCTCTATGATGATGCGTGCGCTAGAAAAAAAATTTCTTGGAGAGGTGAAGGCAAGGGGTCTGGTCGCCTCGGGTGACAAGGTGCTTCTTGCAGTTTCCGGTGGGCCGGATTCAATGGCTCTGCTGACACTTTTTTGGGCGGTAAAGCCTCTACTGCATTGTGAGCTAGCCATAGCCCATTGCAACTTTCAGCTTCGTGGCGCTGAGAGTGATGCTGATGAATGTTTTGTGCGTGATTGTGCTCACTCGCTTGGGCTGGCCTGTTTTGTTGAGCGGTTCGATACTTTGCATTGTGCCGGGGAGTGGAAAAAATCTGTTGAAGAGAGTGCGCGTGTTTTGCGCTACACTTTTTTTGATGAGGTGATGTTGCAGCAGGGGTATACCAGGATTGCGACAGGTCATCATAGCAACGATAATGCCGAGACGATTCTTTTTAATCTTTTCAGGGGCGTTTCTCTTCCTGGGCTGAGAGGCATTCGTGCCTGTAACGGGAAAATCATCCGTCCGATGCTCCTGTTGCACAAGGCTGAGATTGCGGCATATCTGAAAGAAAAGGGCATGGCAAGCAGGCTGGATGCGAGTAATGTTGCCAACGACTATGACAGGAATTTTATCAGAAACCGGGTTATTCCCCTGATTGAGGAGCGATTTTTGCATAAGCTTTTGCCGTCGCTTCGGAGGATTTCAGAACAGGCGGGGGAGCTTGAAGAGTTTCTTGAACTCTATTTTGAAGATCTCAGTGAGCGGATGCCAGGGCTCTCCCTCACTGATGGCAAGCTTGATGTACAGGCTCTGAAGCGGCTTACAGTCTTTGAACAGAAAGAGCTTTTCAAAAGGGCGTTGCGGGATATGGGTGCGCCGGTTGATGCCCGGACACTCCAGAAGCTGGTCAATTTACTGAACATGCATCAGGGAAAGATGGTGATGGCAGGTCGACAATTGCGGGTGCTCTGGAAAGGAGGTGCGCTCTGTTTTTTTCGGGACAGAGGCGAGGTGTAAGTGGTTGTGGCCACTATCCAGAGTGTATTTCTGCTGCTACCTCTTTTGCTTGGCCTCCTGAAAAAGTTCCAAAGGAAGCTCCGTATGAATAAGGACTGATTTGAGGTTTTGCTGCACCTGAATTCTGTTGAGCAGCCCTTTTGTCTGCTCGGTGGTTTTGTTGCCGCTCAGCCCGGAGAGCTTGATGGCTCCCCAGAGGAAGGTTGATGCAAAATAAGCGGCCTGATTGCTGCCATAGACCCATTCACTTTGTCCCTCAATTCCATCTCTGAATTTTACGGAGAGAGCAAGATTCTGGATGCGCTTCAGGTTGCCCATTGATTGTACTCCCTGATTGGACGAGGTGAGGCTTTGCAGGGCACCAGCGGTCCATGCCGCTGAAGGCAGGGCAAACCAGAGGTGCGATTTGTAAACGGCTTTGTCGATCAATGCTGCAGAGAGAGAGTCGCGCTTGAAAAAACTGCCGGAAGGGGTGAGGAACTCGCTGAGCATTTTTTTGTTGTTGCTCAGGGCAAATTGTCTCGGCCCAAGCGGGCTGAGCCAGAGTGTGCTGTCGAGGGTGTAGCATTGATGACCACCGATGGTCTCTGTGCTGGTGCTTATGGTTCTGAGGAGTGATGTCGGAAGCTTTTTAGAAAATGAACCCGATACGATACCAAGATAGTTCTGCTCTTTGTAGCCGTGCCGCTTGAAACTGATCAACAGGGTGTCGATATCAAGCGTGGGGTTGATCGTTGATGCTTTTAAAATGGCATCGAGCTTGCCTTGCTGCTGAAAGATTGGCGCTTTTTTGAGAGAGTCAGGAATGATCTCTTTCCAGAGCCGGCTCTCGCGGATATCCTTCAGGCCGATGTACACAAGAGCGTCAGAGTTGCCGGGAATGCGGTCAACCAACGCTTTAAGAGCGGGAGTTAATGGCTCTGGCTGCAGTCGCGGTTTTGGCCAGTTGACCCAGAGAGCGAGTATAATAAAACAGAGAGTGCTGATGGCGCTGATAGAGAGGAGAAGCCCTGCCCCTTTTTTAAGGGATCGTTTTTCGCGTATTGCGGGTGTCGCTTCAGATTCGGGGTTCACCTGCATATTTCACACCTGATTATGATTTTCTTTTGATGGCTTCACGCGCCAAGGTGTCGCAGCGGTTGTTGTACGGGTTATCGCTGTGTCCTTTTACTTTGTGAAAGTTGATGCTGTGCAATGTAAGCAACTTCAGGATTTTTTGCCACAGATCGATGTTTTCAACACTTTTTTTTGCTGCGGTCTGCCAGTTATTGAGTGTCCAGCGCTTCAGCCAGCCGTTGTTGATGGCGTTGACGAGGTAGCTTGAGTCGCTGTACAGATCGACCTGGCAGGGCTCTTTCAGTGCTTGAAGTGCCTCAATGGCAGCGCTGAGTTCCATGCGGTTATTGGTCGTGGCGGGTGCATATCCCGAGATTTCACGGGTTAAAGGGCCGTACATCATCACAGCTCCCCAGCCACCTGGTCCGGGATTGCCGCTGCATGCGCCGTCGGTGTAAATGATTACTTTTTTTCCCATCGATAAAAAAAGCTCAACCGTTCCAGGTTGAGCTTTTACAAGATTTGAAACAATTCAATAACTCACTTCACTTCTGTGACATACAAACTTCGGAGTATCTACTGTCATCAGGGGCAACGGGCGGCTTTTGTTGTATTCGACAGAAAGTTCTTGTGGAACTCATGTATAAACTGGTGCGCTTATCCCTTACTTCAACAGTTTGGCGAGCTCAGCAGTACCTGTTTTAGCGATGATTTTCATGGCTTTTGCTGAAAGCTTCACCTTTACAAACCGTTTTTCCTCTTCAATCCAGACTCTTTTGGTGTGGAGGTTTGGCTCAAAACGGGTGCGGACGTGGTTATTGGCATGCGATACCGTATTGCCGTAGAGAGGTCTTTTGCCGGTCAGTAAACAAACTTTGGACATGATGCAATCAATTGGTGTTAAAAAAACGAAACGCAATATAGCAATAGTTTTCCAAACTGGAAACAGTATCGTCTCAGGGTCGGATGCCGACCGCGCAGACCATCATCGATAACACGTAGAGGAGAGTGCCGAACGCGTTGTACCAGACCGCTTTCTCTTTTGGTTGTGCAATCAGGATCTTCTGCATGGGTAGTTGCGCGACGAGCAGCAGCAGGGCGATGACTGTTGTTGTCATGGAGCCTTTGACCACGAGAATGGATATTGCTGCAAGCTGGGCGAGATCCATAATAATCGAGGCCAGGATTGCGGCCCTCTTTTCTCCAAGCTGTACGGGGATGGAGGCAACCTTTCGGATTTTATCGCCTACAATTGACTTGAAGTCGTTCAGCGTCATGATGCCATGAGCGCCGAGTGAAAAAATAATGGCAAGGGCAATGGTTTCCATCGACGGAACGCCCTGCGTAATGGCAAAGCTGCCGGTCAGCCATGCCACCCCCTCGTAGGCCAGCCCGACAATAAGGTTGCCAAACCAGCCGTTTCTTTTTGCCCTGATTGGCGGGCCGGAATAGGCGTGCGACATGAGCACTCCCACAAACGCTATGGCAACGACATAAGGGTGAATGGAGAATGCAACAATGAAGCCGATGACAATAAGAGCGAAGGTGATAAGCCAACTGGCTGATTTTGATATTTTACCTGCTGGAATCGGGCGCTCAGGTTCATTGATGGCATCAACCTCGCGGTCGAAGTAGTCGTTCATGGTCTGCGACATGGCGCACATGAGCGGCCCTGCCAGAAGGATGCCACGGAGGAGGATAGACCAGTTTTCAGTAACACTTTCGCCGGTTGATACCACACCGCAGGCAAAAGCCCACATCGGCGGGAACCAGGTAACCGGTTTCATGAGCGGTACAATGGCGGATGTCTCAATCCTGAAGCCAGGCCTGTTGACATTCTCAAGAGCCTGCTGGATCTCTTGCTGCCGGGAATCGCTTACTCCTGACAAGCGAAGCTTCTCTGCTATACCTTGCTGTTTTTCAGGATGAAGAGTTTCTCGTCCGTTCATGGGTATAGGGGTTCTCGATACGGCTTAAAAACAAAGCAGACAGTATACAAGTTTTTTGGCAAAAAGATAAGGATTTAGTTAACAGCCAGCTTGTATTGCTCGGTAAGTTCAGCATTCACCCGCAGGATTTCATGAAACTTCCTCTCTGAGTGGCCGCTCTCCAGAGCCTCTTTTGCCATGATAAGCCCGGTCTCAATGCACGGAGCTTTTCCTGAGACATAACAGGCCATGGCGGAGGTGAAGAGGGCTGCATCAACGTGTGCTGCAGGAGCGCTTCCATCAAGGATCCTGCTGATAATGAGAGCGTTCTCCTCTTTTTTACCACCCTGAAGGTGCAAGAGGGGGTGCCTTTTCAGTCCGAAATCTTCAGGATAGATGGTGTGCTGTTGTACATTTCTGTTCTGAACTTCAGTAATATAGGTTGGGCCGTTGAGGCTGGGTTCGTCGAGAGCGATTCCCTCTTCAGTCATGGAGTGAACAATGAGGGCATGGCTGGCTCCTGTCTGGATAAAGACTTCGCTATAGAGCTCCATCAGCTCCCGGTTGAACACCCCGACAAGTTGGCGTTTTGTTTTTGCCGGATTAATCAGGGGGCCAAGAATGTTGAAAATGGTTCTGATGCCCAGCTCCCTGCGGATGTTGGCCACTCTTTTCATCGAAGGGTGGTAGAGTGGCGCAAACAGAAAGGCAAATCCAGTCCGTTGAAACAGCTCTTTTGTTGCTTCCGGGGGCAAATCAATCGTAAAACCAAGCGCTTCAAGGACATCCGCGCTGCCACAACTACTCGTTACAGAGCGATTGCCATGTTTGGCAACGGGGATGCCAGCGCTGCTTGCAATAATTGAGGCTGTTGTGGAAATATTGTAGGTGCCTGCATGATCTCCACCAGTTCCACAGGTATCAACCGCATTGTCGTCCAGATCAAGAGTATTGGCTTTTTCCATCAGACTGTAGTAAGCGCCGGCAGTCTCTGCCGGAGTAATCCCTTTTTTCTGCTGGAGGGCAAGAAGTGCGGCAATAACAGGTTCTGAAAACTGACCATCCATAATGCTGTTCATGGAGAAGGTCATCTCTTCCTGTGAAAAATGTTCTCCGGCAAGCAGCTTTTGCAATAATTTTTTATGGCTCATGATGCTGACAGTGTGGCAAATGATTGTGAATATTTGTAAATGTAAATTAATTACAATGAATTGATTGTGTTTAACCGCCATCCCCTGGCCTTTTTTATAAATTATCAGAAGAGTTATGGAGAGTGAACAGATAACGGTGTACCAGAAAGAGTCGCTTGAGCTGGTGTTGAAAAAGATGATGAGCCGGGCGCTGGACGGCTGTATTATTACTGATCTCTCTGTTATCCGCTGGTTGACGGGTTTCAGTGGATCGAGTGCGAGGATGCTGGTGATGCCAGAAAAAAGTTGGCTTTTTACCGATTTTCGCTATCAGGAGCAGGCGGCCCATGAGGTTACCGTGGCTGAGACGGTTATTGCCGCAGAGGGGTTTGTGGCAGAGCTTGGATCCGGCCGGTATCCTCTTGGAGAAACCGTTGCCCTGCAATCAGACAAGGTCACCTGGCATGAAGCGACCCGCCTTATCGAGCTGCTTCATGGCAGGCAACGGGTAGTGCCGGTTGACTCATTTTTCGATGAGTTCAGGATGGTTAAAAACGGGATAGAGTTAATGAGGATGCGCCGTGCTGCTGCAATCAGTGAGCAGGTGCTTGAGCGTGTGCTTCCCATGATCTCGCCATCCGTAACGGAGCTTGATATCGCCGCCGAAATAACGTATCAGCATAAAAAGCTTGGTGCCGAAAGGGACTCGTTTGAGCCGATTGTTGCTGGTGGTGTGCGCTCTGCCATGCCGCACGCTCGTCCTTCAACGGCGCAGTTCAAACCTGGGGAGCTTATTGTGATTGATACCGGTTGTGTGGTTGATGGCTATGCCTCCGACCAGACACGCACGGTCGCCCTTGGCAACATTTCAGATGAGGCGCGTGCGCTCTATCGTCTTGTGCAGGAGGCGCAGGAGCTTGGCATTTCGTCAGCGCGATGCGGCATGGTGTCGAAAGAGCTTGATGCCGTGGTTCGCCAATATATTTCTGACCATGGCTACACGGAGGAGTTTGGTCATGGTCTTGGGCACGGTGTCGGGCTCGATGTGCATGAAGAGCCCCGGATCAGCGCTAAAGGGGAACAACCGTTGCAGGAGAATATGGTTTTTACCATTGAGCCTGGTATTTATCTGCCGGGTAAATTCGGTGTTCGCATTGAAGATACGGTTGTAATGGGGCCTCATGGAGCGACACCGTTACAACAATTTACCAAAGAGCTGATTGAACTGTAACAGTTATTGGTCGTGAGTATGAGCAACTATTGCATGGTAATTACCACCACTCCCAATCGGGAAACTGCCGAAAAGCTTGCGGAGAGCATTCTCAGCAATCGCCTGGCGGCCTGTGTCCAGATGGCCGACATTCGAAGCTTTTTTATCTGGGAAGGCAAGCTGCAGAAAGAGGGTGAGGTTCTCTTGTCTATCAAAACCACCGAAGCCTGTTACTGCAAGCTTGAAGCCCATATTCTGGAGCATCACCCCTACGAGGTGCCGGAAATTATCATGTTGCCGATTACGGGTGGGTTGCCAGGTTATCTCGGGTGGATTGATGTGGCTACAGATTTAGGAGGTGCTTCAACCTCCTGAGAGCTTTTCAAACCTTCTGCAGCAGCGACTTGATCTGTGCCGTAAAAGAGGCCATCACCAGCAGCGGGTTGGCGTTGCGTTCGATGGCGCGGATGGCATCTTCGGTTATGGTGGAGATCTGGAAAAAATCGGTGTTGGGGAAGTTTTTTGCAAACCGGTTGACGGCATCGCTGATGTCGGGGTTGTTCAGCTCCTGAAAGTCAGGATTGATCTGGCGATGGTTGGCATCCTGAAAGAAGAGAAGGAGGGCTGCAAGAAAGAGGGTAAGGTCGCCGCGTGAAAGATTTTTGGCGTTATGCTCGCACGAGATGATGGCGTTATGAAAAGCGCTTGGGGTGAGCACGGCGCGCAGGTAGTCGAGCGCCTGGTTGCGGAGCACAATGGTTGCTGTTTCCGAGGGATTATCGCTTCTGTTGTTGAGAAGCTCCCAGGCCAGCCGGAGGTTCCCTCTCGAAAAGCTGACGATAAAGCTCAGCTCCGGGTCAACGATCCCCGGGCGGTTAATCTTCAGCCAGAGTCGCAACTCCTGGGAGGTCACCCGTGAAAATCTGACTATCTGGCATCGTGACCGGATGGTGGGAAGGAGTGTTTCAGGTCGTGAAGAGACAAGAATAAACATCACATGAGCCGGTGGCTCTTCGAGCAGTTTCAGGAGCTTGTTGGCCGCCGATGGGTGGAGCCGTTCAGCTTGTGAAATAATGAAGATCTTTTTGCTTCCCTCATCAGGCATGAACAGCGCTTTATGCTGAAGGGTGATGATCTGTTCGGTCAGAATGCCCATGGATCGCTCCATAGCGGGGGCAAAATAGGGGTTTTGCTTTTTCTTTTCCAGCAGCGCATCGTATCGCTCTTTGGCCTCAGTAAATTTCTTGTTCTCTTTCTTTGCGGAGTCGCCCGGATCAAGCAGAGCGGATTCTACAGGAAAGAGATACTCAACATTCGGGTGCATGAACGAACTGACCAGCCTGCAGTCAGGGCATGTTCCGCAGGAGCCGGCCAGATTGTTGTCTCCCGAATTGCGGCAGTTGAGGAGAGAGGCGATCTCAAATGCTACCGACTCTTTACCCGAACCATCAGGGCCGGTGAAAAGGTAGGCATGAGCCAGGCGTCCTGTTGCAATCGCTTTCTGCAGTACCCCAATCTGCTGCTGTTGACCAATAATATTTTCCCAGCTCATGTCTGCCTTGCCGTGCTCAGATAAACGTTAGCCAATTGTAGGGATCTTCTCCAGTCTGGACGATGTTCAGATATGCTTGTTGCAATATTTCGGTAACAGGCCCCCGTTTTTCGTTTCCTATCGGGTATTTGTCGATGCTTCTCACTGGCGTAATCTCTGCGGCTGTGCCAGTCAGGAAAACCTCATCAGCAACATAGAGCGCTTCGCGGGGAATCAGTGTCTCCCGGACCTCATAGCCCTGCGCTTTGGCAATGTGCATAATGGCGTAACGGGTGAAACCAGGCAGTATTGACTGACCCGACATGGGTGTATAGATAATGCCATCACGGATGACAAAGATATTTTCACCGCTTCCTTCAGAGACGTAACCATTGACATCAAGTGCAATTCCTTCGGCATAGTCGTCCATCAGTGCTTCCATCTTGATGAGCTGAGAGTTCAGGTAGTTTCCGCCAGCCTTTGCCCATGACGGCAGAGTGTTTGGCGCTGGCCTGGTCCATGAGGAGATGCGGACATCAACACCGGTTTCAAGCACATCTTCTCCAAGATAGGTACCCCACTCCCAGGTGGCGATGGCAACCTCAATTGATGCCCGGTGAGGGTTGACACCCAAAGCGCCCTGTCCCCGGTAAACCAGCGGTCGAATGTAGCATGCTTTGAAATTATTGGCCTGAATGGTGGCGATGATCGCCTCTTGCAGCTCTTTTTCAGAGTAAGGAATTTCAATACGGTATATTTTTGATGAATCTCTGAGGCGTTTGATGTGCTCGTCCAGAAAGAGCACTGCTGACCCTTTAAGGGTATCATAGCAGCGGATTCCTTCAAAGGTCGATGAACCGTAGTGGACAACATGTGACAGAATGTGGATTTTTGCGTCAATCCAGTCAATCAGTTCGCCGTTCATCCAGATTTTTGCAGACTTGTTCATGGTGCAGCCGTTGGGTGTTATTGGTACCTTGCCAGAAGTAAAACTCAAAGATATAAAAAACCCCGCGACACATCACGGGGTTTTTTATGTTCCAGTAATTGTATTTGGTCAGTAGATTCTTTCGTAAACGCCATCCACTTCACGCATGATTGGTTCGTAGGTGCTGCTGTTCCGACCAAAGCAGATGCCGAGAGATTCGTACATGGCAACATGGTCGAGATCGACATGGCGCTGTGCAATTGCTTTGCTTGACTCAATATACTCAATTTTGCGCCCTTTGACCTTGGAGATGGTGACACCGCTTTTGCCGTCGAGCAGCAGCAGCACCGCAGCAGCGCCCGCTTCAAACCCAAAGTTGATATCGTAAGCTGAAGAGTTGCCTGAGCGCACCAGGTGGCCAGGGTGGATTTCACGCACTTCGGGTATTTCATAAATCCCCTCGACAAACATACCGGTCTCTTTCATGAAAAGGGGCATTGCCGGGTCGGCCTTCATTCTTTTCTGGATTTGCTGACAGGTGAATTTTCCGGCACCAGCAAGCTTTTTATGACCGAATGCATCAATTCCTGCTGATTCATCGACAATATCAGTGCCATCAGCATTTTTCAGACCCTCAGCAACAACAACGGTATAGGTGCCGCTATGAATATCATTTTCCCTGATTCTGCGGGTGAAACGTTCTGCCAGGTGCTGGTAAACGATGTCCCAATCCGTTGGAATTTCGGGTATAAGAATACAGTCAGCCTCCGCCGCAATACCACTGCGGAAGGCCGTATGGCCAGCATAGCGCCCGAACACTTCGGTGACCAGCACTCTGTTATGGGTTTTCCCCGTTGTTTTCAGATCGTGGACAAACTGTGCAATGCGGTTGATGGTTGAGTCACCTCCGACCGAGTAGGTCTGCAAATCGAGATCCATGGTTTTTGGTGCATGGATGCACTGAATTCCCTGCTGGCTCAGGTCGACCATAACGCTTCCTGAGTCGTCGCCACCACTGATAATGAGTGCATCAAGGCTGAATTTTTTCATACCGGCCTTGATACGATTATACTTTTCGGGATTTCTTATCGCCTTGATTTTAACTCTTGAATGGCCAGCTTCTGAGCCCGCAAAACTGGCATCAAACTTGTCAAGCCTCACCTGGTTAAACTGCACCATACTCTCCTGATCAACAAGGTTGTAAAGCCCTGCGTATCCGTTAGGGATCACGTACAGTTCAATATCTTTTGACAGAGCCATCAGCGCAGCACCTTTCAGTACCGCATTGAGCCCTCCACAATCGCCTCCACTGGTTAAAATACCTATTTTTTTCACAATTACAGACTCCTCTCCATTCTCGGGTTAGTAATTAACGGCTTAATTTACTTACTTGATGAAAGTATAAACTTTCAAGTTTCTTGCTGTCAAGATAGATTTTTTGTCTGATTTTTCAACGATTCAGCACAATAATAACCGTGAATATAGCTGGAAATGGCTGAACTACCGCTTTTCTTATGAACTACCGTGATCAAATGAGAATTGCCTTTGTGCATCTCAGGGAGAGAAAACGTCAAACTATTCTTACGGCGCTTGGTGTGGCTGTAGGTTCTGCAATGCTGGTGACAACCATCTCTGTTTCACGTGGTTCATCGTCGAATGTTATTTCAAAAATTATAGATACCGCGCCTCATGTGGTGATTGGTGCAGAGAGAGTTGTTCCGTTGTCACCCGACAACCTTGTGGGGCAACGAGGGGGGCAGATTGCGTTTGTGACCAAAAATATTACTCAGAATGAACAGGAAGTTATCAAAAACTATGCTGAGGTTGTCAAGAGCATTCAGCCAGTTGAAGAGCTTCGGAGTATCTCGCCCTTTGTTCTCAGTAAAGTGATTGGTCGTAACAAGAGCCGATTTACCCCCTGTGTTGCCCGAGGAGTTATTCCCTCTTTTGAGGCGGACATTGCCGGTCTGAAAAAAAATCTGCTTGATCCGAATGCACTTGCCGAGTTGGCAGCAACCCCCAATGGCATTGTTGTCGGCGATCTTCTGGCAAAAAAACTTGCTGTCGGTTATCGTGACAGGATTGTGCTTGTAACCAGAAACAGCGAGGAGTTTCCAGTGATGGTTGTTGGGCGCTTCAGCAGCGGATTTAATGCAAAGGATGAGCGCGAAGCCTACATTAACCTCCCACTCGCCCAGAGAATGGAGGGAATTGCTGCGAACTCGGTGAGCGGGATTGGTTTGAGAACGGCGCAAGTTGATCGTGCCCGTTACACAGCAGGGAGGGTGCAGACACTCAGTGGCTACAAAAGCGAGAGCTGGGATGAGACCAATCGAAATGTTATAGAATTTTACAACCGCAATGGGGTGATTACGCTGGTTCTGGTGGGGTTTGTCTTTATTGTTGCGGGTCTTGGTGTTTCATCCGTTATGACCACGGTGATCCTCCAGAAGGTTAAGGATATTGCCATAATGCGTTCAATGGGTATGCAAAGCGGTAGCATCACCCGAATTTTCATGCTCGAAGGGCTGATGATCGGTATTCTTGGGGTGGTTGTCGGCAGTCCGCTTGGCCATCTGATCTGCCATTTAGTTGAAACCATCCGTTTTGAAGCCAGTACGGCAGGGGTATTCAAAAGTGACAGACTGAACCTTATTGAGACCCCTGAAACTCATCTCATTGTCATTGGCTTCGGCATTCTTATTGCCGTCATCTCCTCCTGGAGCCCCGCAAGAAAAGCGGCGCGCTATGTGCCGGTCAGTATTCTCAGGGGCGAAGTTGGGGGTTAGATGGCCTCGATAATGCAGACCGCATGTGCGGCCGCACCCTCTTCTCGTCCAATGTAGCCCAGTTTTTCATTGGTAGTAGCTTTAACGGAAACAGCTCCAAAATCAATACCGAGACAGCGTGCAATATTTTTACGCATCTCGGTGATGTATGGTGCAATTTTAGGGGCTTCAAGCAGCAGCATTGCATCGATATTGATGGTCTGGTAGCCATTTTTTTCAAGCAATCTTCCCACCTGTTTGAGCAGAATCATACTGTCAATATCTTTGAACTCCTGACTTGTATTTGGAAAATGCAGGCCAATGTCTCCGAGTGCAGCAGCGCCAAGAAGTGCGTCACTGACGGCGTGTAGCAGAACATCGGCATCACTATGGCCATCGAGTCCATTGTGTCCGGGTATCTGGACGCCTCCTATAACCAGTTTGCGCCCCTCTGCAAAAGGGTGTACATCAATACCAATACCAATACGCATGAGAAGATGTTTAAGTGTTACATTCGCAGGCACCAAAGATAGAATAAATTGCGAATAATCTGAGCCAGATACTCCGCTTGCTGATGCATATTTATCAAAAAAGAGCTAACTTCCAACAAGTTTTATTATTGCAGAGTGGGCTCATAAGAGTGGTAATAACAGGAAACGCAGAGCGCCTATGACCTTTCATGAACTGCAGCGTTTTTTCTGGATCTGTTCCGGAACTCCGGTGTCGGTAATTGAAAAGTACCCGACCGAGCACAGTAAGTATTTCGGTATCGGGGCGACAATTTTTTTTACAGCCCTTTTTGCGGGGTTGTCGGGTGGTTATGCCCTCTATTTTGTCTTTTCCGGCAGTACTTTTGCGTGGTTGTGGGCTTTTCTGTTTGGCTTGATCTGGGGTGTGGCGATTTTCAATTTGGACCGCTATATCGTTTCAAGCATTAAAAAAAGCTCCAAAGTGCTGAAGCAGTTTTTTCAGGCTTTACCCAGGCTGATTTTTGCTGTTCTGATTGCGGTGGTTATCGTTCGTCCTCTCGAACTGAAAATATTTGACAAGGAGATTCGTGAACAGCTTCGGTTGCGCTACTTGACGGAGCAGCAGCAGCGCATTGTCAAAGTACAGCACTCATTCAAGGAGAAATATGCACAGGAGCTGGGCCAGATTGCCGGGTACCAGAAAGAGTACGATACCTTGAGTAGCGAGGTAAACCGCTTGCGTGAGGAGCTGAAAGCGGAGGTTTTTGGTGCGCGAACAGCAACGACTTCCGGTAAAGAGGGGTATGGGACTTATGCCAAAAACAAGGAGCTTGTTGTATCGACCAAGCAGGCCCGACTTGATTTTCTTGCCGGGCAGCTTGCCAGCCAGCAGGAGTATATGAACCTGCAGAAAAGTGCCGAGGGTATTAACAAGCTGATGATGCTGACTGATGAGAAACTTGACGAGAGAACAGCCAATGCCGGTTTTGCTGACCGTAATTGGGCATTGGGTGAGTTGACCCATGCTGCCAATGATGTGAGCCGCTCTTCAGCAGATGCCGTTTACTTTATCACACTGCTGTTTATTGTTTTTGAATGTGCCCCATTGATTGTCAAGCTGCTCTCGGATATCGGCCCGTCGGATGTTGATATCAGAGAGACGGAATCCAGGATTTTTTCCTTTTTGACAGATACCTCTTTTCTTTCGCGACATCGAATTGTGCGTGAATATCGTCGTCCAGGGCTGAAAGTTGGAGCCAGACGTGTCAGACAATATCTGGTGAACAAACGGGGATGCGGACGAAAAGGTTAATCGGTGATCAGACTCCCGCAATACTCATGCAAGGGGGTTGCGCCTGGTGCTGAGAAGTGCTGTTCAATGGCGATGGCAACCTTTTGGCTGATGTCTGGATAGACGAAGTTCATGGTGCCGATTTGCACCGCACGTGCTCCTGCCAGGAAAAACTCCATGGCATCCTCGAATCCGGCGATGCCTCCCATTCCGACTATCGGAATATTGACAGCGTTATAGACTTCCCAAATCTTTGCCAGCGCAATTGGCTTGATAGCAGGGCCGGAAAGTCCTCCGGTGATATTTTTCAAGAGAGGTTTCCGGGTTTTATGGTTGATAGCCATCCCGACGACGGTGTTGATCAGGGAGATGGAGTCTGCGCCAGCCTCTTCAGCCGCCAAGGCGATTGAGCTGATTGATGTGACGTTTGGGGTCAGCTTGACCATCAGGTGCCGGGTGGTGATATGACGCAGTTTCGAGACAATTTCAAAGGTAGCCTCCCTGCTCACCCCCATAATCATGCACTCACCCTTGACGTTTGGGCAGGAGAGGTTAATCTCGTAACCGTCAAGGCCATCAACGCCGTCAAGTCTTGCGACCACCTTGCAGTATTCATCAATTGATCGACCAGCAATATTGACAATGACTGCCGTATCCAGAGTGCGGAGAAAAGGTACTTTATCCGTAATAAATCGTTCTACCCCTACATTGGCAAGTCCAATAGCATTAATCATCCCCGATGGGGTCTCGGCGATGCGTTGTGGTGGATTTCCTGTTCTTGGTTCAAGTGATATGGCCTTGGTGACCAGACCGCCGATCGTAGAAAAATTACAGAGCTTGCAGAGCTCTTCTCCATAAGAGGCCGTGCCTGAAGCAAGGAGTACCGGTGACTGTAGCTCAAGTCCCCGTCCAAGAGATACTGTTGCGGCGGGTGTCGTATTCGGGGTTCTTTGTTGGCTCATGGCATTGCCGTTTTTGACTGGAGATACACACAACACTCCTCCTGACGGGGTTGCCCTCAGGCAGTCAGGAGGAAAAGTTGTCTGCAGCGACTAACATTCAATGTTCTTATTTTGTCAGATAGTACTTGTTTGTGTACTCTTTGACCATTCGGTGAGTGTTGTATTCCGGCGCGATGGTCGCAATGGCGTTACGGATTTTATTGATCCACCTGACCGGAATGTTCAGCTCATTGCGATCGTAATATGACGGAATGAGCTGTGTCTCCAGAGTGGTGTACATCTGTTCCGCATCGAAGCTGTCCTGCTCCTCATGGTTTTCAAAGGATTCACCGTTGGAAATTGAAAAGCCGTTATCGCCGTTATAGGCTTCAGGCCACCAGCCGTCAAGGACACTGAAATTGAGTCCACCATGCAAAACGGTTTTTTCACCTGATGTGCCACTTGCCTCCATTGGTCTGACAGGAGTATTCAGCCACACATCAACGCCTGAAACCATCCTCTTGGCAACACCAAGATTGTAGTTTTCAAGGAAAATAATCTTGCCACTGAATTCCGGCCGGCGGGAGTGGTGGACGATCTGGCGGATATAATCTTTTCCTGCATCATCATGCGGATGTGCCTTTCCTGCAAAGACTATCTGCATTGGCATTATTGGATTATTGATAATCCTGTCGAGGCGGGCAAGATCCCTGAAAATAAGCGGTGCTCTTTTGTAGGTGGCAAAACGTCTTGCAAATCCAATGGTAAGCACATCAGGTGAGAAGGTGTTTTTTGCTGCTACCAGGGTGTTATAGTCACTGTAGTATGAGTTGATGTGCTGATGGAAAAGCTGGTTTCCAAGATAACGATCAATATAATCGATAAGCCTCCGTTTCAGGCTGTATCGTAATGACCAGAGTTCCTGGTCACTCACCTTTGCAAGAACAGCTTCAGCGGTTTCACGGGAGAGGCACAAGTCGTCAACGGTTATACCCTGTTTTTGCCAGAAACGACCGGTATAGCCGCATGTCCAACTGCTGGCGTGTACACCGTTCGTGATGTGACCAATAGGAACTTCATCGACAGTTTTTTCCGGATAAAGGTGCTGCCACATGGTGCGCGAGACCTCCCCATGCAGTTTGGAGACACCGTTTGCCGAGCGGGAGAGATTCAGGGCAAGAACAGTCATGGTAAAGAGGCCGTAGATATTATTCTGGTCTTCAGAACCAAGTTTCATCAGGTCGTCAAATCCCATTCCTATTGTTGAAAGATACTTGTCGAAGGTATAGTGCATCATCTCTCTCGAGAATCGGTCGTGACCGGCAGGCACTGGTGTGTGCGTGGTGAAGACGCAACGTGCCCGAACATTCTCCATAGCCTCTTTTTGTGAAAGCCCTTTGGCGAGTTCCATTGCAAGCAGCTCAAGGGTCAGAAATGCAGAGTGACCCTCATTCATGTGGTAGACTGCGGGCTGAATACCAAGCTGTGCCAGAAGTTTTGTGCCGCCAATGCCCAGAAGAATTTCCTGATTGATGCGCATATTCTGGTCTCCGCCATAGACTCGGCAGCAAATATCGCGATAGTGTGGTTCGTTGGCTGCAATATTGGTATCGAGCAGGTAGAGTTTTGCACGTCCGACCTTCAGCAGCCATGCTTGTGCATAGACTTCGCTTTGTGCTATATTGACGGTGACGATAACGTCTTTGCCGTCAGCATCGGTCACCTTTTCTATTGGCAGGCTTTGAGGATTCTGGAACGGGTACTCTTCCATCTGCCATCCATCATGATTGAGGTATTGGCGGAAATAGCCCTCTTTATAAAACAGGGTGATCCCTGTAAAATTGAGACCAAGATCGCTGGCAGATTTCAGGTGGTCTCCGGCAAGAACGCCGAGTCCTCCAGAATATATTCTCACACTTTCATGAATGCCAAACTCGGCGCTGAAATAGGCGATAGTGTTTTTTACAAGTTCAGGCGCATGTTTGGTCGCCCAGGTATTCTTGTCGTTGAGGTAGGCCGTAAAGCGATTATAGGCGCGATCTATTTTTTCGCCATATTCACACTGACATCGGGCAAGCAGTTCATCATCAGAGATATGCTCCAGGAGTTGTACCGGATTGTGATTATTTCTTTGCCACAGGAGAGGGGAGAGTTCTTCAAAAATCTGCTTTGCTTCTGTATCCCAGGACCACCAGAGATTTCTTGTCAGTTCTTTAAGCGCAATTATTTTTTTTTGCATAGTTGATCGGTATAATGATTGCATTGATGCCTCCAGTCAGAATGACCTGGTTATATTTTGAAGCACCAATGGCTTTGGCAGCGTTAAAATTAAATGCCTGTTAATAATAAAATAGTGCTCAATGTATCTGTTTTAATATTCAAAACCGCAAGTCTTATTCAATTGATGACGAAAAAAGTGAAAATAGCGCATATATCGGATCTTCATTTTTCCGGTAAGCAGGATCGACATCAGCTTGATGCTTTTGATCGATTGCTTGACCATTTTAATACTGCAGGGGTTGATCATCTTGTTATTTCTGGTGATCTGAGTCATAATGCTGATCAGGGAGACTGGCGGCTTGTCAAAGAAAAACTGGAGAGCCATGCTCTTTATCAGTGGGATAAATGCACTGTTATTGCAGGAAATCATGATGTGATCAATCTTGAAGAGGAGATGCGTTTTTATAATGCACTGAATCCTTTGCCTTTGCTCAGACAGAATGCCTTTGCGCGAAAATTGACAGATTTCTCACTTTTTTTTCAGGAGTTGATAACTGGCGAAAAGGGTATTAATAAAGCATTTCCTTTTGTGAAAATTATCAATTTCCCTTCGGTGAAGATTGCTATTACAGCGCTGAATTCCGTTTATCCCTGGTATCCTGCTGATAATCCTCTGGGTGCCAGGGGATCGATTACTACCGGCCAGTTGCGTGCACTGAGCCATGAAAATGTCCTTGCTTTGCTGCGAGAGTGTGTTGTTATCGGGCTCTGCCACCATGCCTACAGGGTCTATGGCACAGATTCCCTCATTGACCAGGCATTCGACTGGACTATGGAGTTGAAAAATCGTGATGATTTTTTGGCGGCGATGAAGGTTATCAAGGCGAGGGTTGTGTTGCACGGCCATTTTCATCGGTTTCAATCCTATTCCGTGGATGCAATAACCTTTATCAATGGGGGAAGTTTTCGCTCTTCCCCCCAGCGATACAGCGAACTGCTTATAGGCCAGGAGGGTGTCTTTGAACAAAAGTTTATAACGCTACCCTGAGCGCTTGTTACCTACTTGATGTGGTTGTTTTGCATATATTGCAGGATTCTCGTGGCATGGTCGCGGTCTTCCTGATTCAGTTGTTTGAAAATATTTGCAGAACAGGAGTTTGTCGGGCAGTCGAGGAATTGCTGGAAATGGGACTCTCCAGCCGCCATTTCCAGGGCATACGCGGTTTTGAATGCTTCAGCTCTTGATGGCGGTGCGGCTGTATAGGTTGTGATTAGCGCGGTAATTTTGGCATTGGTATCGATAAGGGACTGCAAATCCTTGGCAAGCAGATTCTCCGGAAAAAACTCTTTTTGCTGAGGCTGTTTTTTCTCCTCCTGAAATAATGAAGCGTGCCCTTGCTCCTCCATGGCCAAATCCCACCAGAAATCCTCATCTTCAGCAAAAAAATCATTAAAAAGCGTATAGAGCCTCGCAAGGTTCAATTCCAGTTGTATTGACTCGTCAAGGTGTTTGTGGAGTTTTTCAGGCATGGTCAAATAAGGTTGAATGTGCTGTTACTTCTGTTCGTTACTCAAGGCGCAAGAGGCTCTTGTTTCAGTTTTTGTTGCGGTAGGAGGCATACTCCTGAAGACTTTTAACACCGAACTCCTGGTGGCGGATGCAGTCGATGGCCTGCACCGATGCTTCGGCAGCTTCGATGGTGGTGACAAATGGAACGTTGCTCAGTACCGATGCAGCCCCAATAGCCTCTTCGTCGTGCAGCGCTTTTTCGCCTCTTGGTGTGTTGATGACAAAATTGATTTTGCCATGCTTGATAATATCAAAGATGTTTGGACGTCCCTCTTCCCCCACTTTATAGACCTTTTTGCACTCTATACTGTTTCTTGTCAGGAACTCATAAGTACCTGCTGTCGCCATAAGATCAAAGTCCATGCGGAAGAGCGCACGAGCTATGGCAAGAATACGCTGGTTTTTGTCCTGATCGTTGACGCTGATAAAGACTGCGCCCGAGAGGGGAAGTTGCATGTTTGCTGCCTGATATGCCTTTGCAAAGGCTTCAGGAAATTCGTCGGCAAGGCTCATTGCCTCTCCGGTAGAGCGCATTTCCGGCCCCAGATAGACACCTGATTTTGCAAATTTGGAGAACGGGAAAACCGGCTCCTTGATGGCAAGGTGTTTCATGCCCAGTTCATCACAATCTTTCAGATCATACTCCTTGCGCAGGTCGCTGAGTTTTTCGCCAAGCATCACTCGTGTCGCTATTTTAACGACCGGTATGGCGGTTGCCTTGCCCACAAAAGGGACTGTTCTGCTTGCTCTTGGATTGACCTCAATGACGTAGACGCTCTCATTCTGGACGGCGTATTGCACATTCATCAGCCCCACCACCTTCAGATTTGCTGCAAGGGTTCGGGTATAAGCCTTCATGGTTGCAATCACCGTCTGGCTGATATTATAATAGGGAAGAATAGAGGTTGAGTCACCGCTGTGTATGCCTGCGGCCTCCACATGCTGCATAATGCCGCTGATGACGCAGTCTGTGGTGTCTGCTATGGCATCAATGTCGAATTCCACAGCAGTTTCAAGAAAACGGTCAATCAGCAGAGGATATTTTTCGGTAATAAAGAGCGCCTGATCGATATACTCTTTCAGTGAATCGTCGCTGTAGACAATTTTCATGGCCCGTCCACCAAGCACATAACTTGGTCTGACCAGTGCCGGGTAGCCAATTCTGCGCGTTATCTCTTTTGCCTCTTCAAAGCTTATGGCTGTACCATAAGCTGGATGTGGGATGTCGAGCTGTTCGAGAAGGGCACCAAACTTTTTGCGGTCTTCAGCCAGATCAATTCCCTTTGATGAGGTGCCGAGGATGGTAACACCAGCCTCGTGCAGTTTGGTCGAGAGCTTGAGAGGGGTCTGACCTCCAAAACTGACAATAACACCAAGAGGCTTTTCGTGCTCTATAATCCTGATGGTATCTTCAAAGGTGAGGGGTTCAAAGTAGAGTTTATCCGCAATATCATAGTCGGTTGAGACGGTTTCGGGGTTACAGTTGACCATGATGGTCTCATAGCCCGCCTCTTTCAGAGCAAAGACCGCCTGGACACAACAGTAGTCAAACTCAATACCCTGCCCGATTCGATTGGGCCCGCCACCAAGAATAATAACCTTTTTGTTGTCAGAGGAGACTGATTCGTTCTCCTCTTCGTAGGTGGAGTAATGGTAGGGCGTTTTCGCATCGAACTCTGCGGCGCAGGTGTCGACGGTTTTGAAGACAGACTCAATGCGATAATGTTTCCTGAGAGCGCGAATGGAGGGCTCTGTCGTGTTGAAAATATTGGCAAGCTGAAAATCTGAAAAGCCGTTCTGCTTGGCTTTCAAAAGCCGTTCTGCAGGAAATTTCCGGGCCAGGTTAATAAACTCCTGCGTCAGGTCGGAAGCTTGAATGGTCATGCAATCTCACTGTGATATTTAAAAAGCTTCGGGATGGAGCGGATAGGGCTGTCGCACGTAAAGGTAACGATCCACCATTTGAATATAAAAACCGCTCTATTATACAAAAATGCATACCCTTCTCAAAGCTGCCGTTTGCACCTTGCCAGCTCTCTTTTTTTTGCTCTCTGCAAATGGGTGAGGATTTTTTTACATTACCATCTCTATTTTATTTCTACCTCTATCGGGTTTGCAAAAAGGTGTAATCAACAGGTATGCATACAAAGATTTTTGACTCTATTGACGAGGCTCTTGAAGATATCCGGCAAGGGAAGCTCGTTATTGTTATTGATGACGAGGAGCGTGAAGATGAGGGCGACTTTATTGGTGCCGCAGACCGGGCGACAACGGAGATGATTAATTTCATTACCAGGGAGGCGAGGGGCCTTCTTTGTGTGGCGGTAACGATGGAGAGGGCCAAAGAGCTGCAGCTTGATCCGATGGTGCAGAGGAATACCTCGCAGCATGAGACCAACTTTACGGTATCTGTTGATGCGATAGCCGAAGGCGTAACCACCGGCATCTCTGTGTATGATCGTACCATGACGATCAAGATGCTTGGTGATCTCTCCTCGAAAGCTGACGATTTCTCCCGGCCGGGCCATATTTTTCCACTCAGGGCCATGGGTGGCGGGGTACTCAGGCGTGTGGGACATACGGAAGCTGCGGTTGATCTGGCGAAACTTGCCGGTTGCACCCCTGTTGGTCTTCTTTGTGAAATTCTTAATGATGACGGAAGTATGGCCCGACTTCCAGAGCTGATCAAGCTTAAGGCAAAATTTGGACTGAAGCTGATTACGATCAAGTCACTGGTCTCTTACCAGATGCAACGCAGCAAGCTGGTGCAACGGGCTGTTGAGTCAAGGCTCCCAACAGCTTATGGAGAGTTCAGGCTTATCGCCTATGAATCTTTCACCGACCAGCATAATCATATTGCTTTTGTCAAAGGTGATATCACCACGGATGAGCCGGTGCTGGTGAGGGTTCACTCGCAGTGTGCTACCGGCGATACTTTTGCCTCTCTTCGCTGTGATTGCGGCAATCAGCTTGCTTCAGCTCTTACCATGATTGAAAAAGAGGGGCGCGGGGTGTTAATCTACCTCATGCAGGAGGGTCGCGGCATCGGTCTGATCAACAAGCTGAAAGCCTATAACCTTCAGGATGAGGGGTTTGATACGGTTGAGGCCAATGAAAAACTTGGTTTCAAGGCTGACCTGCGTGATTATGGTATTGGCGCCCAGATTCTCAAGGATCTTGGTGTCAGGCAGATGAGGCTTTTGACCAATAATCCAAAGAAAGTTGTTGGCCTTGAGGGCTATGGCCTCGAAATTGTGGAGAGGCTGTCGCTTGAAATTGCCCCCAACTCGATCAATAAAAATTATCTCGATACAAAACGCGACAAGCTTGGTCATATCATTGGCTGCTCTTGTGGCACCGTAACGCATTCTCACGACAGAACAACTCCAAACCCGTAAACTTCCGTCAGGAAAAGGACTGAAAGACGATGGATACCGATATCCTTCAGAGGCAGGATAAAGAGCTTTTTGATGCTATTGCCAGCGAGACAAGGCGTCAGACTGATACCCTTGAGCTCATTGCGTCAGAAAATTTCACCAGCCGGGCGGTTATGCAGGCTTGCGGGTCGGTGATGACCAACAAATATGCTGAGGGCTACCCTGGCAAGCGCTATTATGGCGGTTGCGAATGTGTTGATGTGGCTGAGAACCTGGCTCGCGACAGGGCAAAAAAGCTCTTTGGTTGCGACTATGTCAATGTTCAACCCCACTCCGGCTCAAGCGCTAATATGGCCGTACTTTTTGCCGTTTTAAAGCCGGGTGATACCATCATGGGTCTTGATCTCTCCCATGGCGGACATCTGACCCATGGCAGCTCCGTCAACTTTTCCGGCCAGATGTTTGATGCGCACTCCTACGGTGTCGACCGCCAGACCGGTTGCATCGATATGAACAAGGTTGAGGAGCTTGCCCTGCAGATTCGTCCGAAACTGATTATCTGTGGAGCCAGCGCCTATTCGCAGGGCTTTGATATCAAGGCTTTCCGTGCGATTGCCGACAAGGTTGGCGCATTTTTGATGGCCGATATTGCTCATCCGGCAGGGCTGATTGCCGCAGGTTTTCTCGGTAATCCCATTCCGCATTGCCACTTTGTTACCACCACAACCCACAAGACCCTTCGTGGGCCACGGGGCGGCATGATTATGATGGGCACTGATTTTGAGAACCCGATGGGTATTACCATCAAGACGAAAACAGGCTCACGACTGAAGATGATGTCGGAGGTGATGGATGCCGAGGTTATGCCAGGTATTCAGGGTGGTCCGCTGATGCACATTATTGCTGGCAAGGCAGTGGCCTTTGGGGAGGCATTGCAGCCATCCTTCAGGGAGTATGCCGGGCAGGTGATTAAAAACGCCTCGGTAATGGCTGAGCGATTTGTGGAGCTTGGCTATAATATTGTCAGTGGCGGAACGAAAAACCATCTGATGCTGCTGGATCTGCGCAACAAAAATGTGACAGGCAAGGTTGCCGAAAACCTTCTGCACGATGCGGGGATCACGGTGAACAAGAATATGGTACCTTTTGATGACAAGTCACCCTTTGTGACCAGCGGTATCCGTGTCGGTACTCCTGCAATGACGACAAGAGGCATGAAAGAGAGCGAGAGCAGGACGATTGCTGAGCTGATTGACCAGGTGATCTCTTCTGCTGAAAAGCCGGATAGTGGCAATATCTGTCAAGCAGTAAGAGAGGAGATACAGGCGCTTTGCCGCAACAATCCAATCGAAGGATACTGAGAGGAAGAGAGAGAGCATTTTAGTCTCCCTGCTTCTGGGTGGGGAGACTAACTGTTTTCAAGAATCGCCACGATCATCTTTTTCAGCTCCTGGGTAGTCGTCCTGATTTTTTTGTCAATGACGATTTTTTCCCGTGAGAGTTCAATTTCCCGCTCTGGTTCATTCTCGACACGTATTTTCTCGGTCAATATATCTTTCTGAAGGATCAACGGTTCGAGAATCAGGTTTTTAAACGCATCAAGGAACAGGGCGAGGCACCGTTTGGCATTATCGGCGTGGACATCGGATTGTTCGAGCCATTTATTGCTGACTGGCGGGTCAATCAGTAAACCCGAAGCCAGATCGCGCGATTCAGGGTTGTTGAATGAACTGATTTCGGAGGCAATGTCGATTCGTTCTTCAGGATGTTTAGCAATATCGTGGTAGCGATTGATCAGGTGGATGAATATTTGCTGCGCCTCAGGGTGTGGCAGTTCAAGCATCTCCTGGTGTGATGCGGCAAATTCAAGTACGGCATTTCCATAACTGGTACTTTCCAGCAGCGCTTTCAAAAAAGTTTTTTCAAGTACAGAGAGCTTTGGTGCAGGCTTGTTCTGCTGTGGAATCCCTTGACGACTTTCAAACGACACCCTCTTTTTTTCGGTTGCATCCTCCTCTTTTTCGAGCAATTCCTGAAGAGCGGGCAGCGTGACAGAGATCTTTTTTGATAACTCCTGAAGATAGAGTTCCCGTCGGATTCGATCGGGGATCAGGGTAATCGTGTGCGCCAGAGCTCTTATTGCCCTTGATTTGAGATCGGGTTGAGCGAATGCTCCCGATTCCATAAAATAACGGAGCTGAAAGTCCTGGAACGAGAGCATATTCTGTTCAGCGTATGCAAGAAATCTCTCCCGTCCAACACTGCGAACAAAACTGTCGGGGTCATCACCTTCGGGCAGAATAACCACGTAGGGGGTGACATTTTCAGACAGAAGCGTATCGATGCCGCTCATCATTGATTTCTGGCCTGCACGATCAGCGTCATACATAAATAATACCCGCTTGGTATAGTGGTGAAGCACCTTGGCCTGATACCGTGTGAGTGATGTGCCGCAAGAGGCCACGGCATTGGTCATACCCGCCTGATGCAGAGCAAGAACATCCATGTATCCCTCAACAAGTATTGCGGTTTCAAGTCGCCGGATCTCATTTTTGGCAGCATGGAGGCCATAGAGCAGTTTTGATTTTTCAAAGAGCTTGCTCTCCGGGGAGTTGAGGTATTTTGGTGTCTGGGGGTCGCTGTCGAGGGTTCTGCCTCCAAAACCGACCACCTGACCTCCAACTGAAAAAATGGGGAAGATGACCCGGTTGCGAAAGGTGTCGTAGCAGGAGTTTTTCTGTTTGTGGGTGGTTATCAGCCCCAGAGCATTCAGATGTTCTGTTGGGATTTTCGCCCGTTTTGCTTCAATAACAAGATAGTCCCAGCCATCCGGAGCATAGCCGAGGCCAAAGGTCTGGATACTCTTTTCAGAAAGTGTACGTTCGAGGAGATAGGCTTGTCCTCTCTTTCCTGCTTCTCGATCCAGCGTTTCGTGGTAGAGCTTCGCTGCCCAGCGGAGTGTTTGTGTCTGGCTCTCTTCCTGAGGCGATTGAGCTGCTTTTTTTGGGGTAAATTTGCTGATATCGATGCCCGCTCGTTTTGCAACAAGCTCAAGCGCTTCGCGAAAGGATACCTTTTCCATCTCCATCACAAAAGTGAAAACATTGCCGCCCTTCCCGGTTGAGAAGCACTTGTAGAGCTGCTTGTCGGGAGAGACGATAAAGGATGGTGTTTTCTCTACGGTAAAGGGAGAGAGCGCCTTATAGTTGCGTCCAGAAGGCTGAAGGGCTACATAATCCGAAATAATATCGACAATGTCTGCCGCTTGCCTGATTTCGTCCACGATTGCAGGAGGGATTGTCCACATCCCTTTTTGCATGGTATTGTTGAGCGAAGACATAAATTTTTTTCTTTTGTTCTGACGATCGTGGCAATTACTGTTGAAAATTAACCACTGTATTTACTAAATTGGCAAGTTATAGTGTCGTTATTATTGCTTGTGATCTTGTGATAAACTTTTTTTGATGTTTCAGGCGTGACTGGATTTGGTTTATCTTGTTGGCAAGCAGCGGGTTTTGTTGTATTTGAGTTAAACGGTACTGTATGGCAAATTTCAGCGGGGTTCATAACGTGTCGCTGTTCTGGATAATCTAAACCATCAAGTGTCTATGAAACAGGGTTATTTTACTGGTCTTCTTATTATCGTAACGTACGCAGTTTCACTTGGATTTTATGTGTGGATGGGTACGACTCCCCCGGAGTCGATCTTTCACGCAATATGGAAAGGTGGACCTGTGGTATCTGTGTTGTTGGCGCTTATTCTGATGGTCATAGCCTATACTGTGGAGCGGATTATTGCGTTGAACAAGGCTTCAGGCAAGGGAAATATACCGGAGTTTGTGAAAAGCCTCAAGCTTGATATTGAAAATGGCGCTATTGACAAGGCTATTGATCAGTGTGATGCCCATCAAAGCTCCCTTGCTGCAGTGCTTCGTGCGGTGCTTGAGCGGTACAAAAAACTCTCCGATTTTAATATTACTGATCGTGAGAAAAAGATCAGTGAGATGGAGAAGGCAGTTGAGGAGGCTACCATCATGGAGATGCCACTGCTTGAGAATAATTTGGTGGCGATCTCTACCATTGCCTCAATTTCTACTATGGTTGGACTCCTTGGAACAACCCTTGGCATGATTCGTGCATTTGCCGCAATGGCGACAAGCGGGGCACCGGATGCTGTACAGCTTTCGCTTGGTATTTCGGAGGCGCTTTTCAACACAGCGCTCGGTATTTTTGGTGGTATTACCGGTATTGTTGCCTACAATGTTTTTACCAGCAGGGTCGACCGCTTCAGCTATATGATTGATGAAGCTGCCTTCTACATCATTCATACTCTTGGAACAGGTAAATCTGATTGCTGATGTCGAGAATAAAGGCTAAGCGGGTTGGCTTCAGGATAGATATGACCCCAATGGTGGATGTGGCATTTCTTCTCTTGACCTTTTTCATGCTCACCACAAAGTTTCGTCCTCCTGAAGCGGTAAGGATTGATTTGCCATCATCTCACTCCCTGCTCAAACTTCCCGAAACAGATGTTTTGACGGTGACGGTGGGTGGAGATAACTCCTTTATGATGGGAGTCTCTTCTCAGCAGTCACGAGAAAAAATTTTCAATAGTGTGGTGCGGTTTAAACTTCAGTCAGCAGGACTCTCTTCTACTGCAGTTGCCGATTCCCTGAAGCATTTCAAACTTGCTGATAATTTTCGTGTTGATCAGGATGAGCTCGACAAGTTTGTGGTGATGGCCCGTTTTGCAAATCAGAAGCTTCGGCCTGTTATCAAGGCAGATGCGAATGCAAGCTTTGACGCAGTGAACAAGGTCATCAAAGTCTATAAAAAAGCAAATTTGCTCACCTTTAATCTTGTTACCGCGTTAGAGAAGGAGGTTCGCTAATGGGGATGGTTGATTCACCGAGCAGGCGATCCGGTAAAAAAAGGGGCAGCAAGCGCTCTAAACGCCTTGGCTTTCATCTTGATATGACGCCGATGGTGGATGTTGCGTTTCTCCTGCTGACCTTCTTTATGCTGACAACCACTTTTTCAAAGTCAAATACGATGGAGATCAATACACCTCCGGAAAAAATGGAGGTGAAGGTTGTTGAAAACAATGTGCTGACATTGCGCATTGCTGATGATTCTATGGCCTATTGCTCTCTTGGCGGGAAAGCGCCAAGAAGAGTTCCTCTTTATGACTCTGGCGGTAACCGCTCCGCACTGAGTGGGGAGCTTCGGCAGCTCCTCAAGCAGCAGGATTCATCGAATAAAAAACTGGTGATAGTTGTTAAAATCAGTGAAAAAGCAAGGTATCGTTATCTCGTTGATATTATTGATGAGCTGAACCTTATGAAAATTGAACGGTTCAGTCTTGATGATTATACAGATCAGGATGCCCTTGAAGTTAAAAGAGCTATTTAAGGCTGGAATCAGCGAAGGAGTGTTTTCAGGTGTCGTCAAAACTGGAACAATTACACGAAAAAGTAGTAAAGAAAAAAGCCATTTCATGGTCTTTGGGTGACGGTTTTCTGGATACTGATCGTTTGCGTCGATTGTCTTATGGTAATCTTGTACTTCGGAGACAGGCGCACCTTTTTCTTACTCACGGAGTTCTTACTGCGATTGTTTTTCTTGGGATTTTCTGGCTGGTTGCGGCCAACTGGAACTCCATAGCCCTCTTGACAGGATTATTCAAGAAGGATGAGCCGAATGTTGTCTGTTATGAAGTGGTGACCAATGTGACACAGCTCCCACCGCCTCCACCACTTGATTTGCCGGAGCCATCTCCGGTCACGCCTTCGGTTCCAACTGAATCATCAGCGCCCGTTCCGCCAAGTGTTGGCAAAGTCAAACAGGTGAGCCAGGAGGAGGCACCAGTCCAGCAGACAGTTGCTACGCAGAAAGAGCTGCGTGAGGCAACACAGGCATCCCCGATACCAGCTACAGGTACAGGAGGCGGTTCCGCCAGTTCGAGTGATGAGGTGCCGATGTTTGTTGTCTGTGAGAAAATGCCAGGCTTTCTGGAGCAGAAAAAACCGCTCTATCCTGAGATGGCAAGAATTGCCGGAATTACAGGCAAGGTATTTGTCAGTGTGCTCATTGGAGAAAATGGGCGGCCAATCAAGGCAAAAGTGATGAAACGAGTTCCAGCCGACTGCGAGGTTTTTGACGTTGTAGCAATAAAATCCGTGATGGAGTCAAAATACTATCCAGGGATACAGAACGGCAGCCCCGTTAAGGTGTGGTTTACCGTTCCGATCAAGTTCCAGATAGATTAAGAGGTTTGTTTTTTCTTTGTTTTTGGGCGATAGAGTATAGCAAAGATAATCCAGAGGTATGAGCCGATCAGTGTTATGGGGCTGACAAAAAGAGCGAAGACCCCATCAACATCTCGTTCGAGGTACATTCCCCAGTAACTTGCCGCTATGCCTAAGGCCCCCAGAGCAATCATGATATAATTGACAGGTTCAAGGGGCGTGGCTTTCGCTTTTTCAGCAGCTTTTTTCGGCGGCTGTCTCTTCGGTAAAGATTTCATCAAGTGTTGTGATTCCGTATTGAGCCCCCATTTTAATAATTTAAAGGTAATTTTTTTAGTTCTTTTTGTGAAATCAGTGATTTCATTTAAATTTCCGTACTGGTACCGGATTAGGTTGTTCGCTACTTTTTCACTTTTCCTCATTCTTGTTTTGTGACAGTCTGTTTCTTTGTTCTCTTGTTGTAAATAGTTTTGTATGCGAGACTTGTTCTTCCAAGGACGAATTCCCGGCCGATTGCGGTGACGTTTGTTAAGTTTATTCTAAAACCAGATACCCCGTAGCTTGCGGCGGGGGGCTTCATTCATGTAAGATGGATTTTCTGTATGCACTTAAAAAGCAATAATAATGTATTGGCGGGTAAGGGGCTAATGGTTTTTACGAAATCGTTATTGCTTTTCTTGTTTGCTGTTTGTGCTTTGCAAACAACTGCCAGAGCGGAAAAAGCACCAGAGCAAACATATCTGAAGAGTACCCAGGGCACGCTGGTGAAAGTGGATGCTCCAACACCCGGCGCACAGCAGGTAACGGTTGGTATCTATGGACTTAATGTCTACAATCTTGATCTGAAAGCAAGCACCTACTCCATGACAGCTTATATGTGGCTGAGGTGGAAGGGTGATATAGATCCTGTAGCATCACTGGATTTTACCAACCTTGTGCAGGATAATAATCTAACCAAAAAGAAGCTGCTTGATACCCCAAAAATATTAAGCAATGGGGAGAAGTATCAGATCCTTCGTCTTGATGGTTGTTTTTTTCAGCCATATAACCTGACCAGTTATCCTCTTGACAGACAGGAGTTATCGTTATTTGTCGAAAACTCTACCGAAACCTATGATCAATGCAGTTATATCTTTGACAATAGCTCTTCAGGTTATGATGTCGGGTTAAAAGTCCCTGGATGGAAAGTTATGGGTCTGGAAGCTAACAGCTATATCCATGACTATGGAACCGATTTTGGAGAAAAAGGTGTAGCTTCTGCCTCAAAATATTCAGGCATCAAGATTTCATTAGGTCTTGAGCGGTATATCAACTTTTTTATATGGAAATTAATGCTTCCACTGTTGATTATTCTGCTTTCGAACTGGCTCTCTTTGCTTTTAAACCCGACACTGTTTGAAGTCAGAGTTGCTATGCCAGCAACGGCGTTATTGACGATTGTTTTTTTACAGCAATCAGCATTGGATGCAATTCCCGGATGTTCATCACTGGTGTTGATGGATAGAATCTACCTTCTTGCTTATCTCTCTGTCGGGCTGACTCTGATTCAGATTATTATCATAAACAGCCAGCTTGACAGGGCCTCTGAGGCAAGTATTCTGAAGATGATCAAAATAGATAAAAACAGTTTTGCCATCCAGGTACTCTTTTTTGTGGCTGTATTTGCATTTTTGCTTATACAGAAATAATTCGGGAGTGTCGTTTTGTAATGAAGCCCTGATGACTGGTGATCAGGGCTTCATTACGTTTTATCTGGTAGCCTCGTTTACCAGCTCTTCGGCCAGGATTTCATCAAGTGTTGTGATACAGTGTTGAGCTTCCTCCAGGGTCAGGGTCAGGGGAGGGAGCAGCCGGATCACGTTAACGCTGGTGGCATTGATCAGAACATGCTTCTGCAGCGCCTTGACGGCATAATATTTGGCTTCCTTGTCGACTGTTATGCCAATCATAAGACCATACTGGCGGATATCAAGAATTTGTGAATGTTTAGCTGCCAGCTTCTGCACCTCATCATGGATAAAGGTGCCCACTCTTTCTGCGTTTTCCATCAGGTGATCTTTATAAATGGCATCAATCATGGTAATGCCTGCCGCACATGCCACAGGATTGCCTCCGAAAGTGGTGCCGTGGTTGCCGTAGGTGAATACATCCGCAACCTTTTCATTGCCGATGACCGCCGATAGTGGCAGTCCGCCACCAAGCGGTTTGGCCAGGCAGACCAGATCGGGATCGGCATTGAGCTGTGTATAGCTGAAAAATGTTCCGGTTCTTCCGCAGCCCGACTGGATTTCATCAGCCACAATCAAAAAGTTGTATTGCTCACGAAGCTCTTTCAACCGGTCGATAAAGGGCTGTGATAACCTGTTGATCCCCCCTTCGCCCTGCACCACCTCGATGAAAACTGCGGCGGTTCTTTCTGAAACTCTTTTTTCGAGATCTTCAATGTTGTTGAAAGCGATCATCCCTGTCTCGGGAAGGAGCGGCTCAAAACCGTCGCTGTATTTGGCTTTTGCTGTTAGTGACAGGGCACCATACGTCCGGCCATGAAAGCAGTTGCCGAGTGAGAGCACCTCTTTTTTATCGGGATTGCCGAACTGTCCTGCCCATTTTCTTGCTATTTTTATAGATGCTTCGATGGCTTCCGTGCCGCTGTTGGCAAAGAAGACCTTTGAGAGCCCGGAGAGTGCCAGCAGCTTTTCAGCCAGCTCAAACTGGGGCTGCATCATAAAGAGGTTCGAAGCGTGGATAAGCTGTGCTGCCTGATTGCTGATTGCCCCGGCAAGCCGCTTGTCGCCATAGCCAAGAGCATTGACGCCAATGCCTGCAATCATGTCGAGATAACGAGTGCCGTCATCACCGACGAGCCAGACTCCTTCGCCATGGGTGACTGCAATGGGAAGTCGGGCATAATTATGAAAAAAAAGCTTCTGTTCACTCTCCTGGGTGACGGGTAGGGGCACCATGGTTGTTCTTTTCGGTTAAATTTTTGAGTTATTATAACTATGAATCTCTCTCTGCACCATTGAGTAGCGAATGATTCTCCATATTCCATAAGCACCAGTCAGCATGGCATATTGCCTGAGATCATCCCTGGCCGCTGCTGGAGCTGTATCAGGGAAAAATAGAAGATACAGCGCTATGCCGACAAACAACAAACCGGTGAACAGTGATGCAGAGCTTTTTTTCAACATTTTTTATCAGAATAGAATCTCCATTCACGGTTGACAATCAGCCGGGCGCCATAGCTGAAGGTGAAGTATGACCATCCCCATTGCAATAAAACAAAGACTTTGTGCCGAAAACTGGTCAGAAAGTAGATATGCACCAGCAGCCAGGTAAACCAGGCTAAAATACCATCAAATTTTATGTTACCAAACTCTACGATAGCCTTGTTTTTGCCGATTGTGGCCATCTGCCCTTTATCCCGATACGTAAACACTATTCTGGTTTTCGATTTGAGATCAAGCAGAATATTTTTTCCGATAGCTCTGCCCTGTTGCAGGGCTACCGGAGCAAGCCCGGGCAAGGGGTTTCCGTTTTTTGCAACAAAGTGAGCAAGGTCGCCCCCAATAAATATTTCTGGATGGCCAGGAACGCTGAGATCTTCGCCGACAATGATTCGTCCGATTTGGTCAATTTCCACTCCCGCCATGGTTTTGCCAATCCCGACGGCGGTAATTCCTGCAGCCCAGAGCACTGTTGCTGCTTCAATGCGCTCATTGCCGATCTGCACCCCGTCAATATCGACATCACTCACCATGCTGTTTGTCCAGACCTGTACACCAAGTTTCTCCAGCGATCGCGTCGCTTTGCTGGCAAGATCGGGCGAAAATGAACCAAGAATGCGTGGCGCAGCTTCAACAATAAAGATTCTGGTCAGCTTCGGATCAATGTTGCGGTAAAATTTTGAGAGGGTATAGCGGCTCATTTCACCGATTGAGCCAGCCAGTTCTACACCGGTCGGTCCGCCACCGACAATGACAAAGGTGAGCAGTTTTTTGCGCTCAACAAAATCTGTTGTCCGTTCCGCCCGCTCATAAGCCTCCATCACCCGTCGCCGAATCTCTTTTGCCTGGGCCAGGGTTTTCAGGCCAGGCGCAAACTCCTCCCAGTCGTTATGGCCGAAATAGTGGTGCTGAACACCGCAAGCCAAAATCAGGTAATCGTATGAGATAGTGTTAAAATCAGTCTGGATGGTCTTGTTCTCAACATCAATCCCCTCTACAATCCCCTTGAAAACCGTAATGTTATGATAGTTCGCCAGCATGTTCCGCAGTGGCGCGGCAATATCACCCTCGCCGAGGGCCGCCATGGCAACCTGGTAGAGCAGCGGCTGAAAGAGGTGGTAGTTTTTCCGATCAATCAGGGTAATCTCTATGTCGGGTTTATTACCAAGAATTTTAGCGGCATTGATTCCTGCGAATCCTCCACCTATGATTACAACCCGTTTTTTCATCTCTTGCACACCTTATGTTATGATTATCATAGGCCTGATGTGTTGCGACTATTTCATGTCACTTGGTTAATACCACGGTGAACATAAGCAATAATCCATAAACATTGCCATTTCAAGGTCGTTGCGGCTCCGCTGAACGACCGGTGGTGTTTCCGTTGGTTGAGCGGTGCCGAAACCAACGGCTTCCCTTGAATACAATACCACCATATTCTGAGCGATGTGCATCAGCTCAGTCGCTCAATGTTTTTCGCATGATTCGGAAATGTGGCGAGCAACTCGTTTTTATCAGCAAAGGCAAAGTCGCGAAAATCGAAGCCAGGAGCTACCACGCAACTGACGAGGGTATAGTTGTCATCGACACTCTCTTCACAACAGGCTCCAAACCAGCTTTCTGCCGCAACCGTTTCCTGTAACACCTGCCCTTTATCAGGCTTCAGACCAAGTGTAAAGCTGGAAGGTTCTCCAATTTCAGGAAAAACGTAAACGGTCATCGGTCCACCAGCGTGGTAAAACCATAGCTCATCCGAATGAATCCGGTGCAGTTTTGAGCAGTCATTGCCTCTGAGAAGGTAGTAGATTGAGGTTGCCCACGATCGTGCATCGCCAAAACAAGAGGTGGCTTCAAAGGGGTACGCCCCCCCACTTCTGTAGGTTTCGCGATAGAAGCCGCCTTCAGGGTGTGGCAGAAGCTGGAGCTGCTCTATCCAGAATTCAGCCTTGTGCATGGAGCTTTTCCCGAATTTTGGTAGTTTTCTGCCGTGAGGCATCAGCCAGTTTTTTGCGGAACTCAAGCAGGGATGCCATCAGCGCCTCATCGGAGAGAGCAAGAATCTGTACCGCAAGGAGAGCGGCATTGCGGGCATTGTCAATCCCCACAGTGGCCACGGGGATACCTGCCGGCATCTGCACAATCGAGTAAAGCGAATCCTGCCCGTTGAGTTTTTTGCTGAAAATCGGCACGCCGATAACCGGCAAGACCGTCATTGCTGCCGTTACACCTGGCAGATGCGCCGCGCCACCAGCACCTGCAATAATCACCTTGAGCCCGCGCTCAATGGCTGAAGAGGCATACTCTTCAAGGTCGTGCGGTGTGCGGTGTGCTGAAATGACGGAGATCTCCGAGGCAATCGCAAAATCATCAAGGGTCTCTGAAGCCTCTTTCATAATGTCGAAATCAGAGTCAGAACCCATCAAAATGCCGACAACCGGGCTTTTTTTATCTGATGCTGTCAGTGTCATAAAGAAAAATATCAATAAAGGGATTAATCAAAAAAGCCCCGCAGGGGCGAAATACCGTAGACCAAGGTGCAAGCCCTGGGAATCTGGGGCGTTGAGGCGTTGGTGGACAATGATTTCAAGCCGGTTATGGGCATAACGATTTATGAAATTGCCGAGTTTTATGTATTTTCACGAGAGGCAATTTAATAAAATAATCCTTGCAGAGGAAAGAGAACAATGGCAACCAATCTCGCAGTAAAGTACAGTAATCCCGGTCCCCGTTATACCAGCTATCCCACCATTCCCTCATGGAGTACCGACGGAGTTACCCAGGAGCAGTGGAAAGAGGCGATGGTCAAAGGTTTCAACGACAGCAACGAGACCACCGGAATCAGCCTGTACATTCATATTCCCTACTGTGAGAACCACTGTTACTTTTGCGGCTGTAACGCTCACCGCACCCAGGATCACTCCTTTGAAACTCCTTATCTGGAGGCTCTGCTTAAAGAGTGGCAGATGTACACCGACGTTTTTCCCGGAAGGCTTAACGTCAAGGAGCTGCATATCGGTGGCGGCACTCCAACCTTTTTCAGCCCGGAGAACCTGATTCGCCTCATTGACGGTATCTGCAAGAATGTCAACAAGATGGACGGCTATATGTTCAGCTTTGAGACCAATCCAAAGTCAACATCAAAGGAGCACCTTGAAGCGCTCTACAGTGTCGGTTTCCGCCGCATGAGTTTCGGAATCCAGGATTTTGATCCGATTGTACAGCAGGAGATCAACCGTCTCCAATCATTCGAACTGGTCAAGGAGAAGATCGATCTTGCCCGTGAAATCGGTTTTACCTCAATCAATTTCGATCTTGTTTACGGCCTGCCAAAGCAGACCATGGCCACCATCACCGACACCATCCAGAAGGTAATGGAGCTGAAACCCGATCGCCTCGCCTTTTATGCTTATGGCCACAATCCTCACATGTATGAAGGGCAGCGCAAATTCAAGGAATCGGATCTGCCGGTTGGTGACGCGAAGCAGGAGCTGTACGATAAAGGCAGCGCGATGCTTGAGTCCATCGGCTACCATGAAATTGGTATGGACCATTTTGCCATTGAAGGAGATGCGCTTTTCATTGCCGCCAGAAACGGCACACTGCATCGTAACTTTATGGGCTATACGGAAAATACTACCCAGATGATGCTGGCGCTCGGTTCATCCTCCATCAGCGATACCTGGTACGCTTTTGCGCAGAACGAGCGTGACGATATTGACTATATCAGGGTTGTTAACGAAGGTCGTTTCCCGCTGCATCGTGGTCATTTGCTGACTGATGAAGATCTGGTGCTTCGCCGTCACATCCTCAACCTGATGTGCAAACAGGAGACCTCTTGGGCAGACCCGAAACTCTATACTGAAGAGCTTGATATCGCGCTCTACCGTCTGGAAGATATGGAGAATGATGGACTGGTTGTGCTGGGCGAAAAAAGTGTCCGTGTCACCGAGGTTGGTATTCCGTTCCTCCGAAATATCTGTATGGCGTTCGATGCAAGGCTTTGGAGTTCTGACAGTCTTTCAAAGGCATACAACGTGTCGCGTGATATTCAGAAAACCTATATTGAAAAGGCCCGCCTCGCAAAGGAGCAAAAAAGTAACTGACCGGGGCTCTTCAACTCATAAAGGGTGATCTTTTGGTCGCCCTTTTTTTATGTCCGCTCTATGACGCAAAAGATAAAAATAGGCTTTATCGGAAGTGGCTGGGCAAAGGTGGCACAGGCCCCAGCCTTTTCACTGATGGAAGATGTTGAGCTTTCAGCCGTGGCAAGTCCCACTGAGCTGCATCGTCAGAAGTTTATGAAGATGTTCGATATCAGCAAGGGTTTTGCCGACTGGCGCGATCTCTTGCAGTGCGACCTCGACCTCGTCTGTGTGACCACACCGACTTTTCTGCATACGGAGATGGTGAACGCTCTCCTTGAAAGTGGCAAGAGTGTCCTCTGCGAAAAACCTTTTGCGCTCAATGTCGATGATGCCGCCTCCATGGTTGCTGTTGCCTCCACAGCCCCCGGGGTAGCGCTCATTGACCATCAGCTCCGGTTTCATCCGGCAGTACGCTGTATGAAGCAGATGATTGATGGCGGCGAAATTGGCAAGGTTTATGAAGTGCGCGCAGTGGTTAATCTCGCCACCCGTAACAGGCCAGAGATGCCTTGGTCATGGTGGTGTGATGCCGAAAAAGGTGGAGGGGCGCTCGGCGCAATTGGCTCCCATCTGGTTGATATGAACCGCTTCCTGGTTGGCGAAATTTCAGAGGTTTCGTGTAACCTCGGCATCAGTATTCCATTTCGCCCCGACAAGTCAGGCAAGCCTTGCGCTGTCACCTCGGATGACCATTTTGCCATGACGATGAAGTTTGGTCCCTCATCTGTTGCTCTCGGAAGCTCCTCCCTGATGCACGTTACCACTGTTGGTGCCTACACCTGGTTCTCCTTTGAAGTGGTCGGAAGTCTCAAAACCATCAGGCTTGATGGCGCAGGAAGGCTTTGGGAAGTTGACAACGACAACGCCAAAGGGGGGCGCAGCCTCATTGATGCTCCGCGCTGGAAACTGGTTGAGCCAATGCTTGCATGGGATGAGCTGGTGTTGCAGGAGAAGATAAAACAGTCCTCACTTGCGGTTCATGGCATTTTTGCGGTAGGATTTGCCTTTCTCGCTCACAGGATTGTTAAAGCGCTCAAGAAGAACGAAAGAACCCTGCATGATGCCGCAGGTTTTGCCGATGGTCTGATGATTCAGAAAGTGTTGCAGGCGGGGAGAAAATCACATAAGCTTCACCGCTGGGTCAAAATTTAACTGACGATGCCGAACCAGAGTATATCTGTCGCTCCCGGCGAAGAGCGCATCACCGGCGTGGTGGAAAAGGTGAGCTTTTTCAGCGAAACATCCGGCTTTTCGGTGCTCCGTTTGATCCGAAAAGGTGAGCGGGAGTCGGTAACGGTTGTGGGGTGCGTCGCTGCCGTTACCGCAGGTCAACATATTGAGGCGGTTGGTTGCTGGCAGAACGACAAATCGTGGGGGATCCAGTTCAAGGCAACGCATCTCCTGGTTATTCCTCCCGATACGCTCGAGGGAATCAGTAAATATCTCTCATCAGGCATGGTCAAGGGGATTGGCCCCCATCTGGCGAAGGTGCTGGTGAAGGCTTACGGAATGGAGGCTTTCACGGTGATTGAGGAGCACCCTGAACAACTGCTTGGGCTTCCCGGTATTGGTAAAAAAAAGTTGCAGCAGATTGTTGCTGGCTGGTCGGAGCAGAGGGCGATAAAAAAAATTATGCTCTTTCTTCATTCGCACGGAGTGAGTACGTCGAAAATTGCGAGGATTTTTCGAGCCTATGGTGATGATGCGGTGGCGATGGTGAGTGCCAACCCCTACCGATTGATTCATGATATACCGGGCATCGGTTTCAAGAGCGCCGACCAGATTGCCCGCAACATTGGCATACCCATGGACTCGCCGTTACGTGCGCGGGCAGGTATTGGGTATACGCTTCAGGAACTCTCCCTTGAGGGGCACTGCAAGGTGCCTGAACCCATGCTGCTTGATGTTTTCAGAAGGCTGTTGACCATGCCTGAATCGGTTCAGGAAGAGGCGCTTCGGCAGGAGCTCTCCATTGGCACCATCGTTGCCGTTGAGGAGGAGGGCGAAAAAAGTTACTACATGGTCTCACTTTTTCGTGCCGAGACAGGGGTGGCCAAGAGTATCCGCCGTATCATGAAGGGTGTGCTTCCATGGAAGCATCTTGATCCGGCAAAGGTGATTCCGAAAGCGGAAAAGCGCTCATCCATTGAGTTGTCGGAGTCGCAGCGCAGTGCCGTGGGGCTTGCGCTGTCGAGCAAGTTTCTTGTCATTACCGGTGGGCCGGGCGTGGGCAAGACCACTATCATCAACACCATTCTCAACATTCTTGAGGCGCAAGAGCTGACGGTGCTGCTTTGTGCACCCACAGGGAGGGCGGCCAAACGGCTGTCGGAGTCGACCGGCATGGAGGCGAAAACCATCCACCGGCTGCTGGAGTTCGATCCCTTTCTCCGCGATTTCAGGCGTGGCCATTCCAATCCGCTCGAAGCTGATCTGGTGATTGTGGATGAGGCCTCCATGATTGATGTGGTGCTGATGAATCGCCTGCTGGCGGCCATCTCCAGCCGATCGGCCCTGATCTTTGCCGGTGACGTTGACCAGCTTCCCCCTGTTGGGCCGGGCTTTGTGCTGGCCGATATGATTAACTCCGACGCAGTTCCTGTGGTGCGTCTGACCGAGATTTTTCGTCAGGCCGAGAGCTCAATGATTATTGTCAATGCTCACCGTATCAACCGGGGAGAGTTTATGATTCCTTCCCATAACGCAGGCGCGGAACTCTCTGATTTTTATGTGGTACCATCCGAGAGCACGGCGGATATTCAGCGCAGGCTTCTGCTGGTGGTGGCCGACCGTATCCCGGAGCGATTCGGAATGGATCGGTTGAACGACATCCAGGTGCTGACCCCCATGAACAAGGGGCCTCTTGGCACCAGAGCGCTGAATGCTCTGCTGCAGGAGCGGCTCAACCCGCACCCCCGCCGGAAAATTGTACGGTATGAAGTCACTTATGCTGAGGGCGACAAGGTGATCCAGATGGTCAACAATTACGACAAGGAGGTCTTCAACGGCGATATCGGGCGCATTGCTGCGGTTGACGAGGAGGAAACGACGCTGAGTGTGCTCTATGACGGACGGGAGGTGCTCTATGAGTCCGGCGATCTGGAGGAGATTGCACTTGCCTATGCCATTACCATTCACAAAAGCCAGGGGTCGGAGTACCCGGCAGTAGTCATACCGCTCTCCATGCAGCATTTTACAATGCTTGAACGGAACCTTGTCTACACTGCGGTGACAAGGGCAAAAAAGCTGGTGATGATTATCGGAGACCCCAGGGCACTCGCTACCGCCGTCGGTAACAAACGCTCATCGAAGAGAATGACCGGCTTGGCGGCCATGATTTCCGGTGGATCCGCAGATAAGCCGGGAGAGTGAATCAACGCTTTTTTATTATATTTCCGATCCTGCCTCACACCTTCTGCGGTGAAGAGGAAAACCAATTTTTTACCAGTGTTATGAAAAAAATAAACCTGATTCGCCTCTCCCTTTTCCAAATGGGCTTTGGTATTATGCTCGGCTTTCTGCTCGACACCCTCAACCGGGTGATGACGACTGAGCTTCGGATCTCTGCTACCATTGTTTTTGGTCTGATAAGTCTCAAGGAGTTACTGGCAATTTTTGGTGTCAAGGTCTGGGCGGGTAACCTCTCCGATCGCTCACAGATTTTCGGGTTGAAGCGTACCCCTTACATTCTGCTTGGTCTGTTCTGCTGCGTCTTCTCTTTCATGCTGGCTCCAGCCGCAGCTTATGAGGTAAAAGTGGCCGGTGTCACCTTTTCAGAGATGCTTCCCGCCATGATGCGTGACATTGGTTTGTTGAAGCTCTCCCTTATATTCCTTGTCTTTGGTTTTGGTCTTCAGGTTGCCACAACCGCCTATTATGCGCTGCTTGCTGATACCGTCGGGGAGGAAAATATCGGCAAGGTTACCGGGGCCAGCTGGACGCTGATGGTGCTTACCACCATTGTTTCAACTCGTATTGTCGGCTCGTATCTTGATCTCTTTACCCCTGAGCGCCTGATAACAGTGGCTGAGGTTGGTGGTCTTGTTGCGCTTGGACTTGGTTTGCTCTCCGTGGTTGGGGTTGAGCAGCGCAATGCCGAGATAAAAGAGGGGAAGGGCAAGCACGCGCTCTCATTTTCGCAGTCTCTCCAACTGCTCTCTTCATCACCGAAAACCCTGCTGTTTGCCTCCTATATCTTCATCTCCATATTTGCTCTTTTTGCCAATGAAATTGTGATGGATCCCTTTGGCGCCCATGTGTTCGGGATGCCGGTTGGCACCACTACCAAGCTTTTCAGACCAACCATGGGTGGCACCCAGCTTATTTTCATGCTCATCACCGGCTTTCTGCTCAGTCGTATTGGTCAGAAACGGGCCGCGCTTATCGGCAATATTGTCTGCATGATCGGTTTCGCTTTGCTGATTGTGTCGGCTTTTATCCGTGATGTCGAGTTCCTCCGTATTGCCCTTGTGGTGACAGGAGTCGGTCTTGGCGCGTCAAGCGTCGCCAATATCTCCATGATGATGTCGATGACCGCTGGCCGCAGTGGTGTTTACATCGGCCTCTGGGGGACGGCGCAGAGCCTTGCCATCTTTATCGGCCATCTTGGCGCAGGGGTTATTATCGATTTGGTCTACTATTTTACCAGAGAGTATCTCTGGGCTTATGTGGCGATTTTTGTGATAGAGATTATTGCATTTGCCATAGCAAGTTTTATGATATCGCACATTTCAAAAGAGGCGTTCGAGGCTGAAAGTGAGGCAAAAATGGCTGAGCTTGCTCATGCCAATAAGGGTTGATGGTATGAAGTATGTTTTTGGGCCAGTATCATCAAAACGGCTGGGGCAGTCGCTGGGAGTGGATCTGCTTCCATCAAAAAGCTGCACTTGGAACTGCCTTTACTGTCAGTTGGGCAAGACCAGAAACTTTGTTACCGAGCGTCAGGAGTTTTTCCCCCGTCAAGAGATACTGGAGGAGATTCGTCAGTCACTGAAGGTCAGCACGAATCTCGACTGGATCACCTTTGTCGGTTCCGGTGAAACCCTGCTCTATAAGGGGATCGGCTGGCTTATTGCTGAGACGAAAAAGCTCACTGCGGTGCCTGTTGCAGTGATCACCAACGGATCGCTGCTGTATCTGCAGGCGGTACGTGAAGAGCTTCTTCAGGCAGATGCTGTGCTACCCTCGCTCAACGCAGGCTCGGAGGTGCTCCACAACAAGATTGATCAGCCGGCCTCGGGCTTGACGTTTCAGCAGCATGTTGATGGACTTGTTGCTTTTCGCTGCGAGTATAAAGGGTGCCTCTTGATTGAGGTGATGCTGCTTGGGGGCATCAACGACTCAGACGAAGCTCTGCACGATCTGGCCAGAGTGCTGAAGCAGATCAATCCGGATATGGTGCATCTGGTTCTGCCGACCCGTCCTGCCCCCGAGCAGCAGGTGCAGCTTCCCACGCCGGAGCGCCTCGAACGCGCCATCGCGATTCTTTCGGAAGTTGCTACCGTGGTCAATCCGCTCAAAGGTAACATGGATCTGCGCAATGCCGCTGACCTCTGCGAGGCAATTACTGCCATCGTATCCCGTCACCCGGTGCAGCAGCGAGAGTTGCAGAAGGCTATTGCCGACTGCTTCCCCGACGACTCAGCAAAGGTTGAAGAGGTGATGCTGGAGCTTTTCGCCACTGGTCGTTTCAAGCTGGTTGAGCATAACGGCGAACAGTATTGGGTAATGCGGATGGAGTGAAGATGGTGGTTGTATCAGGCGTTATGAGCTGCGGGAGAGGTGAGTGTGAATGTTGTTCCCCGGTTTTTTTCGCTGGTAACGCCAACCTGGATCTGCTGAAGGTCAGCAAGTTTTTTGACGATAGAGAGCCCGAGCCCAAGGCCTCCAGTACTGGAACTTCTTGACTCATCGACTCGATAAAATCGATCAAAAATGGCATTCAGCATCTCTTCAGGGATGCCGATTCCCTGATCGCTGATGCTGCAGATAATGTTACCTTCGTCCTGTTTAACCTCTATTGCTATTGAAGAGCCGGATGAAGAGTATTTGATGGCGTTCGATATAATATTTTCGAGTATCATGTCAAGCATTCCTGGGTCGGCTGCAATGTGTGCGTTGTCTGCCCGATTGACGGTGATGGCGATGCCTTTTGTACTTGCTGTCGGAATCATGCGCTCTACTACATTTTCAACAAGAGGAGAGAGAGCTGTTACCATAATGTGTGGTGTCATCTTGTTACTCTCGTAGCGGGCAAGCATCAGCAACTGATCAATCAGACGGGCCATCCGGTTCAGCTCTTTGAGGCAGAACTGAATTCTTGTTTCGTAATGTTCTCGCTCCCGTGGTTTGCGGATCAGCACTTCCAGAGTCCCCTTGACCACCGCAAGTGGAGTTTTCAGCTCGTGCGAAGCATCAGCGGTAAAATGTTTTTCACGTTGAAACGCATCCTGCATACGCCCAAAGAGAGCATTGATGGTTGATGCCAACCGATATAATTCATCGTGATGAAAAGGGAGCGGAATGCGTTGGTCAAGATTGCTTTGCGACATTTTTTCAGCCGTAGCAATAACCTTTTCTATCGGTCTGATACTTTTGATGGCAATTGAGCGTGTGAGGAGAAAAAGCGGAAGAAGTATAACGGGAAATGAGAAGAGAAAAATGTCGCGCAGGTCATGCAGAACGATGAGTGCGTTTTTCAGGGGAACGGCAATAATGAGATATCCCTCTGTTACACCCTGTTGATTGATAAGAGGCACCTGAGCCTGCCGCACCATTGAACCGCCAAAGTTGCTGTTAAAGTAGGATCTTCCTGACTGATTTGGATTAAATGCAAGCACGCACCAAGAGAGACTGGCAGATTTATTGATCACCTCTCCATTATTGTTAACGAGCTGGATAAACTCGGTATCGACCTTCAGCTTTTTGTTCTTATGCCTGTTTTCATCTCCGCTATCACTTTCATCGGCATCAATATTATCCTTAAAGTCATCAAATCCCTGAAAATTATTCGGGGATATATTTGAGTCCGCAAAGATTTCTGAAATCTCTTTTTTTAATTGGTCGTCGAATTGTTTGTAGACGATTTTCTCAACCATAAAGAAGATGGTTGTAAAGACTATGGCAATTAAAAAGGCTGTGGCTATGGTGTAGTAGAATGCAATCCGGTTTCGCAAACTCATAACCGAAGGCCCTTTAAAAGGAGATTTTTTCATACCATTCCAGGTTCACGAACAATGTAGCCAACACCCCGGATTGTCTGGATAAGGTTTCCGCAACCGGCAGCTTCAAGTTTTCTACGCAAGAAGGTGATATAGACATCAATCACCGAGGTGTCTGAGTCAAAATGGATGTCCCAGACATGTTCAATAATACGGCTTCTGGTACATACCCGGTCTTTGTTTCGAATAAGGTACTCCAGCAAGGCAAACTCTTTGGGGGTAAGGGTTATTTCATTATTACCGGCAAATACCTGATGGGTTGCCGGATTGATGCTGAGGCTTCCTGCACATAACGAGTCATCAGCCTTGTTTTTTGCTCTGAGTTGTACTCTGATCCGTGCCAGCAACTCTTCAAACTCAAAGGGTTTTTTTATGTAATCATTTGCACCGGCATCCAGCCCAAAGACCACATCTTCGAGGGTATCTTTAGCCGTCAAAAAGAGAATCGGAACGAGGCTGCCAGCTTTGCGCACCTGCCGGCAGACCTCAATACCACTTAAAGCTGGAATCATCCAGTCAACGATGAGCAGGTCATACTCATTGGTTAAAGCCAGATCAAGCCCGCTTTTGCCATCGTAAGCAACATCGACGGCAAAATACTCTTCTTCGAGTCCATCCTTCAGAAACCCGGCTATTCCTGGCTCATCTTCAATAATAAGAAGTCTCATGCGTTGGGGGTTAAAGGTTAATCTTTGTCATCCTCTTTTGCTGCCCCTTTTGAGAGCGCCAGGATATCTCCAAGTACCTCTTTCGGCTCTTTGCCATTGCTTTTTGCGATCTGTTCAACCGTTGCGGCTGTATCGCTGACAACAATTCCCTTTTTCCCAAGCTGTTCGACCAGAGTTGCCGGTGTGGTTTTCACAACTTGGGCAACGGTCTCAAGTGATGACGAGGCAAGAGCATAAGCCGCCATTTTCGCAGGATTCTCTTTTTCCTCTTTCTCGCCAAAAACCGGCAGTACTGAAGCAATCGTGACGATGAGCGCAGCTCCGATAATTCCGATAGCAGGTTTTTTTGAGAAATAGGAGGTAAATTGTTTCCAGTTCGAGACGACGTGGAGAGCGACACCGCTGACAAGAAGCCAGCTCAGCCATTTGTGTGTTGGTTCAACCAGTCCGATTTCAATATCAAAAAAATAAGGAGGCCTGTGACTGCGGAAATAGTAAAAGTTCCCACAGCAAGAGGGGTTGCCCATGATTTGATTGAAGCGCTCATAGTGTCTTTGATGTTGTTGAATTTAAGTATTTTCTTTTTTGTATTCATTTAAACTGCTTGCAATGTAGTATGGGAATTCTTAAAGAAGCCTGAGATCAAGCTTAAAATTTACTTAAAATTATGAGTGACACACCACTTATGCAACATGATTATCAATGTGTTTTGACGATGATTCCCTGCGGATTTGTGAAGGCGAGCGAGTGACTCTTGCTGAACGCTCAACGCTTGTTGAGCCGTTGTACCGCTCCAAACAAGAGTACAAAGAGATGCTTGCTGCACATGTTGATCAGTTGAGTAAACTGCAGCAGGTACACTATGCCGATAACCGCTATGCTCTGTTGCTGATTTTTCAGGCGATGGACGCGGCCGGCAAGGATGGTATCATCAGGCACGTGATGTCTGGCGTGAATCCGCAGGGGTGCCAGGTCTTCAGTTTCAAGCATCCATCTGCTGAAGAGCTTGATCACGACTTTCTCTGGCGGAGTAACCGTTCTCTTCCAGAGCGCGGCCGTATCGGTATCTTTAACCGTTCCTATTACGAAGAGGTGCTTATTGTTCGTGTGCATCCTGAAATACTGGCCATACAGGGTGTGCCGGATCGATTGATTAACGGGAAAAAAGTCTGGGAAGAGCGTTATCAGTCGATTGTGGATATGGAGAACCATCTTTACCGCAACGGAACAAGGATTGTCAAGTTTTTTCTCCACCTTTCAAAAGAGGAGCAGCGGAAGCGGTTTCTGGATCGAATCGACGCACCGGCCAAGAACTGGAAATTCAGTGTTGGTGATATTGAGGAGAGAAAGTACTGGAAAGAGTATATGCAAGCTTATGAGGCTTGCTTCAGCGCAACAAGCACCAAACATGCTCCATGGTATGTTGTTCCGGCAGATGACAAACAGAACGCACGATTGATGGTTTCACAGATCATCGTTCATACATTGAACGAGCTTGGGTTGTCTTATCCCACGGCGAGTGAAGAGCGGCTCAAAGAGCTGGCTGATATTCGTCGCTCCCTGATAAAGGAGCGAGAGTGATGGAGCATAATGCCAGGTGAGAGGCGGTCAAAATCGTACAGGAATATCTCTTTCCCTGAGGTACTCCTTGGCTTCACGTATTGAGTGTTGCCGGAAGTGGAAAATTGAGGCAGCGAGCGCTGCGTCAGCACAACCTTTGGTAAATCCTTCATAGAGGTGTTCCAGATTACCGGCCCCTCCCGACGCGATCACTGGAATGTGTACTGAGGTTGACACTTTGCGGAGAATGTCGTTGTCGTACCCCTCTTTGGTGCCATCACGATCCATGCTGGTGAGAAGAATTTCTCCAGCGCCGAGTTCCTGCACTCTGTGGGCCCATTCAAGTGCTTCATAAGGTGTTGCATTTTTCCCGGAATGGGTATGCACAATGTAGTCATTCCCAATTTTCTTGATATCAATGGCAACCACAACGGCTTGTGATCCATAAGTTTCTGCGATACGGGTAATCAGTTCAGGGTCATTGATTGCGGCTGTATTGACCGAAACTTTGTCGGCGCCGTGCAGAAAAACCTCTCTTGCCCGTTCAACGGAGCTGATCCCCCCTCCAACAGTGAGCGGTATAAAGATCTCCCCAGAGACCTTCAACACCTCATCAAGCGTTGTTTTGCGCGATTCAAGTGATGCTGAAATATCGAGAAAAACAAGCTCATCAGCCAGTTCATTATTATAGAACCTCGCCTGTTCGAGGATGGAGCCAGCATCCCTTAACCCCTCAAAGTTGATTCCTTTTACAACTCTTCCATCTCGTACATCGAGACAGGGGATGATTCGCTTTGCTAACATGGGGTGTGTAGAGATGATGTGTTACTGTTATGCCTGGTGCCAGTGTTCAAGTGCGTTCTGCTCTGACAGCTATTTTTTTATATTGCAAATGTAAGCATTTTAAAAAATATTAATGTCAGAGAGTACAAGATGGCAAAAACTCCAAAACCACCGGGTGTGGCGATATGGGTATTGGTAACTCTTCTTTGGGGAACGGTGTTTTACTGGACATCGATTTTTATGTTGCAACTGGCCTCGGTCAGGCTGGGAGAGGGTAGTTTTCACCCTTCTGACAGTGAACGGTGGAGCGTGTATGGCGTTCAGGTTGTGGTGCTGATTCTTTTTGCGCTTCTTGCCATGGCTGTCAGGGGAGCGCTTGATCCTGGAAATACCCAACAGATTCAGAGGTGGCAGAATATTTCGGAAGGGAAAGGGGAGAAGCTCTTTATCTCTTTTGCCGGAAGTCTGGCAACCAGTTTTTTCTTTACTGCCCTTACTGCGTTGACCTTTCTTGGCAGTTCGACCTATTTCGGCTTTGTGGTCTCCTTTACCCTGCCGGTTGTTTTACTTGCCGCACTTTTTAATGTTGGCGCTGGTATAGCGGCATCATTGATTGTGGGCTTCATTTTTTTGATTGCAAAGGTGGGCAGAAAGCGCTCTTGAAGTGTATGGTTTGCTGTCGGGAGAGGGGAAATAAAAAAAGCACATCAATTGACAATGTGCTTTTTTTATCTGTGGAGCTAAGGAGACTCGAACTCCTGACCCTTTGCATGCCATGCAAATGCTCTACCAACTGAGCTATAGCCCCGCGTCGTGCGCTCTAATAAAAAGAAAAAAAAGTTGTTTTTCCAACTGGTTTTATCGTTTCTTTGGGTTGGAGGCTGTTATTAATGCAAAAGAGGCTGTTATGTCACTGTCGTTTGTTGTCAAGGAAGGGTTTTCAAGTATTGGAAGGGCAAAGTTACCAGCAGCCATTACCGTTACGATAAGTTTTTTTGCTCTGGTGCTCCTTGCGCTGTTCAGCACGGTCTCTCTCAGTTTTATTGATGTGATCCAGGAGATTCGGAGTCGGGTTGAGCTTGAAGTTTTTCTCGGTGAATCGATCTCTGACCCTGAAGCGATGAATATCACAGCGCGGCTCAAAAGGGTTGAAGGTGTGCGGGAGGCGGTTTATGTGACCAAGGATGAGGCTGCGCAAACCTTTAGCCACGACTTTGGAGAGGATATTGTCCGAATTTTAGGCTCAAACCCCTTGCCGAGGTCCATCAAACTGAAATTTTTGCCTGACTATGCCAGTCCTGAACGGCTTGAGAAGATTGTTCCAGAGATACGTTCCATCACTCCAGATGTAGATATTCGCTATAATCAGTCATTTCTTGGTCAGGTCGAGGAGAACGCCAGGTTGTTTACGCTGGTAACCGGAGGTATTGGCCTCCTGATTTCGGTTGCCACGATTGTGCTGATTGGCTACACCATAAGGCTTGCCATGTATTCCCGGAAGGAGAAGATCAGAACCATGCGTCTGGTTGGTGCCACGGGTTGGTTTATCGGGGCTCCATATATTATCGAAGGGGCGATTCAGGGGTTGCTCGCTGGAGCGCTGGCCACCAGCGCGGTTTATCTGCTCTTTGATCAACTGCTTTTTGCCTATGAGCCAACTTTTTACCAGGTGGTGCAATCATCGGCGCTGCTTGTCTATCCAGCCACAGTGGCGCTTGGTCTGGTGCTGGGCATTCTGGGCAGCGCCTTCTCGGTGAGGAAGTATCTCAGGATGGCATCGAAACGGTAGCCCGCAGTTACCCTTTAAGTGAGTAGAGCAGGCTGATCTCTGCACTCCAGCCGTCAGAGTCCGGAGTTTCAAGGATCAGTGGAATCTCTTCACAGGCAGGGTTGTTCATGATGTATGAGAATACCTCCATTCCGATAGTTCCCTTTCCAATGCAGGCATGTCGGTCAACCCTGCTGCCGAGTGGCTGCATGGCATCGTTAAGATGCATTCCCCGAAGGTATTGCAGCCCGACAATCCGGTCAAACTCACTGAATGTCTGTTTCGCGGCTTCGGTGCTCTGCAAGTCGTAACCGCTGGCAAAGAGGTGGCAGGTGTCGAGACAGACCCCGACTCTTGAGGTATCTTCAATTCGGTCAATCAGAAAGGCCAGTTGTTCAAACCGGTTGCCAAGGTTCGTGCCCTGCCCAGCCGTATTTTCGATCACAGCCGTCACCCCTTTTGTGGTATTGAGCGAGATATTGATTGAATCAGCAATCAGCTCCAGACATTTTTCCTCGGTAATCTCCTTGAGGTGGCTACCAGGATGAAAGTTCAGTAAACGCAATCCAAGCTCTTCTACCCGCTGCATCTCGTCAATAAAGGCTTCGCGGGCACGCTGAAGCTTGTCGGGGTCGGGGCTGCCGAGGTTGATGAGGTAGCTGTCGTGTGGCAAGATGTGCTCCGGCTTGAAGCCGCCGTCGGTGCAGTTTTTCAGGAATGCATCTATTGAGGACGTTGTAAGTTTTGGCGATCTCCACTGTCGCTGATTTTTTGTGAAGAGGGCAAATGCTTTCGCTCCGATGGCTGACGCATGAAGCGGGGCATTTTCGACTCCGCCTGCCGTACTGACATGTGCTCCAACTCGTTTCATACAATATTCAGAATTAATCGGTTGTGTTGAATTTTTTTGCCTGTCCAGAGGTGAGATTCACGGTTTCGCGAACGGTAAAGGAGCTTCCTCTGGATGAAGAGGTTGAGAGCATCTCGCCCAACAGCCCGGTCGAAAAAAGCTGCACTCCAAGAATAAGCAGCAGAATACCAAGAAGCAAAATCGGACGGTTGCTGATGGGTTTATGGAGCAGGATTTTATCGAGGGTGAGATAGAGGCTGATGAGAAAGCCAAACACAAAGCTTGCAAGGCCTGCCATGCCAAAAAAGTGCATCGGGCGGCGAAGATATCGCGTGATAAAGAGCACTGAAAGGAAATCGAGCAGCCCTGAAAAAAACCGTGATGCGCCATATTTGGTGCGCCCGAATTTTCTGGCATGATGCTTGACCGGCAGCTCGGTAATCCTGAACCCCATCCAGTGAGCGAGTACCGGAATATAGCGGTGCATATCGCCATGCAGCTCCAGCCGACGGGTCACCTCTCTGCGATACACCTTCAGACCGCAATTGAAATCGTGAATGGCGATGCCCGAAAAAAGACGGGTCACTCCATTGAAAAGCTTTGAAGGAATAGTTTTGGAGAGTGGGTCCTGCCGATGCTGTTTCCATCCACTGACCAGATCATACCCCTCTTGCAGCTTTTTGATCATCTCTTTTATGGCAAAGGGGTCGTCCTGCAGGTCGGCGTCAATGGTGCAGACATAGTCGCCCGTGGCAGCCAGGAACCCTGCCGAGAGCGCGGCGGTCTTTCCGAAGTTTCTCTGAAAAGAGATCAGCCGAAGCTCCAGCCGTGAGGGAATCATGCTGCCAATCAAGCTGCACGAATCGTCAGTAGAACCATCGTCAACCATGATAATTTCAAACGCAAACTGCTCCCCAAAGAGGTCGTGCAACTCCCTTTCGCCCATGGCAGCATAAAGTTGCTCAAGCAGCTCGTGAAGCGATTCCCGTTCATTAAAAAGCGGGACGATGATGGATAAATGAGAGTGGACAGTTGACAATGGATAACTGATAACTGATAACTGATAACTGATAACTCAAAGGTAAGGAGTAGACGGGGGAACGCCAAACTATACTCCTCTTCTGGAGGGATCCCAGAGGTATTTGTGAAGCTGGAGTTGTAGTCTTGCCCGGAGGCGGTCGCGAAGTATCCATTCAGCGAGTTCTGCGGGATCAAGTCTGCCGAATGCCACTCCCATCATGACGGTGAAGGAGTCGGTCAGTTGGTGTTTATGCAGAAGCGATTTCGCCCACTTGTAATCATCTTTGTCGGCAAGAACGATTTTGAATTCAAACGTCTGCCGGTGAGGTTGCTCAGCTTGAAGCGCAAGCAGAATATTGTCAGGATGGTTCAGTTCTGCCACTCCGGATGAAGGAGGTTTGAGGTCGATGATTTTATGGACCCGTTGGTCAACCTTTTCGACAGAGATAAATCCTCCTGTTTCAAGCAGTACCTTTTGATTAAGATCAGAGAGTTGTCTCATCAGTGGGTATACTTCTGGTTGAAGCAGAGGCTCTCCTCCGGTGATTTCGATACAGGGTGCCTGAAAGGTTAGTGCTCTTTGGATAATCTCCTCTCTCTCAAGTTTGATACCCTTCTCTTCAGCATAGCCGGTGTCGCAACCCGCGCAGCCGTGGCCGCAGCCAGCCAGTCGTATGAAGGCGCAAGGCCAGCCAGCAAAGGAGCCCTCTCCCTGAATGGAATGAAATATTTCGCTTATCGTGAGGACGTTGGTACTCATGATCTCTGCAAGGTCAGCAGCTTTTCAAGGGCATCAGGGTATAGCGCATGTTCACATACAAGCACTCTTGCCGCCAGAGTCTCCGCTGTGTCATCCGGCAAAACAGGGACGGTTCGCTGAAGCAGAATCGCCCCCTTGTCATACTCCTCATTGACAAAGTGCACCGTGGCCCCTGTTTCAGTTTCACCCGCTTCAAGCACAGCGGTATGAACATGTATGCCATACATTCCCTCACCCCCGAATTTCGGCAGAAGAGCGGGATGGATGTTGAGCATTTTGTCTGGAAATGCCCCGACAACTGCGTCCGGCACCTTGCGCATATAGCCTGCCAGAAGAATGATATCGATCCGATGCTCTTTCAGCCGTTCAACCATTGCTGTGGCAAACTCGTCAAAGGAGGCAAACTGTTTTTCGGTGATATGGAGCGTTGCAATACCGTTCTGCTCGGCAAACTTCATAGCTCCACATTGGGCTCGGTTCGAGAGGCAGAGAACGATTTGTGCAGGGAGTTTTTTTTCCCTGATCGCCTCAAAGAGTGCCTTGAAATTGCTGCCGTTGCCGGAGCAGAAGACAGCGATGCGAGTTTTGTGAGTCGTCATATTGGTAATGGTGTTATTCACGCTGATTTTATTATAACTTCGATACATTTCCAAGTTTTTCTGTTTTTCTTCACGGTTTCTGTTTTTTTCTCAGTGCGTTCATTTACTCCGTGATTATTTGTACATTTTCTATGGGCTATTTCACGGAAATAGCTCCTGATGAACAGAAGATCAGCGAAACGGAGGAAAGAATGACACACGCAATATGAGACCATTTTATACTGGAGCCAGGAGGATAGTGCTTATACTGCCGAAGTGCCAGAACTTCTTGGTTGCATGGCCCATCCCGGGAAGAGGCACTTGCGCATGTCAATGAAGCTATTCATCTTTGGATAGATACGGTAAAAGAGTTTGGTGACCCAATTCCTGAACCAAAGGGTACTCCGCCTCATGTATGCTTGAAAGAGCTTGCGTAAAAGCTGAGGTAACCCTGAGAAAACACAAAAAGATGTGCTTATGCCGCTAATCAGTGAGTTTTTTGGAATAAAAATATACATGTACTGGCAAGAGCACAATCCGCCACATTTTCATGCTGAATACAATGGATTACGCGCAGAGATAGATATCAATAACGCTGTGATATTGAAGGGTGCGTTACCTCTTAAATCATTAAAGCTTGTGCTTGCCTGGTGTGAATTGCATAAAGATGAGTTGCTGCATAATTGGCATCTTGCTGAAATTCATGGAGAGTTGGTAAAAATTAATCCATTACAATAAGGTGTACTATGATGCATACCATTATACAGGTCTTGCCAACCGATGATTATAAGGTATATCTCTACTTTGCTCATGGTGAAATCAGGTTATATGATGCCACAGAAATACTTGAGCATGGCGTTTTCAGGGTATTAAAAGACAAGAAAATATTTGCAGATACCTGCACTGTTCTGAACAATACATTGGCTTGGGATGTCAAGGGGAATTATGATCCTTATGAATGTCTGGATTTGGATCCGGGAGTGCTTTATGAAAAATCAAAGAGAGTTGAGGATCCATTACTTCAATATGCGTTATAGGCAAAAAATTTGGAGTTGTTGAGGGTATGGAAATATGCATGGTTGAGATTGCCCGCAAGCTCATGGCAAGTGGGTTTGATCTCTATGGGTCATATTCCCCGCCTCTTGAGGCGTAACGTATAATAGATTTATTATGGCCGTAGCACTCAACCCAAACGACGACGGCAGCGCCGTTTCGTCATACCAGTTCCTTGCCGCTGATATCAACCACGATGGCAAAATCCGCGCAACCGATGCGCTCAACATCCTGAAAATGGCGGTGAAACTCTCCAGCGCACCCGCCAGCGAATGGATATTCACAACAGAAAACGACGCAGAATCAGCCACCATGGATCGCAGCAACGTTGACTGGTCGCACGTCATCCCAACCGTCAATCTCGATAACGATGTTTCGCTTGACCTCATCGGCATTGTGAAAGGCGATGTGGATGGTAGTTGGGCGGCTTGATGCTGGATTGTGAATTTTGGATTGCCATTGCGGGGAGGCGAAGCCGACGTGGCAATCCATTTTTCTTTGGACTGTGATTTGCAGGATTATTGGATTACTTCAATCGTCTTGAACTTTGAACAAAGTAAAGCGTATATTGGGCGTATATAAAATATAAATATACTTTATATGTCTACCACCCAACCCCCCACCAACGCGGCTGACAAGTACGACAGCCCATGGAAAGAGGCCATTGAACACTACTTCCCGGAATTTATGGCATTTTACTTTCCTGACGCTTATTCTGCGATTGATTGTACATACGTACACGTTAAAAAGCAAGAAAAAAGCACGATTTTGCTTGAATATCGTGCCTTCGCGGTGATGTTTTTCGTTAATGTGTTCGCTTTTATCCTACTTTCAGGCTCTTCACGTTCACCCAATGCCTTGATCTCTTCGGCGCTGAATGGGTGAATTGGTGTCAAGCAGGATTCGTCGAAGTGACGCATTGTCTGTTTGTCAATCACGCCAGCCTCGAATATGTCTAAAGCTGTTTCATGAACCGCCGCAAGGGCATCGCTTTTATATGTTGTAGCTTTACTCATAACATGTTACAGCCTTGAAGGCCCCTGTCTGAATTAATTTTTCAAGCTTTTCGTCGCAAAGGGCAAAGGTAATTTTTGCAAGTTCTTTATACTCCTTGACATCAGCCTTGGTTATGTTATCCTGCGCATTTTTTGGAAACCCATAAACGAAAAAAGCCTTATCACCTCGATAGTAAAAAATGATTGACCTGTAGCCGCCTGATTTACCTTCACCTAATCTGATCGATTTGCAATAAAAAAAGCTCTCATCTGAGAGGATAAAGTGTTATATTACAATGTGTAAAGTTGCAATTACCATTTCAATATCACACAACCCATCAGGTGGAGAGCTTTATGGC
>Ga0194060_10000010_pt1 | contig 124495 bp, 101 predicted proteins | sample SepL225m_MetaG_FD_163427 | JGI IMG/M metagenome (GOLD analysis project Ga0194060, IMG submission 163427) | Anoxic zone freshwater microbial communities from boreal shield lake in IISD Experimental Lakes Area, Ontario, Canada - Sep2016-L222-5m | ecosystem: Environmental > Aquatic > Freshwater... | reverse complement strand
CTCACCGCATAGCGCGTGCTGCCGACCCGCCCCGGCAGCAGACTGGCACCGGCGTCGCTGCCGGCATTGGTGACGTTGCGCAACTCGGTGCGCAGCACCGGGTCGGGCAAGGCACCGGCCGGCTCCACCCGTGCCGCCGCCGCCTCGGCTTCGGCACGCAGCGCGGCAAACTCCGGGTGGCGGGCGCGGGCGAACTCGAGCAGACTCTCGACGTGGCCGCCGATCACCTGCGCCGGTTCGGCGCGCACGGTCGTCGCGGCGGCGACCACGGCCGCCGCCAGCAGCACAAGACGCAAGGCCACGGCCTTACTTGGCCGCTTCGATGCTGATGACGGTCAGTGCCCCGCCCACCTCGGCAACACGAAAGCGGATCTTGTCGCCTTCCTTCCACTTGGCCAACAGCGCCGGGGTCTTGGTCTTGAAGCTCATGGTCATGGGCGGCATGTCGAGATTGACGATCCGGCCGTGGGCAATGGTGAGCTTGCCTGCAGTTGCGTCGATTTTCTTGATCACGCCATCGGTCCATGGCAGGTGGTCTTCGTGGGCCTGAGCGGCAAAGGTGAACGACAGCAGGATTGCCAGAGCGGCAAACAAGCGGATAAACGATTTCATGGGGAATCTCCCGAAGAGCGACAGCAAACGACGGAGCCGAGGCTTTGCCTCGCCCGCCAACCGGACGAAATGTCAGGTGCTGCTGCGGGGAGGGTGCTGCGGAGGTTCGGAAATGTGGCTGGGGAAAGCCGTGATCGCCGGCACCACATAGTGCTGCCCGGCCGGAATCACGCTCGTCGCCAGGGGTGCGCTGGGCATGAAGCCGGCGCAGGCCAGATGGCATTGTTCGCAGTTGTCGCAACCGGCGTCGTGGGCTGCCTGATCCGCCGCCGCTGCCTCGTGGCAAGGCATCGCGGCCTCTGACTGCTCGGCTTCCGCGGCAGCCAGGACCATCTCCTGCGCATGCCGGCACAGCGGCATGGACATCGCCGCCATGGTCTGCACGGGCAGCCACAAGGCGGTCAATAACAGCAGGAATCGGGCGAAACGATTGCTCATGGGAGCGAAGATTACCCGCCGCCGGCGATCAGCGCAAGCCGGCGCCGCGGGTCATTCCTCCTCGTCCTTGGGCCGGAAGCTTGCCGCCAGCTTCTGCTGCACCTGCGGCGGCACTTGCGCGTGGCGGACGAACTCGATGCTGTAGGAACCCTGCCCGCCCGTCATCGACTTCAGGCGCGAGGCGTAGTCGGTGATCTCGGCCAGCGGCACTTCGCCGCTGATAGAAGCGGTGTCGCCGGGACGCGGACTGGTGCCGGTAATGTGGCCGCGCCGGCTCGACAGGTCGCCGGTGAGGTCGCCGATCGCCGCCTCGGGGGCAATGATCTCGATGGCAACGATGGGTTCCAGCACGATGGGACTGGCGGCACGGATTGCTTCCATCGTGGCCTTGCGCCCGGCGGTGACGAAGGCGACTTCCTTGCCGTCGACCGGATGCGTCTTGCCGTCATGGACGATGACGCGCAAATCCTCGACCGGAAAGCCCGCGGTGACGCCCAGCGCCAAGGCCTGGCGCACGCCCTTCTCGACAGCAGGCATGAACACGCCGGGGATCACGCCGCCCTTGACGTGATCCACGAATTCGAAGCCGGCGCCGCGCGCCAGCGGCTCGATCCTGAGATAGACCTCGCCGAACTGGCCGGCGCCGCCCGACTGCTTCTTGTGCCGGCAGTGGCCTTCGGCGTTCGCCGTAACAGTCTCGCGATAGGGAATCAGCGGCAGCGTGGTGTCCAGTTCAAGCTTGAACTGCGTCGCCATCTTTTCCAGCTTGTAGCGCAGGTGCATCTCGCCCAGACCGCGGATCACGGTCTCGTGCGTGGTCGGATGACGTTCGACTTCGAAGCACGGGTCTTCGAGTTCCAGCTTGTGCAGAATGTCGAACAGACGCTGCTCGTCGCCCTTGCGCCGGGTCTCGACGGCGAGACCCTGCATCGGCTTGGGGAACTCCAGCGGCTTGAGGTGGATGTGGTCCTCGTCGTGCGAATCGTGCAGCACGGCGTCGAAGTCGATTTCCTCGACCTTGGCAATGGCACCCAGGTCGCCCGGCAACAGCGAGTCGACCTCGACATACTCCTTGCCCTGCAACTGGTAGAGATGGGCGACCTTGAAGGGCTTCTTGCCGTCGCCGACGAAGAGCTGGCTGTCCTTGCGGATCGTGCCCTGATGCACGCGGAAGATGCCGACCTTGCCCATGTAGGGATCGGCGATGATCTTGAAGACGTGCGCCAGCACATGCTTCGATGCATCCGGGACCGCCTGGAAGGACTCGCCGTCCTGACCCGGCTCGCCCTTGTAGAAGGGCGGCGGGTTGCCCTCGGCCGGATTCGGCGCCAGCGACGCCAGCACGTGCAGCAGCTCGCTGATGCCGGCACCGGTGCGCGCCGAGGTAAACAGGATGGGAATCAGGTGGCCGGAGCGCAACGCCTTCTCGAAGGGGGCATGCAGCTCCTTCGCATCGGGGTCCTTGCCTTCCTCCAGATAGCGCGCCAGCAGCGACTCGTCCTCCTCCACCAGTTGGTCGATCAGCTCGCGATGGGCGTGGGCGATGGAATCGAAATCGGCGTCGCCGGCATCATGTTCCAACACCTCGACGACGTCCTTGCTGCCGTGCGCGGGGAGGTCGAGCAGCAGGCATTCCTTGCCGAAGCGCTCGCGAATCTGGCTCACCAGACCCGGCAGATCGAGATTGTCGGCATCGATCTTGTTGATCACGATCATCCGCGCCAGGCCCCTGGCCTGGGCCGCCCGCATCATGCGCTCGGTGGCCAGCTCGATGCCGGTTTGCGCATTGATGACGACGATGGCTGTTTCGACGCCGGCCAGGGCGGCCACCGCCTGCCCGGCGAAATCGGGATAGCCGGGGGTGTCGATGAGGTGAATGTGTACGCCCTCGGCGGCGAAATTCACCATCGCCGAGTTGAGCGAATGCCCCGCCGTCTTTTCCTGGGCATCGAAATCGCAGACGCTGCTGCCCTTTTCGACGCTGCCCTTGGCGGCGATGGCGCCGGCCTTGAACAGAAGAGCTTCTGCCAGCGTGGTCTTGCCGGCACCGCCGTGGCCGACGAGGGCAACGGCGCGGATCAGTTCAGTGGTGTATTTCGCCATGATGCAAGCTCCCTGTTTTATCTGTCTTGCGCCGATTTTATCCCAGCGCGAGACGCCGGGCGGCGTCTTGCGGGGACAGAGGCCGGCGCTCCCCGGCGACGCTTTTCAGTCATGCCGTCGTTCCAGGGCGCGGGCGACAAAGTGGCGCGGCACCGTGGTCCGCGGCACGCGCCCGGCAAACCAGCTGCGCACCTCCTGATCGAGACCGAGGCCGTGCATGTAGTTGTAGAGCGCCTTGTTCAGCGCCGTGCCGAGGGCCGCATGGTCAACGCCGGCGGGATCGATGAAGCCGACATCGTTTTTCGCAAACAACCCCGCCGGCAGCGGCTTCAGCGTCACGCCATACTGCGCCGGGTCGCGCCCGACCGGGGAATGAACGCTGCAGGCGAAGCGGTGGAAGAAGCCCGACTGGATGCAGCCGGCGGCGAACAGCTGGCGCACGTATTCGAGGGCGTCGACCGTGTCCTGCACGGTCTGCGTCGGAAAGCCGTACATCAGGTAGGCATGCACCAGGATGCCGGCGTCGGCGAAGGCATGGGTCACCCGCGCCACCTGTTCCACCGAGACGCCCTTCTGCATCAGCGTGAGCAGGCGGTCGGAAGCAACTTCGAGCCCGCCCGAAACGGCGATGCAACCGCTGTCGGCGAGTTGGGCGCAGAGCGCCGGGGTATACGACTTCTCGAAGCGGATGTTGCCCCACCAGGAAATCTCGCGCCGGCGCCTTGCCAGTTCTTCGGCGAGCGCCTTCAGGGCCTTGGGCGGCGCCGCCTCGTCGACGAAATGAAATCCGGTCTGCCCGGTCTCGGCGATGATGGTCTCGATGCGATCGACCAGAGTCTCTGCCGCCACGGCCTCGTAGCGCGAAATGTAGTCGAGCGAGGTATCGCAGAAGCTGCATTTCTTCCAGTAGCAGCCGTGGGCGACGGTGAGCTTGTTCCAGCGCGCGTCGGACCACAGCCGGTGCATGGGATTGAGCATGTCCAGCAGAGACAGGTAGCGGTCCAGCGGCAAGCCGTCCCAGGTCGGGGTTCCCGCTTCGGCGAAGGGTATGTCGGGCTCGGCGGCATCGATGAAGCGCACCCCCTCCGCCGTGCGCAGGAAAGTGCGCACCAACTGCTGCTGCGGGCGCTCGCCGCGCAGATGTTCCAGCAGGGCCAGCACGGGGCACTCGCCGTCGTCCAGGGTGACGTAGTCGAAATAGTCGAAGACCCGCGGCTCCTTGAGCTCGCGCAGTTCGGTATTGACGAAGCCGCCGCCGAGCACGGTGATGATCGCGGGATCGTGCCGCTTGATCGCCTGGGCGATGCGCAAGGCGCCGTAAACGTTGCCGGGGAAGGGCGCCGACACCAGCACGACGTGCGGCGCATGCCGCGCCACAGCCTCCAGGCTCAGGTCGCGCAAGACGCGGTCAATCAGGTTGAGCGGCTCGGCCAGCGCCTGCGCCAGAGGATCGAAGCTGGCCTGGCTCTGTGCCAGAGACTCGGCGTAGCGCACGAACTCGAAGCGCGGATCGACCGCCTCGCGCAAGACATCGGCGATGTCGTTGAGGTAGAGCGTGGCGAAGTGCCGGGCGCGATCCTGCACGCCGAGCGCGCCGAAGGCCCAGGCCAGCGGATCGCCGCCATCGGCATCGACATAGGCGTCAAGCGCCTCGAAGCGCGATCCTTCGGGCAAAAAATTGCGGCTGCCGATGCGATGCCCGATGGAGGGATCGCGCCCCTGCAGAAAGGCCACCGCCACTTCCATCGTCGCCAGATAGCGCTCGAAGCTGCGGTCGAAAGCCTGCACCCGCGGCGAACGCCGCTTTACCGGCAGGGCATGGATGCACTCGCGCACGGCCAGCAATCCGGCGCGGGAAAACAGGCGCAGGACGAGGGCCAGCGCCAGATCCTCCTGCACCGCGGCGACGCCGCGCGAGCGCAGGAATCCGGTGAGGTAAGCCGTCGATGGGTACGGCGTGTTGAGCTGCGTCATCGGCGGGATGAGGGACAGGACGCGCATGACAAGCAGACGATCGGATGGGGAGGCAAGAGTACTCCATTGCCCGCCGCTTGCGGCGCTTCAAGGCATTCATGAGAACCGGCATCTGCCGCAAAGCCTGGCGCAACAAGCTGCCGCATCGCATCCCCGGATCACCCGCCGCTGTTGTTCCTGTCGGCAAAGGTCACAGAGTAAGCAAGCCGCAGTTACGGATCGTCAGGCAATGGCCTGCCGCAGGTCGCTGTCCGCGACGAGCGCCTCGGCGGCAGACCGGCCCGAGTAAAGAGCCCAGTTGATGGTCGGGGCATTGCAATAGTCGCCGCACACATAGAGCCAGTCGGCGCGCCGCCGGCTGCAGTGGCGCGGGTTGTCGACCGGGGGTATTTGCAGCGGCAGTGCATCGGGAATACGAAACGTCTTGAGGTGGCGCCAGCCATCGACTGCCGCACCGAACCAGTCTCTCATTTGAGCGCGTACCGCGGCTTCCACAATGACATCATCATCGGCAGGAATACCGGCAACGCTAACGGCAATCAGCGAATCACCGGCCGGCGCATAGTCGCGGGATAGCAGCGTCGGCACTACCAGACAGTTCACCGGACCGTGTCCTGTTGCGTTGAGCACCAGAATCGGCTCATCAACCGGCGGCGCTGCGGCGGCGAAATAGAGGCAGGTGGTCCCCCGTGTGCCGGGCACGACTTTGTCACCGAGCAGGCGCGCCGTCGCGACGCCCTCGGTGGCCACGACGATGGCCCCGGCTGAAACACGCTCTCCGCTTTCGAGCGTGACGCCGCCCTCGCTCAAGCCGGTGACACGCGCGTTGGTACGCAAGATGCCGGCGGGCAAGGCCGCCAGGAGTTGGGCGGGAATCGCTCCCATGCCTGTCGCCGGTACCGCGGTATCACCGGCGGCGAAGGCTCGAAAGCAGAATTCGAAGGCACGGCTCGATACCGACAGCGTGGGATCGAAGAACACGCCGGCAAGAAATGGCCGGAAAAAGCGATCGATGATGGCATCGCTGAAGCCGAGTTCGCGCAGACGGGCATCGGCCGTTGTCTCGGGACGATCATAGATCTGATCAATGCCGGCCGACAGCAGCTGCCGGCGCAGCATCGCCATGCGCCATTTGTCGGCCAGCGTACCCACCGGCGAGAACAGCGTGGCAAGTCCAGCCAGAGGCTGGCGCCACGGATCGGCAAGCCGGTGAAAACGCCCCTCGAAGCGGATCAGGGCCCCGGGAACGAAGGCGCGCAAATCAAGTGCCGACAGATCCAGCGCACTGCGCGCTTCCGGGTAGGCCGTTTGCAGGGCCTGAAATCCCCGGTCGAGGCGGTAGCCCTGGTGAAGCTCGGTACCGATCCGGCCTCCAATCGTTGCCGTTGCCTCGAGCAGGCGCACCGAGCGGCCACGCCGCACCAGTTCGCGCGCGCAGTTAAGTCCGGCCAGTCCCGCTCCGATGACGATTACATCAGTCTTGTCCATGCTTGATCTCGTTCGCAAATATCCATGATTACGTATTCCGGGCTTGCCGATGGATGATGCCTGGCCAATCCCCCCGCTTGAATGTTCTGTAGCTGCAGAGAGTGCCGTGCCTTGGTCAAGGCGCACATCCGGTCGCGGCGTCGGCTGGAACGATGGTGGCCGGCTTGCCTTTGGTGACGAGCCGCAACAACAACGGCCCGATGGTTCTGGAGATCGGACGACGGTATCGCGCAAACACCGAATATGCGCCGGATAGAACCGGACTGAACCATCTCTGCGACAGCAGCCAGGACAAGGCATGCAGCCCTGCCCGGCGATAGGCCTCGGCAAATACGGGGACTCCGACAAGCAACCGGCCGTCGCCCAGGCGACCGTGAATTCTCTCGAGCGCCATAGCACAGGAAATCTGATGCTTGTCCTCGTCGAGGGATGGCTCGCTCAGGTCTACGAAGGCCAGCAAGTCCCGGCTGTTGCGCGTCTTCAAGAATTCTATTTCCGCCAGGCACAGCGGGCATTGTCCGTCATAGTAGATCGTGAGTTTCTGCATGGTCGACCTCAGTTGATTCTTGCCTGTAGGGGATCTTCAATAGAAGCCAGGGTCAGCCAGATCTCGTTCCTGCGCATGAACCAGGGAGTAAATGGCGGGTTGTATCGTGCGTAAACCGGCTCCCCCTTCCAGGCAAGGCCGGCGTCGGCGAGAACCACCTTCAGCTTGTCCAGGTGCTCCTGGTAATTGCTGGCGGACCAGGTGCCGGAATACACAATCACTGCAACCAGGACCGGCGCCACATCCCGCAGGCGTATGCGCTGGTCAATGGGCACCGGCGCAGATTCGGGTGATACGCCTTTGGGAAGCACGAAGCGGACAAGGTGGCTATCGGCTGCCGACCGCGACGCCGCAGGCGTTGCCAGTTCAACCGGACCCGGAACACTTGCCTGGATCACCGGAGCAGTCATGGCGAGCTTCGTCCCGCCTTTGTTGTTGCCAAAGATGTAAGCCGCGAGTACGGGGAAGGCCTGGCTCGCTGCCTTGTCCGCCGCAGCATCAACCGTTAGCTCGGCCACAACGTAGGGTGCGTACTGGCGGATCTCGACGTCATCCAACTTGCGGATGACTGCGTATGCGGGTTCTTCAACAGCCATGGCTAGCGTGGTACCCGCAATGAGGGCGAGGCCGAAAAATATCTTTGACATAGGTGAGGCTCCATTTTCCTTGGCGTTGCCCTTTGTTCCGCAACAGGGCGCCCTAATCGTTGCTGCCACAAATCTCGGCGTAGGCCGAATGATTGTGTATGGACTCGAAATTCTCTGACGCGACCTTCCAGGCGGAGATGCGCGGCTCCTGCATCAGGCGCAGAGCGATGTCGCGTACCAGATCCTCGACAAATTTCGGATTGTCATAGGCGCGCTCGGTCACCCATTTTTCATCCGGCCGCTTGAGCAGGCCGAACACCTCGCAGGAGGCTTCGTCCTCGGCGATACGCACCAGTTCGTCCAGAGCCATTTCTCCCTTGAGCTGCACGCGCAGGCTCAGATGCGAGCGCTGGTTGTGCGCGCCGTAGTCGGAAATTTCCTTCGAGCAGGGACACAGGCTGGTGACGGGAACGGTGACCGCGAGCGCCGTTTGCACCGCGCCGCCCGGCTCCGCCCAGACGTCGATGCCGGCGTCGATGTCGAGCAGGCTGGGAACCCCGGAGACCGGCGCCGTCTTGCGGATGAAATAGGGAAAGCGGAGTTCGATGCGCCCCGAGTTCGCCTGCAGATGCAGCAGCATGTCGGCAAACATGCGGCGCAGGTCACCCGGGGACAATGCGGCCCGGGGACGCTCGAGCAATTCGACGAAGCGCGACATGTGGGTGCCCTTGACCTCGGGCGGCAGGCCTACCGTCATCGCCAGGGTGGCCACGGTCGGATGGGCTTCGCCGGCGGCGTCCTGCAGCGTCAGCGGATAACGCAAGCCCTTGACGCCCACTTGCTGGATGGCAAGCCGGCGGTGATCGGCGGATGACTGGACGTCAGGCATGAAAAAGCGGTCGGGTGCATTCACGGCGTACTCCTGAGGTGGGGCGAAAAGAAACGAAGGGCTTCACGGCTTCTCGGCAAGCCAGCGCTCGATCAGGGCGATCAGGCGGCCGCTGCCGGGGGATGTCAGGCTGCTGTAGCTCTCGACGCGACTGCCGCTGCGGTCGATCAGGTACTTGTGGAAATTCCATTTGGGCCGCGTTCCGGTCGTGGCGATCAACTGCTTGTAGAAAGCGTTGGTCTTCGGTGCGGAAATGTCGGTCTTGGCCATCATCGGAAATTTGACGCCGTAGGTCGTGCGGCAGAAATCGGCGATCTCCTGGTTGCTGCCGGGTTCCTGGTCGCCGAAATCGTTGGACGGGAAACCGATGACCACAAGGCCGCGATCCTTGTATTTGTCGTAGACAGACTCAAGGCCTTCATACTGCCCGGTGAAACCGCAATAGCTCGCGGTGTTCACCACCAGGATGACCTTGCCCTCATACTGGCACAGCGACTGCGGCTTGCCATCCTGCAGCTTTGGAAAAACATGATCAAGCAAGGGCGGGCACGCTGCGACAGCAAGGCCGGCTGCAAAGAAGCCGGCAAGAGCCGTGAGTACCTGAACAAATCCGGTTAATGAAGTCATTTTGTCATGGACAAACCAAGGTATTAGACGTACGATATCGCCAACATTTGAGCTTGTCAACTGCTTTGTCTTGGACAAATAAGATTCTTATGGATAATGCCAACCCCGAAATCACTGCTGCATCTTCCACGGCCGGGATCAGCATCGCTGCCGTGGAGCGGGACACCGGCCTGGGCAAGGACACCTTGCGCGTCTGGGAACGCCGCTACGGTTTTCCTCAGCCCCTGCGCGACGCCTGCGGCGAACGGCTATACCCGGCGGAGCAGGTCGAGCATCTGCGCCTGATCAAGCGCCTCATCGACCAGGGCCAGCGTCCCGGCAAGCTGTTGCGCAAACCGTTGGCGGCACTGGCCGAACAGCTCGCCGGCAGTCCTCCGACCATCGGCGCCGACGACACGGCGGATTGGGTCGTCGCTTTGCTGAAAAACCGCGATGTCGACCGTCTGCGCACCGAATTCGCCCAGCGACTGGCGCGCGACGGCCTCGAGCGTTTTGTCATCGAAACCGTGCCGGCGCTCAACCGGCGTATTGGCGACGGCTGGATGAGGGGTGAAATCGAAATCTTCGAGGAACACCTCTACACGGAGCTGATCCAGAATCAGCTCAGGGCATCGATCTACGCGCTGGGCAGTCGCGGCAGCAGGCCGCACGTGCTGCTGACCACGGTCAAGGACGAAGAACACCTGCTCGGTCTGTTGATGGTCGAGGCCCTGTTGGCAGCCAATGGTGCCTGGTGCATTTCGCTCGGCGCACAAACCCCGGTGACCGACATCATCGGCGCCGTGCGTTGCACGACGACCGATATCGTCGCCCTCTCCTTCTCCGGCGCCTATCCCTGGCGCAAGGCGCGCGATACTTTGCTCGAACTGCGCGCCGCACTGCCCGAGACTACCGGGCTCTGGGCTGGCGGTGCCGCCCTGACCGGTCGCAGGCGCGTGATTCCCGGTATCCGCATCATAGACAATCTGCACGCCATCGAGCCGGCACTGGCGGACTGGCACGCCATGAGACGTGCGACGCAGAACAGCGGTCACTGCACCGAACTGTAATGCCCTGTGGCTATTGAAACCGGCTGAGATCGATACTCCACTTTTCCGCGGTCTCATGGCCGACGATCTTGTCGCCTCCGCCGTGGCCAAGTGGCTTTGACAGATCGACCTTGATCGGCGTGACATACGAGCGGCGCTTGCTATCGTAGATGACCCGTACCACCGGCTGCAGCAGGCTGCCGCCCTCGTTCTGGTCGTGCACGATGCCGATCTTTCCCGATTCGAGCATAACCATCGTTCCGACGGGATAGATACCGATGGCGCGGATGAACTGCTGCGCCACTTCGGGCTTGAAGTGGTATTTGCTCCATTCGAGGATCTTGCGCAAGGCCTCGTGGGGCGGAATCCCGGCGTGATAGACACGATTCGACGTGATGGCATCGTAGACGTCGCAGACCGCCGCCATCTGGCCGATGAGCGTGATCTCGTCGCCCTTGAGTTTGAGCGGGTAGCCCGAACCATCGTGCCGCTCGTGGTGCTGGTGTGCCACCAGGATCGAACTGGGGTGGATACCCGGGATCGCGGCAAGGGCTTCTACACTCGCGACGACGTGATTCTTCATCTGGGTGAATTCTTCTTCCGTCAGCTTGCCGGGCTTGTTGAGGATGGCGCCGGGCACCCGCATCTTGCCTATGTCGTGGAGCAAGCCGCCGACTCCCACCAGATGGATTTCTTCGTGCGGCATGCCGACGGCGCGGCAGAACGACACCAGCAGTGCGCATACCGACACCGAATGCAGGAAGGTGTAGTCGTCCTTGTCCTTGACTTGGCACAGCGACACCAGCGCGTTGCCGTTGCGCAGTATGGACCGGGTCATTTCCTGGACGACGGGTTCCACTTTCTCAATAGCCACCTGCTTGCCCATGCGGACATCGTTGAGGACGTCATGGGTGATCCGGTTGGCTTCGTCCCTGACCTTGACCGCGCGGACCGACTCTTCCCGAAACGAGACACGTGCCGCGACCTTCGTCTCGGCGGCCACCCGCTTCATGTCTTCTTCGAGGTTCTGCTCCACTTCCTCCCGGGTCGGTGCGTGTTGAACGTCGTGACCGCGCGAGGTATCGATGTAGACCTCACGAATTCCGGCCTTGACGATCTTTTCAATAACAGTGCCATCAGTAACGGCAAAGTTGTTGCGCAGAAAGGGGTGATCCATCCACCCGGCCCCGAGGTCGGAGATGTGCATGCCGGGCTTGAGGTCGACAACCTCGATCTTCTTGATGGTATGCGCTTTGATTTCCACGAAGTATGGCCTCGATGGTGTATCAATCACCGGGTTACCAGTTGCGTGATCTTGACAGTGCAGAGCGCATCCTCTAAAGCGGGCCTGCAGGTCCAGCGGTGAGGATTTGGTTCAGGTGGCGACCCGGAGACGGGAATCAGAAGCGGCCGTTCGCGATGAATCCTGAAAAACGGGAAGCCGTGATTCGATACCATCATTGGGCAACCTGCCGCTTCAGGAAGGGGACGTACGCCATGTCGGTCTTGGCGACGTGCTCGGTGAGCCAATTTCTGAGAAATCTCACGGTGTCGGCCGAAATGTCCTTTCCGACAGAGTTAACATGCAGTTCCCTCAACTTGGCTCGAAACGTTGCGTGCTCGGCCATGTGTTCGGCCAGATCGGGATAACCGGCCGACTTCATCAGCGATTCTTCTGCGGCAAAGTGCTCCTCGGCATTATTCTTCAGGCGCGTGATGGCGTAAGCGCCGAGAAGCGTGTGCTTGTCGGCGGCGGCATTTTCCAGCTTGGCAACCCACTGGAAGATAGCCTTATGGTGCTCATCGAGCAGTTCAACACCGGTGCTGAGGGCCGCGGTCCATTCAATCATGAAAGCAGGGCAGCACTTGGTATTGCATGGACCACCGCCACCGGGCCGTGCAGGCTGACACCCTGCTCACGCACGTGTCGCATTACCCGGCCTGCGAACATGAACCGGTCTGCTGCTTTATAGGTAGACGAGCGGTTGGGCACGTTTCTTGATCTCCACAAGATGCTCAGACTAGGTATTCTGCGGCGCGCAGGCGACAGTCAAGATATGCCAGTGTGGAAATGAAAGATATACCGCGTTAGCCTTATTCGCACTACTGGGAAACCAGTACCGTTGGCAGTCGAATGTCGAGTGAGACAGGACCGCTGCCAATGCAGAAGGTCTTTGCGGGAGTCGCCGGGGATCTCCGCAGCAGAGGCCCTTTCGGGGTCATTCCACGGTAACCGACTTGGCCAGATTCCTCGGCTTGTCGACATCCGTGCCCTTCACCAGCGCAGCGTGATACGACAGCAGTTGCAGCGGCACGACGTGCAGCACGGGTGAAAGCAGGCCGTAATGCTCGGGCAGGCGCAGCACGTGCACCCCGGCTTCCTGGTCCACTGCGGAATCGGCATCGGCGAAGACGTAGAGTTCGCCGCCACGGGCGGCGACTTCCTTGAGGTTGGACTTGAGCTTCTCCAGCAGTGCGTCGTTGGGCGCGATGCTGATCACCGGCATGTCCTTGTCCACCAGCGCCAGCGGGCCATGCTTGAGTTCGCCGGCCGGATAGCCCTCGGCATGGATGTAGGAAATCTCCTTGAGCTTCAGCGCACCTTCGAGTGCTATCGGATAGTGGTGGCCGCGGCCGAGGAACAGCGCGTGCTGCTTGTCGGCGAAGCGCGCGGCCCAGATCTTGATTGCAGGTTCCAGGGCCAGCACCTTCTGCACCGCCACCGGCAGATGGCGCAGCGCCGTCAGGTGTCCGGCTTCCTGCGCCGGCGTCAGGCGCCCGGCCTGTTTGGCGAGCGTCACGGCGAGCAGGAACAGGGCGGCGAGCTGCGTGGTGAAGGCCTTGGTCGAGGCCACCCCGATCTCGGGACCGGCGCGGGTCAGGAAGCGCAGGGCACATTCGCGCACGATGGCCGACTCGGGCACGTTGCAGATCGCCAGCGTGCGGCCCATGCCGAGCGCCCTGGCGTGCTTAACCGAGGCCAGCGTGTCCGCCGTCTCGCCGGACTGCGAAATCGCCACCACCAGTTGCTCCGGATCGGGCACCGAGACGCGGTAGCGGTACTCGCTGGCGATCTCGACGCTGCAAACGATCCCGGCCAGTTGCTCGATCCAGTAGCGTGCCACCAGTCCGGCATGGTAGCTGGTGCCGCAGGCGAGGATAAGCACCGAGCGCACGCCGTTGAGCATTTGCGGCGCGGCGACGCCGAACAGGTTCGGCGTCAGAGTCTGCGCGCCGCCGATCATTTCCAGCGTGGCGGCCAGCGCCTGCGGCTGCTCGAAGATTTCCTTCTGCATGTAGTGCGTGTAGTCGCCGAGTTCGACGTCGTCGGCACAGAGGCTGCTCTCATGCACCGGCCGGTCCGCCGGCACGCTCAGCGTCCTGCCGTCGGCGCCGGCTATCCGCACCGCATCGCGCCGGAGTTCGGCAACGTCGCCGTCCTCGAGATAAATCATGCGGCGCGTAACCTGCAGCAGGGCCGAAGCGTCCGAGGCGGCGTAGTTGCCGTCTTCGCCCAGACCCAGCAGCAGGGGCGCGCCGTGACGGGCGACGATGATGCCGCCGGAGCCCTCTTGCAATACTGCAATGGCATAGGCACCGACCAGGCGCGCCGTCGCCTGACGCACTGCCTGGAACAGATCGGGTGTCGTGCGCAGCGTGTGCCGGATCAGATGCGCGATGACTTCGGTGTCGGTATCCGAAGTGAATTCATAGCCGCCGGCCGTCAGTTCCCGCTTCAGCTCGGCGTAGTTCTCGATGATGCCGTTATGCACCACGGCGAGTCCCGCCGAGACATGCGGATGCGCATTGCGCTCCGAGGGCACGCCATGCGTGGCCCAGCGGGTATGCGCGATGCCGTGATGCGCCTCCTGCCCTGCCGCCAGCGCCGCCAGTTCGGCGACGCGGCCGACGCTGCGCAGGCGCATCAGCGCCGGCGTAAGCAGGGCCAGGCCGGCCGAATCGTAGCCGCGGTACTCGAGCTTCATCAGCCCCTCGATCAATACCGGGACGATGTTGCGTTCAGCGACGGCTGCGACGATACCGCACACGGCTCAGTCCTTTTTCGGCAAGCCGGCTTTTTTTACCGGCCGCTTCCAGCCGGGCAGCGACATCTGTTTGGCGCGCGAAACAGTCAACTGGCCGGGCGGAGCATCGCGGGTCAGGGTGGTGCCGGCGCCCAGCGTCGCGCCGCGGCCGACGGTGACGGGGGCGACAAGCTGGCTGTCGGAGCCGATGAAGGCGTCATCCTCGATCACGGTGCGGAACTTGTTGGCGCCGTCGTAGTTGCAGGTGATGGTGCCGGCGCCGACATTGACGCGACGGCCGATGGTGGCATCGCCGAGATAGGCGAGGTGGTTGGCCTTGGAATGATCGGCGATGGTCGAATTCTTCACTTCGACGAAATTGCCGATATGCACGTCGCGACCAAGTTCGGTGCCGGGCCGCAGGCGGGCGTAGGGTCCGATGATGTTGTCCGGGCCGACGACGGCGTCCTCGATGTGGCAGAACGGGGCGATGCGCGCACCGCTGCCGATGCGGCAGTTCTTCAGCACGCAATTGGCGCCGATGACCACCCTGTCGGCGAGCTCGACCCGGCCTTCGAAGACGCAATTGACGTCGATGCTGACATCGCGCCCGCAACTCAGCTGGCAAGCACCTTCGCCGCGCACGTCGATGCGCGCCGGATCGGCCAGCGTCACGCCGGCTTCCATCAGGCGTTCGGCGACATTGCGCTGATGCACGCGTTCCATCGCGGCGAGCTGCAGCTTGCTGTTGACGCCTTCGATCTCCCAGGCCGCATCGGGATGGACCGTGACGATCGGCATGCCTTCCGCCACCGCCAGGGCGACGATGTCGGTGAGGTAGTACTCGCCCTGCGCGTTGCGCGTGCCCAGCATCGGCAGCCAGCGCGCCAGCGCCGCCGCGGGGGCGACAAGGATGCCGCTGTTGATCTCGCGAATGGCGCGGCAGGCGGCGTCGGCGTCCTTCTCCTCGACGATCTGCCTGACCTCGCCGTCGACCCTGACGATGCGGCCATAACCCCGGGGATTGTCGACATGTGCCGTCAGCAGCGCCAGCGCACCGCTGCCTGCGGCCGCGCTCAGGCGCCGCAGGGTCGAAGCGCGTATCAGCGGCACATCGCCATACAGCACCAGCGTTGCGGCGGGTGTCGCGCCCGGCGCCGCGGCCACGGCAGGCATGGCCTGCAGCACGGCGTGGCCGGTGCCGAGCTGCTGTTCCTGGCGTACCCAGATGACATCGGGCGCATCCAGCGCGGTGCGAACCTGTTCGCCGCCGTGGCCATAGACCACGCAGATCTGCCCGGCACCGATTTCGCGCGCCGCGTCGATGACATGTCCCAGCAGTGCCTTTCCCGCCAGCCGATGCAGCACCTTGGGCAGGTCGGAGTGCATGCGCTTGCCCTGCCCGGCGGCGAGAATGACGACGTTCAAGGCGGAATCACCTCGGCAGGACGCTCGAACCCATGAGGAATTGGTCGACGCTGCGCGCGCACTGGCGGCCTTCGCGAATGGCCCAGACCACCAGCGACTGGCCGCGTCGCATGTCGCCGGCGGCAAATACGCCGGGCACATTGGTTGAGTAGGACTGCGCACCTTCGGTGTTGGCCCTGGCGTTGCCGCGTGCATCCTTCGCCACGCCGAAGGCATCGAGCACGCCGCCGACCGGACTGAGGAAACCCATGGCGAGAAAGGCGAAATCTGCGGCAATCTCGAATTCGGAGCCGGCCACTTCGCTCATCTTGCCGTCGGTCCACGACAGGCGGACGGCCTTGATGGCCTTGAGGCGGCCGCGGTTTGGACCATCCTGGTGGCCGATGAATGCCTTGGTGCCTATCGACCAGTCGCGCCCGCAGCCTTCGTCGTGCGACGAGGAAGTGCGCATCCGCAGCGGCCAGTAGGGCCAGGTCAGCGGGCCGTCTTCCTGCTCGGGCGGACGCGGCAACAGTTCGATCTGCGTGATGCTGGCGGCGCCATGGCGGTTGGAGGTGCCGACGCAGTCCGAACCGGTGTCGCCGCCGCCGATGACAACAACATGCTTACCCCTGACGTTGACCGGATTCTTGCGGCCGCCGGAAACTTCCTTGTTCTGCGGAATGAGGAATTCGAGGGCGAACATCACTCCTTCCAGTTCGCGCCCGGGCACCGCCAGGTCGCGCGGCTGCTCGGCGCCGCCGGCGAGCACCACGGCGTCGAAATCCTTTTTCAGCTGCGCCGGAGTGACTGTCTTCTTCGCATCGTTCACCACGCCCTCGGGCAGGGCGGCGTCGGTGACCATGGTGCCGGTGACGAAGCTGACGCCTTCGGCCTTCATCTGCGCCATGCGCCAGTCGATCAGGCGCTTGTCCAGCTTGAAGTCGGGAATACCGAAGCGCAGCAGGCCGCCGATGCGATCATTCTTCTCGAATACCGTGACGTCGTGCCCCGCGCGCGCCAGTTGCTGCGCCGCCGCCATTCCGGCCGGGCCGGAACCGACCACCGCGACCTTCTTGCCGCTCTTCTTCGCCGCGGGTTGCGGCAGCACCCAGCCGTTCTCTCCGGCCTTGTCGATGATGGCGCGCTCGATCGACTTGATGCCGACCGGCGTCTGCGGAATGTTCAGCGTGCAGGCCGCCTCGCAGGGTGCGGGGCAGATGCGGCTGGTGAATTCCGGGAAATTGTTGGTCGAATGCAGGGCATCGATCGCTTCGCGCCAGCGACCCTTGTAGACGAGGTCGTTCCAGTCCGGGATCAGGTTGTTCACCGGGCAGCCGTTGTTGCAGAAGGGGATGCCGCAATCCATGCAGCGCGCACCCTGGGTCGTGGCCTGCTGATCGGTCAAATGCGGAATGAATTCGCGATAGTGCTGAATTCGCGTTTCCTCCTTCTCGTAGCTGTCGGAAATGCGTTGGAACTCGAGGAATCCGGTTGGCTTGCCCATTATGCTGCCTCCGCAGGGCCGCCCCAAGGAGGCAGCGAATCATTGCACGGAAGTCGGCGCGCGGAACGCGGCGACTGAACCACTGTCACCCCCTTGCCCGGCAAGGGGGCCGGGGGGAATGCCGGCTTCATGCGGCCTCCTTGAGCCGGGTCGCTTCCAGGTCTTTCAGGGCGCGACGATATTCATGCGGAAAGACCTTGACGAACTTGCCGCGAACTGTTGTCCAGTCGGCCAGAAGCGCCCTGGCGCGCTCGCTGCCGGTAAGCTGCAGGTGCCGCTCGATCATGTTCTTGAGTTGCGCTTCGTCGGTCCGGCCACGATGGCGCAGGCCGTCGTCGGCCTGCCCCGCCTCGGGCAGAACCGTATCGAGGCCGACCATCGCCATGTTGCAGCGCTGCGCGAAAATGCCATCTTCATCATAAACATAGGCAATGCCGCCCGACATGCCGGCGGCGAAGTTGCGCCCGGTAAGGCCGAGCACCGCCACCGTGCCGCCGGTCATGTATTCGCAGCCGTGATCGCCGGTGCCTTCGACCACCGCCGTGGCACCGGAATTGCGAACGCAGAAGCGTTCGCCGGCAACGCCGCGGAAGAACACCTCGCCGTCCGTGGCGCCGTAAAGCACCGTGTTGCCGACAATGATGTTTTCCCAGGGCCGGCCGCGGAATGCCTCGGGCGGACGCACGATGATGCGGCCGCCGGAAAGGCCCTTGCCGACATAGTCGTTGGCTTCGCCGGTCAGGTCGAGGGTGATGCCGCGCGCGAGGAAGGCGCCGAAGCTCTGCCCCGCCGTGCCGGTGAGCCTGATGGTGATGGTGTCGTCGGCCAGACCCTCGTGCCCCTTGCGCCTGGCCACCTGGTGCGACAGCAGGGTACCCACCGTGCGGTTCTGGTTCCTGATGGGCGACTCGATGACCACCTTTTCGCCGTGCTCCAGAGCTTTCTGCGCCTTGGCGATCAGGCTGTGATCGAGCGCGCCGCCCAGACCATGATCCTGCGTCTCGCTATGACGGGAGGAAACGCCGGCCACTTCCGGCCGCCGGTAGAAGATGCGCGAAAAGTCGAGCCCCTTGGCCTTCCAGTGGTCGACGCCCTTCTTCATGTCGAGCAGATCAGAGCGGCCGATCAGGTCGTCGAACTTGCGGATGCCCATTTGCGCCATGAGTTCGCGCACTTCCTCGGCGACGAAGAAGAAATAGTTGACGACGTGTTCGGGCTGACCGGAGAAGCGCGCGCGCAGTACCGGATCCTGCGTCGCGACGCCGACCGGACAGGTGTTGAGATGGCACTTGCGCATCATGATGCAGCCTTCGACCACCAGCGGCGCCGTGGCGAAACCGAATTCGTCGGCCCCGAGCAGGGCGCCGATCAACACGTCGCGGCCGGTCTTCATCTGGCCGTCGGCCTGGACGCGGACGCGGCCGCGCAGGCGGTTGAGGACCAGGGTCTGCTGCGTTTCGGCGAGGCCCAGTTCCCAGGGCGTACCGGCATGCTTGACCGAGGAAATGGGCGAAGCGCCGGTGCCGCCGTCATGGCCGGCGATCACCACATGATCGGCCTTGGCCTTGACCACGCCGGCGGCGACAGTACCGACACCGATTTCCGACACCAGCTTGACCGAGACGCTGGCTTCCGGATTGGAGTTCTTCAGGTCGTGGATCAACTGCGCCAGATCCTCGATCGAGTAGATGTCGTGGTGCGGCGGCGGCGAAATCAGCTGCACACCCGGCACCGAGTGGCGCAGAAAGCCGATGTATTCCGACACCTTGTGGCCGGGCAACTGGCCGCCTTCGCCGGGCTTGGCGCCTTGCGCCATCTTGATCTGGAGCTGGTCGGCATTGGCCAGATATTCGGCGGTGACGCCGAAGCGTCCCGATGCCACCTGCTTGATCGCCGAACGCAGGCTGTCGCCGGCCTTGAGCGCGATGTCGCGCGCAATGCGGTTCTTGCCGATGACGCCGGCGAGGGTGCTGTCCGCAGCCAGCGGCTTGTAGCGCAGGCGGTCTTCGCCGCCCTCGCCGGTATTCGACTTGCCGCCGATGCGGTTCATGGCAACAGCCAGCGTGGTGTGCGCTTCGGTTGAAATGCTGCCGAGCGACATCGCGCCGGTGGCGAAACGCTTGACGATGTCCCTGGCGGATTCCACTTCGTCGAGGGCGACCGCGGTGCCGGCCGGCCTGATCTCGAACAGGCCGCGCAGCGTCATGTGGCGCTGCCCCTGGTCATTGATCAGCCTGGCGTATTCCTTGTAGGTTTCGTACTTGCCCGAACGCGTCGCGTGCTGCAGCTTGGCGATCACATCGGGGGTCCACATGTGTTCTTCGCCGCGCACGCGGAAGGCATATTCGCCGCCGCTGTCGAGCATGCTGGCAAGTACCGGATCGGCACTGTAGGCCGCGGCATGAATGCGCAGAGTCTCAGCGGCGACTTCCTTCAGGCCGATACCCTCCACCTTGGTCGGCGTTCCGGCAAAGTAGCGATTGACGAAATCGGACGACAAGCCGACCGCCTCGAAAATCTGCGCGCCGCAGTAGGACTGGTAGGTCGAGATGCCCATCTTCGACATGACCTTCATCAGGCCCTTGTTGATGGCCTTGATGTAGTGCTTCTGCGCCTCGGCCACGGGCGGCTTGCCGGGCAACTGGCCGGCGATGGCAGCGATGCTTTCGAAGGCAAGCCAGGGATGGATGGCCTCGGCGCCGTAACCGGCAAGCGTGGCAAAGTGATGCACCTCGCGCGCGGCGCCGGTTTCGACCACCATGCCGCAGGAGGTACGCAGGCCGACGCGGACCAGATGCTGATGCACGGCGGAACACGCCAGCAGCGCCGGGATCGGCGCGCGCTCATGGTCGGCGCCGCGATCGGAAAGAATGACAACGTTGTAGCCGGCCCCTACCGCGCGCTCGACGCGGGTGCAGACCTGATACAAGGAACGGCTCAAGCCGGCCGAACCCTCGGCGGCCGGCGTCGTGATGTCGACCACGATGGGGCGGAAGACCCCCTTGGTCAGGGTGTCGATCTTCTTCAGCTTGGCCATGTCGGCCACTGAAAGGATCGGCTGATGCACCTCGAGACGCGGGGTCGGCTCGGTCTCGTTCACCCCCAGCAGATTGGGGTTGGGGCTGACCAGCGAGATCAGCGACATGACGATTTCTTCGCGGATCGGATCGATCGGCGGATTCGTCACCTGGGCGAACAACTGCTTGAAGTAGTTGAACAGCGGCTTGGCCCTGTCCGACAACACCGGCAGCGGGCTGTCGTTGCCCATGGAACCGGTGGCCTCCTCGCCATTGAGGGCCATCGGCTCGAGGATGAACTTGAAGTCCTCCTGCGTGTAGCCGAACGCCTGCTGCACCTTCAACAGCGGGCCGGTCAGCTTTTCGTGGGACTTGACCTCGGGCAGGTCGTCGACAAAGTAGCGCGACTGCTCGATCCACTGGCGGTAAGGCTTGGCCGTGGACATGGTGCGCTTGAGTTCGGTGTCGTCGATGATGCGGCCCTGCTCCAGGTCGATGAGGAACATCTTGCCGGGCTGCAGACGCCACTTCTTGACGATGCGCTCCTGGGCGATCGGCAACACGCCGATCTCGGAGGACATCACCACCAGGTCGTCGTCCGTGATCAGGTAGCGGGCCGGGCGCAGGCCGTTGCGATCGAGCGTGGCGCCGATCTGGCGGCCGTCGGTGAAGGCGACTGCCGCCGGTCCGTCCCACGGCTCCATCAGCGCCATATGGTATTCGTAGAAGGCGCGGCGCTCCTCGTCCATCAATGGATTGCCGGCCCAGGCTTCCGGGATCAGCATCATCATGGCGTGCGCCAGGCTGTAGCCGCCCATCACCAGAAGTTCGAGCGCATTGTCGAAGGAGGCGGAATCGGACTGGCCGTCATAAATCAGCGGCCAGATCTTCTCCAGATCCTCGCCCAGGACCGGCGACGAGATGCCGTGTTCGCGCGCCCGGATCCAGTTGACGTTGCCGCGCAGGGCGTTGATCTCGCCGTTGTGCGCGATCATGCGGAAAGGATGCGCCAGATCCCAGGTCGGGAAAGTATTGGTGGAGAAACGCTGATGCGCCATCGCCAGAGCGGAAACCACCCGCCGGTCCTTCAGGTCGAGATAGTAGGTGCCCACCTGGCGCGCCAGCAGCATGCCCTTGTACACCACGGTGCGCGCCGACATCGACGGCACGTAGAACATCTTGCCATCGGGCAGTTTGAGCGCCTGAATGGTGTGGCCGGTAGCCTTGCGCAGGATGTAGAGCTTTCTTTCCAGCGCGTCGGCATCGGCAATGCCGCTGCCCTTGCCGATGAAGACCTGGCGCACCAGCGGCTCGATATCCTTGGCCGCCTGTGCCAACCCGCTGTTGTCAACCGGGACATCGCGCCAGCCGAGCAGGACCTGACCTTCGTAGCGGATCGCGCGCTCGATCACCGCCTCGCAGGCGCGCCGGCTGGCGTCGCCGCGCGGCAGGAACACCATGCCGACGCCATAGTCGCCGGGGGGCGGCAGGGTAACGCCCTGGCGCGCCATTTCCTCGCGGAAAAAAGCGTCGGGAATCTGGATCAGGATGCCGGCGCCGTCACCCAGCAGGGGATCGTAGCCGGTTGCGCCGCGGTGTTCGAGGTTCTCCAGAATCAGCAGGCCCTGCTCGATGATGGAGTGGCTTTTCCGGTTCTTGATATGGGCGACGAAGCCGACGCCACAGGCGTCGTGTTCGTTGGCCGGGTCGTATAGACCCTGGCGCGGGGGGAGGACCATCGTCTCTTTCCTCGGAAATACGACCGGCATATGGCCGGGGGCGGGCGGCAAAAAAGCCGGGGTGATGCATCTCCCCGGCCTTGAATGGTCCGCCGACTGCGGCGGACGAAGGGCGAAATATACCGCCAAAAGCGGCCGAATTCAATACGCTGCAACGCAGCATAGAGGCTTCACAATTCGCCGACCGAGAACAGGCGGCGATGTTCCTTCACCGAGTAGCGGTCGGTCATGCCGGCAATATAGTCGGCCGTGGCGCGCACGACGCTGCCGGTCGCGGCCATTTCCTGATATTGCGGCGGCAGCAGACGCGGATCGTCGACGAAGGCGCCGAACAGGTCGTGGATGATGCGGCGCGCCTTGGTCGTCATGCGCAGCACCTGATAGTGCTGGTAGAGATGCTGGCGCAGGAAGCCCTTGAGCGCCCGGTTCTCGGTCAGCATCGCATCGGTGAAGGCAATCAGCGGCGGGGCCGCGTGCACATCGGCCAGCGTGCCGGGCGCGGCGACGGCGATACGTCGTGCCGACTCGGCGAGCAAATCCGTTACCTGGGCGTCGATCATGCGGCGTATGGTTTCGTGCACCCGCCGGCGGCCGGGCATGTGCGGAAATTCCTCATCCGCCGCCGCCGCATGGCGGGCGAAGAGGCTCAGCTGTTCGAGCTGCTCCAGCGTCAGCAGGCCGGAGCGCAGGCCATCGTCGACGTCATGGTTGTTGTAGGCGATTTCGTCGGCCAGGTTGCAGATCTGCGCTTCCAGCGAAGGCCGGCGGTCGTCGAGAAAGCGCTTGCCGAGTTCGCCGAGCTCGCGTGCGCGGGCCGGCGCGCAATGCTTGAGGATGCCCTCGCGCGTCTCGAACATCAGGTTGAGGCCGTCGAAAGCGCCATAGCGCTCTTCAAGGCGATCAACGATGCGCAGGCTTTGCAGATTGTGCTCGAAGCCGCCATGCACCTGCATGCATTCGTTCAAGGCGTCCTGTCCGGCGTGGCCGAACGGGGTATGGCCGAGGTCGTGGGCCAGCGCGATGGCTTCCGCCAGGTCGTCATTGAGATGCAGGGCGCGGGCGATGGAGCGCGCGATCTGGGCCACCTCGATGCTGTGCGTGAGCCGCGTGCGGAACAGGTCGCCTTCATGGTTGACGAAAACCTGGGTCTTGTATTCCAACCGGCGGAAGGCGGTGGAATGCACGATGCGGTCGCGGTCGCGCTGAAACTCGCTGCGCTCCTTGGGCCGTGGCTCGATGAAGGCGCGGCCGCGGCTGTTGCCGTCGTCGACGGCGTAGGGCGCCAGCTCACTCATGGCAGCAGCGATCGATGGCGGCGACGATATCCTCGTGCCGGGCATCGCCATGGGTCACGGCACTGCCCAGCGTCTTCAGCAGCACCAGGCGCATGCTGCCGGCGATGACCTTCTTGTCGTGCGACATCAGTTCAAGATAGCGCGCCGCACCGAGATCCGGCCCCGTGACGGGCAGCGCGGCCCGCTGCAGCAGGATACGGACGCGCTCGACATCGGCGGCGCAAAGCCAGCCGAGGCGCCGCGACAGTTCGACCGCCATCATGGTGCCGGCGGCGACCGCCTCGCCGTGCAGCCACTCGCCATAGCCCATCCCGGTTTCGATGGCGTGACCGAAGGTGTGGCCGAGGTTGAGCAGCGCCCGCCCGCCCTCGCGGGCGGTCTCCAGTTCGTCGGCGGCCACCACTTCGGCCTTGTTGGCGCAGGAGCGTTCGATGGCGTAGGCGAGCGCCTCGCCGTCACGCGCCAGCAGTTTGTCCATGTTGGCTTCCAGCCAGTCGAGAAACGGCAGATCGCGAATCAGACCGTACTTGATGACCTCGGCCAGCCCCGCCGACAGTTCCCGGTCCGGCAGTGTCTGCAGCGTCCCGGTATCTGCCAGCACCAGCTTCGGCTGCCAGAAGGCGCCGACCATGTTCTTGCCGCGCGGATGATTGATGCCGGTCTTGCCGCCGACCGAGGAATCGACCTGCGCCAGCAGCGTGGTCGGCACCTGGACAAACGGCACGCCGCGCTGGTAGGTGGCGGCAGCAAAACCCGCCAGGTCGCCGATGACGCCGCCGCCCAGAGCGAGGATGGTGGTGCCGCGGTCGCAGCGGCTTGCCAGCAGTGCGTCGTAGATCAGGTTGAGCGACTGCCAGTTCTTGTGCGCCTCGCCATCGGCAAGGATGATCGGCGTGACGCCGACGCCTTCCTTCTCCAGTGCCTTGACGAGAACGTCCATGTACAAGGGAGCCACCGTGGTGTTGCTGACCAGGGCGATGCGCGGTGTGCGCAGCAGCGGCAGGATCAGCCCGACGCGGCCAAGCAGACCGGCGCCGATGTAGATCGGGTAGCTGCGCTCGGCAAGTGCGACGTTCAGGCAACGCATCGCTTTTGCAGCTCCTTTTCGACTTCCTTCACCAGGTGGCTGACGCTGCCGCCCGGGCTGTTGATGATGATGTCGGCCACCTCGCGATACAGGGGATCGCGCTCGGCGAACAGTTCCTCGATCTTCTTCATCGGATCGGCGACCTGCAACAGCGGCCGGTTGGGGTCGAGGCGGGTGCGCTCGTAGATCAGGCGCGGCGTGGCATGAAGATAGATGACCGTGCCGCCGCGCTTCAACGCCGCGCGATTCTCGGCACGCAGTACCACGCCGCCACCGGTGGCAACCACCAGGTCGGCTTCATTGGCGAGATCGGCGATCACCCGTGACTCGCGATCGCGAAACCCCTGCTCGCCCTCGATGTCGAAGATCAGGGGAATCCTGACGCCGGTGCGCGCCTCGATCTCGTGGTCGGCATCGACAAAGCGCAGCTTCAGTTTGCGCGCCAGCTGGCGGCCCACCGTGGTCTTTCCCGCGCCGGGCATGCCGACAAAAAAGAGGCGTGCGGAACTCATCATGGCTACATTGTAAGACAAGAAAAAAATCAGCCGCCCGCAGGCGGCTGATTGGCTCGAGGTACCGGCAATCCGGATCAGTACGTTGCCGTGCGCGCCAACGGGCAGGGTGATGCCGCGTCGGTGGTAGACATCGGCAGGACGAACGTTGTCTTTGCCGATCGTTCGGTGCCGGATACGACGACTCTGGCGGCTATTTCGTCCGCAATGAAGAGGGCGGAGGCCTTCGGATACTGAAGAGAGAAGGTGGCGGCGCCGTTGCTGTCCGTGGTCACTGTTGCGGGAATGGATCCGCCCGCAGCCTGCGGTGGAGAAAGCACGGCATTTTGTGATATCGCGCTGGCGGCAATCTGGGCAGCAGTCTGCGCCACTGGCGTATCTTCGCCGGGATCGAGGATGCCGTTGCGGTTGGCATCTTCGCTATCGACAAAAGAAGTGGCAGGGGCTGTGCAGCCGCCCGGACCGCCGGTAATCGACCCGTTCCGGTACTGGGCGGGGAAGACGGACAAGGTCACCGTGGAGTTAGCCACCGGGCTGCCGTTCGCATTCACGACGAGGACGCTTCCGGCCAGAATATATTGGGTTGCGGTCGCCGTGTCGGCGACGGTCGTGCCGAGGCCGATGGTGACACTGACCGCGGCGGAGGCGACGGTGAGTGCGGTCGAATTGCAGAGCGGGTTGGTCTCGATAACAACCGGCGTGCTCTGGGGCAGCCCATTGCACGTCTGGCCGACCACTCGGGCCCGGGCATAGACGGCGCCCGATGTCGATGAACTGCCGGCGCTGAAGGTTGCCGTGGCTTTGCCGGTACTGTCGGTATAGGCCAGGGCGGGCGAGATGCTTTCGCCGCTGCCCGTGGTGCCGAGCAATTCGAAAAGCACCGGCGCAGACCCGACGGAGTTGGTGGCGGCATCCCGGACGGTCGCCGTAAGCGTCGCCGTACTGGAATTGCTGCCCGAACTGGGCACGACCACCGCTACGGAAGTCTGCAGGCTGAGGCTGGCCGCAGACGCCGCGGGGGCGCTGATCGCAAAGGTGCGTGTCAGGCTGCTCAGCAGGACGTTGCTCGCATCCACGGCATCTGCCTGCACCGTCACCGCGCCCGAGGTATTCGGCGCCGTGAATGTCGCCGCCACCGCATTGGCGGCTGGAGTCTGAATTATCGATGCGCTGGGTCCGGCGGCCGGGGCAAGTCCGGCCCAGGTGCCGGCGGTCGAACTGATCCGCACGCTGGCGACAGCGCTGCCGTTGATCGTGGCGGGAACAGAGACGGCCAAGGACTGTGTGGCACCCGTCGACAATGACAGCGGATTGGCGGTCGGCGCAGTGATCGCAAACGGAATCCCTGCCGCCGGCGTCACGGTGATGGTCTGGGTTGCCGACACCGACACGGCACTGCTCGAATCCAGCCACTCGCCGGTGACCACGACGCTGCCCGCCGAACTCGGTGTAAGGGTAACCGCGCTCGTCGAGCCATCAACACCGGTAGTCTTCGAACTTGCCGAGAGTGTTGCCGCGCCGGTACTGGCAGCGGCGATCGAGAAGCGGACGGTCTGGTTGTTCTTGCCTGCGCCGCCGGCGTCCTTGGCGGCCGCCACCAGAGTGATAGTACCTGCCCCGACTTGCACGGAACCTGCGCTGGGGGTGAGGGTCAGCGTCGAACCGGTGATGAGAACGGGAATGCTCGCCGTCTTGCCTCCCGCCGTGACGGTTACCGTGGCGGTGCGGTTGCTGGAGTCTATCGAACCGCTCAACAGCGTGACGCTGGCAATACCGTTTGCACCCGACGTTTGGGTCGAAGCGCTGAGCACGCCGCTGGTGGTCGCAAAGGTGACGGGCACCCCGGACATAGCCGCATTGGAGGCATCGATAGGTGTCGCCGTCAGGGTCGCGGAGGTTGAATTGTCGGTCTTGATCGAGATGGCCGAGGTGCCCAGAGACAGGCTACTCACCACCGCCGTAACGGTAGTGCCGGTACCGGTTCCGCTGCCGGTCGTCGTGGTCGAGGGTGCCGAACCCCCTCCGCCGCCACAACCCGCAAGCAATGCAACCGAAGTGGCAAGCAAGAGCGATGCGGTGACCCCGGCAAACCTGCTACTGAAGAAATGGTTTAACACTTACCCCTCCAATTCACGCTATCCGCGCAATAAACGGCGTTCAGAAATAATACATGATCATGCCACGGTTTTTACTGCACCGACAGTTGGCTGTGACCGCCGCAGTGCGAAAAAAGTCTGTGGCGGTCAATGTGCAGCCATTGATCGGAAATGCCCCGGCGATCAGTGCGCTTAGCGTTGCGTCAGCGCGTCGCTGACGATGCGCGGCGTAATGAATATCAGGAGTTCGCTGCGACTCAGTATCTTCGACTTGGTCTTGAACAGATTGCCGACGTAGGGCAGATCGCCGAGGACAGGAACACGCGTCTCACCCTGGTTGTCGGATTCCCTGGCAAAGCCGCCGATGACTACCGTGCCGCCGTTTTCCACAATCACGTTGGTGGTCACGGTATTGTTGTCCGTGCTGCCGGTCTGCGCTCCGGGATCCCCCGAAATCGTCATGGTGCCCTTGGTGATGTTGAGGTCGAGGCTGATGCGGTTGTCCGGATTGACCGAGGGTGTCACCGTCAGAGTGAGGGGCGCCGAAAGCGTCGTGTAGATCGGCTGGCCGTTGGCCGTATTGGTGCCGGAAATGAAGGCCACGTTCTGCGTATTGTTGATGGTCGCGGCCTTGCGGTTGAGCGTGACGACCCGCGGCGAGGCGATGGTCTTGGTCCGCGCATCGTTTTCCGCCGCCTGCAACTCCAGGGTAAGCAACCGGGTCCCGGCGTTGTTGAACAGCATCAGGCCGATGTTGGGCGCCGACAGGTTGTAGCCGGGCTGGAAGACATTGCTGCCCGTGGTATTGCGCGTCAGCGCCGGCGTGGTCGGCGCGCCGAAGGTGTCGACGTTGGTAAAGCCGGGCGTGGTGCCGAGGGCCGCATTGGTGTTGGTAAAGCCAGGCACCCGGTGACCGCCGTTGCCCAGGGCGGAGGAATCGGAAAGCCCCAGGCGCACACCCAGCGAACTGTTGAATGTGGTCGATGCTTCGACGATGCGGGCTTCGATCATGACCTGCTTGGGCGGGATATCGATGTTGCGCAGGACTTCGCGAATGGCCTCGATCACGGCGGCCGTGTCGCGCACGAATATCTGGTTGGTGGCGTCATGGACCGAGATTCCGCCGCGGGCCGTGAGCATGCCCTTGCTGGTGCCACCGGCGGCGGGAGCAGCGGCGCCTGCAGGAGCGGCCGTGGCCGTCCCCGGGGTGGCACCACCCGCCGCAGCGGCGGCGCCCGTAGCGGTTCCTGTCGCGGCATTGGAAGAGAAACTGCTGTTGATCAGGGAAAGAATGTCGGCGCCCTTGACATAGTTGAGCTTGAAGGATTCCGCCACCAGCGGCGCCACATCGCTCGCCCGCGTCTGTTCATCGGCGGTCTCCTGGTCACGTTTCTGCAGCACGACGCGATCACCGAACAGGACCACGTCATTGCGGACCCGCATGCCGGCGTTGACTTGCGCCATGATGATGTCGAGCGCCTGGTCATAGGGCAGGTTGTCGAGATTGATGCTGACCGTCCTGCCGTTCAAGGAAGGATCGACCAGCACGTTCTTGCCCGAAATGTCGGCAAGGGTGCGCAAGACCATCACGGCATCGGCGCCGAAGAAGTTGATCGACACGCGCTGCCCCTGTTGTCCGGTCTGAACCAGCTTGTTGACGTCATCGATCGGTATCGGCTTGACCTCAATGGTCAGCTGGTTGTTTGCCAGATGCGCCTGATGAAACCAGAGGCCGCGGGCGGCAATGTCGAGGCGGCTCAGGTTGCCCACCACACGCGCGGCAATAGTCGTTACCGGGGTAGCGAAATCATTGACGTCGCGCCGGTTCTGCAGGCGCTCGGGCATGTCCACGTCGCGCAATTCGACGGTAAGCCCGGTACCGGTGCGGCGGATGTCGATTGGTACGGTGCCGTCTGTCAGATCCAGAAGAATGGAGGCCTGGCCGTCTTCACCGCGACGGAACACGATGTCGCGAATGGTGGCCATTTCTGCCGCAGCAACAACCGGAGTGCCGGCCGGAACGGCAGGTGAGGTCGGCTGATAGACGCTCGGCGCCGGCTCCTGGCTGGCCTGAACACTCTGCGCCTGCAATTTGATGAACAGCACGTCACCGGCAATTTCGGTCGAGAACTTCGTCGGCCGGTAGAGATTCAACACCAGTCGTGTCAGCTTTTCGGTCTGAACCAGATTCAGGCTCTTGAGATCACCCGTAGCCACCTGCTGCGCGGTCTGACCCGACTGATTGTCGGTCTCGGCGAAGTCGATCACCACCCGCGGCGGCTCGACCACGCTCCAGTTTCCCGGCAGCGTCTTGAGCGGGGCGGCCATCTGCACCTTGAGCAGGACCTGGTCGCCGTCGCGCCTTACCTGAATTTGCTTGATGGAGTTATCGGCCGCGGCAGATGCGCCGGACAGTCCGAACAAGCAGCCCGCCAAGGCTACAGCGACTACGCAAAAGTTCTTCATCAACGTCCTCCCTCTTTCGGCACCATGAGCACCTTCTCCTGCTCCACCCACGTGCCGTTTACATCCTTGACGGTTTCGAGCACCGTGACACCCTGTCTGCTGATCGCTGTGATCTTGCCGAAACTGCGGCCCATGTACTCGCCCACACGCACGTGCTTCGGCTTGTTCGGCGGCGGTGTCTGAATCAGGGCATAAGGCACGGGACCCGCCATGATGATGCCGACCACCTTGAGATCTTCGATCGGGAAAATCTCCAGCGGTTGAGGCGGTCGCATGCGATCCGGCGTGGTCTTGTCCACAGCCGCCTCGAGCGTCACGATCTTGCCGGGAGCAAAGGGCGAAGTCAGCATCTCGGTTTCATAAGCGACCACCGGAAATGCGGTTATCTCCGGCAGGGGAGCCACTTTCCCCCGCAGGCCCTTGGCCTCTTCCAGCATCCACTTGCGCAGATCCTGGTGCTCTTCGCCGGCGCAACCCGACAGGCACAGGAAACACAGCAGAAGAAGTCCGTACTGCCTCATTTCTTGGCCGCCTTGGCCACTTGCTGGGCCTTCTTCTGGGCGGCCAGTTCTGCGTCGTCAAGATAACGGAAGGTCTTGGCGGTTGTTCGCAGTGTCAGCGTGCCGTTCGGGTTCGCGTTCAAATTGATGTCGTTCAGCGTAACGATGCGCGGCAGCCTGGCAAGATCGCCGGAGAACGCCCCGATGTCATGGTAACTGCCGATGAGCGTCAAGGTGATCGGGACCTCGGTGTAGAAGTCCTTGGGAGCCTCGCCGCCAGGCTTGAAGAGTTCCACCGACAAGCCGCGGGCCTGAGCCGCCTTGTTGATATCGACCAGCATGTCCCCCATCTCGGCCTTGTTCGGCAACTGCTTGAGCAAGGCGCCGAAGGAGCGATCGATCTCGGCCAACTGGCGACGGTATTCGTCAAGATTGACTGCCTGCCGCTTCTTCGCCAACCAGTCTTCCTTGAGCTTGGCCTCCTGCAGTTTCTTGGCTTCAAGCTCATCCAGCTGGACGCTCCAGCCGATCGCGCCGAAACCCCATGAGGTAGCGATCAAGGCAACGAAGAGACTCACCAGGATGACGATGCGCGGAGCCAGCGGCCAGAGCCCGGGATCCTTGGGATCCAGCGTCCTGAAATCCATGGCGAGCTGCTGGAAATCGATCAGAGGTGCCTTGGGCGCTGCCGGCTCGGCATTGACCGCCTGCTTGTCCGCCATGCGTTCAGCGGCCGACTTGCGCTTGAACAGGGAAGGCAGCTTCATCATTTCTTCCCCTGCGCCGGCGCCGGCGCCGCCGCAGGCTTCGCCACCGTCGTGGTCTGCCGCGTAATCAGGGTGGTGATGCTGAAAGCATTCAAGCGCCGGTTGGCCACCACCTCGGCCTTGGTCTCGACCAGGGTCGAACGCTCAAGCAGAGGCGAATCGTCGAGATTGTTCATCAAGGTGGTGATCCGCGCATTCGACTGCGCGTAGCCGGAAATGGCGATCTTCTGCCCGGTTTGCGCCAGCAGCCGCAGATAGATGCCTTCCGGAACCTGCTTGGCCAACTCGTTGAACAGGTGCACTGTTTCCGTGCGATTGGCCTGCAGCGCTTCGATCACCCGCTTGCGGGCCAGCAGAGCGTTGGTCTGCTCCTGGATCTTCTTGATCTCGTCGATCTCCTTGTCCAGACTGGCGATTTCGCGCTTGAGAAAATCATTCTTCTCGTCCTGCGCCTTGGTCTGGCCATTGACGATCGAGAAGCCAAGGAACCAGATCAACCCGGCCAGCACCGACACCAGACCCAGCAGGACATAGAACTGCTGGCGCCGTGCCTTGCGCTTCGCCTCGCGATGCGGAAGAAGATTGATCCGGATCATTGATCGAACTTCCGCAGGGCCAGCCCGCAAGCCACCATCAGGCAGGGCGCGTCAGCGGCAAGCTGCTTGGCGCGGATGCGCGGCGAAATGGCCATACCGGCGAAGGGATCGGCCAGCAGGGTATTGACGTTGGTGCGCTGTGCAACCAGTTCGGCGACACCCGCGATCAGCACCGAGCCGCCGGCAAGAATGATGTGATGCACTTCATTGTGCGGCGTCGAGGTGAAGAAGAACTGCAGCGCCCGGGCCACTTCCTGCGCCAGATTCTCGATGAAGGGATGCAGTATCTCCGCTTCGTAGTTGTCCGGCGGCGTACCCGAACGCTTCAGGCTCTCGGCTTCTTCCGGGCCGACGCCGTAGGCGCGCATGATCTCCTCGGTGAGTTGGGTGCCACCGAAAGCCTGCTCGCGCGCATACAGCTGCTGGTCGTCCTTCATGATGGTGATCTTCATGGCCGAACTGCCGACGTCCACCAGCGCCACGATCTGACCCGCTCCCTCTTGCGGCAACTGCTTGGTCACCAGCTCGTACGCGGCATGGATGGCATAGGCCTCGACATCCATCACCACCGGCTTCAGTTCCGCCAGCTCCGCGGCAGCGACGCGGTCTTCGACCTTCTCCTTGCGGGAAGCCGCCAGCAGTACCTCGACGTCATCGGAACTGCCCGGCGCGGGGCCGATGACCTGAAAGTCAAGATTGACCTCCTCCAGCGCGAACGGTATGTACTGGTTGGCTTCCGATTCGACCTGAAATTCCATGTCCTGCTCGCGCAGATTGGCGGGCAAGGTAATTTTCTTGGTGATTACGGCGGAAGTCGGCAGGGCCAGCGCAACGAAGCGCGTGGACGTGCCGAGCCGCTTCCAGCAGCGCTGAATGGTATCGGCCACCGACTCGAGCGAGGAAAAATTGCCGTCCAGCACGGCGTCTTTCGACAAATACTCTATCGCATAGCGCTCGACCCGCGGCGCCCCCTTGCCGGCATCGACCAGTTCGACCATCTTGACGGCAGTCGAACTGATGTCCACACCGATCAGCGGGCGCAGCTTCGGGTTAAAGATCGACTTGATGGCCGAGACATCGATCCGCAAAGAATTTTTCCTTTATAAATATTGCGTTATAAGACATACAGATAATTTACTTCAGATGCTAGCAGCAACTATATCGGCTGTAAAGAACAATTGTTAAGGATTAACTGCCGCCGCGTGTCCCCGGCGCCACAGCTATAATCGCAGCCGCTTCCTTCTGCCCGGTCCATTCGTGCCCATTCCTGCTCTGCCCGCTGCCGCCCGCTGGGCGCTGTACTTCCTGCTCCTGATCGGCGGCGCTGTGCTCAGTGTTGTCGCACTTGCGGGCATTGCGCTGATTCTCGTCTACCCGCAGCTTCCCTCGCTGGAAGTCCTGACCGACTATCAGCCGAAAATCCCCCTGCGCATCTACTCCAGCGAGGGCGATCTGATCGGCGAGTTCGGCGAGGAGCGGCGCAACTTCGCGCATATCAAGGACGTCCCCGCCGTGATGAAGCAGGCCATTCTGGCGGCCGAGGACGAGCGCTTCTACCAGCATCCGGGTATCGACACTCTGGGCGTGCTGCGCGCGGCGTATTCCAATTTCATCGGTGGCGGCAAGCGCCAGGGGGCATCGACCATCACCATGCAGGTGGCCCGCAACTTCTTCCTGTCCAGCGAAAAGACCCTGACGCGGAAGCTCTACGAGATGTTGCTGGCGTTCAAGATAGAAAACAACCTGGGCAAGGATCAGATTCTCGAGATCTACGTCAATCAGATATACCTCGGGCAGCGCGCCTACGGCTTTTCGGCTGCGGCGCAGATCTATCTCGGCAAGGCGCTGAAGGACGTCAGCGTGGCCGAGGCGGCCATGCTCGCCGGCCTGCCCAAGGCGCCTTCAACCTACAACCCGGTGGCCAATCCGAAACGGGCTCAGCTGCGCCAACGCTATGTCCTGCGCCGCATGCACGAACTCAACTTCATCGACGAAGCGCAATGGAAGTCGGCGCAGACCGAGGCGCTGCATATCAAGCGCGATGTCAACGACTTCGGCGTGCGCGCCGACTACGTCGCCGAAATGGCCCGCCAGATAGCCGTCGAGCGCTTCCCGGAAGATGTATACAGTCGCGGCCTGCGCGTCATCACCACCATCCACCGCGGCGAACAGCAGGCCGCCTACCTTGCGCTGCGTCGCGGCGTCATGGATTTTGACCGGCGTCACGGCTATCGCGGCGCCGAAGCCTACGTTGACGTGAAAGACATCACTTCCGATCAGGACGAGGAACTGGAAGACCTGCTGGCCGACTATGACGACAGCGACGACCTGCTGCCGGCCATTGTCCTCGAGGCCTCACCGAGGCTGGTGCGCGCCTACCTGCGCGGCGGCGAAGTGCTCAGGATAGGCGACGAGGGCCTTAAGTTTGCGGCGCGCATGCTCGACGACAAGTCGCCGCCCAACAAGCGGCTGCGCCGCGGCGCCCTGATCCGCGTGCAGAAGTCGGACAAGGGCTGGCAAGTCGTGCAACTGCCCGATGTCGAAGCGGCATTCGTCGCCGCCAGCCCGGTCGATGGCGCGATCCGGGCGCTGGTCGGCGGTTTCGATTTCAATCGCAGCAAGTTCAACCACGTCACCCAGGCCTGGCGCCAGCCCGGCTCCAGTTTCAAGCCCTTCATCTACTCCGCCGGCCTGGAAAAGGGCTACACCCCGGCATCGGTGATCCCCGACGAGCCGGTCTCGATCTCGGCCGAAGAAACCGGCTCCCAGGCCTGGGAGCCGAAAAACTACGACGGCAAGTACGAGGGGCCGATGAGCCTGCGCACGGCGCTGGCGAAATCCAAGAACATGGTCTCGATCCGCCTGCTGCGCTCCATCGGCACCCATTACGCACAGGACTATGTGACGCGCTTCGGCTTTGATGCCGACAAACACCCGCCCTACCTGACGCTCGCCCTCGGTGCCGGCGCCGTGACGCCGTGGCAGCAACTGGCGGCGTATTCGATATTTGCCAACGGCGGCTACCGCATCGAACCCTTCATCGTGCGCCAGATTCTCGACGACAAGGGCACCGTCCTCGCCGCCACTCAGCCCGCACTGGCCGGCGACGAGTCGCTGCGGGCGATCGATGCCCGCAACGCCTGGCTGATGGACAGCATGATGCACGACGTGGTGCGGCGCGGCACCGCCACCCGCGCCGGCATAGTGCTCAAGCGCGCCGACCTGGCAGGCAAGACCGGCACCACCAACGACTACATTGATGCCTGGTTCTGCGGCTACCAGCCTACCGTAGTCGGTGTCGCCTGGATCGGCTTCGATCAGCCCAGGCGCATGGGCAACGGTGAAACCGGCGGCGCCGCGGCGCTGCCGATCTGGATCGGCTTCATGGAGACGGCACTCAAGGGCGTGCCCGAGAGCTGGCAGGAAATGCCGGAGGGTCTGCTGCCGATCATCGCCAACGATCCGTCAGGCAAGAGCAGCAGGGAGTTCGTGTACAAGGAACTGCTGCCTGCCGTGGCGGCGGACGAGGAAAAGGAAGAAGTCCGGCCGGCGCCCGCACCGGTGCAGGATGCGAAACCGAAGGCGGTCGAAAAGCCCGTTGCCGAAAAGTCCGTGCCGCCAAAGCCCGCCGAAAAGAAAAACTAGAGGCTGACCCGGACCCCGGCCTGTTCGGAAAGCGTGCGCGACACGGCCGCCAGCAACTCCTCGCCGTTGCGCGTGTCCAGCCACCTGCCGGCCTCGGCGCGGAAGTGATAGCCGCCCGACTTCGCCGCCAGCCATATCTCGCGCGCGGCGCCATGCCGGTTCAGAATGATCTTCGAGCCGCCGGCGACCTCGATCTCGATCACGCCGCCAGGTCTGATTTCGAAATCAAAATCGGCGACGCCGCTTTCGCTCGCCACCTCAAGCGCCGTTTCGATGCGCGCCAGTTCGGCGTCGGCTGCGGCCATGAATTCCCGTTCATCCATCGCGTGTTACCATCCTTCGCCTGTCGAGACACACCTATCCGCCATGCCTCCGCTTCCTACATTCCCCGCCGCCCTGATCGCCCTGGCGGCCCTCGCCGGCTGCGGCACCAAGACCCCGCTCGCGCTGCCGCCCCCGGCACAACCGGCGATTGCAGTGCCGCAGACACCCGTCGCGACAACGGATAGTACCAACAAAGCCGCCGCCGAGCCCCGCCGATGAGCCTGGCGCTCATGCATGAAGACGGGCTGCACGTCGAAGGTCTCGCGCCAGGCGGCATCGCCGCGCGTTCCGGCGCACCGTGCTGCGTCTATTCACGCGCCGCCCCGTCGCCGCGGGGAAGCCGCCCAACCCGTCGCTCCGGAGTCGATCGTTCTCTGAAAAAGCCCGTCCGCCCATGACCAAGACACGCACCATCCTGCTCCTTGTCGCCGTGCTTGCTGCGGGCGGCGGCACCGCGTGGTACTACACCAGAGCCGAGACGCCTGCCGGCAAGAAGACCCAGGTCCCGCCGGTAGTTCCCGTCAAGCTGGCCAAGGCCGTCGTCCGCGACATGCCGCTGCGACTGGAAATCACCGGTCGCACCGAGGCCTACGAAACGGTCACCCTCAAGGCCCGCGTCGACGGGCAGGTGTTGGGCGTCAGCTTCACCGAAGGGCAGCATGTGCGGCAAGGCGATGTCCTGCTGCGCCTCGACCCCGCCGACTTTCAGGCCAGGCTCAGCCAGGCCGCCGCCAATCTGGCGAAAAGCCAGGCGCAGCGGGCCAAGGCCGGCGCCGACGTCGAGCGCTACATCGCACTGCGCGCCAAGGGCTTTGTTTCGGAAGAAAAGGTCGGCGAGATGCGCACCGCGGCAGCGGCGGCCGAATCGACGGTCGGAGCCGATGCCGCCGCTGCCGAACTGGCGCGCCTGCAGCTTTCCTACGCGACGATCAAGGCGCCGTTCGCCGGCGTAGTCGGCGCCAGGCTGGTGTTCCCCGGCACGGCCGTCAAGGCCAACGACACCGCGCTGGCCGTGGTCAATCGCGTGCGTCCGCTCTATGTCGGCTTTGCCGTCCCGGAAAAGTATCTGCCGCTGCTGCAGGCGGGCATGCGCTCCGCCGCAAAGTCAATGAAGGCGGGCATTTCGCTGCCCGGCGGCGGCACCGCGTGGGAAGGTGAGGTGCGCTTTCTCGACAACGGCGTCGATGTCGCGACCGGCACCATCCAGCTCAAGGCGGTGATCCCCAACAATGATGAAAAACTCGCCGCCGGTCAGTTCGTCACCGTCAGTCTGGTGCTCGACACGGTCAAGGACGCCGTGGTGATTCCTGCCGAGGCGGTGCAACAGGGCGCCGAAGGCAGCTTCCTGTTTGTGGCGAAAGAAGACGGCAGCGTCAGCATACGCAAGATCCGCGTCGCCTCGACCCAGCAGCGGATCGCCATCGTCGCCGAAGGCCTTGCCGGCGGCGAGACCGTCGTCACCGAAGGTCAGCTGAGGCTGACGGCCGGCGCCCGCGTCAAGGCGGCGGATGCGGCGAGCGACGGCGCACCGGCCAAAGCCGGCAAGCCCGACTAGGCAGCCGCGATGCAGTTGTCCGAGTTGTGCATCCGCCGGCCGGTGATGACCACGCTGCTGATGGCGGCGCTGCTCATCTTCGGCGTCATCGCCTATCGCGCGCTGCCGGTATCCGAATTGCCGAGCATCGATTTCCCTACCATCTCGGTCACCGCCCAGTTGCCCGGGGCCTCGCCGGAAACCATGGCCGCCGCCGTCGCGACGCCGCTCGAAGGCCAGTTCTCGACTATTTCCGGCCTCGACTCGATGACCTCGACGAGCGCCCAGGGCACCTCGACCATCACCCTCCAGTTTGCCCTCGATCGCAATATCGATGCCGCAGCGCAGGACGTGCAGTCGGCCATTGCCGCGGCTCAGCGCAAGCTGCCGCCGGACATGCCGACGGCGCCGTCCTTCCGCAAGGTGAACCCGGCCGAGTCGCCGATTTTCTATATCGCCATGAACTCGACGACGCTGCCCACCTGGGTGGTCAACGAGTATGCCGAAACCCAGCTGGCACAGCGCCTGTCGACCTTGCCCGGCATCGCCCAGGTCAATGTCTTCGGCTCGCAGAAGTACGCCGTGCGCATCCAGACCGATCCGGCCCAGCTCAGCTCGCGCGGCATCGGCATCGACGAACTGCTTGCGGCGGTGAAGAATGCCAACGTCAATCAGCCGCTGGGGACGGTCGACGGCACGCGGCAGAGCTTCGCCCTGCAGGCCAACGGCCAGCTGCTGAATGCCGCCGCCTACCGGCCCCTGACCGTGGCCTGGCGCAACGGCGCGCCGGTGAAACTGGAAGAACTGGCGAATGTCATCGACAGCGTCGAAAACGCCAAGGTCGCCGCCTGGTTCAATGACCGCCGCACCGTCATGCTCGCGGTGCTGCGCCAGCCGGGGTCGAACACCATCGAAACCGTGGCCGCGATCAGGCAGGTACTGCCGGCGTTCCAGGCCAACCTGCCGGCTTCGATCGAGCTGCAGGTGCACTACGACCGCAGCATCTCGATTCGCGAAGCCATCGGCGACGTGCAGTTCACGCTGGTGCTTGCCGGTTTCCTGGTGATCCTGGTGATCCTGATGTTCCTGCGCAACCTTTCGGCCACGATCATTCCGGCGCTGGCGCTGCCGATCTCTGTGATCGGCACCTTCGCCATCATGTACGCGCTGGGTTACAGCCTCGACAATCTGTCCCTGCTGGCCCTGACGCTGTCGGTCGGCTTCGTCGTCGACGACGCCATCGTCATGCTGGAGAACATCATCCGCCACATCGAGAACGGCGAGGAACCGTTCGCAGCGGCGATCCGCGGTTCGCGCGAAATCGGCTTCACCATCCTGTCGATGACGATCTCGCTGATCGCGGTATTCATTCCGGTACTGTTCATGAGCGGCATCGTCGGCCGCCTGCTGCACGAATTCGCCGTCACCATCTGCGCCGCGATTCTGGTTTCCGGCTTCGTTTCGCTGACGCTCACCCCCATGCTCTGCAGCCGCTACCTGAAGCACGCCGAACCGGAACAGCACGGCCGGCTATTCATGGCATTCGAGCGCGTGTTCGACGGGCTGCTGGCGGCCTACCGCAGCTCGCTCGGCTGGTGCATGGCACGGCCACACTGGGTCGTGCTCTCCTTCGTCCTCACCCTGATCGTCACCGTCCTGCTGTTCGGCGCCGTGCCCAAGGATTTCCTGCCCAGCGGCGATACGGGACAGATCATCGCTTCCACCGAAGGTCCGCAGGACATTTCATTCCCGGCGATGATGCAGCGGCAGCGCACCGTGGCCGCGATTCTTGCCCAGGACCCGAGTGTCAGCACCCTGGGCTCCTTCGTCGGCGCCAGCGGTGCGCGTCCGACTTCCAACACCGGCACGCTGGTGCTCAACCTCAAGCCGCACACCGAGCGCAAGGAGACGCCCGACGAAATCATCGCCCGTCTGCGGCCCAAGCTGGCCGCCGTGCCGGGCATCCGCGTCTTCATGCAGAACCCGCCGCCCATCCGCATCGGCGGCCAGGTCACCAATGCCCAGTTCCAATACACCCTGCAGGACACCGACCTGGCCGAGCTCTATCGCTGGAACGACACCCTGCTCGACCGCCTGCGCCAGTTGCCCGGCTTCGTAGACGTCAACACCAACCTGAAAAACCAGAGCCCGGTCATCGCCCTCGACATCGACCGCGAAAAACTCGCAGGGTTGGGCATCAGCGTCGGCCAGATCGAAGACGCGCTGCAAAGTGCCTTCAGTTCGCGCCAGATATCCACCATCTACGCCGCCACCAACCAGTACCAGGTGATCCTCGAAGTCGCGCCGGAACTGCAGGCCGATCCGGCTACCCTGGCGAAAATCCATGTCCGCTCCGGCAACGGCAAACTGGTGCCGGTCGATACCGTGGCCCGCATCAGCCGCAGCACCCAGGCCCTGACCGTGAACCACCAGGGCCAGTTGCCCTCGGTAACGCTCTCCTTCAATCTGCTGCCCGGCGTCTCGCTGGGCGATGCCGTCGATCGCATCCGCCGCATGGAGCGCGAGATGAACATGCCGGCTTCGCTCACCACCAGCCTGCAGGGCGCAGCGCAGGCCTTCGAGGCCTCGTTGCAGGGGCTCGGCGTACTGCTGCTGGTCGCCATCCTGGTGGTCTATATCGTGCTCGGCATCCTCTACGAGAGCTTCGTGCACCCGCTGACGATTCTCTCCGGCCTCCCCGCCGCCGGCCTCGGCGCACTGGTCACGCTGCTGATCTTCCGCGTCGACCTGAGTCTCTATGCCTTCGTCGGCATCATCATGCTGGTCGGCATCGTCAAGAAGAACGCCATCATGATGATCGACTTCGCCCTGGAAAGGCAGCGCAAGGACGGCATGGCCCCGGCGCAGGCGATCTTCGAAGCCTGCATGGTGCGCTTCCGGCCGATCATGATGACCACCATGGCTGCACTGGTGGGAACACTGCCCATCGCGGTAGGCTGGGGCGCCGGCGCCGAGGTAAGGCGTCCGCTGGGTCTGGCCGTGGTCGGCGGCCTGCTGCTGTCGCAGTTTCTGACCCTGTACCTGACGCCGGTGGTGTATCTCTATCTCGACCGCATCGGCAGCCGCGAACAGTCCGCCTGAAGCGACGGGGCCCGGTCAATGGCCCTCTGCCGCTTGCCGGCTGCGGCAGCCTTGCAGCCGATTACATGACGAAACAAATATCATCGGGACGACAATCGTTTCCAGTGTTAACATTTTCATATTCAGGTACAGTTGGCGGCGGACGGTTGCGCCGTTCCTGCCTGAAGTGCAGAAGACGATTCCGGACCGCACCGGCACAGAGCCGCGCGACAACACAAAGTGGGAGTGATTTAAATTGAATTGGCATGCTCGTTGCGCAGTCTTCCTTGTCACTCTCTGGATGCTTTCCGGATGTGGCTCCACAGGCAGTTCGGCGAATCCCCCGAGCGCAGGCCTTACTGTCGTGGCTGGCGACGGGCAGGTGACCCTTAGCTGGGCCATGGATTCCAACGTCGAATACTGGGCGTTTTTCGTGGCGGGACCGTCGATCTCGTCGGACAACCCGACCAGCACCACGGGCCACATAAATCGCATCAATGTCATATCGCCGCTGGTCATCACCGGACTGAGCAACGGCACGACCTACGCCTTCACCGTAAACGGCCGCACCCATGGCGGTCCCGGCGGTACCGGAACGCCTTCGGTGGCGGCAATCCCGCGACTGGCCGGCGGCACTTGGAAGCTCGGCGGTTCCCTCGGCGCATCCGACCTGAATGCGGTCACCTACGGCACGCTTGGCGGCAACATCCTCCTTGCCGTCGGCGCCGGCGGCAAGATCGTCTCGAGCCCGGACGGCATCACCTGGACCACCCAGACCAATGCGGCTTCCGCGGCAGACCTCAATTCCGTCGTTTTCGGCGGCGCCAGCTACGTCGCCGCGGGTGCCGGCGGAGTCATTCTCTACAGCGCCGACGGACTCACCTGGGCCGCCCAGACCAGCGGCACGACCAATCCCATCTACAGCATGACCAGCAACGGCGCCAGCACTTTCGTCGGCGTCGGCGCCCGGGGTACCATCGTCTATGGCAATGGCACGACCTGGTCCGTGGCTGCTCCCGCTACCGCCAACGACCTGCTGGCTGTGACTTACGGCAACGGCAGATTCGTCGCCGTGGGCGCCGCCGGCACGCTGCTGACGAGCACCGACGCCGTCACCTGGACACCGGTAGCGTCGAGCACCACTGCCAATCTGAAAGCCGTGGCATATGGCATCAACGCAACAACGGCCACGTTTCTGTTCGTCGCCGGTGGCGCAAACGGGGCACTGCTCACCAGCCTGGATGGCGTCACCTGGACCAGCAGCAGTTCCCTGCCTGTCACCGGCATCAACAGCCTGATCTACGGCAGCCAGTTCGTACTGGCGGGTGATGCAGGCATCATATACACCAGCACCGACGGGACGTCATGGCAGGCGCAATCCTCGGGCACGACCAATAATCTGAAGGCCGTGGCGCGCAATCTCACCACCATGGGCTACTCCGCCGTTGGCGCGTCCGGAACCAACCTGACAGCCTACTGATCGCCCGATTCAGTCGCCGCGGGGGAAGGCATCCGGATGGAGGCCTTCCCCCGCGGTCATCAGACGAGGCGCAGAACTGCACATCGCGAAGACGGCGCCGGCAATTGCCTCCGGCGTCCGGGTCAAAGCACGTAGCGCGACAAGTCTTCGTTCTGCGCCAGTTCGCCCAGTTTCGCGTCTACATAAGCGCCATCAATGAGGAGTCGCTCGCCACTGCGCTTGCCGGCTTTGCCGGCCTCGAAGGAGATTTCCTCGAGCAGCTTTTCCATCACGGTATAGAGCCGGCGGGCGCCTATGTTTTCGGTCTTTTCGTTCACCTGAAAAGCTATCTCGGCCAGCCGCCTGATGCCGTCTGCGGCAAACTCCAGAGTCACGTCTTCGGTCGCCAGCAGCGCCTGATACTGCCTGGTGAGGCAGGCGTCGGTCTGGGTCAGGATGCACTGGAAATCGTCCACCGAAAGCGAATCGAGCTCGACGCGGATCGGGAAGCGGCCCTGCAGTTCCGGTATCAGGTCCGAGGGCTTCGCCAGATGGAAGGCGCCGCTGGCGATAAACAGGATGTGGTCGGTCTTGATCATGCCGTACTTGGTCGACACCGTGGTGCCCTCGACCAGCGGCAGCAGGTCACGCTGCACGCCCTGGCGTGAGACCTCGGCACCCTGCGACTCGGAACGCGACGCGATCTTGTCGATCTCGTCGAGAAAGACGATGCCGTTCTGCTCGACATTCTTCAGCGCCTCGGCCTTCACTTCCTCGTCGTTGATCATGCGCGCGGCCTCTTCGTCGGCCAGCGACTTCAGGGCGTCCTGAATCTGCATCTTGCGCATGCGGCGCTTGCCGCCGCCCATGTTCTGAAACATGCCCTGCAACTGCTGCGTCAGGTCTTCCATGCCGGGCGGGGCGAAGATTTCCATGCTGGCCTGGGGTGCGGCGACCTCGATTTCGATTTCCTTGTCGTCCAGTTCGCCCTGGCGCAGCTTCTTGCGGAATTTCTGCCGCGTGCCGCCTTCCTCCGCCGTTTCGCTGCCGCCGGTCCGCGCAGGCGGCAGCAGGACATCCAGCACGCGGTCTTCGGCGGCATCCATGGCGCGGTCGCGGACGATGCGCATGGCCTCTTCGCGCCCATTCTTGATCGCCGTCTCGGCCAGGTCGCGAATGATGGTATCGACATCGCGGCCGACGTAACCGACCTCGGTGAACTTGGTCGCCTCGATCTTGATGAAGGGCGCATGGGCGAGTCGCGCCAGACGTCGCGCAATTTCGGTCTTGCCCACCCCGGTGGGGCCGATCATCAGGATGTTCTTCGGCGTGATCTCGGTGCGCAGCGGCTCGGCGACCTGGATGCGGCGCCAGCGGTTGCGCAGCGCGATCGCCACGGCGCGCTTGGCGCGGGACTGGCCGACGATATGCTTGTCGAGTTCGGAAACGATTTCTGCGGGCGTCATCGCAGTCATTCCAGTACCTCGATGATGTGGTTCTGGTTGGTATAGATGCAAAGATCGCCGGCGATTTCCAGCGACTTCTTGACGATTTCCGCCGGGGTGAATCCGGTGTTCTCCAACAGCGCGCGCGCCGCCGACTGCGCATAGGCGCCGCCGCTGCCGATGGCTACCAGGCCGTACTCCGGCTCGAGTACGTCGCCGTTGCCGGTGATGATCAGCGAATGCTCGCGGTCGGCGACCGAGAGCATGGCCTCCAGCCGGCGCAGCATGCGGTCGGTGCGCCAGTCCTTGGCCAGTTCGACGGCCGCGCGCAGCAGGTTGCCCTGATACTGTTCCAGCTTGGCCTCGAAGCGCTCGAACAGGGTGAAGGCATCCGCCGTGCCGCCGGCAAAGCCGGCCAGAATCTGCTCGTGGTAGAGCCGCCGCACCTTGCGCGCGGTAGCCTTGACCACGATGTTGCCCAGCGTAACCTGGCCGTCGCCGCCAAGGGCAACGCTGCTGCCGCGACGCACGGAGAGGATGGTGGTGCCGTGATACTGCTCCATGAGAATCCTTGCTGGAAAATTAAACCAAAGCGGAGAATGAGATGGGCCGCGTTGTCACGAAAACAAGTGCCGGAAGCGTCAGGCTCAAATGACGCGGGCACGCAGTTCTGCGACATCGGCAAACCCGAGCGTCTCCAGATAGGCCGCCACCAGCGTGCTCAAGCCCACGATCCGCAACTTCGTCCCCGCCGCCTTGACGGCAGCGAGCACGTCCAGCAGCTGTCCGGCACTGCCGGCGTCGATACGCACCAGATTGCGCGCATCAATATCGAATGCGTCGCTGCCGGCAAGTAGCGCTCGCAGCGGCGCAAAGTCGGCGGCGCTCGCGCCCAGCATCTGGCCGCACAGCGCGAACCCCTCCGTCTTCGACTCGGGCGCGGACGATGCCTTCGACGGCGCGCTGCTGCGTACCGGAAGCGGCTCCCATGAAGGCGGCGATACCTCGAAGGTGACAGCGTAGTTCACCGCGGCCTCCTCGAAGGCCTCCTGGCGGAATGCCTGCTGATACAGTTCAAGCAACAGCAGCCACATCGCCTCGTTCCTGCGCTCCCCCGGCACCACTTTCGCCGCCAGAATCTGCGCCAGATGCTCGGGGCTGCCGAACACGATTTCCTTCTTCGCACGCTTTAAAGCCGCCATTGCGCGCATCAACAACGTGGCGCCGTCGTTGTCGGCATCGACCAGTTTGGCCAGGTCAAGGCGCACCATGGTATTGGTGGCCGCCAACTTCATGGTCTGTTTCAGGACCTCGCCGATGCCGGAATCCAGCACCCCGGTCAAGGAAACATGAGCCCGTCCGCCGCTGCTTTCGCTGGCCATGTGCGGACCATCGACCACTGGACTCCAGGCCGGGGGCGACTTCTCGAAACGACGCGCGAAGGTCAAAGCCAGGGCATCGAAGGCGGGGCGGCGGCCCAGAACCTGCAACAGTTCGAACAACCCGCCCCAGGCACGCACCGCTGCATCGCCGAGGTCCTCGCCGGTCTTGATCGCCGACTCCAACCGCCGCATGGCGTCCAGTTCGCGGCCCGCGGCGTACATCGTTGCGGCCTCTGCCAGCGCCACCGGCAGAGGCGTCCGCTGAGGCAAGGGCAGCGCCGGCGCCGGAGCAGGAATTTCAGGCGCAGCAGGCTCGTCCGGCTGCGTGTCGAACGCACCGGGCACCGTGAAATCGAGGGACATCAGATCGTCGTTGTCGTCTGCCACTACTGATCTGGAACGATATTCCGTTGGCTTTGGGTGGTGCAGTATAACTCGCCGTGACCGGTGCGAATCAGCCCGGCGCGGGACGTCAATCAACCTGCAGCAGCAGGCCCTTCAGGTAGTCGCCCTCAGGAAAAGCCAGATCGACCGGATGGTCCGCGGCCCCTTGCAGGCGCTGCACGATGCGCGCGGTGCGTCCGGCATCCAGCGCGGCGCCGGCGACGATCTTCTGGAACAACTCGGCGCTGACCCCGCCGGAACACGAGTAGCTCATCAACAGGCCGCCCGGCGCCAGCAGGCGCAGGGCCGTCAGGTTGATGTCCTTGTACGCCCGCGCCGCGCGCTCGGCATGGGCAGCGGTATGGGCGAACTTGGGCGGATCGAGCACGATCAGGTCGTAGCGGTCGCCGCTGCTGCGCAAGTCGCGCAACGCGGCAAACACGTCGGCTTCGAGCCATGTCGCGCGCGCCGCATCGAGTTGCGGATTGAGCGCGAGATTGCCTCGCGCAGTTGCCAGCGCCGGGCCGGAACTGTCGATAGACATCACCTCGCGCGCACCGCCGGCCAGTGCCTGCAGCGAGAATCCCGCCGTGTAGCAAAAACAGTTGAGCACGCGACGGCCCTGCGCCAGCGCGGCCACGCGCCGCCGGTTGTCGCGCTGATCAAGGTAGAAGCCGGTCTTGTGCCCGGCAAAAATATCCACCGCCATGCGCACATCGTTTTCCTCGATCACCAGCTGTTCATCGGATGCCGCGCCGTACAGCCAGCCGGTGACGGCTTCGAGACCTTCGAGGCCGCGCACCTCGACGTCCGAGCGTTCGTAAATGCGCCGGCAGCCGGTGGCCTTTTGCAAGGAATCGGCGATGGCGGTACGCCACTTGTCGGCCCCCGCCGTGCTCAGCTGCACCACCACGGTATCGCCATAGCGATCCGCAATCACGCCGGGCAAACCGTCGGATTCGGCGTGAATCAGGCGCAAGCCCTCCTGCCCGGCCAACTCCGGCAAGCCGGCGCGGCGCGCCACCGCCGCCGCCACACGGCGCTTGAAGAAGGCGTGATCGACGGTCTCTTCGGCATTGAAGCTCCAGACCCGGGCGCGGATCTGCGACGCCGGGCTCCACGCCGCCCGCGCCAGGGGCCGGCCCTCATGGGAAACGACATCGACCGTGTCGCCCGGCCGCGCCCGGCCCTCGAGTTGCGCGATCGCGCCGGAGAACAGCCAGGGATGCCGGCGCAGGACCGACTTTTCCTTGCCGGGATGCAGAATCAGGGTAGCCATGGACAGGATGCTACAGGGCGGACAAGGCTTGCGTCACGCCGGTTTTGCAACGTGCCTTGCCGGCGCTGCTGCCGGAGGCCTCGCCTGACCACCTCAGCGAGCCTGGCGCCACGGCGCATTGCCGAACCCGGCGACCAGAAAATCCACCATCGCCCTCACCTTGGGAGACAGGTTGCGGCCGCTGGGATAGGTGGCAAACAGGGGCACCGGCTCGACGTGATGCCAGTCGGTGAGAATGGGCACAAGGTCGCCGCGGCGAATGGCATCGCCGACGATGACGTCGGTCAAGCGCGTAATGCCGACCCCGGCGACAGCCAGTTGCAGGACGGTTTCGGCGTTGTTGGCGGCGACATTGCCGCCGACGTGCACCACGCGGATGCCGTCGTCGGTGTCGAAAGGCCAGCGGCGCAGGGCGGGCAGGCTGGTGATCCACAGACAGTTGTGCTGCTGCAGGTCATCCGGCGTCTGCGGCGTGCCGCGATGCTCCAGGTAGCCGGGCGAAGCGCAAATCACACGCTCCAGATTGCAGATGCGCCGCGCCACCATCGATGATTCGTCGAGCGGACCGATGCGGATTGCCAGATCGACGCCTTCCTCCATCGGGCCCAGCGGTTGATCGCTGATGGTGATGTCCATCTCGACCTCGGGATGCAGTGCCTGGAAGCGCGGGATGGCAGGAGCCAGCTGGTGCATGCCGAAGGCCGAACCGCAGTGCAGCCGCAGCAGGCCACGCGGACTGGTGCCGGCCTGGGCGACCTCCGCCTCGGCCTCGTCCATGGCAGTCAGGATGGGGCGGGCACGGGCATAAAAAGCCTCGCCTTCGGCCGTCAGTTGCAGGCGGCGCGTGGTCCGGTGCAGGAGCCGGGCGCCCAGCCGATCCTCCAGGCGGGTCACCAGCTTGGAAAGGGCGGAAGGCGTCAGGCCGATATCCCGCGCCGCAGCAGAGAACCCTCCGGTTTCCACGGCGCGAACGAATGCAGCCATCTCTGCAGCGCGATCCATGGCCTCATTATGGACGAATATTCATCGAAATTGTTCCATTAGTACTTATTGTTATTCAATCAATATGTAATTACATTGGAGTCATGCGGTGTTGCGCCGCAACATAATAAGGAAATAATCATGCTCCCCCTCGACATTACAGCCATCGAACAACAAGCCCGGCAGTTGCGTGCCGAAGAAATGCAGCGGATCAACGGCCTCATCTCCGCGCGCTTGTACCTGTATGGCCGGCTGCTGCTCGCCACTGCCGCGCACGCCCTGCTGAGCCTCGGTGAAATCCTGCGTCCGCTGTTTGCCTGGAATCCCCGGGCGGCCTCGGCCTTGCCGGCGCGCAGCGGGGGCCTCGCCCGGCCGGCCGCCTGAACAGCCTGTTGCGCGGCCGGTGCAGAGGGAATCTGCGGGCTTTGCGCAGCCACTGACCTCGGCACGGCAGAATATCCGGCCGCAGTTGATCAGTTCTTTTCGGGACTCCGTCGCGTCCCGACGACCGCTCCCGCAGTTACCGCCGCCAGCCCGGCCAAGGCCAGCGCCGACAGCGGTTCATCCAGCAGCGGCACCGCCGCCAGTGCGGAAAGGCCGGGCACCACCGCCATCAGCAGGGCCACGGTTTGTGCGCCGAGATGGCGGACGGCCAGTGCGTACAACAGCATGGCCACAAACACCACCAGCACGCCCTGATATAAGGCCTGCACGAGTATTTCGGCGGCGGGGGCCTGCCCCAGGGTCGTCGGCAGAAACAGCCACCAGACCGGCAGATAGATGATTGCACTGCCAAGCGTTATGGCGACGGTCGCCGCCAGCGGTTGCATCGGATAACGCCGCAACAACAGGGTGAAGGTCGCCCATGCCGACGAACCGCAGAGAAACAAGGCATCACCCGTCATCTGCATGCCGGTCAGTTGCGCGCCGTGTGAAAACGTATCGGCGGCGGTCAGCACGATGCCGGCAAATATCAGCCCGAGCCCGATGCGCTGCATCCGCGAGGGCGCTTGTCCGAGCCACAGCCAGGCTATTACTGCCGTCTCGAAAGGCAGTGCGCCCGGCATCAGCACCGCGGCATGCGCCGCCGGTGCCATGCGGAAGGCGGAATAGACGGTGACGGCGTAGCCGATGCCGCCGAACAGCGAAAACAGGGCAATCACCCTGAGCGGCGGCAGACGCACGCGCGAAAGGAAGAACAAGGCGACCAGGGCGCCGACGCCGAAGCGCAGCGCGGCGACGTCCCAACCCGTGAGCACGCCCTTGCCGCCGGCGCGCGACACCAGAATGAAGCCGGTCCAGATGCAGATCGTGGCTGCAATCGCGAGCCAGCCGGCGCGCGCGGCAAGCGGTGCGCCCGGGGTGTCCGGAAACGTGCTGCGCCGGTCGGGGCCGGTCAAGGGAAGCGGCGTCCGGTCAAGGCAGGGTGCGATAACGCCCGCCGTGAAAAATCAAGGGCGGCTTATCTTCACGACGGAAGTTCTCGACGCAACCGACCAGGATAAGGTGGTCGCCGCCGGGGTAGCGCATCTCGTTGCGGCACTCGAACCAGGCGCAGCAGCCGGGCAGCAGCGGCGTTCCGCCGGCACCGGTTTGCCAGTCGACGGTGGCGAAACGGTCGCCCTGCGACTGCGCAAACCGCTGCGAGAATTCAGCCTGGTCGGCAGCCAGCACGTTGACCGCGAAATGACTGCAGGACTCGAAGGCGGGCAACGACGGCGACGCCATGCCCAGACTCCACAACACCAGCGGCGGATCAAGCGAGACCGAGGCAAAGGAATTGACGGTGACGCCCACCGGCTGGCCGTCCGCGGCGCGCGCAGTGACGACGGTGATGCCGGTGGCGAAGCTGCCGAGGGCGTCACGCAGGCTGCGCGTGTCGAAACTTTGCTGAGATGGATTGCTCATCGGGGCTGAGGTCAAGTGGTTCTAGAATGTGTGGCGAATCTTACCGGGAGCACCTGATGGGCATCATGAAACGAATCGGCACCCCGCTGTCGCCGTCCGCCACGCGCGTCATGCTGCTGGGCTGCGGCGAACTGGGCAAGGAAGTAATTATCGCATTGCAGCGCCTGGGTTGCGAAGTGATCGGCGTCGATCGCTATGCCGATGCCCCCGGCATGCAGGTGGCGCACCGCAGCCACGTCGTCGCCATGACCGACGGCGCCGCCCTGCGCGCGTTGATTGAAAAGGAGAAGCCGCATCTGGTGGTGCCGGAGATCGAGGCCATCGCCACGGCAACGCTGGTCGAGATCGAGCAGGAGGGCTTGGCAGAAATCATCCCGACCGCCCGCGCCGCGCAACTGACCATGAACCGCGAAGGGATACGGCGCCTGGCCGCCGAGGAACTCGGCCTGGCGACCTCAGCCTACAAGTTCGCCGACACACTGGCCGAACTGCAGGCGGCCATTGATGACAGCATAGGCTTCCCCTGCATCGTCAAGCCGGTCATGTCATCCTCAGGCAAGGGCCAGTCGCTGCTGAAATCGCAGGCCGATGTGCAGAAGGCGTGGGACTACGCCCAGGCCGGCGGCAGGGTCGGTGCCGGGAAAGTTATCGTCGAGGGCTTCATCGACTTCGACTACGAGATCACCCAACTCACCGTTCGCGCCGTGGGCGCCTCGGGCGAAGTGGAAACCTTCTTCTGCGAGCCGATCGGCCATGTCCAGGTGAATGGCGACTACGTCGAATCGTGGCAGCCGATGGCGATGACGCCGGTCGCGCTGCAGAAGTCGCGCGACATCGCCCGTGCGGTCACCGGCAAGCTCGGCGGACGCGGCATTTTCGGCGTCGAACTGTTCGTCAGGGGCGATCAGGTATGGTTCTCCGAAGTCAGCCCGCGGCCGCACGACACGGGTCTGGTGACGCTGGCGACGCAGCGCCTGTCGGAATTCGAACTGCATGCCCGCGCCATCCTCGGCCTGCCGGTCGATACTTCGCTGCGCCGCCCGGGCGCATCGGCGGTCATCTACGGCGGCCTGGCGGAAAAAGGCATCGCCTTCGAGGGTGTCGCCGAGGCATTGCAAGTGCCGGAATCCGACCTGCGGCTGTTCGGCAAGCCGGAGAGTTTTCTCAAGCGGCGCATGGGTGTGGCGGTGGCCAACGCCGACACCACCGACGAGGCGAGGGCACGCGCCAGGCTTGCCGCAAGCCGGGTAAAACCGGTCAAATGCGATTAACCACGGCGGGCACGGCGGAAAACCGATTCATGTTCTTGTCTCTCGCCGTGACGCCGTGCCCGCCGTGGTAAGCGATTTCGCCTCCCGCCTGATCCGCTGGCACAAGCGCCACGGCCGCCACGATCTGCCGTGGCAGAACACCCGCGATCCCTACCGCGTCTGGCTGTCGGAAATCATGTTGCAGCAGACTCAGGTGGCGACGGTGATTCCCTACTACCTGCGCTTCCTCGAGCGCTTTCCGCTGCTGGCCGACCTCGCCGCGGCGCCGGTCGAAGACGTCATGGCACTGTGGAGCGGGCTCGGCTACTACGCCAGGGCGCGCAACCTGCATGCCGCGGCGCGCGGCGTGATCGAACAACACGCCGGAAAATTCCCGCGCGACCCGGAAATGATCGCGCAACTGCCCGGCATCGGCCGCTCCACCGCCAATTCCATCGCCACCTTCTGCTTCGGCGCACACGCCCCGATTCTCGACGGCAACGTCAAGCGGGTACTCTGCCGCACCTTCGGCATCGGGGGCGTTCCCGGCAGCGGCGCGGTGGAAAAACGTCTCTGGTCATTGGCGGAGGAACTGATGCCAAAGCGTCAGGGTGCAATCTACAACCAGGCGCAGATGGATCTCGGCGCCATGCTGTGCACTCGCAGCAGGCCGCGTTGCGGGGATTGCCCGCTCACCGGGCCCTGCGTCGCCCGCGCCACCGGCCGCACCGCCGGGTTGCCCGAGGCCAGGCCGCGCCGCGTCATTCCCGAGCGCAAGGCAACGCTGCTGGTGCTGCGCGACGGCAAGCGCGTGCTGCTCGAAACCCGGCCGCCGAGCGGCATCTGGGGCGGACTGCTGTCGCTGCCGGAACTGCCCGAAGAGGCCGATGCGCAGGAATGGGCCGCGCGCAGCTTCGGCTGCCGTGTCGGCGAAGCTTCCGCGGCACCGGTTGTGGTGCATGCCTTCAGCCATTTTCGCCTGCACATCTCGCCCATCGTATTGGACGTGACGCCTGGTCATGCGGCCATGGAACCGCGATGGCAATGGCTGGACCTCGACGCTACAGCCGCGGCAGCCCTGCCCGCGCCGGTCCGGCGCATCCTCGAGCAGGTTCAGGCGTCGGGCAGCAAGCCCTTGCTTTCGAGGAAGCGGTAGATGATTTCGAGGCGGTCGATGCTGTCTTCGATCTCCAGCAGCTTCTGTCGGGCGACAACCGGTATCGGCAACACTTCGGCATAACGCATGCCCACCCAGCCGGCGTCGAAGAAACGGTGTGGCGTGGCGGGCGCACGGGCAGCGCCCATCTCATCGATGATGGCGCGCAACAACGGCACCAGCCGCACATAGGGGCCGGGCACCGGCAGCGCGGCGGGAGCGGCGATCAGTTCGATCTCGCCGCGCAACAGCCCGGATTCCTCGCTCCAGTGACGCAGCAAGCGAAAACGCTCGCCGCCCTGAGCGACGATCTCGAGCACGCCCAGTTGCTGCATGTCCCAATCGGCGATGTGTGCCAGCGTGCCGACGGCATTCGGCTCGGCGGGCTTGCGCGCGGCGCGCGGCGCGCCTTCGAGAACCTCCTCGCCGCTCGCAATCAGGCAGACGCCGAAGGAGCCCGATTCCTTGAGGCAGACCTTGGCCATGTCCATGTAGCGCTGCTCGAAAATCCTCAGCGGCAGCCTGCCGCCGGGGAACAGCACCGACTGCAGCGGGAACAGCGGAATGATCATGACCCGGCCTTCAACCCCGCCGGCGCGGCCAGAAGGCGCGCCGCGACCAGGCCGTTGATGGTGCCGAAAACCAGCGCCGCCGTGGCGAACAGCGGCAGCAGATAAAACACGCCGTCATGCGGCACCAGCCAGGCCCGGGCCAATGCGATCTGCCCGCCGATGTGGGCGAAAGCCGCCAGCACGCTGGCCGAAACCGGGCCGAAGAAACGCGGCGGCAGATGCTGCGCCAGCGCCAGCACGGCCAGGCTGGCGAGCGCCCCGGCCAGCGCCAGGAAAAATCCGGGCGCCAGGAACTGGCCGATCACCAGGCTTCCCGCCACCACGCGCAGCAGGCTGACCCAGGCCGCATCGCGCCAGCCGTAGCGCGCCAGCACCACCAGCACGATGATGTTGGCCAGGCCCGGCTTGATGCCGGGCAAAGGGCTCGGCAGCGCCGCCTCGGCCACGGTCAGCGCGATCGCCGCCGCCGCATAGCGCGCGATGCGGTAGTCGTCGGCGGTGACCGGCAGTTCAATAGTTGAGGGTGTCATAACCGCCATTCCGGCCGCTGCCTCCGGCAAGCTGCAGCGTGACGTGATTCGGCGCGCAGATGGCAACCGCATTGGCGCGCGTCAGCCAGCCCTGCTGCACGCAGTACTGGCGCGGTCCGGGATCGGAAACCACGCGGGCGCGGCCGGGTTGCACTTCGATCACCGTGGTGCCGATGGCGCCGGTGACCTCGTACTTGCGCGATGCGTTCAGCGCCAGTTCGGTGACCAGCTGGCCGTCGCGCTTGACGATGGCGCGATCTGCCACTCCGCCGCGCCACAGCAGCGGATAGGACGCCGCGACGAGCATCACGGCAGCCAGCAGCAACGCCCGGTCGCCGGGCTTCAGCAGCGTATGCCAGGCCGCCTGGCCCGCGCCCGCGGCCTGCGCCAGCAGCTCACGCAGGCCATCGGGAACACGGTCCTTCATTCGATCAGGCTGCGATGCCGCACCAGCACTCTGGCTGATTCGCGAAAATGTGCAGCGAGCCTTTCGGCAAGATACACCGAGCGGTGCTGGCCCCCGGTGCAGCCGATGCCCACCGTCAGGTAGGACCGGTTGTCGCGGATGTAAGCCGGCAGCCAGTCGCCGATGAAGCGGCGCAGGTCGGCCTCCATGCGCGAAACTTCGGGCTCCGCTTCGAGGAAGCGGATCACCTCGACATCGCGCCCGGTGAGCGGGCGCAGCAACGGGTCGTAATGCGGATTGGGCAGGCAGCGCACGTCGAACACCAGATCGGCATCGAGCGGAATGCCGTTCTTGAAACCGAAGGATTCGAACAGCAGCGTCAGCCCGCTGCGCTCGTCCAGCGCCGCAAACTCCTTGATGCTGGCGCGCAGCGCGTTGGGCCGCAGGTTGCTGGTGTCGATGTGGTGACCGAGCGAAGCCAGCGTCTCCAGCGCCTCGCGTTCGCGGGAAATGGCTTCTCCCAGCGTCACGTCGTCGCCGGCCAGCGGATGGCGGCGCCGCGTTTCCGAAAAACGCTGGATCAGCACGTCATCGCGCGCGTCGAGAAACACGAAGCGCAGCGTGATGCCCTCCGCTTCCAGGTTGCGCAATTGCAGTGGCAGCGCCGCAATGCTCGACCCGCCGCGCATATCCACGGCGACCGCCACCAGATCATGGCCTTCCAGCCGCAGTTGGCCGACCAGGTCGGACAGCAGCGGCGCCGGCAGATTATCGACGCAGTAGTAGCCGGCATCCTCCAGCACGTTGAGGGCGATGGATTTGCCGGAACCGGAAAGACCGCTGATGAGGACGACTTGCATGGGTGAAAGGATAGCGGATTACTGGAGGCCGGTGCGCGCGATGCACCGCTCAGTCGCCGCCACCCCCGCAGCCGCCACCCCCGTCGCCTCCATCACCACCATCCCCGCCGCCATCGCTGTCGCCGAAACCATCGGTGCAGCCATCCACCGAACTGTCGCCGAAATCCGAGCCGCAGTGGATGTTCCCCGCTCCATCGCGTTGCAGCGACTTGCAGTCAGGTACATAGACGAAGCCGTCGCCGATGCCGAGCTTCGAATCGAGCGCGAACAGGAGCGGCAGTCGCAGCGCCTTGGCCGGGTCGATGTTCTCCTCCTTGCAGACATGCCACCAGACGCGGCGCAGGCCTTCGTTGTCGCGCTTCCCGGGGCCGAGCACCACGGCCGGCGTGTGGTGCAGGAAGCTGCCGAAGGCCTGGCGGCAGAAAGCGTCGTAGGCCTTGGTGTAGAGGATGAACTCATGCCAAAGGTCGTCGACCACCTGCGAGGGCATGGAGACGAATTTCCTTCCCGAATGCAGGTAGGCGAGGAAGAACTGCCGCAGGCCGCGCCCGACCAGCGCGCAGTCCTTCATGTCCAGTTCGGGGCGGCGCTTCTTCAGCCGCTCGTAGAGCCCCCGGGGTAGCTGGAAGTCGCGTATGTAGCGGTCGCGCTTGAGGCGCAGGTAACGCGACCAGACCACCATCAGCACGATGGTCAGGACGGCACCCAGCGCGAGCGCCGGAATCACGCCCGTTTCTTCGCCGCCGCCTTGGCGCGGACCTTCTTCGCCGCTTCCAGCTCGTCGAACAGCGCGCCGAATTCCAGCGCCAGCTTGTGGCTGCGGTCGAGGTGGATCATCGGCTTGGCCTGCTGGTGCGATTCCTTGATGCGGACCGAGGAGGAGAGGAAGGACGCCAGCACCGGCAGGCCTTCTTCGCGCAGTTCGCTGATGATCTGCTGCGGCAGGCTGGCGCGGGCCTGGAACTGGTTGATGATGATGCCCTCGACCTCCAGCCCGGGATTGTGGTCGGCGCGGATTTCGCCGACGTTGTCGAGCAGGTTGTAGAGCGCGCGGCGGGCGAATTCGTCGCAGTCGAAGGGGATCAGGCAGGCATCCGCGGCGATCAGGGCCGAGCGGGTGTAGAAGTGCATCGCCGGCGGCGTGTCGATCCAGATCTCGTCGTAGCCTTCGAGCGCGTCGAGGGCTTCGCGCAGCTTGTAGATCTTGTAGCGCGACTCGAGCTTGGCCTGGAGTTCCTCCAGCGCCGGCCCCGAGGGCAGGATGGACAGGTTTTCGAAGGGCGTCGCGGTAATGAAATCCTCGGTCGGCAGCGGCCGCAGCTTGAAGCTCAGCATCTGGTCGAAGAACTCGTTGGCAGTGAGTTCCAGCTCCCCGGCCCCCGCACCCAGCAGGTACTGCGTCGAATTGGCCTGCGGATCGAGATCGATCACCAGGGTACGGGCGCCGCGCGCGGCGGCGATGGCGGCGAGATTGCAGGTGATGGTGCTCTTGCCGACACCGCCCTTCTGGTTGAATACAACGCGCTTCATGATCCGCCTTTATGAATGAATTGCCGAAATTCTAACAAGGACCAGGGCCGCTCGTGGATTTCCGTAATGGTGCTGCCGGCCCGAGAGGGCTATCATTCCCCGATTCTTCCGCCAGCCGGGTATCCGCGATGTCAACCGAACAAGAAAATCTCTCTGCCGCCGCCCTTGAATACCACGAATGGCCCACCCCGGGAAAGATCGCGGTGGTGCCGACCAAGGGCCTCACCAACCAGCGCGACCTGGCGCTGGCCTATTCGCCGGGGGTGGCCGCCGCCTGCAATGCCATCGTCGATGATCCGAACATGGCCAGCCGGCTCACCTCGCGCGCCAACCTGGTGGGCGTGGTGACCAACGGCACGGCGGTGCTGGGCCTCGGCAACATCGGGCCGTTGGCGGCCAAGCCGGTGATGGAAGGCAAGGGCGTGCTGTTCAAGAAGTTCGCCGGCATCGACGTCTTCGACATCGAATTGCTGGAACCCGATGCCGACAAGCTGATCGACATGATCGCGGCCATGGAGCCGACCTTCGGCGGCATCAACCTGGAAGACATCAAGGCGCCGGAGTGCTTCTACATCGAGGCCAAGCTGCGCGAGCGGATGAAGATCCCGGTGTTTCACGACGACCAGCACGGCACCGCCATCGTCGTCGGCGCCTTCATCCTCAACGGCCTGAAGCTGGTCGGCAAAAAGATCGAGGAGGTCAAGCTGGTGACCTCGGGCGCCGGTGCCGCGGCGCTGGCCTGCCTCGACCTGCTGGTGAATCTCGGCGTGCGTGTTGAAAACGTCTGGGTCAGCGACATCGAAGGCGTGGTGTATGAAGGGCGCACCAAGCTGATGGACCCGATCAAGGACCGCTACGCCAAGAAGACCGAAGCGCGCAAGCTGACCGACATCATGGCCGATGCCGACGTCTTCCTCGGCCTTTCGGCAGGCGGCGTGGTGAAACCGGAAATGGTGGCGAAGATGGCGGCGAACCCGTTGATCCTGGCGCTGGCCAACCCGACGCCGGAAATCACGCCGGAGGAAGTCAAGAGCGTGCGTTCGGACGCCATCATCGCCACCGGCCGTTCGGACTACCCGAACCAGGTGAACAACGTGCTGTGCTTCCCCTTCATTTTCCGCGGCGCGCTGGATGCCGGGGCGACGACCATTACCGAGCAGATGAAGCTGGCTGCCGTGCGCGCCATCGCCGAACTGGCGCGGGCCGAGGCTTCCGATGTGGTGGCGATGGCCTACGGCGGCGAGAACCTGTCCTTCGGCCGCGAATACCTGATCCCGCGGCCCTTCGATCCAAGGCTGATCGTCAAGATCGCGCCCGCGGTGGCAAAAGCCGCGGCGGAGTCGGGCGTGGCGACGCGGCCCATCGCCGATTTCGATGCCTACCGCGACAAGCTCAACAGCTTCGTCTACCACTCCGGCTTTGTCATGAAGCCGGTGTTCAGCGCGGCGAAGAAGGCACCGCGCCGCGTCGTCTATTGCGAAGGCGAGGACGACCGGGTGCTGCGCGCGGTGCAGGCAGTGCTCGACGAGGGCATGGCGCAGCCGGTGGTGATCGGCCGTCCCGAGGTCATCGACAAGCGCATCGAAAAGGCCGGCCTGCGGCTGGTGGCGGGACGCGACTTCGAGGTGGTGAATCCGGAGTCCGATCCGCGCTACAAGGAGTTGTGGCAGGGCTATCACGACATCATGGGACGGCAGGGCGTCACCCCGGGCATCGCCAAGCAGGTACTGCGTTCCGACACCACGCTGATCGGCGCCATGCTGCTGCGGCGCGGCCACGTCGATGCCATGCTCTGCGGTTTGACCGGTCTCCACGCCCAGCACCTGAAGCACGTCAGCGACGTCATCGGCCTGGAACCCGGCGCGCATTGCTTCGCGGCGATGAACATGCTCCTGCTGGCCAGGCACACGCTGTTCGTCTGCGACACCTACGTCAATGAAAATCCATCGTCAGAGCAAATTGCCGACATCGCGCTGATGGCCGCCGAGGAAGTGCGCCGCTTCGGTCTCGAACCCAAGGTGGCGCTGTTGTCGCATTCCAATTTCGGCAGTCTGCGTTCCGAGTCGGCGCTGAAGATGGCTGCGGCGCGAAGCCTGATCGAGGCCCGCGCGCCGGATCTGGAAATCGACGGCGAAATGCACGGCGACGCCGCCCTGTCGCAGGAAATCCGCGAGCGCCTGTATCCGGATTGCCGCCTCAAGGGCGAAGCCAACCTGCTGATCATGCCCAATGTCGATGCCGCCAATATCTCCTTCAACCTGATCAAGGCCACTTCCGGCGACGGCATCACCGTCGGTCCGGTGCTGCTCGGCGCCGCGCAACCGGTGCATATCCTGACCCCCACTGCTACAGTGCGACGTCTGGTCAATATGACTGCTTTGTCCGTCGTCGACGCCAACCACCTGAAAGGCTGAACCATGACACACGCCATCCGTTTCCACGCCACCGGCGGGCCCGAAGTGCTGCGCTGGGAGGAAGTCGCCGTCGCCGATGTGGCACCCAATGAGGCGCGCGTCAGGCATCACGCCGTCGGCCTCAACTTCATCGACATCTATCACCGCACCGGACTGTATCCGGCGCCGCTGCCGTCAGGCATCGGCCTCGAAGCCGCGGGCGTGGTCGAAGCGGTGGGCAGCGCAGTGAGCGATCTGAAGGCGGGCGATCGCGTCGCCTATGCCGGCGGACCGCTCGGCGCCTATGCCGAACTGCGCAACATGCCCGCCGACCGCCTGGTCAAACTGCCGGATGCCATCGACTTCAAGACCGGCGCGGCGATGATGCTGCAGGGCATGACGGCGCAATACCTGCTGCACCGTACCTGCCCGGTGCAACCCGGCGACACCATCCTGATCCACGCCGCTGCCGGCGGCGTCGGCCTCATCGTCTGCCAGTGGGCGAAGGCGATGGGCGTGACGGTGATCGGCACCGTCGGTTCCGACGACAAGGCGGTACTGGCAAAGGCCCACGGCTGCGATCACACCATCATCTACACGCGCGAGAATTTCGTCGAGCGGGTCAAGGATCTGACCGGCGGCAAGGGCGTTCGCGTGGTGTATGACTCGATCGGCAAGGACACATTCATCGGTTCGCTCGATTGCCTGCGGCCGCTGGGCATGATGGTCACCTTCGGCAATTCCTCCGGGCCGGTGCCGCCGGTCGATACCTCAGAGTTGTCCAAGCGCGGCTCGCTGTTCCTCACCCGGCCGACGCTGTTTTCCTACACGGCGCTGCGCAGCGACCTGTTGGCGATCTCCGGCGACCTGTTCGATGCCGTCACATCGGGCAAAGTCAAGATCGAGGTCAACCAGACCTATGCGCTGAAGGAAGCGGCGCTGGCGCAAGCCGATCTGGTGGCGCGCAAGACCACCGGCTCGACGGTGCTGCTGCCGTAGTTCTTTGCGACTCACGTCTTTGACCACGGCGACACGGCGAAGATCATGGATAAGGTTCAAGCCATTGCCTTGCGCCGTGTCGCCGTGCCCGCCGTGGTGAGTTTTTTCCGGCCCGGCTAGATGGAATCCTTCCTGATCGCCAATCCCAAGGGCGGCGTCGGCAAGACGACGCTGGCGACCAATCTGGCGGGTTACTTTGCCCGGCAGGGCCGGCGCGTCATGCTCGGCGACATCGACCGTCAGCAGTCCTCGCGCGAATGGCTCAAGCTGCGCTCGCCGGCGCTGCCGCGCATCGCCACCTGGACCATCGAGCCCGATCAGCCGGCACGGCCGCCGAAAGACACCAGCCACGTGATACTCGACACACCGGCCGGGTTGCACGGCAAGAAACTGGGGCAGGTGCTGAAGCTGGTCAGGCGCGTGATCGTACCCTTGCAACCCTCGATTTTCGACATCCTCGCCACACGCGATTTTCTCGACCGGCTGTTCGAGGAGAAGGAAATCCGCAAGCACGAGGCCTTTGTCGCCATCGTCGCCATGCGGGTCGATGCCCGCACCCGGGCCGCAGCGGAACTGGAGCGCTTCCTCGACGGCGTCGGCCTGCCGGTGGTGGCCCACCTGCGCGACACCCAGAATTACGTGCAGGCGGCTGCGCACGGCCTGAGCATTTTCGAACTGCCGGCGAGCCGCGTGGAGAAGGACATCGAGCAGTGGCAGCCGCTGTTGGACTGGGTGCAGCGGCCTGTCTGATACGGATACTTGAACGCCCGCCAGGCAGGCAGCCCGGTGTTGCTGCGGCCACACCCTTGCCGGCTTCCGCCGCATTTCCGCGCTCCCCGCGTCAAGAGAGCCGCCACGCGCCGCGGGGAGTAAAATTGCCGCGCCATGTCCGCCTCGCCTCTTCCCGGTTTCGTCCATCTCCGTCTGCACAGCGAATACTCGATCAGCGATGGCCTGACGCGCATCGATGATGTGATCGCGCAGGCGGCGGCCGATGGTCAGGCTGCGCTGGCGATCACCGACCTGGCCAACCTGTTCGGCATGGTCAAGTTCTACACCGGGGCGCGCGGCAAGGGCGTCAAGCCGATCATCGGTTGCGATGTCTGGATCAGCGACGAGGATCCCGGCGACAAGCACGACGGCCCGCAGCGCCTGCTGCTTCTGGTACGGAACCGCGCCGGCTATCTGCGCCTGTGCGAACTGCTTACTGCGGCCTATCTGGCGCCGCGCCGGCACGGTCGCGCCGAGATCAGCCGGACGCAATTGGGCGAGGGTGACAACAGCGGCCTGATCGCGCTGTCGGGCGGTCCGCTGGGCGATATCGGCCAGATGCTGGCTGCCGGCAAGCTGGAACAGGCCGAGGTGCGTGCCCAGGTCTGGGCGCACCTGTTTCCCGGTGCCTATTACATCGAGGTGCAGCGCCCCGGCGGCCGGGACGGTCCGGCGGCCGGCGAAGTGCTGGTCGCCGCCAGTGCCGACCTGGCCGCGCGCCTCGGCCTGCCGCTGGTGGCCACCCACCCGGTACAGTTTCTCCAACCCGACGACTACAAGGCCCACGAGGCGCGCGTCTGCATTGCCGACGGCTACGTGCTGGGCGATACGCGGCGGCCGAAGCGCTACAGCCCGGAGCAATATTTCAAGACCCGGGCCGAGATGGCCGAACTGTTCGCCGACCTGCCCCAGGCACTGCAGAACTCGGTGGAAATCGCCCGCCGCTGCAACCTGACGGTGGAACTGGGCAAGAGCCGCCTGCCGGATTTCCCGACGCCCGCCGGCGAGCCGCTGGAGGCCTTCCTCGCCAGCGAGTCGCACGCCGGCCTGGTGCGCCGCATGGAGTTGCTCTATCCCGATGCGGCGGAGCGCGAAAAGCAGCGCCCGACCTACGTCGACCGGCTCGACTTCGAGATCGCAACCATCATCAAGATGGGTTTCCCCGGCTACTTCCTGATCGTCGCCGACTTCATCAACTGGGCCAAGCACAACGGCGTGCCGGTGGGCCCCGGACGCGGTTCGGGCGCCGGTTCGCTGGTGGCCTACAGCCTCGGCATCACCGATCTCGATCCGCTGCGCTACGACCTGCTGTTCGAACGCTTCCTCAATCCGGAACGCGTTTCGATGCCCGACTTCGACATCGACTTCTGCCAGGAAGGGCGCGACCGCGTCATCGATTACGTCAAGAACAAATACGGCGCACACGCCGTGTCGCAGATCGTCACTTTCGGCACCATGGCGGCCAAGGCGGTAATCCGCGACGTCGGCCGCGTGCTCGACCTGGGCTACAACTTCGTCGACCAGTTCGCCAAGCTGATTCCCAACGAACTGGGCATCACGCTGGCAATTGCGCTGGAGAAGGAACCGCTGATCCGCAGCCGCATCGACAGCGAAGAGGAAGTGGCCGAACTGTGGGCGCTGGCGCTCAAGCTCGAAGGCCTGGCACGCAATGTCGGCATGCATGCCGGCGGGGTGCTGATCGCGCCGGGCAAACTCACCGACTTTTGCCCCCTGTATGCGGCGGCAGGCGCCGACTCGGTGGTCTCGCAGTTCGACAAGGACGATGTGGAGAAGGCCGGGCTGGTCAAGTTCGACTTCCTCGGCCTGCGCACGCTGACCATACTCGACGAGGCGGTGCGCCTGGCGAAGGAGGTCGAGGGCGTCGACATCGACCTCGCCACCCTGCCGCTGGACGACCGCGAAACCTATGACGGCGTATTCAAGAGCGCCAACACCACGGCCGTGTTCCAGTTCGAATCCGGCGGCATGAAGGAAGCATTGGTGCAGGCCCGCCCCGACCGGCTGGACGACCTGATCGCCTTGAACGCGCTGTACCGGCCGGGCCCCATGGACTTCATCCCCAACTTCATCGCGCGCAAACACGGCCGCGAGAAGGTCATCTACCCGCACCCCAGCCTCGAGAAAGTGCTGGCCAATACCTATGGCATCATGATCTACCAGGAGCAGGTGATGCAGACGGCGCAGGTGGTGGCCGGCTACAGCCTCGGTGGTGCCGACCTGCTGCGCCGGGCCATGGGCAAGAAGAAGAAGGAGGAGATGGACCAGCAGCGCGCCGTGTTTGTCGACGGCGCCGGCCGCAACGACATCGGCCCGGGCCAGGCCAACGAAATCTTCGATGTCATGGAGAAGTTCGCCGGCTACGGCTTCAACAAATCGCACGCCGCCGCCTATGCACTGGTCGCCTATCACACCGGCTGGCTCAAGCGCCATCATCCGGCGGCCTTCGCCGCGGCGACGCTGTCCTCGGAAATGGCCAACACCGACAAGGTGCAGTTCTTCTACAAGGACGCCATCGACAACGGCCTCGTCTTCCTGCCGCCCGACATCAACCAGAGCGGCATCCGCTTCCGGCCGGTGGACGGCAAGACGATCCGCTACGGCCTGGGCGCCATCAAGGGCACCGGCGAAGCCGCGCTCTCGGTGATTCTCAAGATGCGCACGGAGAGCGGGCCCTTTCGCGACCTGTTCGATTTCTGCCGTCGCATCGACAAGCGCGTGGTGAATCGACGCGTGATCGAGGCGCTGATCCGTGCCGGCGCCTTCGATGCGATCGACGACCATCGCGCCAAGTTGCTGGCCTCCACCGGCATCGCCATCGAAGCCGCGGAACAGGCCGAGCGCAATGCCATGCAGGGCGGCCTGTTCGACACCGGAACCGGCGCCCGGGAAGACGGTGCGCGTTACATCGATGTCGCGCAGTGGACGGAACGCGAACGGTTGATGCATGAAAAGCCGGCGCTGGGCTTCTTCTTCTCGGGCCACCCCTACCACGCCTACGCCGCCGAACTCGCGGCCTTCGTCAAGCGCAGGCTGGGCCAACTGGAACCGCAGCGCGAACAGGTGCTGCTGGCCGGCGTGGTCATGGCCAGCCGCACGCAGATGACCCGGCGCGGCAAGATGGCCGTGGTGGTGCTCGACGACGGCACCACCCAGGTCGAAGTCACCGTGTTCAACGAACTGTGGGACGCCGAGCGGGCCAAGATCAAGGAAGATGAACTGCTGCTGGTCGAAGGCAAGGTGCAGAAGGACGATTACAGCGGCGGCCTGCGCATCACGGCGGAAAAACTCTACACCCTGGCCGAGGCGCGCGGCCGCTATGCCCGCAGCCTGCGCCTGACCATGAACGGCGGCTCCGATGCCAAGCGCCTGCAGGCCCTGCTGACGCCCTTCCGCAACGGGCCCTGCCCGGTGCGGCTGAGCTACACCAACGGCGATGCCGCGGCCGAATTGCCGCTGCCCGACAGCTGGCGCGTCAGGCTCGACGATGCCCTGATCAAGGGGCTGGCCGACTGGCTGCAGCCCGAGAACGTCAGAATCGCCTACCAGTGATCACGCTCATCGACCAGGCGTTGCTGGACCAGGTTTGCGCGGAAGCGGCGGCCAGTCCGCGGCGGCGCAAGAACCGCAATTTCCATCCGCGCGACGATTCGCCCGGACACCGCCTGCTCAATGCCATGCAGCCGGATTCCTACATTCCGCCGCACCGGCATCTCGATCCGGACAAGGATGAAACCTTCGTCGTCCTGCGCGGACTGCTCGGTCTGGTGCTGTTCGATGATGCCGGCGGCGTGGCGCGCAGCGTCAGAATCGGCACGGCTGCGCACGGCCTGGCCGGAAATCCGCGGCGCGGGCAGGCAACGGCGATCGGAGTGGATATTCCCCATGGCACCTGGCACACCGCCGTGGCGCTGGAGCCGGACACCGTCTTTCTCGAAGCCAAGGCCGGACCCTATCTGCCCTTCACCGCAGCCGAACGCGCGCCCTGGGCGCCGGCCGAGAATTCGCCGGATGCTGCAGCCTATCTGGCCGTCATCAAGGCAATGGTCCTGGCAGACGACTGGCCGGGCGACGCCTGAGTTCTGCCGGCGGCGGGCGGCAGCCGGCTCCGGAGCTAGCTTTTCTCGACCCGGTTGCGGCCGTTCTGCTTGGCCCGGTAAAGCGCCTCGTCAGCGGATTTGATGAGCTGATCCAGGCTGGCATGCTTCGACGACTTTTCCGCGACACCGATGCTCACCGTCAGATGCAGGGAGGCATCGTTGCCAATGAGAACCGTGTGCTGAACCGCCGAACGGATCCGCTCGGCCAGCAGCATTGCGCCACTCAGCGAGGTATCCGGGGCGATCATCAGAAACTCCTCGCCGCCGAAGCGGCACGGCACGTCAGGCGCGCGCGAGAAGGCGCGCAGTATGGCGGCGAACTGGCACAACGCGGCATCGCCGACATCGTGGCCGTGGTTGTCATTGACCTCCTTGAAGTGGTCGACATCCAGCGACAGGATTGACAGCGGCCGATGGCCGCGCTCGGCTTCGGCCCACTCCTGCGCCAGCCGTTCCATGGCATGACGGCGGTTGTAGAGGCCGGTCAGGACGTCGGTGAGCGCCGCCTCCTGGGCGCGCTGGTTGGCAATGGAAAGTTGCAGCAAGGCGCGCCGCAACTCCTCCTGTTCCTGCCGCAGCAACTGCTGCTCGTTGATGATGCGCTTGCTGGCCTTGAGGCGCGCCTGGAGCACCTTGCCATCCACCGGCCGGGTGATGTAGTCGTCGGCGCCGAGATCGAAGGCTTCGGTCAGTATTTCGTCATCGTCGGCATTGACCAGTACGATGATGTAAATCGAGCGGCCAAACTCCGTCTGGCGCAGGCTCTTGATGAGTTGCAGGCTGTCCTGACGCGGCATCAGCAGATCGGTAATGACCAGTTGCGGTTGAAGTTGCAGGGCCTGCGCCAGCCCCTCATGACCGTCGCGCGCGACATGCACCGCATGGCCGGCAGCACTGAGAAGTTCCTGCAGCATGCGGCGCGCGCCAGGATCGCCAACGACGACCAGGATCGACAACTGTTTCAAGTCCACGCCGGCTGCAGCGAGGGCATTCTCGGCAATGACATCGAGCGAGGAAAAGGGCGCCACCTGATGCACGGTGATTTGCAGCAGCGCACTCCATTCCGACCATTCGCGCAACATCTGATCGCCCAGCGCGGCGAGGCTGCTGTCGCCAACACCGAGTTTCTGCGCCAGCGGCAGGAGCTTCTTGAATGCATCGCCGCGCTCAGCCTGCGGCACGAAACAGAGGTCCGCCATGCCCTCCCCCAGGTGCAGGCAATTGACCAGCCGCGTGCTGCGCGAGTCCGGGCGGGAATCGGCGAGATCCGGCGTTTCATGGAACAGCACGGCATCGGTAAACAGCTTGGGCAGGCCCCAGTCGCGCATCATGGCGGCGGCAACGTCGAGGTGGCTGTAGCCGAATTCCCCCTTTTCCAACTCGGTGAGCGCGGCAGCGAACTGCCCGCCGGCTTTTGCCAGCAGCTCGCCGTAACGCTCCGGGTAGAGCGCCGCCAGCGCCAGCCGCCCGACATTGGCCAGCAGGCCGATGGTAAACAATTCGGCGGGTGGCGCCGCCCGGGTTGCCGCGCCGAGGAGCTGATTGGCGACACCGGTGGCCGCGGAGTGCGACCAGAAAAACTCGTAGTCGAAACCGGGACAGCGTCCGCGCCGATTGCCTGACACCAGCGAAAACGCCAGCACCACCTGACGCACGGACTGGATTCCTATCGACATCAGGACGTCGGGCGTGAGCGCCACCGTCGGCCGCGGTCGGCCGAAAGCAACGGAATTGGCCAGCTTGAGGATGCGGCCGACCGTCGCCGGATCGACCTGCAATACCTGGATGATTTCGGGCAGGGTTACGTTATCGCTCTGGCATAGTTCAATCACCCGGAGCGCCGGGCCCTTGGGTGACGGCAGGTTGCCACTGGCCTTGAGTTCGATGAAATGGGCTTGTTCGAGCATGATGATTGGAGTCGGGTCAGGGTTGCGCCACGGTGGCCGCGACGGTAGCCGCTACGCCGCCGACATTGTCATGATATCGCGTCCGCAGCTCCGGCGCTTGCGGCGGGGCCGCCGGCAAGAAAGCGCAGAGCTATCTGGCCGCCTCTGCGGCACCGCCGGTATCGGCAAGCGCCTGCGTCGCGGTGGTCGCGATAGCGGCCAGGCCGGCGGCGTTCGCCACGTCCAGTGCGCGCCGGTAGGCAGCCGCCGCGGAATCCTGCCGCAGGGCGTCGCCGGGAGCGGCGCGACGCCGGATATCGCCGATCAGCAGCCAGTCGCGGGCAATTTTTTCCGGCAGTGCCAGCCGGCGGTCGATGTCGAGCGCGGCGCCGGCGGCCGGCAACGCGCCGGCGGTGTCGCCGGCGGCGAGTCGCGCAGCGGCGATGATCCTCCAGGCGTTGCCGGTCTCGGCCGCCTCGTCCATGTCCTGCAACAGTTTCAGGGCGGCTTCGGCATGCGCCAGTGCCTCCGGCGAACGCTGCGCGGCGAGCGCGGCGCGTGCCTGCAACAGGCGCAGACCTGGCAGCTGCGGGCAGGCACTGCCGCACCCGGCGGAGGCCGCCGCCAGGCTTTGTTGCGCGGCGACGTCGCGACCCAGCGCCAGTTGCGCCTGGGCGATGGTCAGCAGGATGCCGGGGCTGGGACCTTCACCGTCGCCGGCGGCCGCAGCCAGAACCGCCAGCGCGGCCTCGGCGCGACCCTGTGCCAGTTCGGCACGGGCCAGATGCAGCCGGTTGCGGCCGACTCCCGGCGCGTCATCGATGCTGGCGCAGATCCGCGCCGCCTCGTCGAAGCGGCGCGCCGCCACGGCGTAATCGCCGCGGGCGTAGCGCCTGGCGCCGTCGCTTTCGGCTTCCAGCGCCGCCTTGACACGCGGCGGATCGGCAGTTTTTGGCGCCGAACTGCAGCCGGCGAGAAGCAGGGCCGCGATCAGCAGAAGCCTAGCGCCCACGGCCGGCCTCCCCGTGCAGGTCGCTGTCCGCCTTCAGCGTCGCCGGTGCCGGCGCCTCGATCAGGCTGCGGATCGGCCAGGCCTGTTTCGCACCGCTGACAATCTCGCGCACATCGGAGGTGACGGCGCTGCCGTCGCGCAGGGCCGGCGGCACGCTGAGTTCGGCCTCGGCGGCGATTTTTTCGACGTGATCGAGCATCTGCTGCGTGCGATCGAGCATGCCGGGCAGGCGCTTGTTGGCGCTCTCCAGCGTCTGGCCGAGGTGACCCAGATCGACCTCCGCCTTGCCCAGCACGCGGACGGCGCCGGCGCCGATTGCGTCGGCCTGGCGGTTGCCGTTGGCCAGCAGGATTTTCAGCGCCTCGGAACTTTCCCGGATCCGGGCCAGCGTGGCGGGCACGCCTTGCTGCGGGTCGGCCAGTACCCCGGTGATGGCCTTGATGTCCTTCAGGATGGGGACGAATTCGTCGCGCACCTGGTTGGCCAGCGCGGTCAGGCCGTCGGCGCGGGAGAACTGCAAGCGGGCCTGGGCGGCGGCGAGCCGGGTCTTGTCCGGCCCGGGTACGATTTCCAGCGTCGGCGAACCGACCAGGCCCTCCTTGCGCAGTTCGACCCGGGCGTCATGGGTGACGAAGCGCATCTGGTCGGCGTCGATCTCCATGCTGACCTCCACCTGGCCGTCGTCCTTGAGCCTGACTTCGGCCACCGCGCCGACGCGAAAACCGGCGATGCGCACGGCCTGGCCCTTGGCGATGTCCTGGGCACTATCGGCGACGAAGCTGTAGCTGGTGGTCTGGCGGAACAGGCCCTGGCGCACGACGATGGCGGCGAGCAGGACCAGCGTCACCAGCGCGGCAAAGACAAGGAAGCGACGACTGCCGCGGCGCAGCGCGGCGGCATCGCCGTCATGTTCGGTCAGCAGTGGCATGGCGTCTCCGCAGGTTCGGCGAGTCGGGTCAGGGTTCGACAATCGGGCAGCGCCGGCAGTTCATGGCTATCGAGGTCGACGAACAGCACCGGCCGGAAAGGATGGCGCCGGTGGTAGATGGCTTCCACGGCGATCAGCGCATCGGCCTGACGCCGCGGCAGGCCGGCGAACAGGCGGTCGATCACCAGCAGTTCGGGCGGGCGCAGCAGGCAGCGGACAAAGCCTATCGTCCAGCGCTCGGTGCGTTCTATGTTCATCGGTCGTTCGCGGCCCAGCGCGGCGATGCGTTCAGGCGCCAGGCCGCACAGCTGCAGGGCCGCCTCCAGTTCGCGGTCCCAGTCGCGCACATCATCGGCATCGGCGTCATAACGCAGCGCCAGCGCGAAATTCTCGGCCACCGTCATGGCACCGAGGAGGCCGCCGCTGCCGGCCAGCACGCCGACGCCGGGGCAGCATTCCAGTGCCGCGACCACGCGCTGCGCTGCGGCGGCGTCGCCGGCAACCAGGCGATGGCGGCCGCCCTCGTCGAGGGGCAGCATCAGGCGCAAACAGCCGCCGGCGGATAGCGAGAGCCGGCGCTCCGCGACACTGGCCTGCAGGGCTTCAGCGGTCTTCATCCGAGGGCGTAGAGCAACACGGCAAAGGCGACGTCCACCATGAAGACGGCGATCAGCCCGGTACCCACGGCCTGAATCGCGGCGCCGGAAATCGCCTGCGTCGAACCTTTGCCGCTGCTGCCGTGGTGACAGGCGATGATGCCGACCGCAGCACCGGTCAGTGCGCTCTTGGCCAGGCTCAGCAAGGCCAGCCCGGGGTCGGCGAAATCGAGGAAGCGTGCCGCCGTCTCGGCCAGCGGACGGCCCTCGAACAAGGCCGTGGCCAGCCAGCCGCTGCCGACGGCGAATGCCTGAAAGCAGATGGTCACCGCCGGCAGGGCGATGATCAAACCGAAGATGCGCGGCAGCAGCAGGAAGTCCGCGGCGGGCACTCCAAGCCGGCGCAGGGTGACGAATTCGTCATGCAGGTTCATCACCGCGAGTTCGGAGGCGATGCCGGCGCTGCTGCGGGCCACCACCACCAGCGCCGACAGCAGCGGCGCCAGTTCGAAAAAGAGGCCGAGAAAAATCATGCGCTGCGTCAGATCGCTGTCGGCACCGGTCAGTGCCGAGAGCTGGGTGGTCACTGCGGCGCCGGTCAGCAGCGCCAGTATGCCGATTACCGGCAGCGCGGTGACCCCGGCCCCGTAGATCTGGCGCTGCAGCTGGTCGCGCAGCAACGGCCGCCGCAGTTGGCGATGACGGCTGCCGGCGAACCAGGCCAGATGGAGATAGGCGCCGATGCGGCTGCCGGCTGCAGCTCTCACCTGACGTCCCCGCGCGGCGCCGTCAGCGGCGGGGTCCAGCCCCAGATACGGGGCATGCCGGCCGCCACGCTGCCGAGATCGACCATGCCGCCGGCGAAGCCCACGGCGGCGGCCACCTCCTCGGAGCAGATCACCGGCCGGCCGTATTCCTTGGTCATGGCCTCGAGGCGGCTGGCGATGCCGACAACGTCGCCTATCACCGAAAACTCGCGGCGCCGGCTCGAACCGATGTAGCCGGCGAGTACCTCGCCGCAGTGAATGCCGATGCCGACCTGCAGCGCTTCGATGCCCTCCGCCACGAGTGCGGCATTAAGCCCGTCGATGCGCAGCAGCAAGTCCTGGGCGGCTTCCAGCGCACTGCGCTGCGGCGCGGGCAGGGGCTGCGGCAGGCCGAAAGTCGCCATCAGGCCGTCGCCGACGTATTTTTCCACGGCGCCGCCGTTGCTCTGCACGGCCACGCTGGCTGCGGCGTGGAAACGGTTGAGCAGGCTGATCATGGCTTCGGGCGAGGACTGCGCGTTGCGCGCGGCGAAGCCGCGGATGCCGGCGAAAAGCAGCGTCACGTTCTGGCGCCGGCCGTTCTGCTCGACTTGCAGTTCGCCGCCGAGCAGGGCGCGCATCACCTGCGGGCTGACGTGGCCGGCGAACATGGTGCGCAAGGTCTGCTTTTCGTGAAAGCGGCGGATAAAGTCCCATGCCTGGCGCGCGGCGAAGGCCAACAGCGAAACGATGACGATGTTCGCCACCGGCAGATAGTTGCCATGCCAGAGCGCGAAGGTGGAGCCGACGACGAACCCGCCGATGACGGCGGCCAGCACCATGACCTTGATCCAGCCGCCGCGGCCGAACCAGAGCAAGGCGGCCAGCCCGGCGAGGAACAGCGAGAGGCTCTCCGGCACGCGCTCGATCAGGCCGCGGCCGAGCAGCGAGCGCAGCGCCTGGATGTGCGCCACCGCGCCCGGCTCGGTGCGGCTGGCGGGTTCCCACGCGGCCAGCGGCACCGGCAGGCGATGGCGGGTTTCGGTCGGCAGCAGGTTGGCCACCACCACCGCACGGCCCTGGACCAGAGCGCGCAGCTTCGCCTCGTCGCCCTTGCGAACCCAATCCAGCACCGTGCCGACGGGGGTGTATTCGATGGCACTGCCGACGCTGTAATCGATCATGCCGGTCGGCGAGCCCTGGCGCCCCAGCTTTCGTGCCATCGCCAGGGCCAGCGGTTCCTGTTTGTCTTCGGAGCGGCAGCGCGTCTGGTTGATGCGGCGCACGGTACCGTCGCTATCCTCGCAGATGGCCAGCGAAGCCACGGCCCCCTCGCCGATGGCGGCCAGCAGTTCCGGCGAGACAGGGCGCAGCCGGCCGCCGATGCCGGGCGGCTGGCCCACCACCAGAGGCGCCGCGCCGCGCAGCCGGTAGATGCCGGAGAGCAGCGCGGAATCGATGTCCTTGACGAGAAAGTCGTAGGAGCGCAGCGGCAGCGGCAGCGCCAGCCCGACCACGGCCGGCTGGGCGGAGGAAAGGCCGGCCAGCAGCGCGCCAAGATGCATGTGCCAGAGTTCGGTCGGCTCGGGGATGGATTCGTAGGCGGCCTCGTCGATGCCGATGACGACGACATCCTGGGCCAGCGGCGTCGGCGCGTTGGCGCGCAGCCAGCGCGCCTGGGCATCGTAGAGCGACTGGTCGGCGAAGCGCAGCGTGCGGGTGGACATCAGCCCCCAGGCCGCGACGCACACCAGCAGGAAGCCGATCAGAAGATCGCGTGAGATGCGAAACATGGGTTGATTATGTCATGCGGCAGGCGCGGTGTCGGCGCCGGTCGAGGGCGCGCTCGCCACCGCTCCGGCATCGAAAAGGCATAACGGCGGATGGACATATCCCTGGATACCGACCCGCCCGAATCGGGCAGGCAGGGCGTTGACCGCCTGGGACGCCGCTTCGCGGGCAGGCAGGGCTCTGCCCGCCTGGGACGCCGCTTCGCGGGCAGGCGAAAAAAAGCCGCCGCGCGGAGGGCGGGCGGCTTTCGGCCGGGGCGGCGCCGCTTAGAGCGCGGCGGCGTTCTCGGCCAGGTATTTGGCGACGCCGGCAGTCGAGGCGTTCATGCCCTTCTTGCCCTTCTGCCAGCCGGCGGGACAAACCTCGCCGTGTTCTTCGGTGAATTGCAGGGCATCGACCATGCGCAGCATTTCGTCGATGTCGCGGCCCAACGGCAGGTTATTCACCACCTGGTGCTGCACCACGCCGGCCTTGTCGATCAGGAACGAACCGCGGAAAGCCACGCCGCCGGCAGCCTCGACGTCATAGGCCTGGCAGATGGCGTGGTTGATGTCGGCCACCAGGGGGTAGCCCACCTGACCGATGCCGCCATTGTTGATAGGGGTATTTTTCCAGGCCAGGTGGGTGAATTGGGAATCGATCGAGCAGCCGACGACTTCGACGCCGCGCTTCTTGAATTCGTCCAGGCGATGGTCGAAGGCAATCAGTTCCGAGGGACAGACAAAGGTGAAGTCGAGCGGGTAGAAGAACAGCACGACGTGCTTGCCCTTGAGCGAGGACAGCTTGAATTCCTTGATTTCATTGTTGCCGAAAACAGCATTTGCAGTGAAGTCGGGGGCGGGTTTGCCAACGAGTACGGCCATGGGGAACTCCTCAGATGGTGGTGGGATAAACTATCATTATGTAATGGCGACTTGCCGCAATTCAAGCGCGCCGCTGCAATTCGGACGCCGGACAGGCGCCGCAGCCCGCAGCCGCCGTGTGGCAGGGCTGACGGCAGGAGTCCGGCGCCGCCTCCGGCAACGCTTGTCACCCGTTTTCCGCCGCCGGTCGGCATACGCTGGCATTGCCGGCCGCATAATGCCAGTCTTCACTCTGAGGAGAACCCTGATGTCACATTCACTGCCATCCAAGCAATCCGGCAACCGCTGCCTGCCCCGCAAACTCGCGCGCGGATTCACGCTGATCGAACTGATGATCGTCGTCGCCATCATCGGGGTGCTGATGGCGATTGCCGTGCCGATGTACGGCGACTACGTCACCCGCGCCAGCATCAACGAAGCGGTCGCGGGCTTGTCCGACCTGCGGGTCAAGATGGAGCAGTTCTACCAGGACAATCGCACCTATGTCGGCACCTGCGTGGCGAATACCGTGACCGAGTTGCCCGCCAACACCAAGTATTTCGACTTTGCCTGCAGCAACCTGGCCGCCACCACCTATACGGTGACGGCTACCGGCAAGTCGAAGATGACCGGCTTCGTCTACACGGTCGATCAGGCCAACACGCGCGCCACCACCATCACCGGCGTTTCCGGCTGGACCATCAGTTGTCCGAGCACCTGGGTGACCAGCAAGGGGAGCTGCTGAGCATGAGGCGCGAGCGCGGGTTCAGCCTGATCGAAATGGTCGTGGCTCTGGTCATCGCCACCGTCCTGCTCGGGCTCGGCCTGAGCAGCTACCGCGCCTACATGGCCAACCAGAAGGTTCGCTCCAACGCCGAGCTTTTCATGATGGGCCTGCAGATGGCGCGGGCCGAGGCGGTCAAGCTCAACCAGCGGGTCGAGTTCGTCCTTACCAGCGACGCGCCGACCGCAGCCAGCGTGGACACCGCCACGACCAGCACCACAGGCAGCAACTGGATGGTGCGTGCCCTGGCGGCGGCGGGCAACAGTTTCATCGAAGGCAAATCGGGCACGGAAGGCGGCGGCACGCCCATCAGCGTCACCGGCAGTATTTCCAACGTGGTTTTCGACGGCTTCGGCATGCCGATCGGGCTCGCCGCGGTCGCCACCTTCACGTTTTCCAACCCGACGGCCGGCGAGTGCGCCACGGCGGGCGGCGGCGGCGGCCCGATCCACTGCCTCGAGGTGCGCCTCAGTCGCGGCGGCCAGGCCCGTATGTGCGACCCGGCCGTTGCCGTCACCGATACGCGGAGCTGCGGCATATGAAACATCGCCGGATACTGCGCGCCCAGCGCGGCATCTTTCTGCTCGAGGTGCTGATCGCCGTGGTCATTTTCGCCATCGGCATTCTGGCCATGATCTCGATGCAGGCGGTCACGATAGCAGCGCAGAACGACTCGCAGTACCGCGTCGAGGCGGAACACCTGATCGATGACCTCATCGCCCAGATCCGCATCGGCGTCACCCATGACAGCAACACCGGCAACGTCGATGCCGCCAGCTTCGCCGCCTTCGCCCACCGCCCCACGGGGACCACCTGCAACTACTCGCTCCCGGCGTCGGCCAGCGCCGTCGTCACCAGCTGGATCAACACCGTGCGCGGACTGGACAGCGGCGGCACTGCGCTTGCCGGCAAGGGCCTGCCGGGCGTCACCGATGCGCGGATACAGATACTCGCCGACAATTCGACCGCCGGCATCAACCAGGTGCGCATCACCCTCTGCTGGCAAGGGGCGAATGACAAGGCGGCGCACCGCCACTCCGTGGTGGCCTACATTGACTGAGCGCGCTGCATCTGTCAGGCACTGCCGGGGCCGCCGCAAGTCTGCAGCAGGCTTTTCTCTGGTCGAAGTCCTCATCGGCACGCTGCTGTCGATGGTCACCTTCCTGATCATGTTCCAGATGTTCGACAGCTGGGACAAGAACCGGCGGTCCACCTCCGCCGGCGGCGGCGCCGCCGTCACCGGGGCGCTGGCCCTGTTCAGACTCGAGCGCGACCTGCGCCTTGCCGGTTTTGGTTTCGGCAATGCCGTCGAACTCGGCTGCACGGTCAACGCCTACGATGCGACGCGGGCGAATGAGGCCGCATCCTCATCCGGCGCGGTTTCAGCCACCTCGACCCATGCGTTTTCCTTCCCGCTGGTGCCGTTCCAGATTTACGGCGGCACCGCCGCGGCCGGCTCGCCGCAGCAGATCGCTACGCTGTACGGCAGCTCCGAAGCCAGCCAGGCCACCCGCTTCGCCGCCACTGCGGCCGCAGGCGCGCAGCCCTACACCGACGCCACGACGACCAGCACCCAGATGGACGTCGGCGCCCTCGGCAACATTCAGCAAGGCGATCTGGTCATCATGGCCCAGGAAACCACGCCCTATCTCTGCGACCTGATGGAAGTGACCAACAACGGCCTTGCCGGCGGCCGCATCTTCGAACACAAGGACAGCACCCAGGGCGATTATTGCCATTTCTACACCGACACCCATACCCCCCCCTGCGCGCTGCCGAATACCAACCTGAGCACCAACACGACCCCCCGCTTCAACAACCCGGGCTTCGCCGGTCCCACCCCCACCGGTCGCATCTATGTGCTGGGGCCCCGCCCTCAGCGCCGCGTCTGGCAGATCCGCAACGGCCGCACCCTGGCGTTTGCCAATGACCTGCCGACCTACACCGTTTCCAGCGCCGGCGTCGTCACGGCGGAAGCCGTCAATGAGTTCACCGATGTCGCCGACAACATAATCAACCTCCAGGCACAGTACGTTTTCTCGAGTACTGCGCCGGCTGCCTGCACCGCCAGCGCCACCTGGCGCACGGACACACCTTCGGCGGCTTGCCAGGGCTCGGTCTGGGCGGTGCGTATCGCTCTGCTGGCGCGCAGCGACCAGTTCGAAAAGACCTGGGGCGTGCCGGTCGACGCCACCGGCTTTGCCGTCGCGCCGCGCTGGTCGGGCGGCAGCTTCGGCATGAGCAACCTGAATACCGTCCTCAATGCCGACGGCAGCGTCAGCAGCAGCGACTGCACCCCCGCGCGGGACTGCTTTACCACCACCACACTCGCCACCCAGTCCAAGGATCCGAAAGACTGGCGGCATTACCGCTACCGGGTGCTTGAGTCCATCGTTCCGCTGAAGAACGTCATGTGGGGCTCACGCTGATGGCCATTGCACAGAAAGCCCCGGCCTTTTCTGCCGCCTCAAGACCGGCGTCGCCACGCGGCCAGCGCGGGGTGGTCCTCATCATCGCCCTGGTGATGATGATCACCATCACCTTCGCCGGCCTCGCCCTGTTCCGCCAGGTCGGTCTGGGTGCGGTCATCATCGGCAATCTGGCGTTCAAGCAGGGCGCCACCAGCGCGGCCGACCGCGGCGTGGAACAGGCCCGGGCCTGGCTCATCAACCCCAACCTGGCCTCGATTGCGGTACTGCAAGGGGATACGGTATCAGGCATCAAGGGCTATTACGCCGCCTCCTGCTACACCGCCAGCGACCCCTGGGGTACCGGTGTGCCCACCCGCACCGACCTCAACTCCAGCTGCCGCCTGAGGGTGGTCGGCGGCACGATGCAGACCTTCGATCCGCTGGCCTATACCTGGAACGACAACACCTCGACCCTCGCCCTCGGCCCCGATACCGATGCCAATGGCCTCGATTCCGCCGGCAATACCGTGCGCTACGTCATACACCGCCTGTGCAACATGGACGGTTCGATCTACGACACGCACGTATTCAGCAGCGGCGACCAGGACACCCAGGCCTGCGTGCTGGCGACCGGCGGCCGCCTTTGTCTCGATCCGGGTCTGGCCTATGCGAAGGAATGCATCGGCCAGAGCGTGCAGCCGTATTACCGGGTGACGGTCCGGGTGCAGGGGCTGCGCAACACACTCAGTTTTGTTGAAGTCGTCGTTTTCTAAGGAGTCCAGCATGGTCAATCCATCCATCCGCCGCATCGTCAATCTGTGCGCCGCCGCCTTGCTGCTGGCCGCCCCCCTGACTGAAATCCGGGCCGGGCTTACCGATATCGCCAATTCCCCCCTGGCCAACCGCCGCTCCTCCGACATCAAGCCGAACATCATGCTGATCCTGGATGACTCCGGTTCCATGACCTACGACGCCATGCCCGACGGTTCGGCCAACTACAACGCCTTCGGTCCCGGTCAGCGCAGCTATCTGTGCAACACCATCTACTACAACCCCAACCCGACCGACGCCGGCGTGCTGCTCAAGCCTTACCTGGTGCCGCCCGACGAGACCGGCACCGACCTCAACAGTTCCGCGCCGGCGACGTTCAGTGCCGCTTATGACAATGGCTTTTCCGCATATGACGGCCTGTGGGCCGGCCAGACCGCGAATCTTGCCGCAGACCAGCACTACGGCACCGGCATCGGGACCTTCACCAGTTCCAGCCAGGCCGCCTACTACTGGAATTATCTCGGCAGCGTGGCGGTAACGCCGACTTCCGGCGTCTGCGCCCTGAGCGGTGACCCCGTCGTTAACAGTGCCGCCATCACCGGCCTCTGCGCCGCCACCGCTGTCGCCGACAGAAGCCTGTATTGGCCCATCACCGCCCCGCCCAGCGACGCCGCCTGCGCCGCCGCCAATGCCGCGACGCCCACCCTGGTCTGGACACGGGTTGCCAGCGCCGCCACCGCCGCCAACGTCACCGGCCTCTGCGCCGCAACCCTCGCCAGCGACAGCGGCAGCTTCGTCGCCATCACCACCACGCCCAGCGACGCCGCCTGCGCCGCCGCCAATGCCGCGACGCCGAAACTGATCTGGAAAAAAATAGTCGTCGGCGCCACCTCCAGCCCCATCTCGGGCTATGACGAACGGCAGCGCTACGCCAACTGGTATTCGTATTACCGCACCCGGCTGCAGATGATGAAATCCGCCCTCGGCCGCGCCTTCCAGACCCTGATCGTCACTGACTCCAGCCCGGCTGGCAAGAAGCAATACCGCACCGGCTTCATCACCATCAATCCGCAGCAGCTCGACGGCGTCAACACCCAGTCCTCGGTCTATGGCTACGATCCCGGCGCGCCCTACAACTCCAAGTTCCTCGAACTCAGGAATTTCGACACCCTCAGCGGCAATACCCAGCCCAACATGTGGTTCAGGATCCTCTACGCCCAGCGCCCCAACGGCCAGACACCGCTGCGCGAAGGCCTCTCGCGCGTCGGCCGCTATTACGCCGGCAAGAACGACGGCCCCAATGTCGGCATGATCACCGCCGATCCGGTCAATTCGCCGTCGGTGTACTCGGCCGCACATGACCCCGTGCAATACGCCTGCCAGCAGAACTTTGCCATCCTCACCACGGACGGCTACTGGAACAGCCCGCCGGGAAGCATCGGCGGCTTCAAGCTGCCCTACACCAGCGCCAACAACAACCTGGCCAATGTCATGGACAACCAGGACGGCGACATCACCGAGACCGACGCCTACGGCCAGGGTCTGGCCATCGGCGCGCGACCGGTCTTCGACGGCACCGCGGCCACCACCGGCAACGTCTATGACGCCCTCAACCAATACACGCTGGCCGCCTGCACCTGGTATTACAAGACCACCAACCAGGCCCTGAAGTGGGTGAAAACCGTGAGCCGCACCACGGCGCAAACCAACAAGACCGATTCCCAGGTCGCGCAAAGCACCGCGCAGATGAAGCAGACCACCTACACCAGCCACCAGCGCGACGCGCAACTGAAGCAGAGCACCCAGCAAAGCCAGCAGGAAACCTGGCAGATCTTCAAGAGCACGCTGCAGGTGCTGAAGAGCACCAGCCAGCCGCAAGCCAGCCTGTGGCAGGTTGATCGCACCCGCTATCAGGACTACCAGACCACGGACGTCGTGAAGAAGGTCTCGACCCAGTTGCAGTCGCGCAGCCGCGTCGTCACCAAGACCACCTTGCAGACCCTGCAAACCACCACCATTACGCAGAAGACCCAGGTGGTGTATAGCGCCACCACCTCATCGCCACGCCAGAGCCGGGTGCAGAACCTGGAAACCTCGACGCAGGCGCTGCAAAGCACCGACCAGTGGCTGGCCTGCAATGGCGCCGGCCTCAATTGCGTTCCGGCCCAGTCCTGCACCGCTGTCCTCGAGGTGAGAACCTGCCAGCACAACGTCACCACCGACGTCGCGGTGGCTTCCTGCAGCGCGCAAACCGGCAGTTCCGGCAACAGCTGGATCACCATAACCTGCAGCAATCCATCGGCCACCAATTACAGCAGCACCCCGGTTTCATCCTGTACCGCTCAAACGGGGGCAGCCGGCAACAACTGGATCACCAAGACCTGTTCGAACACCAACTACACCAGCCAGCCGGTGCAGAGCTGCACGGCCCAGACCGGCACGGCCGGCAACGGCTGGGTCACCCTCACCTGCCCTGCCGCCGCGACCAGCAACCTGGGCAACGTCGATCCCGCCACGAGTTGCTCCATCGCCGCCGCCAACGGCACCTGCACCGTCAATGGCACCGCGCCCAACTGGATCAACACCACCTACACCAAGGCCACCACCCTCAGCGGCGTCAGTTCCTGCCCCAGCAATCAGACCGCCACAGCCGGCAACAGCTGGACCGCCTTCACCTGCTTCAACTGGACGTCCACCGCCAATACGCCGGTAGCCACCAGTTGCGCGGCCTTTAACTCGACCCGGGCCGGCAACCTCGCCGCCAACACGCCGGCGGGTCTCAACAACCCCGCCATTACAGGCGCCTATTGGGAAAACACCACCTGCTCCACATCGGCCGATTCGGCCACGATCAACGTCATCGACAACGGCAGTGACTGTTCCCTGACGCCTACCCTCGGCTCGCCCAACACCACCTCGTACTACAAGCAGACCGCCACCCTTGCCAACAGCTACAAGGCCATCTACTGCACCTACCCCACCGGCAGCACCACCGCCAACGCCGGCTGGGCCACCAGCGGCGCCACCAACTGGGCAGTGCCCGGCGCCGGCGGCTGCACCCCCGGTGCCGGCGTCGACGTCGCGGCGGACGCCTATGGCACCAGCCCGACCTTTACCCACGTCCAGTGCCGCAGCCACGACATCACTGCGGCGCCGACCAGTGCCGCCTGTAGCAACCAGACCGGCAGCAGCGGCAACAGCTGGATCACCATCGCGTGTACCACCGGCAACGCCTACAACAATTCCAACCAGATCGCCGGCCCCTGTCCCACCGTCACCAACGGTACCAACGGCTACAACACCGGCGCCAAGACCGCCTTCACCGGCCCCGCCGGCTACGCCGGCCCGACCGGCGTGGTCTGGGTCACCACGACCTGCAACAACAACGTCGTGACCGAGGCCTCCAACACGGTGCCGCGCGCGACCTGCGGCTGCGACACCGAGGGCTACGTCCAGGCCACGCCGCAGTCCTGCACCGTCGCTGCCAGCGCCGGCAACAGCTGGACGCGGACCGTGTGCACGCGCACCTACGAGGGCACCGTACCGGTCGCTACCTGCACCGCCGGAACAGCCGCCACCACGCCTTACTGGCAAACCATCTGTCCGGGCAACACCACCACCACCAATGTCCCGGTCGCCAGCTATGCCGCCGGCTGCAACTGCAGTCCGGGCGCCGGAAACACCTGCACCGACCCGCCGACGCTGGCCAACAACTACACCACCTCGGTGTGCACCGGCACCGCCACGGGGCCGACAGCAGTCCAGACCTGCTACAACGCCGCCTACCTCACCACCGCCGGCACCACGTCCGCCGATCCCACGGCCGGCACGCCGACCGTCAGCCAGGCCGCGACCGCTGCCAACGCCTGGACGGCGACCACCTGCACCTTCAATCAGACCGCGGCGCTCGCCTACGTCGGCATTTGCAGCAGTCCGCCCTTCAGCAACCCGATTACGCCGAACGGCGCGGGCAGTACGGCCTACAACGCCGGCAATTCGACCTGGTACCACTGCACCCGCAGCACCACGGGCGACTTCTACGGCGTCAGCACGCCGGCGATCCATTATGTCGATCCCACCGCGCCCAACACCTCCTGCGGCTGCACCCCGGCCACCAACGGCTCCTGCAACCCGGTCGGCAGCGGCACGGCGGGGGCCAACTACCTCTTCACCAATTGTGCCGACGTCACGACCCGCACGCCGATCGCCAGTTGCTCCGGGGTTGCCGCCTTGCCCACCAACCTCAACAACTACACGCTGAGGACCTGCCCCAACACCGTCTATAACGGCATCAACAACATCGCCGTGCAAACCTGCCCCTCGACCAGCGGCACCGGCGCCCTGCCCTCGGCCGCCAGCTACGCCAGCAACCTCGGCGGCGGCATCTACGGCGGCACCGACGTCGCCGCCGGCGGCTGGAACTACTACACCACCACTTGCACTCTCAACAACAACAGCGCCGGCACGGTCAATCCCGCCACCTGCGGCTGCACCATCGCCACCGACAACGGCTCATGCGTCGCCATCGCCGCCACCGCGGGCAACAGCTGGACCACCACTACCTGCAACAAGACCTCCGTCCTCACTCCGTTGCAAAGCGGCACCTGCACCCCGGTCACGGAGACCAGCGGCAACAGCTGGACGCGGACCACCTGCCCGGTGACCACCAGCGGTCCGACCGCGATCAACCCGGCCCTGTGCGGCTGCACCCCCGCCGCCAATTCGACGTGTGCCGTCGCCGGCAGCAGTCCGAGCACGGTCAGCGGCGTTCCGGTCTGGGCCGACACGGTCTGCACCGATGCCACCAGCGGTCCGACGCCGGTCGGCACCTGCACCACGGTCGCCACGTCCGCCGCCGGCAACACGCCGCCGTGGAGCACGACCACCTGCGACACGACCAGTTCGAACCTCAACACCAGCAATGTGGCGACACAAACCTGCACCGCGGTGAGCGGCGCCGCCGCGGTGGCGCCGGAGTATGTCACCACCACCTGCACGCCGGTCGCCAGCGGCAAGAAGCTGCAATATCAAACCAGCATGCAGCAGACGCCCGTCCAGTACAGCGGCGGGGTACTGGTGCACAGCGACCCGGGAGTCTGGAGTGCCTACACGGCAGCCACCGACATGTCCCAGTGCCTCGGCTCCAACACCGACCAGGCCTCGTGGCCGGCCTTGCTGGCCAACGGCCGGCCCTCGCCGGGCACGGTGACCAACCCCCCCCTGGCCTCGATCAGCGCCAGTTGCGTCAGCACCGGCTGGCCCTGCCTGGTGATGGGCGGCGGCACGGCCGGCGGCAGCCTCAACAGCCTCGCCGACGTCGCGGCGTATTACTACAAGACCGATTTGCGCCCGGCCGGCAGCACCGGCTACAACGGCCGCGACGTATCGGCCAACATCGTGCCCTTCTCCGCCACCGACATCACGGAAGGCGACATGGCGAAGTGGCAGCACATGACCACCTTCACCATGGGCCTCGGCGTTTCCGGCCAGATCACCTACAACCCGGACTACACCAGCAAGCCGGTCGGCAGCTTCACCGGCGGCGTGCCCAACGAGCCCTTCCAGAAGATCCGTTGCCAGGGGCCCGACAACGTGCAGTTCAGCGATCCCAACCTGTGCCTGGGCTGGCCGCTGCCGGTGGCGAACTCGGCTACCGCCGTGGATGATCTGTGGCATGCCGCCGTCAATGGCCGCGGCCGCTACTTCAGCGCCGGCGACCCGTCCGCGGTGTTCACCGGACTGTCCAGCGCCCTGCAGGCGATCGGCCAGCAAAGCGGCGCCGGTACCGCCGCGACGATTTCAAACCACGATCCGGTGGCGGGCAACGACCTCACCTTCCGCGCCGGCTTCCGCACCGTAGACTGGACCGGAGACATCCGCGCCCAGCAGCTTTACACCGGCACCGACATAGCACTCGAAGGCACGACCCTGCCCGGCGTCATCTGGTCGGCGCAGGACAAGCTCGACGGCAAGGTAGGCGCCGCCTGCGACAACCGCAGCATCTACATGGTGCGTATGGGGGGCACCAACAACCTGACGCCCTTCAGCTGGAACAGCTACGCCTGCGACTCATCCAGCGCGCCGACCGGCAGCGCCGGCACCGGGCTCAATGTCACTGAAAAGGCGCTGTTTTCCTCGACCGCCTCGGCTTATGCCACGCCCTTCGCCATGAATTCCTGGTCACAGTTCATCGGCATGACCGACGGCAGCAACGGCGTGGACCAGCGGGTGTTGGCCCAGGGCGCCAACCTGGTGAATTTCCTGCGCGGACAGCGCGGCATGGAGGACTTCGCCTCCGGCAGCAGCACCAAGCTGTTCCGCAAGCGCGTCCATGTCCTCGGCGACATCATCGGCTCGCCGCCGCTCTACGTGCCGCCGCCCAGCGAACAGTTCGCGGATAACGGTTACACCAACTTCAAGGCCGTCAATGCCACCCGCGCGCCGATGATCTATGCCGGCGCCAACGACGGCATGGTGCACGCCTTCAGGGCCGGCACTAACGCCTCCGACGCCACGGGAGGCACCGAGGCCTGGGCGATCATCCCCAGCGCGGTGGTGCCCAACCTCTTCCGCCTGGGCGATGCCGGGTATGCGGAAACCCATACCTACTTCGTCGATGGACCTCCCGCCGGCGGCGATGTCTATGACTATACCCAGACCTCGCCGGTCGATTGCAGCACGACGCTGGTCCCGACCCTCGCCAAGAACTGCTGGAAGACCATCGTCGTCGGCGGCCTCGGCGCCGGCGGCCGCGGCTACTACGCGCTGGATGTAACCATTCCGAGCGCGCCCAAGGTTCTGTGGGAATTCAACTGGAGCAATACCTGCTACGACCCGAGCGACGCCGGCACGCAGGAAAGCACGGGCTATGCGGATTGCCATCTCGGCCTGACCTATGGCACGCCGATGATTACCAAGCTGGTCGGCGGCACCTGGGTGGTGATCGTCAGTTCCGGCCTCAACAACGTCAATTCGCCGGCCAAGGCAGGCGACGGCCAGGGCTACCTGTATGTGCTGAATGCCATCACCGGCAAGATCATGAAGAAGATCACCACCGGGGTCGGCGATGCCAGCAACCCCTCCGGCTTCGCCTTCATCAATGCCTACGTCGAAAACTACGTGCAGGACAACACCGCACAGCGGGTGTATGGCGGCGACATGCTGGGCAATGTCTGGCGCATCGATCTGATGCGCCTGACCGACCCCAACGATCTGACAACCATCGAGCAACATTACGACATCGTCAAGCTCGCCACCCTGCTCGACCCGAGCGGCAACCCGCAGGCGATCACGACCATGCCGCAGATGATGAACGTGGGCGCCGCCAAGACCCGCATGGTGTACGTCGGCACCGGCCGCTATCTGGGCGAATCGGACCTGGCGACAACACAGGTACAGACCGTGTATGGCTTGAGCGAGGACCTCAACATGCACAGCGATTCGGCCGACTACATCGCCAACGGCAACACGGTCCTGCCCACGGGCGGAATCACGCTGCGACAGAAACTCAACCAGGTCGTGCTGTCCGCGGTCAGCGGCGATCCCACCACGCGCCAGGCCGCTGCTCCGGTGTGCGCCGCAGCCGCCAATGCCACCTGCGCCGGCTGGTATGCCGACCTGCCGGACAGCGGTGAGCGGATCACGGTGGATATGCGTCTGATCATGGGATCGCTGATCGTTCCCAGCAACGTGACCAACCTCACCGCCTGCGACATCGGCGGCAACAGCTGGCTCAACGTGTTCGATCCCGCAACCGGCGGCGAAGTCCCCAGCAGCCCGTTCAAGGCCGGCAAGTACATGCCCGGCTCGCTCACCGTAGGCCTGACGCTGATACGCGGTCAGTCGGGAGTCATCCGCGCCATCATCACCAAGTCGGACGACACCCAGGAGGTCATGACCGTACCGACGCAGCAGGCGCCGCCGCTGGGACGTCGTACCAGCTGGCGCGACCTGATGACCGACAGGTAGCATGACATTGACGGTATGACCCGCCGCATGGCGGGTGGCGAAACCCGCTCCGGCCGACCGGAGCGGGTTCGTTTTTCCCGGGCGCTGATCGTCTCCCTGCTGCTGCATGCGTCGGTTCTGATGCTCCAGGCCGGGCCGCGGGCGGACCGGCACGCGGCGCCTGCGCTGCCCGGCGGCGTCATCGAGGCGCACTTGCACCGCGCCGCGCCCGATGCGGTACCGCTGCCATCCTTGCCGGCACCTGGCGAGCCGCAAGCGGCGATGCCGCAACCGGCCCTGACGGCGACAGCTGACGCGCCCAGGCCACCCTCGCCGGCGACCACCCCGGCCGTCGCGCCGGCGGCGGCGAGCACGGCCGGGGCAGGAGCGGAAGTCGCCGCCGGCGCGGCGGCAGGCGAAGATTTCTTGTTGATCCCGTCGCTGCCGGCCCTGCCCGCCCTGCAAAAAATGCCGCGACGCCCCTCCCTGCTGGCCCCGCTGCGCGTGACCTATCCGCCCAATGTGCGCATGCAGGGGGGACGGGTGAGGGTGCGCATTCTGCTCGACGAAAGCGGCAACGTCGAGGAGATGCTGGTGACGCACGCCGTCCCGGCGGGGGTGTTCGACCATGCTGCGCTGTCGCTGCTGCGCTCGGCGCGATATGCCCCGGGCTTCGTCGGCCAGATGCCCCTGCGCAGTTACCTGTTCATGGAAGTGAGCTTCGGCCCCGGCCAGTTGGGGCAGCAGGTCTGGTATGCGGGCGATACCAGGGCGCCGCCTTCATTCAGGATTCCACCTACCCCGCGGCCGGCCGGTCCCTGAACGGAAAACCGGCAGCTTGCTGCCGGATCAGGCGGTCGGCAGAAATTCGAAGTCCGTGTAGTCGCCGCTCCCGGCAGCCACCGCCACGTTGTCGACAACAGCCCCGGCCGGACCGAGCCGGCTCCAGGCCAGCATCTCCGCAATGCTTCCGGCATCGCCGGCAATCATGGCCTCGACTGTGCCGTCGCGGCGGTTGCGCACCCAGCCCCTGACGCCCAGCAGGCGCGCCTGCGCCGCCATCGCGTAACGGAAACCGACGCCCTGCACGATGCCGGTGATGACCAGATGACGAGCCTCGCTCACTTCACTTTCATTCCCGGTTGCGCGCCGCTGTCGGGCGACAGCAGGAACAGTCCGGGCGACTTGCCATCGGCATCGGAAGCGGCAAGCACCATGCCTTCGCTCAAGCCGAATTTCATCTTGCGCGGAGCCAGATTGGCCACCATCACGGTCAGCCGCCCGACCAGTTGCGCCGGATCGTAAGCCGACTTGATGCCGGCGAAGACATTGCGTGTCTTGCCGGCGCCTTCGCCGAGATCGAGCGTCAGGCGGATCAACTTGTCGGCACCTTCGACGTGCTGCGCGTCGGCAATGCGCGCGATGCGCAGGTCGACCTTGGCGAAGTCGTCGATGGACGCATAGGGCTCCCAGGGGTTGGCCACCGCCTGCACGCTGTCCTCGCTGTGTTGCTGGTGCTGGGCGTGACGCTGCGGCGAATGCGGCTCTGCGGCCGCCACGACGGGCTTGGCGACCGGCGCCAGCGACTCGCGGTTGGCGGCGATCAGGGCCTCGATCTGCTTCGGGTCGATGCGCTGCATCAGGTGTTCGTAGGCGTTGATCAGGTGCGCCGGCGGCAGCAGGTGGCCGGCATCGGCCCAGTGCAGCGGAGCGACATTGAGGAATTCCTCGGCGCGCTGCGCCAGCTTCGGCAGCACCGGCTTGATATAGACGGTCAGCAGGCGGAAGGCGTTGATCAGCACGGTGCAGACGTAATGCAGCTGCTCCTCGTGCTCTGCCGACTTGGCCAGCTGCCAGGGCTGGTTCTTGTCCACGTACTGGTTGATCTGGTCGGCCAGCGCCATGATGCGGCGCAGGGCGCGGGCCGAATCGCGGCCCTCGTAGTAGCCGGCGATTTCCTCGGCGGCGGCGGCGATGCCGGGCAGGTCGGCATGGAAGCGCTCGTTGCTATGGGCGTGCAGCAAAGCCCCGCCGAAGCGCTTGGCGATGAAGCCGGCGGCGCGGCTGGCGATGTTGATGTACTTGCCGACCAGGTCGGAATTGACGCGCTGGGTGAAGTCGTCGAGATTGAGGTCGATGTCCTCCATGCTGCCGTTGAGCTTGGCGGCGAAGTAGTAGCGCAGCCATTCCGGGTTGAGGCCCTGCGTCAGGTAGGACTCGGCGGTGATGAAGGTGCCGCGCGACTTCGACATCTTGGCGCCGTCGACGGTGAGGAAGCCGTGGGCGAAGACCTTGGTCGGCGTGCGGTAGCCGGCGTGTTCCAGTTCGGCCGGCCAGAACAGGGCGTGAAAGTAGAGGATGTCCTTGCCGATGAAGTGGTAGAGCTCGGTGGTGGCGCCCTTGCCCCAGAACTCGTCGAAATCGAGGCCCTTCTTCGCACAGAAGTTCTTGAACGAACCCATGTAGCCGATCGGCGCATCGAGCCAGACGTAGAAGAACTTGCCCGTGCCCTTGCCGCCCTCGCCGGGAATCTCGAAGCCGAAATAGGGTGCGTCGCGCGAGATGTCCCAGTCGGTGAGCTTGTTGTCGCCGGCAACGCCCAGCCATTCCTGCAGCTTGTTGGCGGCCTCCGGCTGCAGGCGCTCCTGCTCTTGCGTCCATTGCCGGAGAAAAGCCTGGCAGCGCGGATCGGAGAGCTTGAAGAAATAATGGTCGGAAGACTTCAGCACCGGCGCCGCGCCGGAGACCGCCGAGTAGGGATTCTTCAGATCGGTCGGGGCATAGGCCGCGCCGCAGGATTCGCAGGCATCGCCGTACTGGTCGGCGGTGCCGCACTTGGGGCATTCGCCCTTGATGAAGCGGTCGGGGAGGAACATCTTCTTCAACGGATCGTAGTACTGCTCGATGGAGCGCACTTCGATCAGGCCGGCGGCACTGAGCTTGGCGAATATGTCTTCGGAATAGAAACGCGTTTCGTCCGAATGCGTGGTGTAGTAATTGTCGAAGGCGACATGGAAGCCGGCGAAATCGCGCGAATGTTCGGCATGGACGCGTGCGATCAGGGCTTCGGGCGAGATGCCCTCGGCTTCGGCGCGCAGCATGATCGGCGTGCCGTGGGTGTCGTCGGCGCAGACGTACCAGCATTCGTGGCCGCGCAGCTTCTGGAAGCGCACCCAGATGTCGGTCTGGATGTACTCGACCAGATGGCCGAGGTGGATGGCGCCGTTGGCATAGGGCAGCGCGCTGGTAACGAGGATCTTGCGGGTCATGACACTGTCTTTCCGGGTGCCGGCGGCGGCCGTGTGGCCTGCCGCATCGAAGCCTCGCATTGTACCGGCTGAGGTGGCTGACGGCGGCAAGATAGCCGGCGGACGCCCCGGGCCAGCCGGTAGAATGCCGCCGATGAGAGTCCTCGGCATCGAATCCTCATGCGACGAAACCGGTGTCGCGCTCTACGATACGGAGCGCGGCCTGGTCGGCCATGCCGTGCATACCCAGGTGGCGATGCACGAGGCCTATGGCGGCGTGGTGCCGGAACTGGCCTCGCGCGACCATATCCGCCGCCTGATTCCCCTGCTGCAGCGGGTGCTGGACGAAGCGCACTGCTCGCGTCAGGACATCGACGCCATCGCCTACACGGCGGGGCCCGGACTGGCCGGTGCCTTGCTGGTCGGCGCCAGTTTCGCCGAGGCGCTGGCGCTGGCGCTCGATGTTCCCGCGCTGCCGGTGCATCACCTCGAAGGCCACCTGCTCTCGCCGCTGCTGGGCGACGAGGCGCCGGCCTTCCCCTTCATCGCCCTGCTGGTATCCGGCGGCCACACGCAACTGATGCGCGTGGCGCGGGTCGGCGACTACCAACTGCTCGGCGAATCGCTCGACGACGCCGCGGGCGAAGCCTTCGACAAGACCGCCAAGCTGCTCGGCCTCGGCTATCCCGGCGGGCCGGCGCTGGCCGCGCTGGCCGCCAGCGGCAGGCCGGGCCGCTACAAGCTGCCGCGGCCGATGATCAACAGCGGCGATCTGTCGTTCAGCTTTTCCGGGCTGAAGACCGCCGTGCTGACCCTGGCCCGCGCGCAGGAACTGACCGGTGCCGACAAGGCCGACCTGGCGGCGGAGTTTCAGGAAGCCGTGACCGAAGTGCTGGCCGTCAAGGCGGTCGCGGCCTGCCGCCGGCAGCGGCTTTCATCTCTGGTAGTGGCCGGCGGCGTCGGCGCCAACCGGCGCCTGCGCCAGAGGCTGGATCAGGCCATGACACAGCTCGGCGGCCGGGTGTTCTACCCGGCGCTCGAGCTGTGCACCGACAACGGTGCCATGATCGCCTTCTGCGGCGCGCAACGCCTGCTGCAGGGCGAGGTTCCCGTATCCGCCCAAGGCGCTTTCGCCGTCCGTCCGCGTTGGCCGCTGGATCAGTTGTCCTGAGTTTCTTTCCTGCCGCCGACGCGACCTTCGCTGCCGGCGAGCAAGTTGCGGATGTTGCTCTTGTGGCGGTAGATCAGCACCGCGCTGACGAGTGTCACGATCAGCGTGATCAGCGTGTTCCCCAGCAGCCACCAGGCAAGGACGGGGGCAGCCGCGGCGGCGGCCAGCGCCGCCAGCGAGGAATAGCGCGTGACGGCGATCACCGTCAGCCAGATGCCGGCCGTGATCGCCGCCAGTGCGCCGGAGAATCCCAGCAGCACGCCGAGCGCGGTGGCCACGCCCTTGCCGCCGCGGAATCCAAGGGTGAAGGGAAAGACGTGGCCGAGGAAAGCCGCCAGACCCGCTGCCGCAACTGCCGCCTCGCCCGCGCCCGCCAAGGCGGCGACGAACATCGCCAGCCAGCCCTTGGCCGCGTCACCGATCAGCGTCAGCAGTGCCGCCGCCTTGTGGCCGCTGCGCAGCACGTTGGTGGCGCCCGGATTGCCCGAGCCGAAACTGCGCGGATCCGCCAGGCGGAAGGCGCGCGAGACGATCACGGCAAACGGCAGCGAACCGAGCAGATAGCCGAAGACGGCAGAAACAAGCAGGTTCATCGCGGATTTCCGAAACAGGCGAGGCCGGAAAAGCATCTGCCACGGCGACACGGCGGCACGGCGCAAAGCAAGAGCTTGAACGCCATCCATCGCATTTGCCGTGCCCGCCGTGTCGCCGTGTCGCCGTGGTCAGGCATTTGAGTATTGCTCACGAAATGTAACGACTTGAGTCGCCAGTGACTAGAATGGCGCGATTCTAAACTGGAGGCGTGATGGACTTCATTTTCATCGACGACATGCGCGTCGAAGCGCATGTCGGAATCTTCGAGCGCGAGAAAGCGGCCCCGCAGACGCTGGAGATCAGCCTGACCTTCGGCGTGCCCGACGAGGCGGCGCAGGTCGACGACATCGACAAGACCATCCGCTACGACGCGGTAATCGACCGCATCCGCGCCGAACTGGCGACGCATCACTTCAACCTGCTGGAGACGCTCGGCGAATATGTCATCGGCCTGTTGCTGAACGAGTTCGGCGCACCCTGGGTCAAGATCAGCATCGCCAAGATGGGCATCATGAAGGGCGTGCGGCGCGTCGGCGTACAGATCGAGCGCAGCCGCGCAGCCTGAATCACGCCTGTGCCGGATCAGCCCTTGGCGGCATGACCGGCTTTAATCAGCCAGCGCGCACTCGACGATCTTCGGCTGCAGCACGCGCAGAATGTCGTGCGGATGCACTCCCACCAGGTAGCCGCGGCGGCCGCCGTTGATGTAGATCAGCGGCAGGTCGAGGATGGTCTTTTCCAGATGCACCGGCAGGGGTTTCTTGGTGCCGAACGGGGAACAGCCGCCGACCATGTAGCCGGTGTGGCGCAGCGCATCTTCCGGCTTGCAGGGGCTGATCTTCTTGACCCCGATCTGGCGCGCCAGTTCCTTGGTGGACACCTTGCGGTCGCCGTGCATCAGCACGATCAGGGGCTTCGCATTTTCGTCTTCCATGACCAGCGTCTTGACCACGGCATGTTCGGCGACGTTGAGTTCGCGCGCCGACACCTGCGTGCCGCCATGCTCCTCGTATTCGTAGAGATGGTTGGAATGGGCGACGCCGTGCTTGTGCAGGAACTTGGTCGCAGGGGTTTCGGGGGCTGAGGAATTCTGGTAACTGCTGTCGTGTCTCATGATGTTCTACCCGCGTGGATGGTGTTGCCGGTGCAGTTGCTTCAAACGCTCACGTGCAACATGAGTATAGACCTGCGTCGTCGAAATGTCGGCATGGCCAAGCAGCAGCTGCACCACCCGCAGATCGGCGCCGTGATTCAGCAGATGCGTGGCGAAGGCGTGGCGCAGCACGTGCGGCGAGATGCGTTGTGGCGGAATGCCGACGCGCAGCGCGTACTTCTTGACCAGGGTCCAGAACATCTGCCGCGTCATGGCGCCGCCGCGGGTGGTGATGAAGACCGCATCGGAGACGTGCTGCTTGAGCAGTTCGCCGCGGGCGCTGGCCAGGTAGCGCTGCAGCCATTCCGCGGCGATCTGTCCCAGCGGCACCAGGCGCTCCTTCGAGCCCTTGCCCATCACCCGCACGACGTTGTCGTTGAGGCTGATCTCGAACAGGCGCACGCCGACCAGTTCCGAAACGCGCAGGCCGGTGGCGTAGAGCAGTTCGAACATGGCACGGTCGCGCAGGCCGAGCGGGGTATCCACGTCGGGCGCGTCGAGCAGGGCTTCCACCTGCTTTTCCGACAGGGTCTTGGGGAAGCGCTGGATCGTGCCGGGCTTGCCGATGTTCTGCAGCGGATCAGCCTGCAGCCGGCCCTGATCGAGCAGCCAGCGGTAGCAGCGCCGCAGGCTGGCCATCAGCCGCCGCTGGCTGGCTGACTTGATGCCGCCGGGGCGGGCATGGAGGTGGGCGAGGTAGGCGTTGATCGCCGCCTCGTCGGCGTCGATCACAGACTGCTTGCGCGGTTCGAGCCAGGCGGCGAACAGTCCGAGGTCGCTGCGGTAACTCGCCAGCGTGTTCTTCGAGAGTCCGTCGGCGAGCCACAAGGCGTCCGCGAATTCGTCGATCAGCGCAGCGTCAGCTTCTCTCATGTTCAAGCAGCCATCGCTTCACGTCGAGCAGGAAGCCGCCGCGCTGGCGGGCAAATCCGCCCAGGCCCTGATTCGCCGCGACGACGCGGTGACAGGGCACGACGATCGGATAGGGATTGGCGCCGCAGGCATTGCCGACGGCCCGCGGCCCGCTGTGAATTGCCGCTGCCACTTGGCCATAGCTTCTGGTCTGGCCGAGCGGAATCGCCGCGATCTGCTGCCAGACGCGGCGCTGGAAATGCGTGCCGGCCGGCACCAGCGGCAGGCCGAATTCGAAGCCAGGATGCTTCAGCCAGGCGCGCAACTGGCGCACCGCCTCCTGAGCCAGCGGCGTCTGCGGCGCGACTTCGGGCTGCGCTTCAAGGTAGATGATTTCCGTGATCTCGTCGGCGTTGCACGAGATGCCGATGCTGCAGCATGGCGCTGCAATGACAGCGGCGTAGGCCTTCACGGCGGACACTCCCGGAGTTCGATCACGGCGTCATTGTCTATCCCCGGCAGATGATCCGCAAGCGGCGTGCAGACCGAAGAGGTGCACAGCGTGTAGCCGGTGGCGTAAGGGGAATGAGTCAGGCGCAGCACCTTCTGCGGCGGCAAGTCAGGCCGGTAATGCCAGACGCCGTCCTGCAGGACGCTGCCGGCCGGCGGCTCCATGCCGGCGCCGCTGCCGCGGATGCGGGCTTCATCGATGACCAGCGCACCGGCCTCGATGCGCCAGTCCTCCTCCCAGCGGATTTTTTCGATGGAATGGGTCCAGCTCAGGGTGAATGCCGAGACCGCCAGCACGGCGCCCGCCGCGCCGGCAGCCAGGCACAGCATCAGGCGCTGGCGGCGGCCGCTGCCTTGCCGCTGCGCAGCCAGTGCCGGATGATCAGCAGCACCGCCAGGGCGAGGCCGATTTCATCCGACCAGGGCAGGTAGGCCGCCAGCAGCACGGCGGAGCCGATGGTGCCGATGCGCTCCCAGCGCGTCAGCTTCACGCGCCAGTGGCCGACCATCGCCGCCGACCAGAGCATGATGGCGAGGACCGCCTTGCTCACCACCAGGACCACGTCGAGCGCGCTGAACTGTCCCTGCAGCATCAGTGCCGGCTCGTAGACCGCCATGTAGGGCACGACGAAGCCGACGATGGCGATCTGCGTTGCCTTCCAGCCGATGGCGTCGTGGTCGGCCTTGGCGATCGACGAGGCGGCGAGCGCGGCGAGCGCTACCGGCGGCGTCAGGTCGGCCATGATGCCGAAGTAAAAGGCGAACATGTGGCTGATCATCAGCGGCACGCCGAGTTTGGCCAGCGCCGGCGCGGCAATCGCCGCCGTGATGATGTAGTTGGGAATGGTCGGGATCCCGGTGCCGAGAATGATGCAGATCAGCATGGTCAGCAGCAGTGAAAGGAACAGGCTCTTCTCGCCGGCGGCCATGATCCAGGTGGCGAAGGTCGAGGCGGCGCCGGTCAGCGACAGCACGCCGACGATGACACCGACGATGGCGCAGGCCAGCCCCACCGGCAGTGCCTGCTTGGCGCCGTCGACCAGGCTCATTTTCAGCGCGTGGAGAACGTGCCTGCTGCCCCGCACCGAGAAACTGATGGCAACCAGCGCGAGGATGACCGCCAGCACGGGAACGATGCCCCATTGCGCGAAGGTGGATGCGCCGAGGCCGACGGCCAGCCAGAACACGTAGCGGAAAGCGGTCGAGGAAATCCTTGCCGCGATCGCCGCACCGAGGATCAGGATGGCCGTCAGCGACAGGCCGACCATGCCGGCGAACATCGGCGTGAAGCCGTGGAACAGCATGCCGACCAGCGCCAGCAGCGGCAGCGCCAGGTGCCAGTCCTGCTTCAGCGCCTGCCACGGGTTGGGCAGTTCGCTCTTGGGAATGGCGAGCAGGCCCTTGGCACCGGCTTCAAGGTGCACCATCCAGAAGGCGGTGAAGTAATACAGCAGCGCCGGGATGATGGCCGCCTTGACGACATCGGCATAAGGCACGTTGAGGGTTTCCGCCATGATGAAGGCGACCGCACCCATCACCGGCGGCATGATCTGGCCGCCCATGCTCGCCGTGGCTTCGACGGCACCGGCGAACACCGGCGTATAGCCGTAGCGCATCATCAGCGGTATGGTGAATTGGCCGACGGTCAGCACATTGGCCACGCCCGATCCCGAGATGGTTCCCATCAGCCCCGAAGAGAGTACCGCCACCTTCGCCGGCCCGCCCTGAGTGTGGCCGACCGTGCCCAGGGCGAGGGCGTTGAAGAGGCGGATCATGCCGGCATGCTCGAGGAAGGCGCCGAACAGGATGAAGAGGAAGATATAGGTGGCGGAGACCCAGGTCGGCACGCCGAATACACCTTCGGTGGAGAGGAACATGGTGCCGATGATCTGATCGAAGCCGTAGCCGCGATGGGCCAGAAAATCGGGCAGGTATTGTCCCCACAGGCCGTAGGCGAGGCACACCGCGCACATGACGGGCAGGGCCAGTCCCATCAGGCGACGGGTCGCCTCGAACACCAGGACGACGAAGAGGGTGCCCACGGCAAGATCGGCATTCGACGGGTCGCCCGATCTCTGCACCAGTTCCGCCTCGAAAACCCAGTGATAGAGGGAGAGGGCGAACGCACCGAGGGCAAGCAGCCAGTCGTGCCAGGGCACGCGGGAAATCTTCGCGCCGTGGCGGAAACTCGGATAGAGGATGAAGGCAACCGCCAGCAGGAAACCGACGTGGATCGAGCGCGTGACCAGGCTGGAGAGCGGCGAGAAGGCCGCCACCACCAGTTGGAAAGTCGAAAAGGCCAGAGTCAGCGCGGTCAGCAGTTTGAGCGAAAGGCCGCCCAGGCGGCGCGGGATGCCGTGCTCGGAGATCTCTTCGGCGCCGTGATCGGGCGCGGTGACATGATCAAAATGCATACAACTCCCTCCCCCATCCCCTCCCATGGGAGGGGTGACGGGTGCTTACTTCATCAGCCCGGCTTCGCGGTAGTACTTTTCGGCGCCGGGATGCAGCGGGATCGGCGAACCTTTGGCCGCATCGGCCTTGGTGATCGCCTTTGCGGCGGCATGGGCGGCGTAGAGCGTGTCGAGGTTTTCGAACATGGACTTCGTCATCTTGTACACGACATCGTTCGACACGCCTTCATGGGTGACGAGAAAGTTCTGCACCTTGATCGTGGCAACCTCGGCATTCTGGCCTTCGTATGTCTTGGCCGGTATCACGGCGACCTGGTAGGCCGCATCGCCGATCTTCGGCACGATGTCGGCCGGAATGGTGACAATGGTCATCTTGACCGAGGTGGCCAGATCGCGGATGGCGGCAACGCCGATTCCTGCCGAGATCAGCGAAGCATCCAACTGGCGGTTCTTCATGAGTTCGATGGATTCGCCGAAGGGCAGGTATTCGACCTTGCCCAGATCCTTGTAGCTCATGCCGGCCGCCTTGAGGATGGCGCGGGAATTGAGTTCGGTGCCGCTCTTCGGCGCACCGACGGCCAGCCGCTTGCCCTTGAGGTCGGCCAGGGTCTTGATGCCGGAATCGGCGGCGGCGACGATCTGTATGTAGTTGGAATAAATCGCGGCGACGGTGCGCAGCTTTTTCAGCGGCGTCTTGAAGCCGGCCTCCTCGTCGCCCTTCCAGGCATCGGACAGCGAATCGCCGAGGGTGAAGGCGATCTCGCCGCGCCCGGCCTGCAGCAGGTTGAGGTTCTCGGCGCTGGCCTTGGTCGCCTGCACCGAGATCTTGGCATCGGGCATTGCCTTGCTGTAGATCTGCGACAAACCGACGCCCATCGGGTAATACACGCCGGAGGTGCCGCCGGTCAGCACGTTGACGAAATCGGCGGCATGGGCGGAGGCGGCGAGAGACAGGGCGGCAACGGCGGCCAGCAGAATGTGGATTTGCTTCATGGCGGGTGACTCCTCCGGAATGTGGAATTTTTCTAGTTTGAAGCTTACAACACTCCGACTCCGGCAGAGCAAGGACAGCGACGACGCTTCGTGACAGAATCACCTCTTGCCCGTATTCAGCAGGAAAGCGCATGAAACTGCCAAGACCCGGAAGTCTGGCCGGCGATTTTTGGGGCGGCTTCGCTGCCATGCTGGTGGCGCTGCCCTCAGCCATCGCCTTCGGCGTGACGATCTACGCGTCACTCGGCGGGTCCTATGCCGCGTACGGCGCGCTGGCCGGCATCCTCGGCGCAACGGCGCTGGGGCTGGTGGCCTCAGCCATGGGCGGTACCAACCGGCTCATTTCGGCGCCCTGCGCGCCGGCGGCGGCGGTGCTGGCGGCGTTCGCCATCGAGCGCATCCATCACGGCACGGAACCGGCTGCGGTGGTCGTCCTGCTGGCGGCGCTCGGGTTGGCGGCGGGCGGGTTGCAGGTGCTGTTCGGCAGCGTCGGCCTCGGCCGGCTGATCAAGTACATGCCCTATCCGGTGGTCAGCGGCTATCTCTCCGGCGTCGGGCTTTACATCATATCCGGACAGGTGCCGAAGTTTCTCGGCACGCCGGCCGGCACCGGTCTGGCGCAAGCTCTGGCGCATCCGGCACTGTGGGTCTGGCAGGGCATGACGGTCGGTGCGGTAACCATGGTCGCCATGCTGTTTGCGCCGCGCCTCACCCGGCGCGTGCCGGCGGCGATCCTGGCCCTGCTGGCCGGCGTGCTGGCCTATTTCGGCCTGGCCCTCTTCGATGCGACGCTGCTCGATCCGCGCAACCCGCTGGTGATCGGCCCCCTCGGCGGCGCGGCGGACGGCAACTTCATCGACGCCGTACTCGGCCGCTGGGCCGGTGTCGGCCGGCTCGGCATGGATGAACTCGTCATGCTGGTGATGCCGGCGCTGACGCTGGCCGTGCTGTTGTCGATCGACACGCTGAAGACCTGCGTCGTCCTCGACGCACTGACCCGCAGCCGCCATGACTCGAACCGCGAACTCGTCGGCCAGGGCCTGGGCAACATCGCCTCGGCCATGGTCGGCGGCATGCCCGGCGCCGGCACCATGGGCGCGACACTGGTGAATATGTCGAGCGGTGCCCTGACCCGCAAATCGGGATTCATCGAGGGCGTGCTGTCGCTGGCGGCCTTCCTCTTGCTCGGCACACTGATCTCCTGGGTGCCGGTGGCGGCGTTGGCGGCAATACTGATAGTGGTCGGCGTACGCATGATCGATCGTCACAGTTTTGCCTATCTCAGGCAGCGCTCGACCATGCTCGACTTCGGCGTGATCGCCGCCGTGGTGGTCACCGCCCTGACCGTCAGCCTGATCGCGGCGTCGGGCGTCGGCATTGTGCTGGCGGTCCTGCTGTTCATCCGCGAGCAGATCGGCGGCTCCATCGTCCGCCGCAAGCTGCTCGGCAACCAGACCTTCTCCAAGCGCATCCGCACCCACGAGGAAATGGAAATCCTCATCGCCCACGGCGATCGCGCCGCGATCATCGAGCTTCAGGGCAGCCTGTTTTTCGGCACCGCCGACCAGCTTTACCTGAGCATGGAAGCGGAACTGAAGACCCGCGATTTCCTGATACTCGACATGCGCCGGATCCAGACCGTGGATGTCACGGCGGCGCACCTGCTGCAACAGGTCAAGGACATGCTCGCCGAGCGCCAGGGATTCCTCATCTTCAGCGCCATCCCGCCGACCCTGCCGTCGGGACGCGATATGCAGCAGTACTTCGACCAGATCGGCCTGCTTCGCCAGGACAGTCCGGTACGCGTTTTTGCGGAACTCGACGATGCGCTGGAATGGGTCGAAGACCGCATCATTCGCGACGCGGCGCTGCCGCGTGACGAGGAATCCGCGCTGGAACTGCACGAGGTCGAGCTGTTTGCCGGGCGCAAGGAGCAAACGCTGGCGGCACTCGAGCAATGCATGGAGAAGCGCAGCGTGGCGCGCGGCGAGAAAATCTTTTCGCGCGGCGATGCGGGTGACGAACTGTTCCTGATCCGGCGCGGCGCGGTGCGTATCGAGCTGCCGGTGTCGGAACGTCAGTCGCACCATCTGGGCACCTTCGGCCGCGGCGCATTCTTCGGCGAAATGGCCTTTCTCGATGGCGAGACGCGTTCGGCGAATGCGCTGGCGTTCGCCGATACCGAACTCTATGTACTGTCGCGCCGCGCCTTCGACAAGTTTGCCGAAGAGCACAAGAAGCTCGGGCTCAAACTCATGGAGGGCATCGCCAGCGTGCTCGCCAGCCGTCTGCGCTACACCAACGCCGAATTGCGGGTGCTGGAGTCCTGAAGCACGAAAGCCGGACAAGCGCAATCAAGCTTCCGATTGTGCTTGATCCAGATCAAACACCCGGCATATTTGCCCCCGCCTATAACTTTCGTCGAATTCCAATCGGCGCCGGAAAAGCGCACTATTGCAAGCTTCGTCGGCGGCAGGCTGATCGCCATAGATGCCGGCCTGACCGATGCATCCCGCATTGACGTATTTGCAACCGCAATCTTCGAGCCATGGTGGAGCAACAGTGACAGCGCAGCACAAGCCCTTGCAGGACGCCGGCGACAAGACCGACAGCCCGATTTCATGGGAACCGTCGCGGGCGGTTCTGAAATACACCATCGCCGCGCAACTGGCCGCCGCTGTCGCCATTTTTGCCGCCCTCCGCATCTTTGCCCCGGAGCAGATTGTGCGTACCGGCGGCTCGGTCCTGATAGCCCTGGTAGCACTGATCGGCTGGTACCTTCTGGCACGGGGCAGGATCCGGGCCACGGTCAAGGTACTGGCCTACGGGGTATGGATTGTGGCGACCGGCGTGGCAGTCTTCACCGGCGGCGTGCGGGCGCCGGGAATCATTTCCTATCCGGTGATCATCCTGGTGTTCGGCTGGCTGATCAGCTGGCGTTCGGCACTGCATCTGACCGGCCTGACGCTGCTGACAACCGCCGGCTTCGTTGCGGCCGAACTATGGGGCATTCTTCCCGCCCCCCTGACGACTCCGGCCGCACTGTACGGAGCGGTTCAGTGCGTCGTCGCCATCCTGGCCTTGCTGTTGATAGGCCGCCTCGGGCAATCGTATCAAAACCGGATCAGGGAACTGCGCAGCCTCGGCAGCGATCTTGCACTCCGCACCCAAGACCTCGAGGCGACCAAGGTCGAGCTCAACCGCGCACAGACCGTCGGCAACGTCGGCAGCTGGGTATACGACATTGCCGGCGACACGATGCGCTTGTCCGACGAGACCTGTCGCATCTTCGGTCTGCCCGAAGGCGCCACCGGAAATCATGACAGCTATCTGGCCAGCACCCATGCGGATGACCGCAACGCCCTGAATCTCGCCTGGCAGGCGGCACTGCGCGGGGTCCCCTTCGATCACGAGCACCGCATCGTCGTTGGCGGCGCAATCCGCTGGATCCGGCAAAAAGCCGAGCTGGAGTTCGCTGCCGACGGCACGGCGCGGAGCGCAGTCGGCATTGCGCAGGACATCACCGAGCGCAAGCGTACCGAGGAAGAATTGAGGGAAAGCGGCTTTCGCTGGAAATTCGCCATCGAAGGATCAGGTGATGGCGTATGGGACTGGAACATCCAGACCGATGAAGCGCAATATTCCAGGCGCTGGAAAGAGATGCTGGGATATTCCGAAGCCGACATCCTGCCCACGAATCAGGAATGGGTAGAGCGAATTCATCCCGACGACCGCCTGCATGTGGCGGCAACAATGCAGGCCTATCTGGAAGGCAGGACGGCAATTTATGTCGTCGAATACCGCTTGCGATGCAAGGATGAAAGCTACAAGTGGATTCTCGGCCGCGGCATGGTGGTCAGTCGCGACGGCGAGGGCAAACCCTTGCGCATGATCGGCACGCATACCGACATCACAGAGCGCAAGCAGATGGAAGAACAGGTCCGGCGCATGGCCTTCTATGACCCGCTGACCAAACTACCCAACCGTCGCCTCGTCAATGACCGCCTGAGCCAGACCATGGCCGCCAACAAGCGCAGCGGCTGCTATGGCGCCCTGATGTTTCTTGATCTGGACAATTTCAAGCCGCTGAATGACACTCACGGGCATGAAGTCGGCGATCTGCTGTTGATCGAAGTCGCGGCCCGGCTGAGAAAATGCGTGCGCGAGATGGACACCGTGGCGCGCTTCGGCGGCGACGAGTTTGTGGTGATGGTCAGCGAACTGAATACGGACCAGGCCGAGTCTGTAGCACAGGCCGCCGGCATCGCCGAAAAGATCCGCAACGCTCTGTCAAACACTTATCTGCTGACCCTCAAGCAGGACGGCAAAGCCGACGTCACCATCGAACATCACTGCACTGCCAGCATCGGCGTCGCCTTGTTCACCAACCATGAGGGCAGCCTGGAAGACATCATCAAGCGGGCGGACAGGGCGATGTATCAAGCGAAGGAGGCCGGCCGCAATGCGGTCCGGTTCCATGAGACGGTAGCGCCAGCGGCAGCCAGGGCCGCCGCATAGGTGCAGCAAACGGCATTGAGCCGGCCCCGGCTATATCACTCCCGCCGCCCGCAGCGCGGCGATGGCTTCGTCGCTGCGCCCCAGTTCGCGCAGCACGGCGCCGGTATCCTGGCCGAGAAGCGGCGGCGCACGCCGATAGTCGATGGGTGTGGCGGAAAACCGGATCGGGTTGCCCACCTGCGGTGCGGTGCCGCCGCCGGCGTGCGGCATCTCTACATGCAGACCGCGATGCATCACCTGCGGATCGGCGAACACCCCCGCCAGATCGTTGATCGGGCCGCAAGGCACGGCAGCGGTTTCGAGCAGGACGATCCATTCGCCGGTGGTCTTCATCACCGTCGCCTGCCGCAGCAGGGGGATCAGCACGGCACGATGCCTGACCCGCGCCGCATTGGTGGCGAAGCGCTCGTCCACTATCCATTCGGCATGACCGGCGATCGCGCAGAAGCGGGCGAACTGGCCGTCGTTGCCGATGGCCAGGATCATGTCGCCGTCTGCGGTGGGAAAGTCCTGATAGGGCACGATGTTGGGATGGCCGTTGCCCATGCGCCGCGGTGCCTTGCCTGACACCAGATAATTCATTGCCTGATTGGCCAGGCAGGCCACCTGCACGTCGAGCAGGGCGAGGTCGATGTGCTGCCCCTGCCCGGTTTTTTCACAATGCGCCAGCGCGGCCTGGATGGCGACGCTGGCATAAAGGCCGGTGAGGATGTCGGTGAGCGCGACGCCGACCTTTTGCGGGCCGGCGCCCTCTTCCTCATCGGCGCGGCCGGTAACGCTCATCAGGCCGCCCATGCCCTGGATCAGGAAGTCGTAGCCGGCGCGCGCGGCGTACGGCCCGTCCTGGCCGAAACCGGTGATCGAGCAATACACCAGCCGCGGGTTGAGGCGGGAAAGACTGGCGTAGTCGAGACCGTAAGCGGCGAGGCCGCCGACCTTGAAGTTTTCCAGCACCACGTCCGAGCGGGCAGCGAGTTCGCGAATGATGGCCTGCCCCGCCGGTTGCGTGATGTCGACCGTCAGCGAACGCTTGTTGCGGTTGGTGCAGAGGAAATAGGCGGCATCCGTGGTCGGCCTGCCTCCGCCGTCGGCCAGCCAGGGCGGACCCCAGCTGCGGGTGTCGTCACCGCCCTGGCCATCCGCGCCCGGCTTCTCGACCTTGATCACATCGGCGCCGAGGTCGCCCAGCAACTGCGAGGCCCAGGGTCCGGCCAGCACCCGCGAAAGGTCGAGCACGCGCAGATGCGCCAGTGCTCCCGCAGGACTTGTCACTCGCGCCTCGCCGGCATCAAGGACCTAGCCCGCCTTGCCCAGCAGCAGTTCCTTGAGGTCGTCCTGCGCCGGCTTGTCGCCGAGCCAGATCCTCAGCAGGGCGCGATAGAAATCCTCGCCGGGGATGTCCGTGCCTTTGGCCGTGCCGTTAAATGAAAGTCGCGTGCCGTTGTCCGGCAGCCAGTCGAGATTCACCACTGACTTTTCCGGCGCGTTGCCGATGGCCAGCATGGTGCTGCGGAACTGATCGATCTTCGGCTGCAGGGATTTCAGGGTCGCCTCGTCGTGGTTGTTCTTCAAGGCCTCGATCAGGGCATCGACGAACTGCTCGGCGGTGAGGTCGCGCAGCGTTACGATCGCGATGCGCTTGGCACCCTTGGCATTGATCGCTTCGGCGGCACTCGTCGCCTTCTGCGGCAGGTAGAGTCCTATCGCATAGACCTTGAAGAAGGCCCGCTTGCGCATTCCGGCACCGTTGATCACCGTGTCGCCGGCGCCGACTTTCACCTTGTCGTCGAACTTGACGCCGGCGATGTCCAGCGCGGCCAGGGCCGGCAGGGCAAAGGCCAGCAGCAGGATGGCAATTGCATTTTTCATGTTTGCATCTCCTCAGGATAGGGGTCCGGTGCCCATCATACCGCCGCCGCGCCATGCTATCGTTTATGTTCCCGGCCGTCGGCCGGGGACGGCATCCGCCGCAGCGCCATCAACCGGCCGGGAGAAAGTCATGCAGGGACGAATGTTGGGACTGGGTGCATTTCTGCTGGCGGCCATGGCCCAGGCCGCCGAACCGGCGCGCGACGTGATTTCGTCCGCCGCCGATCGCGAGGCGGTCGCGGTCACCGTTTATAACGACGATCTGGCCCTCGTCAAGGAGCGCCGCCGGGTCGACCTGCCGCCAGGTCCGGCGCGCCTTTCGCTGCGCGAAGTGGCGGCGCAGATGCGCCCTGAAACGGCGCTGCTGCGGGCAGTGAGCGGTCAGCCGCTGCGGCTCATCGAGCAGAACTTCGATTTCGACCTGCTGACACCGCAGAAGCTGCTGGAAAAATACGTCGGCCGCGAAGTCACGGTAATCCGCTCCCATCCGACCAGCGGTGAGGACAGGCGGGAACGCGCCACGGTGCTCGCCGCCGGGGAAGGCACGGTGCTGCGTTTCGCCGACCGCATCGAAACCGGCGTGCCGGGGCGACTGGCTTTCGACAGCGTGCCGGCCAACCTGCGCGAGCGGCCGACGCTCTCGGTCCTGCTCGAAGCGGCCGGCGGCAAACAGACGGTGGAGCTTTCCTATCTCAGCGGCGGCCTGTCGTGGAAAGCCGACTACGTCGCCAATCTGACGACGGACGGCAAGAGCCTCGATCTCAACGGCTGGGTGACGCTGACCAACCGCAGCGGCACCGGTTTCGACAACGCGACACTGCAACTGGTGGCCGGCACGGTCAATCGGGTGCGGGCGCCGGAACAGCGGGTCTATGCCATGGCAGCCCCGGCACCGGGGGCGAAGTCGATGCAGGCAACACAGGAGGCGCTGATGGACTACCACCTCTACAGCTTCGAGCAGGCGACCAGCATCGCCGACAACCAGACCAAGCAGCTTGCCCTGCTTTCCGCCAGCGCGGTACCGGTGCGCCGCGAATACCTGCTGGCCGGCAACGACTGGTACTACCGGGAGCGCTACGCCCAGAGTGGCCAGAAGCTGAAGCCTGCCGTGTTCCTCGAGTTCGACAACAAGGGTGGGCAGCTGGGCAAGCCGCTGCCGGCCGGCATCGTGCGCGTCTATGCCAGGGACAGCAAGGGCGCGGCGCAGTTTGTCGGCGAGGACCGCATCGCCCACACGGCGAAGAACGAGAAACTGAAGCTCAGGCTCGGCGAGGCCTTCGACATCACCGCCGAACGCCGGCAGACCGGCTACCGCAAGATTGCCGACAACGTCAGCGAGTCCTCGTGGCGCATCGACCTGCGCAACGCCAAGGACGAGGCGGTTAGCGTGAAGATTCAGGAACCCCTGCCCGGCGAATGGGAGATCGTGCAGGAATCGCAGAAGCACGACAAGGATTCGGCGCGATCGGCGTCATGGGACGTAGCGGTGCCGCAAGGCGGCGCGGCCATCCTCGAATACACTGTCCGGGTGCGTTGGTAAAGGAGGATCCGGAATGGTGGCAGTGTGCAATGGCGATCCGCTCGTCTGCATCGAATTTGCGGTCCTCTTCACCGGCGAGTTTCTCAAGGACTGGACCACGATGGCCATGCTGGCGCTGCTGCTCGGCCTGCTGCTCAGCGTGCGCGCCGACCGCCGCAAGGCGGCCGAAGCGGACCACGCCAGACGGCTCCTGGCTTACGACAAAAAACGGACCGAGGAAACGCGGGCGCGCAGCGAACTGATCAAACTGGAAGCCGACGGCGAAGCCGCACCGGCCGCTAACTCCTCACTTCCCCGCCCCCCAGCACAATCCACTTCTGCGACGTGAGGCCTTCCAGCCCGACCGGGCCGCGGGCGTGGAACTTGTCTGTGGAAATGCCGATCTCGGCGCCGAGGCCGTACTCGAAACCGTCGGCAAAACGGGTCGAGGCATTGACCATCACCGACGACGAATCCACCTCGCGCAGGAAACGCATCGCGTTCGTATAGTTTTCGCTGACGATGGCGTCGGTGTGGGCCGAAGAGTACTTGTTGATGTGCTCAATGGCCTCGCCGACGCCGGCGACGACCTTGACCGAAATGATGGCGGCAAGATATTCGGCGTACCAGTCTTCTTCCGTTGCCGCCTTGGCCTGCGGCACCAGTTTCAGCGTTTCGGCGCAACCGCGGATCTCGACGCCGCGGGTGGCGAGCATGCGGCAAAGTTGCGGCAACAGCGCCGCGGCCACCGGACGCGCGATCAGCAGGGACTCGGCGGTGTTGCAGGTGCCCAGCCGCTGGGTCTTGGAGTTTTCCAGGATGTTCTGCGCCTTCACGGCATCGGCGGCGTCATCGACATAGACGTGGCAGTTGCCGTCCAGATGCTTGATCACCGGCACCCGCGCCTCTTTCGAGATGCGCTCGATCAATCCCTTGCCGCCGCGCGGCACGATTACATCGACATACTCGGGCATGGCCACCAGGTAGCCGACGGCGTCGCGGTCGGTGGTTTCGATGACCTGCACTGCGGTCTCGGGCAGCCCGGCGGCAGCAAGGCCGGCGCGCACACAGGCGGCTATCGCCTGATTGGCGCGCAGCGCTTCCTTGCCGCCGCGGAGTATCGCCGCATTGCCCGACTTCAGGCACAGGGCAGCGGCGTCGGCGGTGACATTCGGCCGCGCTTCGTAGATGATGCCCACCACGCCCAAAGGCACGCGCATCCTGCCGACCTGGATGCCGGACGGGCGGAGCTTCAGATCGCTGATTTCGCCCACCGGATCGGGCAGCGTCGCCACCTGCTCGAGTCCCAGCGCCATGGCTTCGACGCTCTTGCCGGTCAGGGTCAGGCGGTCGATCATGGCGGCGTCGAGGCCGCTGGTCCTGGCTTCGGCAACGTCAGCGGCATTCGCCGCCAGCAGTTCGCTGCGGCGTTCGCGGATCGCTGCGGCCATCGCCAGCAGCGCCGCGTTCTTCGCCGCAGTGGAAGCCCGCGCCATGGCCCGCGAGGCGTCGCGTGCATTGCGGCCAAGCTGCTGCATGTAGTCTTTGATGTCCATAAGAATCCTTAAAACCTCATGCCGAAAAAGGCGTTACCACGGCGACACGGCGGCACGGCGAAAAAAGCGCGGGAAACAAAAGCAAAAAGCATAGTCGTGCTTCTCGCCGTGTCGCCGTGCCGCCGTGGTTAATGCCCTTTCGCCCGTGTCAGCCGCAGCGCCAGTTGGAGAAACTCGTCCCAGACGTCGCCGCGTGCCAGGCCCTTAATCATGCGGTCTATCTTCGCCGCGTGCAAGAGCGCAGGGCGTGCCGCGGCGCTGCGCGCTTCGGTGGCCAGCGCCCAGAGCACCAGCGGCGGCGCGGCGTCCTCGCCCTTGATGCCTTCCAGCGTGCGTGCGGCACGCACCGTATCGCGGGCCTTGAGGGCGTCGCGCAGATCCGACACATCGTAGCGCGCGACGTTCATCACCGCGGCTTCGATCTGGGCCAGCGACACTTCGCCGGGCGGATAGAGCAGGCCCAGCTTCTGGATCTCCTGATGCGCCGCCAGCAGGTTGCCCTCGACATGGGCGGCGATGAATTCCAGCGCAGGGCGCGGCGCGCTCTGCTGCTGGCGCGCCATCCGCTCGGCGATCCATTGCGGCAGGCGCGGCGGCGGCGGCGCATTGCATTCGATGGCCACTCCGGCATTCGACAGGGCGGTGACCCAGGCGGCTTTCTTCGCCTGCCAGTCGAGTTGGGGCAGGGTGATCAGGGTGACGATGCCCGGGCCCAGCGTCGAGATGTAGCGTTGCAGCGCCTCGCTGCCTTCGCGCCCCGGTTTGCCGGAGGGAATGCGCAGATCGACCAGCTTGCTGCCGCCGAACAGCGACATGTTGCCGGCCGCCATGAAGAGCTCATCCCACTTGAAGCCCGCGCCGACAATGATTACCTCGCGCTCCTCGAAGCCCTGCCTGCGGGCGGCGGCGCGGATGGCATCGCCGGCTTCGATCACCAGCAGCGGCTCGTCGCCGTGCAGCAGGTAGAGTGCCGCCAGCGGCTTGTCGAGGTGTGCCGGAAGTTGCTCGGGCCGCAGTTGCAAGCCGCTTACTCCGCGTCGTCCCTGAACGGCTTGAGTTTCGCCGCTGCCAGACGCCGCATCAACTGCTGCACCAGATCGCTTTGCATGTCGCGCCAGAGCAGGCCTTCTTCGGCTTCCTTGGACAGGACCAGGTCATCGCTGAAAGTAATCTCGCGCCGCAGCGTTATGCGGCTGAGCGGAATGTACTCGGTCGGCACCGCGGCGGGCACATCGGTGTATTTGACCGGCGGGGCGGACGGTGCCGGCGCAACATTGGCATTCACCTTGAAGGTGAAGGTCCGCACCAGCTGGTATTCGCGTGCGCGGCCCGAAGCGCTGAGCGAGAGGATGATCTTCTCGCTGGTGTCGCCGGACACCGCAAGGATGGCTTGCGCCTCCTTGAGATCAGTGACCACCCGGGTACCGGGCGACGATGCCTCGATGTTGCGCTTGAGCTGCGCATAGAACTCGGAAGTCGGCGCGATCTGGAGGGCGATCGTGGCAAACGGCAATTTGTAGCCGGGCAGTTCGGCGCTGCCGCGCAATTTGAAGCCGCAGGCGGCCAGCACGCTGATCAGCAGCAGGACAAGCGACAGTTTTGCGGCGCGCATGACGAACTCCTCGGGCTACGGCGATGCTCAGACTACGATGTTGACCAGGCGACCGGGAACGACGATGACTTTTTTCGCCGGCTTGCCTTCCATGAATTTCTGCGCGGCTTCCGCAGCCAGCGCCGCGGCCTCGATCGCCGCCTTGTCGGCGCCGACCTTGACGCGGATGTTGCCGCGATGCTTGCCGTTGACCTGCAGCACCAGGTCTTCCTCGTCCTGCACCAGCGCCTCGGCCAGCGGCTCGGGCCAGGGCGCGGCCAGGATTTCGGTGCCATAGCCCAGTTCGACCCACAGGGCGTGACAGATGTGCGGCGTGACGGGCGACAGCAGGCGCAACAGGATGCCGAAGCACTCGGCGATCACGGCCTCGTGCCCCTCCTGCTGGGGAACCTTCTCCAGGCTGTTCAGCATTTTCATCGCCGCCGAGGCGACGGTGTTGAACTGGAACTTTCCCAGATCGTAGTTGGCCTGTTTCAGCAGCAGGTGGATTTCGCGGCGCACGGCGGCGAGCTGCTGCGGCAGCTTCGCCGGCATGGCCTGGCGCGATGCGACCGCTGCCTGCGAGGCATGACCGAAGGCCCAGACGCGGCGCAGAAAACGGTAGGCGCCCTCGACGCCGGAATCCGACCATTCCAGCGTCTGCTCCGGGGGCGATGCGAACATCATGAAAAAGCGCGCCGTATCGGCGCCGAACTCCTCGATCAGCGATTGCGGATCGACGCCGTTGCGCTTGGACTTGGACATGGTGCCGACGCCGCCGTAATCGACAGTCCGGCCGTCGGCCTTCGATGTCGCACCGACCACGTGGCCGCCTTCGTCGCGCTTGAGATCGACTTCCTCGGGCGCGAAATACTCGATGCCGCCCTTGTCGGTGCGGCGCGAGAAGATGTGGTTGAGCACCATGCCCTGCGTCAGCAGGTTGGCAAAGGGCTCATCGTATTTGACGAGGCCGAGGTCGCGCATCACCTTGGTCCAGAAGCGCGAATAGAGCAGGTGCAGGATGGCATGCTCGATGCCGCCGATGTACTGGTCGGCCGGCATCCAGTGATTGGTTCCGGAATCCACCATGGCCGCGTTCGTCGCCCGCGTCGCCGGATCGACGCAGTAGCGGGCGTAGTACCACGACGAGTCGACGAAGGTGTCCATGGTGTCGGTTTCGCGCTTGGCCGGTTTGCCGCATTTCGGGCAGGCGCAGTCGACGAAACCGGCGCGCTTCGCCAGCGGATTGCCGGAACCGTCGGGCACGCAGTCCTCCGGCAGCTTGACCGGCAGCTGGTCGTCGGGCACCGGCACCGTGCCGCAGGATTCGCAATGAATCAAGGGAATCGGACAGCCCCAGTAGCGCTGGCGCGACACGCCCCAGTCGCGCAGGCGGTATTGCACCTGGCTGTTGCCGAGGCCTTTGGCGTCGAGGTCGGCGGCGATGGTCGCGGTCGCTGCAGCAAGACCCAGCCCGTCGTACTTGCCCGAGTTCACGCAGCGGCCGCGCTGCTTGTCGGCATACCACTCCTGCCAGCCGTCGAGCGAAAACGTCTCGCCTTCGACGGCGATTACCTGCTCGATTCCCAGCCCGTATTTTTTGGCGAACTCGAAATCGCGTTCGTCATGCGCCGGCACGGCCATCACCGCGCCTTCGCCGTAGCTCATCAGCACGTAGTTGCCGACCCATACCTCGACCCGGTCGCCGGTCAGCGGATGGGAGACGAAAATCCCCGTCGGCATGCCCTTCTTTTCCATGGTCGCCATGTCGGCTTCCATCACCGAGCCATGGCGGCATTCGTCGATGAAGGCGGCAAGCGCCGGATCGTCCTTCGCGGCCCGGGTCGCCAGCGGATGTTCGGCGGCGACGGCGCAGAAGGTCACGCCCATGATGGTGTCGGCGCGCGTGGTGAATACCCACAGCTTGTCCGCCTTGCCGTCGAGTTCATAGGGAAAGGCGAAGCGCACGCCGGTGCTCTTGCCGATCCAGTTGGCCTGCATGGTCTTGACCCGCTCCGGCCAGCCCGGCAGCGTATCCAGCGCCGACAGAAGTTCATCGGCATATCTGGTGATGGCCAGGTAGTAGCCGGGAATCTCGCGCTTCTCGACCACCGCGCCGGTGCGCCAGCCGCGGCCTTCGATGACCTGTTCGTTGGCGAGCACGGTCTGGTCCACCGGGTCCCAGTTCACCACCTGAGTCTTCTTGTAGGCGATGCCTTTTTCCAGCATGCGCAGGAACAGCCACTGGTTCCACTTGTAATACTCGGGCGCACAGGTCGCCAGTTCGCGCTCCCAGTCGATGGCGAATCCCAGCGACTGCAGCTGCTTCTTCATGTAGGCGATGTTGTCCCAGGTCCACTTCGCCGGCGGCACCTTGTTCTGCATCGCCGCGTTTTCCGCCGGCAGGCCGAAGGCATCCCAACCCATGGGCTGCAGCACGTTGTAGCCCTTCATGCGGTGGTAGCGGGAGAGCACATCGCCGATGGTATAGTTGCGCACATGTCCCATGTGCAGCTTGCCCGACGGATAGGGAAACATCGACAGGCAGTAGTACTTCGGCCTGTCGCTGCTCGCGACGGCACGGAAAGTCTGCGCGGTATTCCAGTGGGTCTGTGCGGCCCGCTCGATTTCGTTCGGAAGGTATTTTTCCTGCATGGCGGGGCGTGTGTTTTGAGTACTGGCGAAGCCGGTGATTATACCTGCGCCCCAGAGCCTGCTTCGGCGGGAATCGTGCCCCGCGTTGAGACCAGGATCGGATGGATGCAAGGCGCGGCACGCAGCCAATGGTTGTTCCATTGAGGCTCTTTTGAAAGGATTTGCATGCGGCCCCAGAACCGTCTTTCCACCGTAGTCGCCGTGCTCGCGTTGCTGCTGTCGACGCTGGCCATGGCGGCTCCGGCAGCGACCGTGGAAGCTGTGCAGTCACCGGCCTGGCGCGAGCGCGGAGGCAACACGGTGCCACTCGCCGCGGGCATGGAACTGAAGAGCGGCGACGTGTTGCGAACCGGGCCGGACGCACGTGCCTACCTGATGCTGGCGGAAGGCAGCCGGGTCAAGCTGGGCGAAGCGACGCGGTTTACTTTCCACTCGCGCAGCCTGCAGCCGGAGAAATCCTTTCGCGGCGCGCTGGACGTGCTGGCGGGAGCCTTCCGCTTTACCACCGGCCGCTTGCAAAAAGCCCGGCCCAATGAAATCGGCATTCGCGTCGGCACCGCGACCATCGGCATTCGCGGCACCGATCTGTGGGGCAGGACGAGTGACGAGGGTGACATGGTCGCCCTGCTCGAAGGCCGCATCGAAATCACCCGCGCCGGCCAGGTCACGGAACTGACGCAGCCGCTGACGTATTTTGATGCGCCGGCCGGCAAGGCGGCCGGGGTCCGGGCACTCGACCCCGATGTGTTCAGCACGCTGGCGCGGCAGACCGAAATCCTGGCGGGCGATGGCGCCGCCGATGCCAAGGGCAAGTGGCGCGTACTGGTCGGCTCGGCGTCTTCGCAAACGGCCGCACTGGAACTCTACGATGAGGCACGCGACGCCGGCTTTGCTGCGCAAATCAGGCCGCGCCAGACGGAAGCCGGGCATTGGAACTACGACGTGCTACTGAACGGCTATGCCAGCGCGGCTGAAGCCGAGGTAGCGGCGGCGCGCCTCAAGGCCGTTACCGAACTCAAGCCCGGCGTGATGAAATAGGCCGTCAGCCTGCCTGATGCTGCCGCGCGACTGAGCCGATCAGCCGCCAGCCGCGACTGGCCAGGGCTGAACCTTGCTGCGCCACCTGCATCGAAACGGCCCACAAACGTGCCTGGGCACGCGCCCATGGCCGCCAGCCGAAGGATGCCGCGTCTTCACGCAGCGATTCGGCTGCCACCAGTTCCAGCAGACGATCCACCGCCAGCTTGAAGTAGGCCGAAGAGCCGAATACGGCCCGCCGTTGCGCCCAACGCTCCGCGTCGCGCCACAGCGTGATGGCCCGATGCTCGGTAATGCCGGCCTTTTTTGCCAGCCACGGCAGAAGTTTGGGGGTCTTCGGATTGGCGTTCATACCATTCTCCTGTTCATTCGGGTCACCCCGGCCTCGTGAGCCGGAGAACCCGTCCTGCAATTGATACGCTGCAGTGCAGCATGGCGCATCTTACCCGTTTAATATGGGCGGGACACTCTAAATTCAAGCGCCTTTGCTGCTGTGCAGCATGCTGACGGGCGCGCGACAATCCTCACCCGGCCTTTCGTTGTTAGTGCTCACTACTGCCGGTTTGGCTCCGGTCCGGCCGATATAATTGCAAGCTCGCCCACGCGCCCCGGCCATGAATCCCCTGCTCGACCATCTCAACGCGCCGCAGCTGGACGCCGTCACGCTGCCGCCTGCACATGCCCTGATTCTCGCCGGTGCAGGGTCGGGCAAGACGCGCGTCCTGACCACGCGCATCGCCTGGCTGATCTCCACCGGGCAGGTATCGCCGCCGGGCGTCCTCGCCGTGACCTTCACCAACAAGGCGGCCAAGGAGATGCAGACCCGGCTCGCCGGCATGCTGCCGATCAACGTCAGGGGAATGTGGATCGGCACCTTTCACGGCCTCTGCAACCGCCTGTTGCGCGCCCACCATCCCGATGCCGGCCTGCCGCAGCTGTTCCAGATTCTCGACTCGGCAGACCAGCAGGCCTCGGTCAAGCGCCTGCTGAAATCGCTGAATGTCGATGACGAGAAGTTCCCGCCGCGCGAACTGTGCCATTTCATCAATGCGCAGAAGGAACAGGGCCTGCGCGCCGCCGCCGTCGAAGCCTGGGACGACTGGGCGAGAAAGCGCGTCGGGCTCTACGAGGCCTACGAAGCGCAGTGCCAGCGCGAAGGCGTGGTCGATTTCGCCGAACTGCTGCTGCGTTCCTACGAACTGCTGGAGCGCAACGAGCCGCTGCGCCGCCACTACCAGGAGCGCTTCCGCCACATCCTGGTCGACGAATTTCAAGATACCAACAAGCTGCAATATCGCTGGCTGAAGCTGCTTGCCGGCGGTGGCGCCCATCTGTTCTGCGTCGGCGACGACGACCAGTCGATCTATGCCTTCCGCGGCGCGGATGTCGGCAACATGGCCGACTTCGAACGCGAGTTCAAGGTGCAGAACCTGATCCGGCTGGAACAGAACTACCGCTCCCACGGCAACATCCTCGATGCGGCCAACGCCATCATCAAGAACAACCCGCAGCGCCTCGGCAAGAACTTGTGGACCGAGGCCGGCAGCGGCGAGCCGATCCGGATTTACGAGTCCCTGTCCGACGGGGACGAAGCGCGCTGGATCGTCGAGGAAGTGAAAGCCCTGTCGCGCGACGGCCACGCCCGCGCCGAAATCGCCCTGCTCTATCGCAGCAACGCCCAGTCGCGGGCACTGGAACACGCCCTGTTCAACGCCGGCCTGCCCTACCGCGTGTATGGCGGCCTGCGCTTTTTCGAGCGGGCCGAGATCAAGCACGCCCTCGCCTACCTGCGCCTGATCGCCAACACCGATGACGACACCGCCTTCGCCCGCGTGGTGAATTTCCCGGCACGAGGCATCGGCGCACGCAGCCTCGAATTGCTGCAGGATGCCGCCAAGGCCGCCGGCAGCAGCCTGCACGCGGCGATCCCGCAGGTCGCCGGCGCCGGCGGCGTCAAGCTTGCCGGCTTTGCGCAACTGATCGTCACACTGCGTGATGCCGCCCGCCTGCCCCTGCCGGAACTCGTCGATCATGTGCTCGAACTGTCCGGCCTGCGCGCCCATTACCAGAACGAAAAGGAAGGCCAGGAGCGGTTGGACAACCTCGACGAACTGTTGAACGCCGCTGCCGGCTTCGTCGCCGAGGAAGGCACGCCGAACCAGTATGGTGAAATCACCGGCGAGTTCGGCAACGACTTGTCTTCGTTCCTCGCCCATGCTTCGCTCGAAGCCGGCGAGCACCAGGCCGGCGAGGGCGACGACGCGCTGCAACTGATGACTGTGCACTCGGCCAAGGGCCTGGAGTTCAACGTGGTCTTCATCAGCGGCCTGGAGGACGGCCTGTTCCCGCATGAGAACTCGCTGTCCGAGGACAAGGGGCTGGAGGAGGAGCGGCGCCTCATGTACGTCGCCGTCACCCGCGCCCGGCAAAGGCTGTACCTGAGCTTCGCCCAGACCCGCATGCTGCACGGCCAGACACGCTACAACCTGCCCTCGCGCTTCCTCGACGAGGTGCCGGCGGAACTGGTGAAATGGCTGACGCCGCGCGCCGGCGCAGGCGGCTTTGCGGTGCAGGACCCGGCCAGCCGCTCCTACGGCAGCACGCCGCGCCGCAGCGAAGCGTCGGGCGGCAGCGGCTTTCGCATCGGCCAGAGCGTGATGCATGCAAAATTCGGCCTCGGCGTGATCATCAATGCCGAGGGCAGCGGCACGGATGCGCGCGTGCAAGTGAACTTCGGCAACGCCGGCATGAAGTGGCTGGCCTTGTCGATTGCCAAACTGGAGGCGGGATGAAGGACAAAAAGCTGGAACCGCAGAGGCACAGAGGCGCAGAGGAAGCGCGGAGGAAAGCAAATTCGATTTGCTGTTGCCTTTCTCTGCGCGGTTTTTCTCTGCGCCTCTGCGCCTCTGCGGTACGTTCTTGAATGAATACCATCAAAGCAAATGGCATCAGCATTCGTTATCTGGTCGAAGGCAGCGGCCCCTGGGTCACGTTTTCGCATTCGCTGACCACGGACCTGTCAATGTGGGACGGCCTCGCCGCCGCCCTGAAGGGCAACTACACCGTGCTGCGCTACGACACGCGCGGCCACGGCGGCAGCAGCGCTCCGGCGGGCGCCTACAGTTTCGAGCAACTGGTAGCCGACGTCACCGGCCTGCTTGATGCGCTGAAGGTCGGGCGCACCCACTTCGTCGGCCTGTCGCTGGGCGGCATGATCGGCCAGCACATGGCACTGCTGGCGCCGCAGCGCCTGAACAAACTGGTGATCGCCAATTCGGTCAGCCGCATTCCACCCGAGGCGGCCGCAATGTGGGATCAGCGCATCGCCCAGGCCAGGGCGGAGGGTACCGGGGCCATGGCCGCGGCCACCTTGGCGCGCTGGTTCACGCCGCCCTTCCGCACCGCGCATCCCGATGTCATGACGCGCATCGCGGCGCTGATCGCCGCCACCCCAGTGGACGGCTATGCCGGCTGCGGCGAAGCCATCCGGCAGCTCGACGTCACCGATCAACTGCGGGCGGTTACGAGTCCGACGCTGGTCATCGTCGGTGCCGACGACCCGGGCACGCCGCCGGCCGCCAGCGAAATCATCGCCAATGCCATCCCCGGCGCAAGGCTCGAGGTGATTGCCTCGGCCTCGCATCTTTCCTGTATCGAGCAGCCGGAAATCTTCAACCGGCTGGTCGCCGACTTTCTGAAAGGCTGATCATGGATCTGGGCATACGCGGCAAGTCCGCACTGGTGTGCGCATCGAGCAAGGGACTGGGCCGCGGCTGCGCCTTTGCGCTGGCCCGCGAAGGCGTCAATGTCACGCTGGTGGCGCGCGGCACGGAAGCACTGGAAAAGACCGCTGCCGAAATTCGCGCGGTGACCGGTGCCACAGTCGTCACGGTAGCGGCCGACATCGTCACGCCGGCAGGTCGCGCCGCCGCGCTGGCCGCCTGCCCGCAACCGGACATCCTGGTCAACAACGCCGGCGGCCCGCCGCCCGGTGACTTCCGCAACTGGTCGCGCGATGACTGGCTGGCGGCGCTCGATGCCAACATGCTGACGCCGATCGAACTGATCAAGGCGAGCGTCGACGGCATGATCGCGCGCAAGTTCGGCCGCATCGTCAACATCACCTCGGGCGCGGTGAAGGCGCCGATCGACGTGCTGGGCCTGTCCAACGGCGCGCGTTCCGGCCTCACCGGCTTCGTTGCCGGGCTGGCGCGCAAGACCGTGGCGCACAACGTCACCATCAACAACCTGCTGCCCGGCTTTTTCGATACCGACCGCATCGCCGCAGTCATCGGCGCTCAGGCCAAAGCACGCGGCCTGCCCTACGAGCAGGTCCTGGCAGAGCGCGTGGCGACGATACCGGCAGGTCGCATCGGCGATCCCGGGGAGTTCGGCGCGGCCTGCGCCTGGCTGTGTTCCATGCAGGCCGGCTTCATCACCGGGCAGAACTGGCTGCTGGATGGCGGCGCCTACCCGGGAACGTTTTGACGCCGGCCCGGGCGGACGGAACTGAATGCATTTGCTGGTCGATATTTCGGCCCACGGCCTCGGGCATCTGGCGCAGACCGCGCCGGTGCTGGAGGCCCTTGGCGAACTGACCGGCGGGCTGCGCCTGACGGTGCGCAGCGCGCTGCCGCGGCAGCAACTGACGCGCCGCATCTCCGCCGACTTCCGGCACATTCCCGAGGCGCGCGATTTCGGCTTTGTGATGCACAACGCGGTGGATATCGACCTCGCCGCCAGCGCACAGCGCTATCGCGAGTTCCACGCCGGATGGCCACAGCGGATCGAGGCCGAGGCTGACTGGCTGCGGCAGCAGCGGGTCGATGCGCTGCTGAGCAATGTCGCCTACCTGCCGCTGGCGGCGGCAGCCGTGGCCGGCATTCCCGCCGTCGGCCTGTGTTCGCTGAACTGGGCGGACCTGTTTTGGCACTACTTCGGCGCCGAACCGTGGGCCGCGGAAATCCATGCCCAGATGCTCGCCGCCTACAACGCAGCCACCGGCTTCCTGCGCGTCACTCCGGGCCTGGCAATGACCGGCCTGTCGCGGCGGCACGATATTTCCCCGATCGCCGGCATCGGCCGTCGCGACCGTGCGCGCACGGCGCGCTTGCTCGACATCGAGGAAAGCCAGCGCTGGGTTCTGCTGGCCATGGGCGGCATGGAGTTTCGCCTGCCGGTGCAAGACTGGCCGCAGACCCCCGGCCTGTGCTGGCTGGTGCCGGACGAATGGCAAGTCCGGCGCCGGGACGTCCGGGGCATCGGCGCGGCAGACATGAATTTCACGGACCTGCTCGCCAGCGTCGATGCGGTGGTCACCAAGCCCGGCTATGGCACCTTCGTCGAGGCCGCCAGCGGCGGCATCCCCATCCTTTACCTGGAACGCGACGACTGGCCGGAGACGCCGCATTTCGCGGCATGGCTCGCCGTGAATGCCCGCGCCGCGGTGCTGACGCGCGAGCAACTGACGGCCGGCGACTTCATCGATGTGCTGCGCGGCCTGTGGCAGACACCGCCAACGCCAGTGGCGTCGGCCGGCGGCGCCGGCGAGGCGGCGCGCCGGCTGGCGCAAGAACTGGGGCTGACCTGAGTGGAGCACCGAAACAATTGACATCAATGGCAAAGCGTTTAGAATGCGCGCCTTTCCCGCCTCTCCAGGATAATTGCAATGCCGGGTATTCGCCTCAAGGAAAACGAGCCGTTTGAAGTCGCGATCCGCCGCTTCAAGCGCGCCATCGAAAAGACTGGTCTGCTCACCGAACTGCGTGCGCGCGAGTTCTACGAAAAGCCCACCACCGAGCGCAAGCGCAAGGCGGCAGCGGCAGTCAAGCGCCATCACAAGCGCATTCGCAGCCAGCTCCTGCCGCCCAAGATGTATTGAGCCGGGCCGCTGTTCGCCAGTTGAGCGAACGCAGCTTCACTGCTTGATTACGGAAACCGCCTCCCGGCGGTTTTTGTGTTTTCGGAAGGGATGACTTGATGACACTCGAAGCGCGTATCGACGATGACTGGAAAGCCGCCATGAAGGCCGGCGAGCGGGCCAAAAAGGACGCACTGAGCCTGCTGCGGGCAGCCATCAAGCAAAAGCGGGTCGACGAGAAGGTGGAAATCGACGACGCGGCCGTGATTTCCGTCATCGAAAAAATGCTCAAGCAGCGCAAGGATTCGATTACCCAGTACGAAGCCGCCAAGCGGCAGGACCTGGCCGATGTCGAGAAGTTCGAATCCGCCGTGCTCGTCGCCTACATGCCGCAGGGCCTTTCCGCTGCAGAAATCGAAGCCATCGTCGCGGCGGCGGTCGCCGCATCCGGCGCCAAGGCCCCGTCGGACATGGGCAAGGTCATCGCCATCGTCAAGCCGCAGGTGGCCGGCCGCGCCGACATGGGCGACGTCTCGAAACTCGTCAAGGCCAGGCTGGCGGGGGCATAATCCCCGCGTGATCCCCGAGAGCTTCGTCCAGGAACTGCTGGCCCGCATCGACATCGTCGAGGTGGTCGAGCGTTACGTTCCGCTGCGCAAGGCCGGCGCCAATTACAGCGCCTGCTGCCCCTTCCACTCCGAAAAAACCCCGTCCTTCACGGTCAGCCCGTCCAAGCAGTTCTATCACTGCTTCGGTTGCGGCGCGCACGGCAGCGCCATCGGCTTCCTGATGCAGCACGCCGGCATCGGCTTCATCGAGGCGATCGAGGATCTGGCGTCATCCACCGGCATGGCCGTGCCGCACGAGGAACGCAACGCGTCGATCCGGGCGAGGACGGCGCCGCTGACCGAACTGATGTCGCGCGCCATGCAGTTTTATCGCGAACAGCTGAAAGCTTCGCCCAAGGCCGTCGATTACCTCAAGGGCCGCGGCCTGACGGGTGAAATCGCTGCCAGGTTCGGCCTCGGCTACGCCCCCGACGACTGGCAGGGGCTGCAACCGGTGTTCTCCGATTACAACGACCCGGCCCTGGTCGAATGCGGCCTGATCATCGTCAATGAACAGGGCCGGCGTTACGACCGCTTCCGCGACCGGGTGATGTTCCCCATCCTCGACCAACGCGGCAACGTGATCGGCTTCGGCGGTCGGGTGATCGGCGCCGGCGAACCCAAGTACCTGAACTCGCCGGAAACGCCGCTGTTCGAGAAGGGCCGCGAACTCTACGGCCTGACCCAGGCGCGGCAGGCGATACGCGATACCGACACGGTGATCGTGGTCGAAGGCTACATGGACGTCGTGGCGTTGGCGCAGCACGGCATCGGCAATGCCGTGGCCACGCTGGGCACCGCCTGTACCCCCACCCACGTGCACAAGCTGCTGCGCCAGGCCTCGAAAGTGGTGTTCTGCTTCGACGGCGACGCCGCCGGGCGCAAGGCCGCCTGGCGCGCACTGGAAGCCAGCCTGGAACAACTGTCCGATGACAAGTCGGCCGGTTTCCTGTTCCTGCCGCCGGAACACGATCCCGACAGCTTCGTCCGCGCCGAAGGTGCGGAAACATTCCAGCGGCTGGTCGCCCATCCGACGACGCTGACCGAATTCCTGCTGCGCGAACTCAAGGCCGGCGTCGATCTCGCCAGTGCCGAGGGCCGCGCCCGCCTGGTGCACGAGGCCAAGCCGCACCTGACGCGACTCGCCGCACCCATTCTGCGCGTGCAGCTGGTCAAGGCCGTGGCCGAGGCTTCGGCGCTGACCCAGGCCGAGGTGGAAACCCAATGCGGCCTCAAGCCCGCCTCGCGCGGCCGCCCCGCACCGCCGAGTGCGCGGCAGCGGCCGGCACCGTCGTCGGTGGAATACAAACTGCTGCAGATCGTGCTGCACAAGCCGGAATGGACAGCGCGCCTGCCTCTGGAACTGATCGATCGCAGCCGCGTCGAAGGCGAGGCGCTCAACGCCATCGCCAATGCCGTCGACCATGGCGAGTTGCCGGCCGGCGGCTTCGGCCTGCTGCTGGAGTTCTTCCGCAATACGCCGCATGAAGCGCTGGTCGCCGGGATCGCCGCAAACATGGTGGAAGAAGTCGATCTCAGCGCCCTCGAAACCATGTTCACCGACTCGATCGCCCACCTGCGCCAGACAGCGCTCAGCGCCGAAATCGAGCAGCTGACGGCCCGCGCCAAACAGGGTCTGAATCCGCAAGAGCGGCAACGGCTGGCCGAACTGCTGGCAAGAAAGCGCACCGCAACGCCCACCCCGTTCGGCGGGGGGTAGCCCGATCTGATATACTTGATGGTTCCCCAGCGCTTTGACGGCGCGCTGAGTCAGCCTGCCCGCGCCGGTCGCGGCGTTGACATGACCCGCCGCGTCGAAATCGCGTTCCAGCCGAGGATAGTCATGCCGAAGGAAATCACCAAGCAGAGCAAGTCGAAGGCCGCCGCCAAACCGGTCGCGAAGAAACCCGCGCCGCAGAAACCGGCTGCGGTCAAAAAGCCCGCGCCGGCCAAGAAACCTGTCGCCGCCAAGGCCGTCAAGAGCGCGCCGGCCAAGGCCGCGAAGTTGGCCCCGGCAAAGGCCCCGGCAAAGGTCCCGGCAAAAGCCCCGGCCAAGGCCGCTGCGGCCAAGACGCCGGCAAAAGCTCCGGCGGCCAAGAATGCGAAGCCGGTGGTGGCCGCAGCCGCCCGCACACCTGCGGCAGCAAAGCCCGTAGCCCAGCCGGTTCCCGTCAAATCGGTAGCCAAGGCCATCGCCGAGTCGCGCGGCCGCAAGAGCCGGGAAAAACTGATCGCTCCCGAAGCCAAGCCGGTCGACATCGACACCAAGCGCACGCGCCTGAAGAACCTGATCGCGCTGGGCAAGGAACGCGGCTACCTGACCTACGCCGAAATCAACGACCATCTGCCCGACGATCTGGTCGATGCCGAGCAGATCGAATCGATCATCTCCACCTTCAATGACATGGCGATCCAGGTATTCGACGAGGCCCCCGCCGTCGATGACCTGCTGCTCAACGAGACCGCACCGGCGCCGGTGGATGCCGAAGCGGTCGAGGAAGAAGCCGAGCAGGCGCTATCCACCGTCGATTCCGAATTCGGCCGCACCACCGACCCGGTGCGCATGTACATGCGCGAGATGGGCTCGGTCGAACTCCTCACCCGCGAAGGCGAAATCGAAATCGCCAAGCGCATCGAGGATGGCCTCAAGCACATGATCATGGCGATTTCCGCCTGCCCCACGACCATCGCCGAGATGCTGGAAACGGCAGGCAAGGTGGCGCGCGACGAAATGCGCATCGACGAACTGGTCGATGGCCTGATCGACCCCAACGCCAGTGACGAAGACATCGAGGCGCTGGCCGAAGACGAAGAAATGGAAGTCGAAGAGGATACCGAGGACGAGGACGACGACGGCAGCGCGCGCATTTCCGCCTCGCTGCTGCAACTCAAGCAGGATGCCCTCGAGCGCTTCTCGGTGATCCACGCCCTGTTCGGCAGGCTGCAGCCGACGCTGGCAAAGAAGGGTTCGCAGGACAAGAGCTATCTGCGCCTGCAGAAGCAGATCTCCGACGAACTGATGAACATCCGCTTTACCGCCAAGTCCATCGAGCGCCTGTGCGACTCGGTGCGCGGCATGGTCGAAGCTGTGCGCGCCCACGAGCGCAAGATCCTGCATCTCTGCGTGGACAAGGCGCACATGCCGCGCCCGCAGTTCATCAAGACCTTCCCCGGCCATGAAACCGACATGGAATGGCTCAAGCACGAAGTGCAGTCGGGCAAGCCTTATTGCGCGCAGCTGATGCGCGCCGCGCCGAACATCCTGGAAGAGCAGCAGCGCCTGATCGACCTGCAGAACCGCATCGGCATTCCGCTCAAGGAACTCAAGGACATCAACAAGCAGATGTCCACCGGCGAAGCCAAGGCCCGCCGCGCCAAGCGCGAAATGACCGAGGCCAACCTGCGCCTGGTGATCTCGATCGCCAAGAAATACACCAACCGCGGCCTGCAGTTCCTCGACCTGATCCAGGAAGGCAACATCGGCCTGATGAAGGCAGTGGACAAGTTCGAATACCGCCGCGGCTACAAGTTCTCGACCTACGCCACGTGGTGGATCCGCCAGGCCATCACGCGTTCGATCGCCGACCAGGCGCGCACCATCCGCATCCCGGTGCACATGATCGAGACCATCAACAAGATGAACCGCATCAGCCGCCAGATCCTGCAGGAAACCGGGCTGGAGCCCGATCCGGCGACGCTGGCGGTGAAGATGGAAATGCCCGAGGAGAAGATCCGCAAGATCCTCAAGATTTCCAAGGAGCCGATTTCCATGGAAACGCCGATCGGCGACGACGACGATTCCCACCTCGGCGACTTCATCGAGGACCAGGCGACGCTGTCGCCGGGCGACGCGGCGCTGTTCGCCAGCCTGCGCGAGGTGACCAAGGAGGTGCTGGACAGCCTCACACCGCGCGAGGCCAAGGTTCTGCGCATGCGCTTCGGCATCGAAATGAACACCGATCACACTCTGGAAGAAGTCGGCAAGCAGTTCGACGTGACCCGCGAACGCATCCGTCAGATAGAAGCCAAGGCATTGCGCAAGCTGCGTCACCCGACCCGCTCGGAAAAACTACGCAGCTTCCTCGATTCCGAAACCTGATCGCGCATTACCAACGGCTCATGCAACGCGAGCCGTTGCAGTTCCAAGCAGGGCCTGTAGCTCAATGGTTAGAGCAGAGGACTCATAATCCTTTGGTTGCGAGTTCGAGTCTCGCTGGGCCCACCAGTATCTGGAGGGAGTGGCACGAAGTGGCGGCTTGAGCCTTTCCGTCGTTTTCAATGGCAGACAGTTGGCTGGCAGTTCTAATGAATGAAGAGGTGGATTCCATGCTCTCACCTTCAAGCGGAGTACTCGACATGCAAGAAATCATGCAATACCTCAAGGACAACGGTCAGCGCTTCGATTCTGAAATCGCTGCCGCGACCGGGCTGTCGCTGGCCAAGGTGCGCCGCTCGATTACCGACCTGTCGGCGCGCGGCGAGATCTCGAAGTGCAGCGTGACCCGCTTCAACAACGGCGAGAAAATCGAAGCCGTGCTCTGTCGGGTGGCCGGATACATTCCGCCCAAGAGTCCCGGCAGGAAGCCGGGCGCGTCGAGCTAGCAAATCAGCCGGCATCCCTGTCCCGGGGAATCGGCTGATCTGACGCATGGGGCATCCCGCAACAGCGGAACCCGGATCGCCATCAGGCAATTGACAATCTATCGCCGTGCCTGCTGATTGTCGCCGCCTGCTTGCCGTTCTGGCTGTCGCCCTCCTCGCCGGCTGCGCGATGCCGGGCGAGAAGCCGGCGCCCCCGGTGGTACTCCCGCCCGCACCGGTTCCGGTAAAGATCGGTCTGGCACTGGGCGGCGGTGCCGCCCGCGGCTTCGCTCACATCGGCGTGATCAAGGCACTGGAAGCTCAAGGCATCGTGCCGGACATCGTGGTCGGCACCAGCGCCGGCGCCGTAGTCGGCGCACTTTACGCCGCCGGACTCAACGGCTTCGAACTGCAGAAAGCCGCCATGGAAATGGACAAGAGCCACGTATTCGACTGGAACGTCTCGCTGCGCTCCCCCCTCAAGGGTGACCCGCTGCGCAACTTCGTCAATGACGCGGTCGGCAACCGCTCGCTGGACAAACTCAAGCGCAGCTTCGCCGTGATGGCCACCGATTTCAACAGCGGCGAACCGGCCCTGTTCCGCACCGGCAACACCGGATGGGCGGTGCAAGCGTCGGCCGCCGTGCCGGGAGTATTCCAGCCCGTCGCCATCAGCGGTCACGAATACGTCGATGGCGGCCTGGTCAGCCCGGTTCCGGTGCGTGCGGCGCGCAGCCTCGGCGCCAACTTCGTCATCGCGGTCGACATATCTGCCAAACCCCGCGACGGCCACACCGGCAACACCTTCGACCAGTTGCTGCAGACTTTCGCCATCATGGGCCAGTCACTCAGCCGCCATGAACTGGCCGAGGCCGACATCGTGATCCGCCCGGCGACCGGGGACCTGTCGGCCACCAGTCTTGAGGACCGCCACCGCGCCGTGCTCGAGGGCGAGAAAGCCGCCGCCGCGGCCATGGCCGGAATCAAGGAGCGGCTGGCGCGGCTGCGCAGCCGGCCTGCTGCCGAAGTGCGCTGACGGCGGGACCCGCCAGCGGCGTCATGCGCCCAAGCGCCTTGAGCAGGATGCGGTAGACATCGCGGTCAAAGGCGGGCGCTTGCATCTCCAGCAGGGAATCGAGTTCAGCCCCGACGCGCACCGTACCGAGATGGCGCCAGTGATCGACCAGATGCGCCTCGTCGCCCTCCCTGAGCCATGCCGGACCGGCAAACGGCCAGGGTGCCAGGCGCTGGCGGCCCAACGCCGCCATCAGGCGCGCACTGTGGAAGGACGCCGGCTCCTTGCCGACACAAGCCCCCTTGCATTGCTGCAACTGGTGCGCAAAACAGGGATTGCCCGGCTTCACCTGCTCCAACCCGAGCAGCGAGTGACAGAGGCGATGCTCCTTGGCCAGTTCGGTCAGGCTGCGCCTGGCATCCCTGGCACTCTTGAACGGCCCGTAAAGATGCTCCTGCTGCTGCAAGCCGAGATCGCCGGCGGGCATCAGTTCGGGCCGCCACTCACCGCTGCGCACTTCGACGAGTTGCCAGAAGCAGGCTTCGTCGTTGCGCCGCAGGGTCCGGTTGTGCAGCGGCTGCAAGGCCTTGACCAGCGCCGCCTCCTTAAGCAGGGCGCCGACCTCGCCGCCGGTTTCGATGCACTCGATGCGCCGCACCTGCTGCGCCAGATTCATTTCCCTGGCCGCCGTGTGATCGGCGGCGAAGTGGGCCAGCACGCGCTTCTTCAATTCCTTGCTCTTGCCGACGTACAGCGGCAGATCATTCTCGCCATAGAACAGATAGACCCCCGGCCCCTCCGGCAGATCGTCGATCGCCGCCGGATCAAGACCGGCGGGCAGGCTGGGGCGCGCCGTCAGGGCCTTGACGGCTGCATCCAGCCGCTCCGGTTCAACCTCGGCCCCGATGCGGCTCCAGAACTGGTGAATCAGCCGCGCGTCGCCAAGGGCACGGTGCCGGCTGCTGACGGTGAGATCGTGACGCTGGATCAAGCTGTCCAGGTTGTGCTTGGCATGCTGCGGAAACAGCTTGCGCGAAAGCTTCACGGTGCACAAGACCGTGGCGCGGAAATCGAGGCCGAGGCGCTTGAATTCGTTCTTCAGGAAACCATAGTCGAAGCGGGCATTGTGGGCGATGAACAGGCGCCCGGCGAGGCGTGCCATGACTTCCGCGGCGACCTCGGCGAAGGGTGGCGCGTCTGCCACCATGGCGTTGGAAATGCCGGTCAGGCGCTCGATGAATCCGGAGATGGGGGTGCCCGGATTGACCAGGCAGGACCACTCGCGCACGCCGTGCTCATCGACCTCGACAATGCCGATTTCGGTGATGCGATCGGCCGTCGCCGTAGCGCCGGTGGTTTCGAGGTCGACAAAGGCAAGTGACGGAAAGGACATGGGGTGGACCGGTAGGATTTGGCTGGCGCCGGATCATACCTTGGGCCGGCCTGCGATATCCCCCGGTGGGATACCGTCACGGGCCGGAAGCCCGTGACATATCCCACCGGGGGATACCGTCACGGGCCGGAAGCCCGTGACATAATGAAAAAAATGAATGTTGGCTTTCCCGTCCGCTATGTCGATCCCGTGTTCCGCCCGCCCAGCGAAGCGGAATCGCTGATCCTGCCCGTGACCGACGGCTGTTCCTGGAACCAGTGCGCCTTCTGCGAGATGTACGCGGCGCCGCAGAAGAAATTCCGCGCCCGCGACGAGGCGGAAATCCTGGAGACCCTGCGCCGCTGCGGCGAGCGTTTCGGCAGCGACATCCGCCGCGTGTTTCTTGCCGACGGCGATGCCCTGATGCTGCCGACCCGGCGTCTGCTGCAGATCCTCGGCGCCATCCGCCAGCACTTGCCGGCAGTGCGCCGCGTCTCCAGCTACTGCCTGCCGCGCAACCTTAGGAAGAAATCCGTCGGCGAGTTGAAGGAACTGGCGGCGGCCGGTCTCGCCATCGCCTACGTCGGCGCCGAGTCGGGCGATGACGAAGTACTGACGCGGGTGCGCAAGGGCGAAACCTTCGCCAGCACCTGCGAAGCCCTCGACAAGTTGCAGCAGGCAGGCATCCGGCGCTCGGTAATGATCTTGAACGGCCTCGGCGGCAAGACGCTGTCGCCACAGCACGCCGCGAATTCGGCGCGCCTGGCCAACGCTACGCAGCCGGAATATCTGGCCACGCTGGTGGTGAGTTTCCCGCACGGCGAAGAGCGCTTCCGTGCCGCCTTCCCGGACTGGCAGCCTTGCGCCCAGCAAGAACTTTTCGCCGAAATGGAAACCTTCATCTCGGCGCTGGAACTGAAGCGCACCGTATTCCGCAGCGACCACGTCTCCAACCGGCTGGTGCTGAAAGGCACTCTGGATACTGAGAAGCCGCGCCTGCTGGCCGAAATCAGGGCCGCCATCGCCACCCCGGAAGCGGCCCGACTAAGACCGATACGGGTTCAGCAACTCTAGAACTGCCGGTGGAACCGGTGAACAAAGCCGGCACGCCCTTGCCCCGGCCGGCCGCATGGATCTGCACAATCGGGCAGATCCATGCGGCTCTTCCGTCAGACTGGCGAAGCGGCCAATACAGCGTTGAAGGTGGCGCTCGGACGCATCACCGCCTCGGTTTTCACCGGGTCGGGGAGATAGTAGCCGCCGATGTCCACCGCCTTGCCCTGGACGGCCTTGAGCTCGTCCATGATCTTCTGCTCGTTCTCCGCCAGCGCTTTCGCCAGGGGCGCGAAATGCGCCTTCAGTTGCGGGTCTTCCGACTGCGCCGCCAGCGCCTGCGCCCAGTACAGCGCCAGATAGAACTGGCTGCCGCGGTTGTCGATCTCTCCGGTGCGGATCGACGGCCCCTTGCGGTTGTCGAGCAGCTTGCCGGTGGCATCATCCAGCGCCTTGGCCAGAATCTTCCCCTTGGCATTGCCGGTCTTGATGCTGAGATCTTCCAGCGACACGCCCAGGGCGAGGAATTCGCCGAGCGAATCCCAGCGCAGGTGGTTTTCCTGAACCAGTTGCTGGACATGCTTCGGCGCCGAACCACCGGCCCCGGTCTCATACATGCCGCCACCCGCCATCAGCGGCACGATGGAGAGCATCTTGGCGCTGGTGCCGAGTTCCATGATCGGGAACAGATCGGTCAGGTAGTCGCGCAGGATGTTGCCGGTGACCGAGATGGTATCGAGGCCGCGAACGATTCTTTCCAGCGAGTAGCGCATGGCGCGGACCTGCGACATGATCTGGATGTCGAGGCCCTTGGTGTCATGATCCTTGAGGTAGGTGGTGACCTTCTTGATCAGTTCGGCTTCGTGCGGCCGGTAGGGGTCGAGCCAGAACACGGCCGGCGTGTTGGAATTGCGGGCGCGGGTTACGGCGAGCTTGACCCAGTCGCGGATCGCGGCGTCCTTGACCTGGCACATGCGCCAGATGTCGCCCTGCTCGACGGCCTCGGCCAGCAATACTTCGCCGGTCGCGATGTCGGTGATCCGGGTTTCGCCGTCTTCCGCGATTTCGAAGGTGTTTTCGTGCGAGCCGTATTCTTCGGCCTGCTGGGCCATGAGGCCGACGTTGGGTACCGAGCCCATGGTCACCGGATCAAAGGCGCCGTTGGTTTTGCAGAAGTTGATCATCTCCTGGTAGATGCGGGCGAAGGTGGACTCCGGCATGACTGCCTTGGTGTCCTTGGGCCGGCCGTCGGCACCCCACATCTTGCCGCCGATGCGGATCATGGCCGGCATCGAGG